>Ga0233425_10011520_pt1 | contig 10290 bp, 7 predicted proteins | sample Watercolumn_Towu_2_FD_181712 | JGI IMG/M metagenome (GOLD analysis project Ga0233425, IMG submission 181712) | Freshwater microbial communities from Lake Towuti, South Sulawesi, Indonesia - Watercolumn_Towuti2014_140_MG | ecosystem: Environmental > Aquatic > Freshwater > Lake | place: Indonesia... | reverse complement strand
GGGGATCGGTGGTCGGCCGGGAATCGGTGATCGGCCGGGAATCGGTGATCGGCCGGGAATCGGTGATCGGCCGGGAATCGGTGATCGGCCGGGAATCGGTGATCGGCCGGGAATCGGTAACCGACCGGGAATCGGTGATCGACCGGGCATTGGCAACCGACCGGGTATCGGTGATCGCCCCGGTATCGGCGATCGACCGGGTATCGGCGACAATCGGCCGGGTATCGGCAACCGTCCGATCATTGGCGGGGGCAATAACCTGGTCAACCGTCCCGGCGGCGGCAACACCGTCATCGGTGGCGGCAACACGGTGAATATCGGCAACCGCGTGGGCAATAACTGGGGCGGCGGCTATTGGGGCGCCGGCGGTCACTGGGGCGGACACGGTGACTGGGCCAACCACTGGCAGAACAACTTCATCAACGGGCATCACGGCTGGTACCACGGCTGCTGGGGAGGTTGGGGGGCCGGGTGGTACGTGCCGCTGGCCTATGGGGCTGCTGCGTGGGGCATCAATGCGCTGCTGCCTTCGTGGGGCTACAGCTATGGCTACAGCTACGAGAACCCCTACTACTCCGCACCGGCAACGCCGATCTACGATTACTCGCAGCCGGTGGTAATGACCACCTACAACGTCGAAGCCCCCGAGGTGGTGGCAGGCGCGGAGCAGCCACCCGCCCAACCGCAACAGCCGCCCGCACAGCCGCCGGAGCAGACGGCCGCCTATCAACTCTTTGACCAGGCGCGCGAGGCATTCAAGAACGGCGACTACGCAGCCGCCTTGCGGGCCGATGAGCAGGCGATCCAGAAATACCCCAAAGACCCGGTCCTGCACGAGTTCGCGGCACTGTGTCTCTATGCTACGGGCGATTACAGCCGCGCGGCGGGAATACTCAATTCCCTGCTTGCCGCCGCTCCGGGCATGGACTGGACGACGATGATGAGCCTCTACCCCAACAGCGCGACGTACGCGAAGCACCTCCAGGCATTGGAGGACCATTGTCGCGCACACCCCGAGGACGTAGCGGCCATGTTCGTGCTAGGGTATCACAAACTGGTCATGGGGTACAACGACAAAGCGGCCGCGGCCATGAAGCGCGTGGTCGCAAAGAAGCCGGGCGACCTGGTTGCGAAGCAGATTCTCGACGCGCTTACTGCACAACCGCCTGAAGAGCCGGCCGCTGCTCCGGCAGGCGCCGAGGCCGCGCCCGCCGCCGCGCCTTCGACTGATCTGGTAGGAAAGTGGCGCGCCGAGCGAGACGGCACCGTCTTCGAGCTGACCATCGACGAAAAGAGTCAGTTCACCTGGAAGGCCACGCCCAAGGGCAAAGCGCCGCTCACGCTCAGCGGTCCCCTCACGGCGACGAGCGACCTGCTGATCCTGGAGAGCAAGGACCAGGGGAGCATGGTCGGGCGTGTGACCTCCGGCGGGCCGGACCAGTTCCAGTTCGTCTCCACCGCCGGCCCGCCCAACGACAAGGGCCTGACGTTCCGGCGCGCCTGACCTGGATTAACCGATCCGGACGGTCTTATCGAGGGCCTTCCGCGCCCGACCGTCATCGACGAGGTGCAACGGGCGCCCGATCTGCTGAGGGCCGCCCTCACCCCTGCTTCGGTTCGGGCAACCGCACCAGGAGCCACTGCTGCGTCTGGCCGTCGGCAAAGTGAACGAGCACCGGCGAGGAATCCTGCGTAAGGTTGGAGATTCCCGTCTCGACAATCGGCCGTTTCTGGCCCTTAACACACCAGGCGACCCGCTGGCTCTGCTTGTCGGCCATTCCCTCGAGGGTTTGCGTCTGGCCTGTTGCCATGTTCTTGAACGTACCGGCAATGACGCCTTGTTTGCTGATGGCGAGCTGCATGAAAAGGGCCGGCTCCACGCCGGAGGCTTGCCCGTCCTGCGTCAGGGTGAAAACGCCCAGCGGCAGCCACTCGGCGTTCTCCGGTTGCGTTGGCGGCGCGCTGGCGGCGATCGTCTCGGCTTGCTGCGCGTACTGGTCGGACGTTGCTACCGCCTGGTCGCCGTAATAGACCTGGTCGCCTTCGTAGTAGATGTTCTCGCCGTAACTGTAGCTGCTTGGTTGGGCCACACCCCAGCCAAGCCAGCCGCCCAGTGCGGCCCAGGTTGCCCAGCGATAGGGCGCGTTAATGCGCCAAGCCGCCCATCCGGGATGGTCGCTCCAGAAGTCGAGGCGGGGATGGTTCTCGGCGACCTGGTTGCGGACCTCGTCGCGTCGCTGCTGACGATTGTCCTGCAACTGTTGCCGGTTCTCGACGCGAGCGGGGCGATTATTCGCGAGGTTCTGGGCACGCGCCCCCGCCGCTGCGGTGCCAACGCCGGCCCTGCCCACGCCTGCTGCGCCAACACCGGCCCCGGCCGGAAGCTGTGCGGGCCTGGCGCCACCCCCGCCTTGCAGGAACTCGCCCGCGGCGCCGCCAGCACCGGGGCGGGCCCCGCCACCAGCCCCCACGGCGCCGGTGGAAGCACGCGGGACATCCAGGAAGTTGTTGAGTTGGCCGGCAGACGGCCTGGCGCCGGCTGCCACACCTGCCCCAGGTCCGCCCGCGCCAACGGCAGGCCGAGTTGCTCCGCCCGCGCCAACGGCAGGCCGAGTTGCTCCGCCCGCGCCGACTGCGGGGCGAGCTGCGGCTGAAAAGCCTCCGCCCCCGACGGCAGGCGAACGGCCGGCCGCAGCGGACATGCCGCCACCACCACCGCTGAAGCGCGCCCCGCCGCCGCCACCACCACCGCCGCCGCCTACGCGTGCCCCACCTCCACCGCCGCCGCCACGGCCCCCGCCGCCACCACCGCGAGCCAGGACATCATCCTGGAGGAGAAGTAGGACCGCTGCGACGAACACCGAGAGAGTCATTGTATGTTTCATGTCATCACCCTTGATTTGTTCTGGCGTCTGTTGTTGGAATGGAAAGAAGCTGTCTTGCCCCGCAAGGTCACTCCCGCACGATGAGCACCTCATTGACATTCGGGAGCAATTCGCCCGCGACCGTGCGCTCCACAGTCTGCCAGGTACACGAGTTCTGATCCACGGGCTTGATCACGTTGACCATCGAGGCCTTGCGGCCATCGGCCGTCAGCCCTTTGTTCTGAATGAACCACCGGTCCTTCTTCAAGGTCCAGGTGGCTTCGGCAAAGCCGCCGTCGGAGTCGAACGTCCAAGAGCGGATGGTCTTGGCGGCCGGGTCCCACCCGATGATCTGCATGCCCGACATATTGACTTCGCCCTTGACGGCAACCGTGAACGAACGGGTGATGAAGCTCTGATTCTTGGTCCATTGGCAGTCGATCCGGATGTCGACGTTGTCGTCCTTGTCCACCCAGCGTCCGATCATCCACTCCAGCGGCTTTAGCTGCTCATACCGGGAGGGGGCGTCGTCCTTGGCCTTGTCCGTCACGCGGTCGAGCAGCCACCGCCCATCGCGCCGGACGAAGACGGCGCTGTACTCGATTTCCTCTGGCTCGCCCTTCGGCGCCACCATCTTGGCGGTTCCGTGTTCGACAGCGACGTTCGGCGAGACGAACTGGATCGACTCGACGCTCAGGTCAAGCTTTACCTCCGGCTGGCTCTTGAACAAGGCGGCGAACTGCTCTGCAATGGCCGCCCGGCCGACGACTTCAGCGCCGGTGACGCGGTTCAGGTACACGGCATCCGGCGACCAGGCGTCGGCCAGGGCCTTGGCGTCGTGCCTGTTATAGGCATTCACGTAGTCTTGGTCGGCCTTGCGAATGGCCGCTTCGTCGGCCGACGGTTCGTTGGGTTGCCCGGCGAGAGACGCCTGTACGACGCCACCGCTGACAACAAGCAAACACAGCAACACCCGTTTCATGTTCCTTGCTCCTGGTTCGTGGTTCTGTCTTGGGGCCCATCCTCCGAGGAATGGCCATTTCCGTGTGTAAGTATAGCGCGCGGTGAGAGGCCCGACAATACGCCAAGCCGAAACCTTTGGGTGGTAGAATGCCACGCGCCCGACTACCAATCAGAGTTTCGATGTGATACGCTAAGACATGTAGTACCAACCGCGCGCCCGTTACATCGCCGGTGTTGCGGCGGGCGGCAATCACGGCAGACGAAAAGGACCGGGGCCGCAAAAGGCTTCCACCCCGGAAGAAGGGAACCATTGCCAATGTTCAAAGAAGAGCGCGAAGAGTCCGCTTTTGAGTGGACAATGCTCGGTCAGATCGACGTAGGCCGGCCAAATCTTGGCTTCAAGACCGACGTGGCCGTCTACCGGCTGATGCAGTTCACGCTTCGTGACGTGCTGATCAAGCAGTACGGCGTGGAGGCGGCAGACAACATATTCTACGCCGCCGGCGAGACTGCTGGAAGGCATTTCTACGAGAACCTGATCACAAAGCGAGGTTCCTTCGGCGAGTTCGTCGCCGAACTTCAGGACGTGCTGAAGGACCGGGGCATCGGCATCCTGCGGGTCGAGAAGGGGGATTTAGAGAAGCTGACCTTCACCTTGACGGTCGCCGAAGACCTCGATTGTTCCGGCCTGCCGGCCTGCGGCGAGCAGATCTGCACCTATGACGAAGGGTTCATCAGCGGCCTCCTTTCGGCCCACACCGGCAGGCAATTCCAGGTCAAGGAGGTAGACTGCTGGTGTTCGGGCGACCGCGTGTGCCGATTCGACGTGAAGCCGGTTTCCTAGAGACTGTTCGCATGCTGGAAGTGCGGGAAGACGACATTGACCGGATCACGGCGCTGTTCTATCGCCTTCTGAAGGGCGAAGTGCCGCGCCCGCTGCACCTGCCGAAGGACTGTCCCGAGAACGAGGTCAAACAGGTCGTAGAGTACGCCAATCGATTCGTCGCGGAGTACCAGGCGCTCGCCGGCGCGATGTCGGCCCTGTCACGCGGCGATCTCGACCTGAACGCGCCCGCGGGCAGAATGAACGTCCTTCAGTCCTTCAAGAATCTCCACGCGAACCTTCGGCATTTGACCTGGAAGACCCAGCAGATCGCCGGGGGCGACCTGAGCCAGCGCGTCGATTTCATGGGAGACTTTTCGAAGGCGTTCAACAGCATGACGCAGCAGTTGCGAGAAGCCTTCGCGAAGATCGCCTCCAGGACGATGTGTCAATTCTGGCAGTCTCAGTCCGCTAAGCCACGGATTCGTTGACCATTCCGCATGGAACTTAACGGGCATCCAAATTGACAGCCAATCTGCTCCGCGGTGCTTCGGTCGATGATCTCGAAATGCCGGCTTACACGCTGGTACGCGGACATGTCCCCTTGCGCATTACACTGCGTGCCTCTCGGCCGTCTTCCGTTCCCGCCCGCGCTACGGGGGCATGGTCCGGTCCTCAACGGGGCGGCGGTGTCCGCGCGGTGATGACCACCTGCGTCAGAAGATCGGCGTGCGCCCCTTCAAACTGGACCCGGCCGACCGACATTGCAATGTCGCGCGCGGTGTCGGCGAAGGAGGCCGCGCGAGGGCTTTCGTCCACCTGGTAGCCGAGCTTCTCCAGCATCCGGCGCGAGGCGATATTCTGCGGAATCACCGTGGCGTAGATGCGTTCAAGCCCCATCACCCGCAGGGCGACAGCGTGCAGCATCGCCGCAAAGCGAGTACCGAGCCCACGACTCTGCTGAAGTCGAGGGCCGACCAAGATGGCAAACTCCGCTTCCACTCCCTGGACATTCCGGAAGTCGCCATCTCCCATCAACTCACCATCTTGCTCCAGCAAGAACGGCCGATCGCCGGCGGCACGCATCTCATGGAACCTTTCCACGACATCGTCGGCGCTGGCTTCCTCCGTATTCGTCATCATGGCCGAGTTGTGGCGGTCGTTGTAGAAGGCCGCCAGCAACGGAGCCGCGGCCAAAACCTCGGCCAGGGACGGCTCAAATGCGTGCAGCCGGCCGTGCGTCCAGGGGGCAGTAATGGACCAGCGTGTTTCGGGGGGCATGTAGTCCAGTGAAGTGCCGCCACGCCCGTTTGTCAAGGCGCGCGCACCTGGCGGCGCCGTTGGCCGGTCGCGGCGTCATGACAACGGCAACACGGTCGGCCGGTGTGACGGCCAACCCGAGTCGTTCTGGCTCATTGCAATCACAGCGGCGGATCTTCCGAACTAGCCGCGCGTGCCACCGCTTCGATCGTGATGGCGCACACGGCCGCGCCGTAGTCGAGGTCGATGTTCTCCATCGTGTCGTGCGTGTCGTGGTAGCCCGTGCGATTGATGTCGTAATTCTCCATGAAGAGCACGCAGGGCACGCCGGCGTCGGAAAAAATCTGCCCGTCCGTGTTGAAAAGCGTGCTCCGCGGATCCGACGTGAGGCGCACTTGGCCGGCGAGCTGGAGAAAAGGCGCTGCCTCCGGAATTGCAGCGCCGTGCGGGCTGCGGCGGCTGCGCTCGAGGCCCTCACGTTTCTGACGCTTGTTCCAGTAGGGAACGGAATCGTTCCAAATCTCATTGGCAAGGTGCGCCTGGTACGCCAGCCACATGGAGGCTGGATCGTTGCCGGGCGAAATCTGGAAGATGTCGCGCTCGCGGTCGTGGTTGTGGGCGATCATGTCCGAAACATAGACGCCGCGGACCGTCGTCTTCGACAGGTCCTCGAACTTGTCCCCCGGCAAGCGCAGCTTGAGCGTTCGCGTGATGAGCCGCTCGGTCAATGCCCGGGCCCCGAGGCAGTCGGCGGGAAACTCCTCGCCGGTCAAATGCACCAGCCAGACATCGCAGCCCAGCTTCCCCTGCCGGCCCATTTCGAGAAAGATCGGCGCCGCCAACATCATCGCGGCCGTTGCCGAATAGTTGTCATCCGCGCCGGAAGCGGCCATTCGAGCGTCGCAACCGCCGCGGTCCTTCTCGTACTTGTCCTCCATGTAGGCGGTGTCATAATGGTCGGCCATGATGACGGCTTCGCCGCGATTTCGGCCAGGAATCACGACGAGCAAATTGCGCTCGGCCTCAGTGTCCTGGCTTTTCCGCCAGCCGCCCATCCACGAGTAATCCAGGTCGGTGCGCCAGCGGAACGGTACTTCGCCCGCCAGCGCCTTGCCGGCCATATCGGCCGCCGCGATTTTCTTCCCGTAGTACGCCAGGAGCATATCACCGAGGTCCTCAAGTTGGCGGTCGCGATAGGGCAGCACGCGCTGCGTTGCCTCGTCGAGCCCACAGTCGGCATTGTTCTTGTTGAGCAGTCTTCCTTCGGCCAACGCGGCAATCGCCTTCCAGTAGGCGGCCTCGAACGATCGACTCGCTGTACGCGCGTAGGTCAACGAATCCGGGGCCCGGCCGGCCTTTCCCGCAGGCGCATCGGCAGGCAGTGGCCCAACGATCTCGCGGATACGGGTCGCCACCTGCTCTGGCAATTGTGCCAGCCAGCGCTCGCCGGCGCCTTCGCGGTCGAGCCCCATGATTCGTCGCGCGAAGTTGACGGGCAGCGGCTTGGCCCCGAAAAGAACGTAGGCGTGCGTCAGCTTGCGGACGTTGCGGACTTGCGGCGGCACCTGGCGTTTGCGCGTATAATCCTCGCCGGCCAACGCCGCAAGCAACACCGGTCGCCTTTGCATGCGCGGCCATAACTCGATGGGTTGATCTAGACACGGCTTGTCGGCGTCATAGGCCGTCAAATAGCCGAGCGGCGCGTCCGGCAGCACGGCGACCTCGCCCGCCGCATCGCGATACGCCACCAGCGGCCGATGCCAGTAGACCTCGTGTTTGCCCACTCGCATGGCCGGGAACAGGAACCGGTAGCCAAACACACCGCCTGCCTGGACGGCCCGCATCGCCCGTTTGATGTCATCGGGCGAGGCGTGCGGCCCATCCAGCAACACCTCAGGTTCCTGGGTCCATATCTGGATGTTGCGGGCCATGGGCTTGCCGTAGAGCCCCAGATCGTCCGGAATCGTGCTGAATAGCACGTTCACCAGCGACGCTTCCTTGCCGAGCAGTTCCAACTCGTCCTGATCGCGCAGGATCTTCTCCCAGCGGTGCGTCCGTCTGAAAGTGCTGCGCAGGTGTCCCGCTGCGCTCGCATACTCGGGCCGATCGGCACTCGGTTGGTGAAATACACCGGCTTGCGGGACGCGGATGCCAATCGGCGATTCATGACGGTCCACGTTGGCCAAAAGAGGGATCTGCAATGCCAGCGGCAACTGCCCATAGGCACGCCGGGCCCGGTCGACGCCCCAAAAGACCAGGCTCCCGGGAAACGGCAGCAGCGCCAATCGGCCGCCAAGATACCCTTCGCGCACCGATGCGGGAAGTCGCCCAAATCGACGAAACGTAAGAACGTACTTCACGACGTCGGCGGGCTCGTCGTCGCGAAACAGGAACGACTTGGTCCAGGACGGCAGTTCGCCTTCGCTCCAGAACGGGAAATCCGGCTGGTCTTCCGGGAGAATGCGAAAGCCGGCCCGGCGCAGACCATCCGCATCCGCGATGTTCTCACGGTAGACGGCACGCAACAGTCGGCAGAAGAATCCGATGCCCGATTCCGGCGGCGACTCGACGCCTGGGGCCGTGAAGAAACTCTTCCAAAATGCCTTGCCTGGCCCTTGCTCGCTGTTACCGAAAAGTGTCCAACGAACGCGGCCCTTGTCATCTTGCGTGCGCGATAGCGCGAGCGGCAGCAAGAGGACGCACGGATCGTTCTGGAGATTCTCGGCGGCCAATTCGGGCGGCCAGAAGGGATTGTCCCGGGAGATGTGCCGCGGCAGGCCGGTATCCGGATTGCCGTCCTGCAGGCGTTTGAGTCGCGTCATCAGTTGCTTGGCGATGCGGTGAAGGCCGGGCTGCAACTCGAGCGCTTCGTCGAACTCGTGGACCTTCCAACCGAAGGGATCGTCGGGTGAGAGCAGGTGCGTATTGACCCGAACCGGGCCGTACGGCCTCCAACCAACCCGCGGCGGCGGCATGTATTCGGAATAGGCCTCGATGCGAAACGCACCGGAGCCTGCAAAACAATCGTCACTGGGAACCAGGTCCAACCAACCGGCGCTAGCCATAAGCAACCTCCTGGCCGCACGGGGCCTCGCGGCGTGCGGCCTAGTTCGGGCGAAGCCCTATCTTGCAGCGAGCCTGGAACTGATCCAGGTCCGATTGACAATCCATTATATTCTGGCGCCCTCTCCCAAGTCTATCGCCGACGCGAAAGGTAGAGGTAATGTGGTACAGCGCGGGATTGCCGTTCTTTGTCCTGCTGCAACACATGGTGTCCTCAACGGACGTTGAATTGACAAAGAATCTGCTCCGCGCTATTCCGGTCGATGATTTCGAAACGCCGGTTTTCGCGCTGGTAGGCGTACATGTCCCCTTTGGCGATGTCGAACCACCATCCTCCCAGGTGCAGCGTTCCAGCGGCGACCCGCTCGCGCACGATCGGGTACGACGCCAGGTGCTCGAGCTGCACCAACACATTGATCTGCGAAAGCTGGTCACATGGATTCCAGCGAGGGTCGAGAGGTCCTTCCTGGTCGAGGCGGAACACCGCGGCAGCGGCGTGGTGCAACCATTTGGCCAGGTTCGGCGTGTTCGGCATTGGTTGACGTGCCAGCGCCGCCTTCATCGCGCCGCATCCGGAATGGCCACATACGACGATGCTCCGGACCTTCAGCACAAGGACCGCATACTCAATGGCACTCGCCTCGGACAGGTCTCCCGTCGACGCCCCCTCCACGGTCGCGGGGGGGACCAGGTTGCCCACGTTCCGCATGAAGAAAAGGTCTCCCGGGTCGGTGGAAACCAGCAGGTCGGGAACCACGCGGCTGTCGGAGCAGGTGACGAAGAGCGCATCGGGTGATTGCCCTTGGGCGAGATCGCGGAACCGTTCGGCATACTGCGGCAGGAGCCGTTCACGGAAATCGACGATGCCTTGGATCAGCTTGCGCATGATGGGCCTTCCTATGTCTCTCCGATGCCTGTGGCCGTTGGGATAGACTCATCCGTTCTCTCTGCCGCCGGGCGGGCCCTGCCCGGCGGCCACCATCCGCTTGCCATAGCGTTCCGTCAGGATCGGCCCCAGGATCGCGGTGACGACCACCAGCACAAGCACGCTGTTGCGGACCGGTTCGTCGATCAGTCCGTTTCCGGCGGCGTCCTTGGCATGGTAGGCGGCTATGGCCACGGCCAGGGTGGCCGCCACTTGCGGGAGCGAGAGGGCCCACATGATCAGACCCTCGTCCCTGGAATAGCCCAGACGCTTCTGCGTGGCAACGGACGCGATCCATTTGGCGACGATCGGGGTGGCGACGATGGCACATACCAGGCCAAGGTTCTGGCCAAGGGTGGTGAGGAACACCGGGACTTCAATCTGGTAGCCGA
>Ga0233425_10011518_pt1 | contig 10290 bp, 6 predicted proteins | sample Watercolumn_Towu_2_FD_181712 | JGI IMG/M metagenome (GOLD analysis project Ga0233425, IMG submission 181712) | Freshwater microbial communities from Lake Towuti, South Sulawesi, Indonesia - Watercolumn_Towuti2014_140_MG | ecosystem: Environmental > Aquatic > Freshwater > Lake | place: Indonesia... | reverse complement strand
AAATGCGGCATCACTTTTGGTAATTCATTGACCGCGTCCAAAAGGTCATCCTTCATCCAGTTGGGATGCGAGGTCAGAAAGCGTATGCGCTCCAGACCATCGATCTGGCTCATCTCACGCAGCAGGCGGCTGAGTGTTGGCTTTTCAGCCAGATCCAACCCGTAGCGGTCAATGATCTGGCCCAGAAGCGTTATCTCTTTAACACCTTGATCTGCAAGCAATCTGGCATCTGCAATCACTTCATGAGGTGGGCGGCTGATCTCGTGGCCACGCCTCAATGGAATAACACAATATGCGCAGGCATGTGAGCAGCCGAAAACAACCGGCAGCAGCGCTGAAATGGTTTGTTCGCTGCGTGAATCCGGCAGGGTGTAGGAAAAATCAGCATCCAAAATATCATCGATGCGGGCATCGCGCTGCAAAATCTGCTGGCGAGAGCTGCCGGTGAGGTAATCGATCAGAGGGTGCGGATCGGAGGGTTGGGAAAAAACATCAACAAATGGGAAGCGCACTTTCATTTCGGCCGCGCCGCGAATGCCCACCAGACACCCCATCAGGTTGATCACCAGGTCAGGATTTTTTGTCTTGAGCGCTTTCAGCGAGGTCAGACGGCCGATGGCCTTATCTTCAGCGCTCTGTCGTACGACACAAGTGTTTAGCACCACAACATCAGCTTCTTCCGCTTTTAGGGAGGCGCGATATCCGAGTTTTTCCAAAGCGGCAGCCACACGCAGCGAGTCTGCGGTGTTCATTTGGCAGCCCTCTGTCCAGAGGTAATATTTCATGCCCGCGATTATATCAATGAATAAGACTAAAATAATCCGATTAGTCTCATGAAATCAGGTGTGGTAAGATAGCGAAATGCAAAACCCTGATTATCTGCCCTACCGGCGCGGAAAACGCCGACTGGGCTTGAAACTTTTCTCTTCTTTTCTGGCCCTGGCTCTGCTTGGATTTGGGCTTTTCCAGATCCCCAGGATCAACCGGGCGCTTACCTGGCGGATGGATATCGCGCTGACCTATGCACGCATGCTGATCAATCCGGTCAGCAAACTGCCCACCCCGGCTGTAAACGTGCAGTCCGGCGGCAAGCTGCCAACGCCATTTGCTCACACACCAACGATTACGCCTGAACCTCAGCCAACAGCGCTTTTTACACCCACCCCGACCCTGGTGCCGACGCCCATACCAACCCGGGTTCAGCTTACGCCGCCGGCCTATGATGAAACAAAAGATAAACAGGATTGGAATAACTGCGGTCCTGCAACTCTGGCGCTTTACCTGCGCTATTATGGCTGGAAAGGTGACCAGTTCGATATTTCTGAAGTGATCAAACCGACCCGTGATGACCGCAATGTTAATGTGGATGAATTGGTCTATTATGTGCGCAACCGCTCGGGCTGGTTGAATGCTGAATTCCGTGTTGGCGGAGATCTGGTTACCCTCAAAAAACTGCTTGCAGCCGGCTTCCCGGTGATGATCGAAGAAACCTTCAAAACAGACCGACAGTATTGGCCGGATGATGACCGCTGGGCAGGGCATTACCTGCTGGTGACCGGGTTTGATGATGGCGCACAGCAGTTCACTGTTCACGACAGCGAGGTCGGCCCAAACCAAAAGATCTCTTATGCTGAACTGCATAAAAATTGGCAGTCCTTTAATTATGTCTACATGATGGCTTTCCCCGCTGAAATGCAGCCCACGCTTGAAAACGTCCTGGGTGATAACTGGGATGTGGAAACTAACCGCCAGAAAGCGCTCGAAGCATCCGAAAAGGAAACCCAGGCCGACCCCGATAATGCATATGTCTGGTTCAATTATGGCACCAACCTCACTTATTTTGAACGCTACAACGATGCCGCGGCTGCGTATGATACTGCCCGCACCATAGGGCTGCCGGCACGCATGCTGCGCTACCAGTTTGGGCCTTTCATTTCTTACTTTCACTCAATGCGTACTGATGACCTGATAGCATTGACCAAATACGCTCTTGAGATCACAAGGACATCCGAAGAAGCCATGCTTTGGCGCGGATGGGGCTTCTACCGCCAGGGAAATAATGCCGACGCGTTAAACCTGTTCCGTGCAGCGCTGAAGATCCATCCTGAATATCAGGATGCGTTCTATGCGATCGATTACGTTTCGAATAACTGAGGAAAAGCATGGCTCTTGACGCCGCAAAAATTAAAGCGATCCTGTTCGATATCGACGGGACATTGAGCGACACCGATGACCAGATGATGAAAAAGGCAGAGCGAATGTTAAGCCCGCTGCGCCTTTTCTTAGATGAAAAAAAACGCCAGGCATTTGCCCGGTGGCTGGTAATGACCGCGGAATCTCCAGGCAACGCAATCTATAACCTGGCCGACCGATTTGACCTCGACAGCCTCATCATCAAATTTTTGGATTGGCGCGCCCGCAGCCGAAAGCACAAGTTGCGAGAGTACTGGCTTATTCCAGGTGCGGGGGAGATGCTGAAAACTTTGGCTGCGGTGTATCCGCTGGGGATCGTCAGCGCCCGCGACGAGCGTTCGAGTTTTGCTTTTTTGGACCAATTCGGCTTCAACTCGCTTTTCGGCGTGGTTGCAACTTCGCAGTCTGTCAGGCATACCAAGCCTTTCCCAGATCCAATGTTCTACGCAGCCGAAAAACTGGCGATCGCGCCGGAAAACTGCCTGATGGTTGGTGACACGCCAGTCGATATCCGTTCGGCGCGTCTTGCCGGGATGCAGTCGGTTGGCGTGCTGTGCGGTTTTGGCAGGGAAAAAGGTTTAAGGCAGGCAGGCGCGGATCTGATCCTGGCATCATCTGCAGACCTGGTGAGCGTTTTAGTAAAAACAGCATAAATTAATTGCACTTAATTCTTATCTTAAAATTTTAATTGCCCTCCAGAATTAATCGGGCAGCCCAGATCAACCAACCCCGCAATCCTGTTTGAGTGAAAATGCCAGCTAACACTGCGGAATAAAACGAAAGATTGACCGATGCCCAGACCAGTTCGTCGTAGTGCGAAAGCGCGAAGAACTCATTTATAGAAAAGAAGACCATGGGGATCCCTTCAGCCATTACCACTCCATGGATGATCCCAAACCAAAAAAAAATTTGATTGTATGTCTGAATCGCAGAAATGGATCAGGGAGAATATCAGGATCGGGATACCCATTTAACCGGCACTGATGAATTGCCCCACATAGATTGCTTAAAATCAATGAGCTTAAATAATAAGATGACCTGGGCTATCGAAGCGGTCAAGATGACTATGATCCCAATAACCTGGACAATCTGAGTGATCCCTGTATTTTGAACTCCCTGAAATTTCCGGATCATCAGGAACAAAGGAAGGATAAGCAGCGGGGTAAGCACATAAAATAATCACTCATCCTTCCATAAGGGCTCCTGGAAACTGTGAACATCAGAATTAGAAGAATGATTTGTATTAAGGCACTGATCCCGGCAGCCAGGGTAAAACTGCCAACCGAGGTGCTATCCAAGAAATTCATTTTGTTCTCCCATATTAATTTTCGCGATTGTTATTCGGCAGAAAATTACCAGCGATCCAGCTGGCAATAACGGAGAAATAGCGAAAGGTCATGCCCTCTACTTTATCCCCTGGAGGGCATGTAAAACGATTAACAAAGTAATAGAAATTACATACTTATACTGACAATTTAATCGCAACAGTTCCTTGTTTAATCAAGGGTTGTTTTAGATTCGCCAGGCTTCTTAAAAAAATTTGTTCAAAGTATATATCGATTAAAATGGGCAAATATTTCAACCAAGTCAGATCGTTAATTTAATTGTGCGTTTTACATACGTCATTTCGGTTTGACAACACTTATATCCCATTCATAACATATCTCACGACCCATCCCCAAAATAATGATTAATTAATTGTAGGAAAAAAAGTAAGATTTCAATTGATCGGTTGTAATTGAAATTCAAAGTATTTCCCAGAATGCGTATATTTATATTTATTCGAACGATTAAATTCTGCCTTTGAAATATTTCGCAGGTTAATCAAATTGTTATTAATTTTTGCTTGAAAAACAAGTGATGAGTCAATTTCATTTATATTAGATAACCTCATATCAACGTCAGTAAAACCATTAAATCTAAGGTTTTCATTATAAAGCCGCATTTTCCTCATCTTACTGCTGCTCGGTATTGTAAGAGCCATCTTGAAATTATTTGTGTAATCTATATCGGATGAAAGCTTTCTGTTTAGTTGCACTAAATGATAAATTTGAGAATTTTCCAGTTGATCACCTGAGTTTGAAACAACAAAAAGGATTCTATTGATACCAAAAGTAAAAAAAACAATCAGAAAAATAATCTGGGATGAAATTAAAAACTGTTTACTTATGTTTGTTACGGCAGCCGACAGAAAAACGTTTGCGATAGAAAACATCACAAATAAAATACCCATTGCTTCAATTAGATCACCATCAGGAGAACTCCTTGATATCTGTAAAGGACCGTCAAGGAAAATAAAACCCTCAAATAAAAAAGCATACGAAACGAGAATTAAAAGGCTTGAAAAAACCACGAGCTTAATACCGATAATGGGCTTAAACTTCTGATTAATGCCTGAGAAAATTGTAATTAGAAATAATGGCCCACAATATAAAAGATAGCGGCCTTGGATTTTCAAAGGGATAGGGAAATTATAATTAATCCTCCATGAATGCCTTATGCAGGCAGCCAATAAGCAAAAGGTAAGAATTGTTATAACAATTATCCACCTATTTTTGTCTCCCTGCCAATTCTTAATATCAAAGTGCATGAATGATGCAATGAAAAAGTATAGGAATGGTGCAGCAATTAGAATAACGTATGAACCATAAAAAACTGTCCACATTGCCAATCTATATAAATTCAATTGACCTGGATTAGGGCTCTCTGCAATGAATAAGCCAAGCATATCTTTAGCTCTTAATCCTTCAGCAGTCCCAATGCTTACCCACCCGCCAATAATAACCAATAAAGGAATCAATATAATTATGAAGTGGAAGGCTTTTCTAAGCGAAAACAAGAAGGGAAGTTTTTCATTATTAAATGGCCTTAACCACCATATAAGCAGAAGGGCAGGTATTAATGCCAACGCAATGTATCTGGTGAGAAAAAGGAAACCCAAGAGAAATCCAAAAATTAGACATTCAACAATCATTATTGTTCGATTTGTTGGCCAAACATTTGTAAATGCGAACAATATCGCCCAAAATAATAATGGATAAAAAATGTTTTCACTTAGAATGCGGCCAGGCATAATTATTTGAACTGGATTCAAAATCATTATTGCAATTGCTATTAAGGAAAGTTTGTTTGTAGTGATCCTTTTCAAAATGATGAATGCGGGAAAAATAGCGCTTGTGAGGTACAGAGAATTCAATAATCTTGAGAATAAATACACACGGGAAGGATAAAATAAATAAAACGCAGGTAATAATGAGATTGGGTAAAGGGGTGGTGACCGATAATAATTATTTAGAATAAAAATCCTTTCGTATATGGTTCGGGCTGTCTCCCAATACCTTATCTCATCATTGAAATGTGTGGGTCCAAAATCTATTGAATTGTTCATTTGAAAAGAATATGCAACCCCCAAAAAATAAAGAAGAAAGATAATTAATATTGATCGTTTGTCTGAATCTAAAAAAACTCTTATGCTCTCAAACAATTGCTCAATTTTGTTTTGAAATAAAAGTTTCATTTTAAGAAAAAAAGGTTCAGATATTTTTGTTAAAAGGGATTCCGGAATTAGAAGAAAAATTATGAAAATAAAGGAAAAACAACCCAAACTTAATCCCAAATTAAGAAATCCACTTGCTATTAGACCTCCTGGTTTAAAGGAGATTATTTTATTACTGCTTTTCTCTGAGAACCAAGTGTTAATAATTTTTGTGAAACCAGGTTTAGATGTTATATAAAAACTACTTGATCTCGGATTTGATTGAATTACAATTTCGATAGAATCGTCTATGCGCCCAATATTTTCAAAAAAAATCTTGCCGCCCGCGCCTGCATCAAGATAATGCTCGCAACCGTATACATTTCTTTTCCATAGACCTGAATTTTGAGCAGATCTTATAGTCTCATTGTAATTAAACACATTTCCTGCGGAATTGTTAATTTCTATGATACAGATATTTGATCTATTCGCCTGAGTAGGACCTAATTCAACATGATATTTAAAATTTGGCAATAAAAGGTAATTCTTGAAATAAAACTCATTAATTGTGAGCAATATTCCCAGAGTTAAAATTAAAAAAATAAATAAGAACTTTATATAATTTGTTTTGGTCACATTTGAAAAAAACGAGAATATTCTACTTGACATAATTTTAATGCGCGACCAATTATGTCTAATAATCCACCAATTTATCCAAATTAAAAAACATGATAATAAAAATATGTTGCGTAAAAGAAGGGGGAGGGAATAAGGTTCATTGATTATTGTGTAATAAACAACGATAATCAAAAGTCCTAATGGTATTGTAAGCGCCAAAGTTATAAGAAAGGGTATTTTTTTTAGATTTTTTTCTTTATTCATTGGCATTTTTTATAATTGACATTTCGGAATAATCTACAGATCATTCTTAAGTATCATACTTCTTTATTTTCAATTCTTGCAGGGTTAATTGTGTAAGAACCTTTTCTTATTAAAGGATGAAAGCAAATCCCCATATTGCATTAAATTATTGCTCGCCTTATTCCGTTTTCTATAAAACGATAATTATGCGCGTCAATAGCGTTTTGTCAATTTATCGGTATTACTAATCTGAATATTATCTTTTTAACCATGTAATTCATGTAGATTTATTGCCTTGGATAGGCAAACTCTTGCACATGTCCATCAAAGTACACACAAATGATCTTCGGCTATTTTTTGGAGACTTCCACCATTTTTATTATTCGAAAACCAATCGTTTTAATTGTTTTTCAAATTGTATCCAACCAGCCTTTTCACTCTTAACAAATCTATGAAATTTATCTTTCAGAATTGTCTTATCAATGATGTTCGTTTCAAGTTTTTTTGAAATATTCTCAAAGGATTCTTTTAAAATATTTACATAACACATATCTAATTTGGATTTCTTTATTAGGTTAAATATTTTTGTTTCATTGGCAAGGGAATAACTCTCGTAATCAAAAGCAACAAAGGGGACATCACTAAGTATTGAAAAAATCATTCCATGAAAATATGAGGTTATGCATCCGGAAAAGAGTTTGAAAACGTTGGCCCATTCAAAAGGGTTAAGATCATATAACCAGGTATCTGCATACAAATTATTACTTGTTATTGAAACAATTTGATATTCTTTACCAAAAAAGCTTTTTGCCGAAAGCCCCACCTTTTTATCATCGGTAATCAATCCAATTATGGGTTTTTTATAATCCAGTTTGTATTTTTCGGTAAGCCTTCTTGTTAAAGTTGGGGTTTCTCGAAAATCATATAAAAAAGTTGGGTCACAATTTATATGGATTTTTTTCCCCATTTCCAAACTGTTTAGAAAATCATAAGTTTGATTATCGCGTACTCCCAAATACTTATAGTTTCCAAGTTCATTTTGCATATCAAGAATGTTCTTTTTGGAAATTCTATTAATAAAAGTCCTGTTTGCAGAAGCGGCATAACTTATCTTTTTAGCTTTGATTGCTTTTGAAGCCCAATATACATTTGGATATTTCCGAAAGCGATTTATTTTCCAGATCTCATCACTTCCGGCTATCACTAAATCAAAATTCAATGAATTAATAAAATCTATTGACTTATTAAAATTAGAAATCACTTTCTTTTTTGTAAAATTGAATTCATTAATTGCACATTTTCTAAAAATGTAATATTGAATTAATCCTTTTATGGGGCTTCTCAAAAAGGATTGTATGAAGAATCCTATTTCAGCTGGAACCAAACTGTAATTAATTACACTAACGTTATTAAATAGTTTTTTAATTTTTGAGAAAAGGCTATAGCACTGCAAAAAAGCGCCATAGTTAATACTTCTAGAAAATGTCAGTATTCCAATTCGGATATCGTTTTTAGTCATCTGTTTTCTTAATAATTTTCTCTTTTATGACTTCCAAAATAAAACTTAAGGCATCAGCACTAATAGTACAAAACCGATGCAAAACCACAATGATCATCAAATCAGCTTCTGAAAAAGCATTTCTCAGCAAGAACAATAATGCGACCTCACGAACACCAATACCTCCCGGTGCGCCAATAACTATTAACCCACAAAACCAAGCAACGATGAATGAAACAATGACCATTATAAATTGTCTAATATCCCACCCATTACTGTTTATGGAATAAGTGATTATAAAAAAGCTAATACCATAAAGCAAAAGATAAGCCCCGGTGATGAGCAGATTTCCGATTATTTTTCCAAGACTTTTTTTGGGAAAATTTATGAAAAGTTCTTTGAATGGAATTTCAAATTGCTTATAAAAATAAATTATCAACAGGATGATCGCAGTTATTAATGCGCCACCAATGAGGATATAGGTTTTTCCCAGTAAGTCTTTTAAAAGATTGATGATTGTTCTGTAAATTTTAAAATCTAAAATCAAGGGTAATAATAATGAAAGGGTAACAGATTGCACATGCTGCAAAATTGTGCTTCCCAATAATGCCTTTTGATTCAAGTTGAATTGTTTTCCGAGGTAATTCCTGCCAGCAAAATGAAAAACATTGCCCGGGAGGTATTTGCCAATATTGGCTTTAATATAAATTGAATTAATCACACATTCTTGAATTTGTTTTCCAGTCAGCAATTCCATGTTTTTGCGATAAATATACGCACCAATGTATATACAAAATATGATTATTACTACACTTACGCAATACAACAGCAAAACATTTTTTTCAAGTAAAACCAACCAATTAATGTTTAGGTTGAAAATCGACCGACTCAGGAAAATTAAACATAGGATCGTTATTGCATAAAACAAAAGTCTGATGTATCTATTTCTCATTACCCCTCTCCATTGTATTTCCTATTATTTTACAACGGGGCATTTTCTTTTTGCATTCCCTGATCTGAACCACACGCGGCATGGGTGGTATGGCACCTTATTGTTCAAGGTATCATCTAAGGGCTTCTCATTCCTGATCACCCATCAGAAAGTATTAGCCATGCTGTGAAAGTTTTGTTCTTAAATATTTTAAGCGACTCATCATAATTCAACCACGCAATTATTGTTTTTAAAATATTGATCTCAGCAAATATTATGCTTTGAATAATTTCTTGAATGACAGTCAGATATTTATTATAAATTTTATCTTTGATGAAAAAAGAAAAAGGAAAATAAAAATCGACCGATCTGATAAACAGGGCGCTTGCAAGGGAATTTTGGGTCTCGGTACCATATACAGCAAGTTTCTGTTGGTATTGGCAAGAAGTTTGCTGGTAAGGATCATCCCGCCCTGGATAAGCAGAAATAGTTCGTTTTCAGCCATTCTTTGTATTTTCTGTAGAGGCTCTCTCTAGAAGGTCGCCATTGCAGAGGTGCATCATGCAAAAGCGATCTCAGAGAGGATCGTAACCCGGGGGAAGTGCCAACAATCGAACCGGCGAAGGACTCGCTGAACAAGACTGCTATAACCATGCTTTAAAATGACCTTGAACAGGAATCCAGTGTCATTGAACTTGATATATCTTTAATTGTATTCGCTGAATATGAAAACGATGATAGACATGCCGGATTGATCAAGAGCATATTTGATGATTAAGAGAATCATCACTATCTTTTTTCTACTCAGTTGGCTTAATTCAGTCAGAAGTAGTTTATAAAAGTGTCGGTTCCTGATAAAAATGGATAAATACCAGGTTCCTATTTTCCCTTGTTTGTCCTATTTTGTCTAAGATTATCTGAAGTTCAAATCAATACTAATTGATGTTGATCTCAACCAGCCACTTCACCCAATTGCTGCCTTCCCTGGCGGGAAAGACAGAACGCAGCGGAAAGCCATGCAGTACTGGCAGCGGTTGGCCTTCCAATTCGTAAGCCAGAAAATTCTCGGATTTCATGGCAGTCTCCAGGTCTACGGTCACCTTGTAGCCATCCGCGCTGATCATGGAGATGCTCTGCGCTTCAGGCAGAGGATGTGCCAGTTTAAGGACTTCAGCGATGGTAACGCCTGACCATGTGGCAGTATCTACCCAATCCTCAAAGATCCCTGAGCATTTCAAAGGGGGAGCGGCTGTCACTTTGGGCAGGCAGCGCAATTCATCATACTGCAGGCTAAGCGGCTTTTCAACCAGACCTGTCACCTGAAGGCGGTAA
>Ga0233425_10011517_pt1 | contig 10290 bp, 6 predicted proteins | sample Watercolumn_Towu_2_FD_181712 | JGI IMG/M metagenome (GOLD analysis project Ga0233425, IMG submission 181712) | Freshwater microbial communities from Lake Towuti, South Sulawesi, Indonesia - Watercolumn_Towuti2014_140_MG | ecosystem: Environmental > Aquatic > Freshwater > Lake | place: Indonesia... | reverse complement strand
GAGGAGAAAGCAAACGCCGAGGCGAAAGCCAAGGCTGACGCGGAAGCTAAGGCCAAGGCCGAGGCCGATGAGAAGGCCCGCCTGGAAGCCGAGGCCAAGGCCAAAGCGGAAGCTGAGGCGAAAGCCAAGGCTGAGGCCGAAGCGAAGGCCGACGCCGAAGAGAGGGCGCGCCTGGCGGCAGAAGGCGAGGCCAAGTTCAAGGCTGAGGAGAAGCGTCTTGCCGACGAAAAAGCCCGTCAGGACGCCGAGGCCAAGGCCAAGCTCGCCGCGGTGCCACAGACTTCGTCCTCCAGCCCCAAACCACCCTCAGCACCGGGCGCGGTTTCGAAGCCGGGCACCGCAGCAACGACCCCGCCGAAGCCGGCCGCGCCGAAAGCGGCCGCGAAGCCCGGTCAGGCCACCAACGCCCCAAGCAAAGCCACTGGCCCAGCCGAAGCCAAGAAACCGGCCCCCGCTCCGAAACAGGAGACGGCGGCGTTGATGGTCCCAGCGACCGGCCCGCGCAAGTGGAGCGATCTGATCATCGGCGTCTCCCTCCTGGGTGTCGGCACCGCCATCCTGGGGTATCTGTGGAAGAGTCGGGCGCCCGCCTCCGAATCCGGCAGCCCCGATTCCGGCGAGGCCGCCGGTTAGGCGATCAGAGCGCGCGCGGAGAGACAGCTTGTCGTTCGGGCGCTATTTCGCCACTCCGCTCCGCCGCACGAGGCATCCCTGTCAATGGTAGTGCCTCAATTTGCGGTCGGCCGAATCCTCGCCACGGCGCCGCCACCATTCCCGAGCCGCAGGACCAGCCGGTCGTCCGCCTTCAGTCTCTGTCGCCCATGGGTCAACCGGTTGAGGTCATCGGCGTCTGGGGCATCGGTCCAGGTCTCGACCTCGAATGCGCCCGGCCCCAGGAAACTCAACGGCGCCTCCAACGTCCGCGCCTCCCAATCGGTCATCGCCCCTACGAACCAATCGGCGCCCTTGCGCCTGGCCACGACGATGGACTTCCCCACTTCACCGCTCAGCACCCGCGTGGCGTCCCAGGTCGTGGGCGTGCGGCAGATGAAGTCGAACCCCGGCTGGCCCTCGTAAGCCGTCGGCGCGTCGCTCACCGTCGGCATCGGATTGTCATAGACCACGTACATCGCCAGATGATGGCAGCGCGTGCCGAGCACGGTCGGCTTGATGAAGGCCGGTTTGAAGGCCTCCCTGGTGACGGATCGAAAGCCGCCCAGGTGGTAGTCCATGGGTCCGGCGAGCATCCGCGTGAAAGGCACCGTCAGGTTGTGCGGCGGAGCGCACTCGTCGCCCCACTTGAGGTATTCGAGGTTCAGCACCCCCTCGTGGTTGAAGAGGTTGGGGTAGGTGCGCTCGAGCCCGGTCGGCGCCCAGACACCGTGGAAGTGAATGTGCAAATGGTGGCGCGCGGCCGATTCCAGCACCCGCTCGGCGAACAGCACCATCTCCTGGTCGTTTCGATCCAGAAAATCCACCATCAGGCCGGCGATGCCCCACGTTTCGTACTGCGCAAACGCCTCCTCGAGGCGGTCGCTCAGCGGCTTCCAGTGCACCCACAACCGGATGCCCACGCCCTTGGACTTCGCGTAGGCGAGGATTCGTTCCATCGGCAGGTCCGCCCTGGCTTTGCGCACGTCCGCGCTCGGGGCGGCAAAGAAGCCTTTCTCGACCTGCTGATACCAGGGGAAATCGTCGCTGGTGCTAATCACCGAATGGAAAGCGATGCCGTGGCGCGCGCAAAAATCGATGTAATGCCTCATCGTTTCCCAGTTCAGGCCCGTCTTGAAATCGACGGGTTCCTGGTAAGTCCCGTTCCACCAATGCCACGTGGTCTTGCCGGCCTTGATCCAGGAGGCATCGGCGATCACGCTCGGCTCATTCAGGGTCAGGATCAGGTTGGATTCGATCAGCCGGCCGGGATTGTCCCCGATCAACGCCACTCGCCAGGGCGACACCAGCGGTAATCGTGAGCGGACCTTTACCCCCGGCTGACCGGGCAGCGGCGCCAGTTCGGCGCGCAACCGGCGGTCGTTCCCGGCACCGTCCGCTTTGAGATACAACCCGGCGTAGTTGCGCAGGCTCGCCTCGCACACGGCGGCACACGCGCCGTCCGCGTATTGGACTAGGAACGGCAGATCGATCAGGCGGTTGGTCGCCAGGCCGTCGATCGGCGTGGCGATATACAGCCCTTCGTGCGAAGTCGTGTAGTTCTCCCGGTAGAGCGGCCAGCTCACCGGGTTCCCGGCGAATTGAAAGCTCGTGGACTCGTCAGTCACCTCGACCGAATCCGCCCCCGCCTGTGCCGGCATCACGTAGCGAAACGCCACGCCATCGTCATATGCGCGAAAGATCGTCCGCAACTGGCGCACAGGTGCTTCGCCGGTCTCCCAATCGACCGTTGCTTCACGATAATGATCCCGCACCGGGTTGCTCTTGCCGAACGGGACCTCGAAGGTCGTGTCCGCGGCGCGATTCTGGACCTTGCTGGACCAGGCGCGCGCGAAGAGGTTCGTTCCCTGGACGCTCAACCCCAATTCAAGCTGCAGTAGCGCCCGCCCGCGGAATCGCACCTCGACCTTGGGACGCGCTCCCGCTGCGGGAGCGTCGGGAGCGGCAAGCCGCAGTTCGATCCGCTCATCGGGAGACGCGACGCGAACCGGTTCCGCGGCGAGGATCGAGCCGGCCAGGAAGGCCAGGGCCAGGCCGCTGAGCATGGGCGTCATGGACATGGTGTGCTGGCCAGGAAGATTACCCGCCCCGTGCCCAGTGGGAATCCAGGTTACGCGGCCTTCGGCGGCAACTCCCAGCCTTTGCGATACTCGCGGGTGAGCAAGGCATTTGCCGCGGCGACGTTCGTCACCTTCGCGGTCGCGGCATCGAACTCGAGCCGGCGCCCGCCCAAACGCAGCGACACGGCCCCGAGGTTGAAGGCATCCGAAATGGGCCCCGCCAGCAGGAAATCCCCAAAGGTGGGTTTGCCGCCCTTGCAGGCCGCCACCCAGGCGGCTGTCACGTCGCCCCGGCCCCAGGCCCGCTCTCGATCGGGGGGCTCGGGCAGATTCTTCGCGGCGCGGTATTCGCGCATCCGCCGCTCGGGCAGCAACCGCGCGTTCTCAGCGTGGAAGCCAGCCAGGATTCTGCCCTTCTCCCCAACAAACATCATCCCCTCGGCCTCGAGTTCCTTGCCGTCAACCGCCAGTTCATCCGGCGTGTGCGGTTTGATCGAGCCATCGTACCAGAACAACTCGAGCGCCGGACGGCTGCCCTTGGCGGCAAACTTGAACCGGATCGTGCAAGCCGCAGGAAACGAGTAGTCGTTGCGAACCGTCACCGCCACGTTGCCGCGGAGTGAACAGACATGGCTCGGGCGTGACTCCACCCAGACCGGCGAGTCGAGGTCGAACTCGCGGAATACCGGCCACAGGCTGTAGTGGCCCATGTCGGCCAGCGCGCCCCCGCCGAACTCGTACCAGCCACGGAACACCGCGTGTGTGTAATGCGGGTGGTACGGACGGTCCAGCGAAGGCCCCAGCCACAGGGACCAGTCGAAGCCTTCCGGCGCCGGCGGAGCGTCGGTTGGGATCGTGGTGTACTGCGGCCAAACCGGGCGGTTGGACCAGTTGTGAATCTCACGCAGCGTGCCGATCGCGCCATCGTCGATCCAACCCTTGACAGTCCGAATGGCCGCGCCATCGCTCGCCGGCAGGAAATGCGTGGCCACCTTGGTCCGGCGCGCCGTCTCGATCACCAGTCTGGCTTCATGCAACCGGTTCGCCAGCGGCTTGTGGATCATCACGTGCCTGCCCTTGTTCATCGCGGCGATCGCCACCGTCGCGTGCAGGTGATCCGGTGTCATGACCTTGACCGCGTTGACATCCGGTTCCTTCTCGAGCAACTCCCGAAAGTCGGCGTACGCGGCGCAGCCCTTGAATTTCTCCGTCGCGCGCTGGTTCGCATAGACTGTTTCGATGAGTTCCTTGGCCACCTCGCGGCCACCCGGGATGCCGGGCCGGCCGCGGCGCCAGTCCGGCTTGCCCATCGCGGTGGCCATCGAGGCGCGCAGGCCGTCCGGCGACCAGTCCACGTAGTCGTTGCCGTCTTTCATCGGGTCGCAGACAGCCACGATCTGGATATCCTTCACGGCGAGCATGTCCAACATCTCGCGCAAGCCCTGCGTGCCGCAACCGATATAAGCCAGACTTATCTTCTCGCTCGGAGGGACGAACCCCGCCCCACCCAGCACGTGCCGCGGCGCAATCGCGAACGCCGCCGCGGCCACCCCGCTCGTGGCCACGAACTTCCGCCGCGTCAAAGCTGGCCCGCCCGGTGTGGCGCTTGTCTGGTTTGCGGTGTTGAACGTAGGTTGCGTGTCGGTCGGATTCATGAGGTGACGGCCCGCCGGGCGGGCTTGAAGACATCGGTGCGCGGACCTCGGAGCGCGGACATTCTTGTCCGCCTTGGGGGATTCATGATCGGAGCGCGGACATTCCTGTCCGCCCTGAAGGACGATTACTTGCCCAAACGGTGAAGCTTCCCCAGCGCCTCGCGCGGGACATCGAACCCGTTGCCATCGGCCCCACCCATTTCGACGATGTACCATTTCGTTCCCGAGGTGGTCTCGCAGAGGCCAAAAACCTCCTTGTAGAAGTCGCTGGCAAACGTCTTTTCCTTATGTTCCTTGATGTGGATGCTGCGGGTGCGCCCGGGGAACTTTTTGAGGCTGGCGATCGGATCGCCGTCCCCCGCAAGGCAGTTGCCAACGTCCATCTGCATGTTGACCTCGGGCTGGGTCTGGCTGAAGAGGATATCCCAGGCAAAGCGGCCGTTGAACTTCGCAAAGTCGAAAGGATGCGCATGGTAGCCCACCATCATCTTCTGTGCGCGGCATTGCGCGGCCGCATCGTTGAGGAAAGTGGCCAGCTCGGCGATCCCGGCTTCGGAGCTCATCTTCTGCTGGGCCGCCGCAACGTTCAGGTACTCGCCGCCCAGGGTGTGGCTGTTCTCGACCGTGCGGCCGAGGTTCTCTTTGGCCAGCGCTTTGAGTTCGAGATGGATGCCACAGCACTTGAGGCCGCTGTCGTCGAGGAGCTTCCGCAGCTCCGCGGCCGAATGTTGCTGATACACGTTCGGCGTGCCGCCATAACCCCAGAACTCGACGCCCTTGTAGCCAAGCTGGCCGAGGGTCTTGAGGGTCTCCGGCACGTTGCGCGCGAATTCCCCGCGCACGGTGTAGAGTTGGAAGCCAATGGGGATCGTTTTCATGGTTTCGGCGGCGACGGCTGGGAAGTGCTCGAGGGCGGCGCCCACGGCGCAACCGAAACCCGCGGTGATAAACTGACGGCGTGTGGTTGGCATACGGTCTTCGAGGTCGTAGGGATTACGGGCATGAGGAACGGCCCGCGGTGCGGAGAGATGGAACCTGTGGCGGCATGACGGTTCACGTTGGTCGTACCACTCGGCCACCGCTCAAGCCGAACCCGCAGGCCCCAGCGGCCCGGCGTGCAGCCCGTGGCGGAGGTCAGTGTTGGCATCCTGCGGCGTTTCCGCCGGCCGCGCAAGCAAGAATCCAGACCAAGCCCGGGTTTGCGTTCGCAAAAAGCCCCCCAACCCGCTCTACTAAGGCCGTGAGCCCCGTCCGCAAGCCACGCTGGGTCGGCTGGCTGGGATGCGTCCTGGTCCTGGCCTTGGGTTGGCTCTTGCTGCGTTGGCAGCGACAGACCGGGCCAATCGCCGATCCGGCCAGCGAAATCGCGGTGCAACGCCAGCGCGCCAATGTGGCGCGGCTCGAGGCCCACGAGCAGCACATCGCCGAGACCGTTTGGGCGACCGAGTTGCTCGCCCAATCCTGTGGTCGCACGGTCGAGGCCTTGTGGGATTCGCTCAACGCCACCACGAACAAGCTCGTCCTCCTGGCGGCGGTTCCCGCACGGCAGGTGATCCTGGGCGACTGGCGAACGGCGCAACCCTTGCCTCATGGAATCGAGTTGCGCGCGAGCACTGGCCGCGGTCCCACGCTGGGGAACGACGCCTGGGGCCCGTTTGTCGCAGCGTTCGAGCAAGCCGGTTGGCGGCTCGACCAAGTCGAGTTTCGGCACAATCGCTTCGAGTTGGACGCCGAAGGCCGGCCGCGGCAAAGCGTCTTCTGGTTTTCCGCCCATCTGACCCAGCCCGCGCGGTCGCGGCGGGCGACGCTCGAGGGTGACCTGGCCCTGGATTGGGCGCCCCCCAGCGCCGCGGGCCAGCCGCCAACCGTTCACCGCGTCGATGCCAGCGGGCTGACACTGAAAACCAGGCAGGGTGAGCCGTTCTTCCAGCCCCTCCTCGTCGAGGAAATCGTACCCGACGCGCAAGCCTACTTCATCGATCCCCTGCTCCTCTACGACCTGGATGGCGATGGGCTTTCCGAGATCATTCTCGCCGTCAAAAACCTCGTGTATCGCCGCGACAAGGAGGGGAGGTTTCGCTCCGCCCCCCTCTGCCGGCACTCCCCCGGACTCATCTATAGCGGGGTGATCGGCGACTTCGACGGCGACGGCCACGCGGACTTTCTCTGCGCGAAAACCGAAGGCATCCTGCTGTTCAAGGGCTCGGCGCGCGGGACCTTCGACGACCCACCGCGCATGGTTTGGCAGGCAAGCGAGCCGTTGCGGAACGTTATGGTCATGACTTGTGGCGACATCGATCATGACGGCGACCTGGATGTCTTCCTGGGCCAGTACCGCGTGCCTTCGCTGGGCCAGGTGTTGCGCCCGCATTACTACGATGCCAACGACGGCCATCCCGCGTTCTTGCTCCGCAACGACGGCGCCGGGAACCTCACTGACGCCACGGCCGACTCGGGCCTGGCCCCCAAGCGCGCCCGCCGCATCTTCAGCGCCTCGCTGGCCGACCTGGATCGCGATGGCAACCTCGATCTGCTCATGATCAGCGATTTTGCCGGCATCGACCTTTTCGCGGGCGACGGCCGCGGCCACTTTCGCGATGTCACGGCGGACTGGATCACCGAGCCCCACGGGTTCGGCATGGGCTTGGCCCTCGCGGACTTCAACGCCGACGGCCTTCTGGACTTCCTCATGATCGGCATGAACTCGCCGACCGCCGACCGGCTCGAGCACTTGGGCTTGACACGTCCAGGCACGGACGAGGACCCAACCATGCGCCGGCGCATGACGCAAGGCAACCGCCTCTGCCTCGCGCGCCCAGGCGGCGGCTTCGACCAGCCTGCGGCAAGCCCGGCACTCTCTCGCACCGGTTGGTCCTGGGGCGTCACGGCGGACGACTTCGACAACGACGGCTTTCCCGACTGTTACATCGCCACGGGCCACCAGAGCAAGGAGTCCGTCCGGGACTACGAGCCGGAGTTCTGGCTGCACGACATCTACGTGGACGCGGCGGTGGCTGATGCCGACGCCAGCGGCTATTTCCTGGCCAAGTTCGCGCGAACACGCGGCTCCGGATGGTCGTACTCGGGCTACGAGAAGAACCGCCTGGTGATGAATCAGGGCGGCGTTTCGTTTGTCGAGGTTGGCCACCTGGCAGGCGTAGCGCTCGAGGCCGACTCACGCAACGCGGTGGCCGATGACCTGGATGGCGATGGCCGCCTCGACCTGCTCGTCACCACGTTCGAAGTCTGGCCGGAGGTCAGGCAGACCCTGCGCGTCTATCGGAACGCGCTCGCCGACACCGGGCATTGGATCGGGTTCCGCTTCCGTGAGGAGCCCCGAACATGCTCGCCCGTTGGGGTCCGGGTCGAGCTCCACACAGCGGGTCATCGTGCGGTTCGGCAGCTTGTGACCGGGGACGGTTTCCGTTCACAGCACGCGAACACCCTGCACTTTGGGTTGGGCAAGACGGACCGCGTCGAAGAGGCATTGGTCCGCTGGCCCAATGGCGTCGAGCAGAGGCTGCCGGACCCGCAGATCGATCATTACCACGATCTGCGTGTTCCGAAAGCTCGGGCCCTCACCCGATAAAGGGCGAAAGCCGCTCCAACTCACCGGCGCACAATGTAGCCGGTGCGATCCTTGTACCACAGAAAGTCCTGCTTGCCTTGGGCATCGAACGTGCGAACGTTGAGGAGGGTCGGATCCGAGAAATTGACCGGGTACTTCGAGGTGGCACTCAGCCATTTCCTGACCTCGGCATGTCCATCGGCAAACGAGAAGCCGCACGCGCCGTTATGGTATGAGCCGGGAACGTCACCCCACTGGGTCGCGCCAAAGGGCACGGTGAAAAAGCCGTCGTTGATCGTGTCAGGGTGCTCGTCGAGCGTCAGCCACGTAAAGGACGGGTTCGGCACATCGGCGGTCTTGATAAACTGCCGGTATGCACCGCCCTCCGCCCAACTGACGCCTCGGCGGGTGCTGTCGCCCGGATCATCGCTGGTCACCCCGAAGAGCGCGTTCATCGCATTGCTCCGGAGGCGGCCGCTCCAGCCCTTGGCTCGCTGCTGCTTGCTCAGGTACTTGTCCGCCGGACACTTGTAAATCCCGAGGGCGTTGCCGGTGAATTTTGCCAGCACCCCGTTATATACCCACTCGACGTTCGTGTTGCTGATGTCGTCCACCGAGGTTCCAGCGCCCCAGGTCATGACGTTGTTCACCCAGTTGGCGAACCGCTTGTTCTGGATCGTGGCTTCGGTGCCTGGGATCGTGTAGTTGTTAGGCACGCGGTCACCATATTCGGTGGCATAGAGATGCCACGCGGTCAGCAACTGTTTGTTGTTGCTGATGCACATGATCCCCTGCGCCTTCGCCTTGGCTTTGCCCAGGGCCGGCAAGAGCATCCCCGCCAGGATGGCGATGATGGCGATCACCACCAGGAGTTCGATGAGCGTGAAACCCGCTCCCGCGGGAACTCGCAACGGTCTGCCTTGCTTGTCGATCTGTTTCATAACAACATACAACCACCCGCTGTCCACGCCGAAGGCCGGCAACGGAACGGTCATCAGGTTCTCTAGAGCAAACTGTTTAAGCAGCCCGGCCTGCGTGCAATGTGCGTCTCACCGCACACCCGGCCCGGGGCGATTCGGGCACCTCCACGCCGGCCAATCCAAGCCCCATGTCGCCTACACAACGCCGTTGACCTCCACCTCACGGGACCTCAAGGGACCTTGACAAGCAGGGGCACGTCTCGCACGGTGGCGACCATGAACACCAAGCCACTGCACAACCCGTTTGAGCCCCTCCGAGCCGGTCCCCTGGCGCGCCGCGGCGCCCTGCGCTTGCTCGGCGGCCTGGCCGCGTTGCCGTGGTTCACCTCGAGCCTCACCGAGGCCGCGCAGAAGAATCCGCTCTGGAAAACCGCCGTCGGATTGAACGGGTTCGAGTCCTCCTCGCGGAAGTACGGCAAGACGTTCCCGCTTTGGGAAATCCTGGATTTCGCGGAGCGCACAGGCTTCGATGGGGTCGAACTCGTGGAGGGTTGGCCCGCTGGGGGATATCCACAACCCACTGAAACGGAGCGCATCCGCGCCTTGCGCCGGCTCTACGACGCCTACGGACTGCGGGTGTTCTCGATCCAACTGGGCGTGGCCGAGGCCTTCGCACCGGACGAGGCCGCGCGCAAGCGTTGGGTCGAGTGGTTCCACGCGCGGGCTGAGTTCGCGCAAAAAGTCGGCTGCGCCTGTGTCGGCATGTGGCCCGGCGGCGGCCTGCGGGGCCAGACGCTTGACGAGGCAATCGACCGCTTGGCGAAGTCGTTTCACGAGGCCGGCAAGATCGCGGCCGATCATGGCCTGGTCGCGGCGTTCGAGATCGAGCCACCGTTCGTGTTCAACAAAGAGGAGCACCTGCGGCGCATCCACGCACAGGCCGGCCACCCGGCGTTGAAGATTATCTATGACCCGAGTCACTTCGACTTGATGAATGGCTCGAGCGGCAAACCCCATGAGATGCTCGCACGCGTGGGCGTCCAGAACATCGGCTATGTGCAGTTGACCGACACCGACGGCACGCTGCGCGACGGCGGGACCTCGAAGCACCTCCCGTGCGGCGACGGCCATGCGAACATCCCCGAGTCCATGCGGGTCCTGCGCGAGGGCGGGTTCCGCGGGTGGATCATGATCGACGAATGGGAGATCCCCGACCCGTACGACGCCTGTGTCAAGGGTAAACAAGCGATCGACCTGGCCGCGCGCTGAGCGGCAGGCGTTCCCGCCTCCCCTGCCCTGCCCGGCCGGCGCGGGGCGCGGGGCTGTTACCGTAACCCCGCTTTTCCCAGGTCGAACACGAAGATGCCGTAGCCGACACCCGCGGGGTCTTTGCTGCGCGCCATCTGGAAGGCCAT
>Ga0233425_10011516_pt1 | contig 10291 bp, 8 predicted proteins | sample Watercolumn_Towu_2_FD_181712 | JGI IMG/M metagenome (GOLD analysis project Ga0233425, IMG submission 181712) | Freshwater microbial communities from Lake Towuti, South Sulawesi, Indonesia - Watercolumn_Towuti2014_140_MG | ecosystem: Environmental > Aquatic > Freshwater > Lake | place: Indonesia... | reverse complement strand
GTGTTGTTTCTCGTAAAGTCGTACCGATTGCACCTTAACAAAGTCTCATAAAGTCGTACCCATCTGGATTTGCCAGCGAAAACGTTATAGGCTACTTTTAGAATACAAGAGTCGGAGTCAGCTTATGAACAGTTTCGAGAAACTATATCGTCCGTTAACGCTGGAACAACGCCTTGAAATCAAAGTTCGGGCCGAGAATGGAGCCAACGATACGGAAATTGCGACAGCCATGAATTTGAGCAAGTCAGTGGTTCGAAAATGGCGACGCAGGTACCGAGATAGAGGTTCAGATGGACTGGTCAGTTTACTTGGCAGGTCAAAAAGCGGAGCGCTCAGCCAGTTTTCGCAAGAAATGCGAGACGCCATCAAGATCTGGCGAAAGTCGCATAGCGGCTGGGGTGCAGGCACCTTGCGGGTTGAATTGGCAAGGGACAAGCGTTTTGAGGGATTGCCGCTTCCCAGCCGTTCGCGCATTTCGGCGTTTCTGAAAAGCGAAGGTCTGGTCAGACCCTATGAGCGTCACACCAAACTCTCCATGCCAGCGCCCAAAATCGTGACGGAATGTCACGAAGAATGGGAACTGGATGCACAAGGTGCGTGCAGAGTAGCAGGAGTTGGTTTGGTAAGTCTGCTCAATTTCGGCGACCTGTACAGCCATGTACGTGTGACTTGGGCCTGCCTGAACCGCCGAAAAGCAGCCGGGTCAGACTATCAACTGGCTTTGCGCAGAGGTTTTTTCTGCTTTGGAATGCCACAACGGATCAGTCTCGACCACGATAGTGCATTTTTCGATAACACCACGCCTTCACCCTTCCCAAGTCAATTTCACCTGTGGTTACTTGCCTTGGGGATCGGTGTGCGTTTCCTAGAACATCGACCGCCGCGTGAACACAGTTTTATCGAACGCTCTCATCAAATTGTGTACCGACAAGCCATTGAAGGACAATCTTTTGCACCGACTGATTTGCAGCCCTACATCGAACAACGTCTGGAATTCCTGAACCAATACTATCCCAGTCGCAGCTTACATCAACAGCCTCCTTTGACCGCCTACCCACAAGCAGCTCATTCTGGTCGTGAATATCGTCCAGAGTGGGAAGCAGAATTGCTGGACATGCAAAAAGTGTTTGCATACCTGGCGCAGCAAACCTGGTACCGGCAAGTCTCTGCCCAAGGTCAACTGATGCTCGGCACTCAACGCTATGGTCTTGGCAAAGCCTGGCAGAAAGATCCCGTTCGGATTACTTTCGATCAGGCTACCCAGGAATTTATTTGCGACACACTGGATCTCCAAAAAACGGTGCGCTTTCAGGCAAGAGGGATGACCAAGCAAGATTTGATGGGCGAATTGAACATGACCGCTTTTGCCAACCACCAGTATGCTTTCCCCTGGTCAATCCTGTCCTTGCGGCAAAACCAAACCGCCGATTTGATCGGTACGACTTTATGAGACATTGTTAAGGTTCGGTAGGTACGACTTTACGAGACTCGACAACAGGTACACATCTATGGACTTGCCTACTTGTTTACCTGTGTACCTATTTACCAAACCAAAGGAGATAATTTGACTACTACAGTATCTATCATCGGTGGTTCGGGATACGGTGGAGGCGAGTTGCTGCGCCTGCTGCTGGGTCATCCCAACGTGGAAATCAAGCAGGTGACTTCGCGCTCGCGGGTGGGTGAGTACGTGTATCAGACTCATCCCAACCTGCGGAAAAAGACTCAACTGAAATTCAGCGACCCTTCCACGCTGGAGCCTGTGGACGTGTTGTTCCTCGCCCAGCCGCATGGGCAGGCGCAAAAGCACATCGAAGAGTATGCCAAACTCGCGCCAAAAATCATCGACCTCGCGGCGGATTTCCGCTTGCGTGACGCGGACTTCTACGAGAAATGGTACGGCGAAAAACATGCCGCGCCTGAGTGGTTGAGTAAGTTCGTGTACGGACTTCCCGAACTGCACCGCGCCGAAATTGCGGGCGCGAGTTACATCAGCGGAGTGGGGTGCAACGCCACCGCCAGCAACCTCGCGCTGCTTCCGCTGGTCAAGGCGGATTTGCTGGACTTATCTTCCCCAATTTTTATCGAAATCAAGGTGGGTTCCTCCGAAGGCGGCGCGGAAGGGAATTCGGGTTCGCTTCATGCGGAACGCGCCAACGTCATCCGCACATTTTCCGCTTTTGGTCATCGTCACACGGCGGAAGTGATTCAGGAGATGGGCGTGAACGCGGAGCGTGTTTCGCTGACCATGACTGCCGTGGATTTGGTGCGCGGCGTTTTGGCAACCGCCCACGCCAAAGTTAAACCTGGCGTGGCAAACAAAGATTTGTGGAAAGCCTACCGCGCCGTTGTAAACGAAAACCCGTTTGTGCGCGTGGTCAAGGAACAGCGCGGAATCTACCGCGTGCCTGAGCCGAAGATTTTGGCTGGCTCGAACTACGCCGACCTCGGCTTCGAACTGGACGAGAGCAACGGTCACATTGTCGCCATGTCCGCGATTGACAACCTGATGAAGGGCGCGTCTGGCACAGCGGTTCAATGTCTCAACCTGATGATGGGCTGGGATGAAACGCTGGGTCTGGAGTTTGCGGGGTTGCATCCGATTTAGGTAAACAGGTACACAGGTACACAGGTACACAGGTGTCTACGTGTTTACGTGTCTACCTGTTTACCTACACCACGAGGATAGATTATGAATGACGAAATCACAGTCGTAAAACTCGGCGGCACGGAAGGTGTGGATTTTTCTGCAATCTGTGCTGACGCCGTTGAATTATTGAAGCAGGGTAAGAAACTGGTCTTTGTGCATGGCGGCTCTGCCGAAGCCAACGCGCTGGGCGAAGGGTTGGGGACTCCGCCGAAGATGATTACCTCGCCTTCGGGTTACACCTCCCGCTACACCGACCGCAAGACGCTGGAAATCTTTTTGATGGCGGTGAACGGCAAGGTCAATTCACTGCTGACCGAACAATTGCAGATGATGGGCGTCAACGCCTTTGGCTTGTGCGGACTCGACGGCAAATTGCTGCAAGCAGTCCGCAAAGAGTCTGTGCAGTCCATCGAGAACGGCAAGCGTAAAATCATCCGCGACGATTACACGGGGAAGATAGAAAAAGTGAATAGTGAATTGTTGACCATGCTGCTCGATGCGGGATACATGCCTGTGATTGCGCCTGTGGCTGTCAGCGAGAAGGGCGAAGCCCTCAACGTGGACGCAGACCGTGCGGCGGCGATGGTGGCGGCGGCGCTCAAGGCGGAGACTCTGCTGTTGCTGACGGCGGTGCCTGGGCTGATGAAAAACTTCCCAGACGAGTCCACACTCATTCGGCAACTGCCGCAGAGTCAACTGGCAGCGGCGAGCGAAGCGGCGCAGGGTCGTATGAAGAAGAAAGTCCTCGGCGCAGGTGAAGCTCTCGAAGGCGGAGTCCAGCGCGTCATCATCGCCGATGGAAGAATTCAAAATCCCATCTCCAACGCTTTAGCAGGAAACGGAACAGTAATACAATAGTTTTATGAACATAAAATCTATTTGGTTCTCTGCAATTGTTTTTGGGCTTTTGGGTTGTTCAACTTCTCTAATGGCTGCGCCAACAAGCCCGACTTCGTCAATGACAATTACCCAAATAACGGCTACTGCCGTTGTTCCAACTTCAACGCCTGAGTTTTCCTGCTGGAAAAAAGACAAAAGAGAATGCGCGATTGCTGAAAGCTTAGGCATTGATCTCGACTCTATTATTTCATTTTCCCCAGATTTGAAGTGGGTTGTTATTTACAATATAAAACTGGCTACGTCTTGGCCTGGCAAAGATATTGGGGGCCTGAGGTTTGTGAAAACAGATAATTCTAAAGAATGGATGTTTGACGCCACGCAAATGAGTCAAGATATAGGCGAATGTAGCCTAATATTTACGGCTAATGCTTGGTCGCCCGACAGTCACTATATATATTTTTCGCCAGACCCAGGCTATTGCAGCAGAATGCGATATGTAAGTGACTATGGAACACAAGTTTTATATCGTCTTGATGTATTAACAGGCGAATTTATAGAATATTTGTCTTTTAGCGACGGAGTAAATTCGACTGTTGGACGTAAATTAGATTTGTATAACCTTGCCTTTTCTCCAGATGGAATTTATCTTGCTTATCTCAAAACTCTTAATGCTCCCATGATTATTCACATCAGGAATTTGGAAACCGAAAAAGAGATTATCTACAAAATGCCAGCTAAATATCCTGAGGCGGGTTGTCTGGTTTGGTCTTCCAATAGCCATTTTTTGTTTTTCTATGCGGCAACTACCACTGCGTATGAAAAATCGACGCTTTCATCTTTTTATAAAATTGATATGGATAATCATTCAATTAAAGAAATCATTCAGAGTCAGCCATATTTGTTTTGTATATCTGATTACGACCCTATAGAAAAAGACGATTTTGTTTTCGTAACAAGAGCTGATACATCCTACAATGTTTCCGAAGAATATTACTTTAATCCATACACCGAAGAATTTATAGTGCAACCGACTCCAACTCCTTATCCGCCAACCCCGACTCCCTGGCCATCCAGCATTTATCAACCTTAATCAGTTCTTATTCTAGAATGTGAAAGCAGAAAGGTGAAGCAATGAAATCGCAAGAAATTGTAGAAATCGAAAACAAACACACTTCAGGCGTATATGCTAAACAGACGCTGACCATCGTGCGCGGACAGGGCGCTTCGCTGTTCGACGTGGACGGCAATGAATATTTGGATTGCTCGTCGGGACATGGCGTTGCCAACCTGGGTCATGCCCACCCGAAGATTGCCGAGGCGCTCTACAAGCAGGCGAACACGCTGGTGACGTTGTTCGAGTCGTTTCCCAATGACCAGCGGGCGATGTTGATGGAGAAAATTACATCTCTTGTCCCAGGCTTGGATCGCGTCTTCTTTTGCAATTCGGGAACCGAGGCGGTGGAGGCGGCGTTCAAGTTCTCGCGCATTTCCACAGGACGCAAAAACTTCATCGCCGCAATGCGAGCGTTTCACGGGCGCACCTACGGCTCGCTTTCGGCGACCTTCAACAAAAAATACCGCGAAGGTTTCGAGCCGCTTCTGCCTGGCGTTTCGCATGTTTCGTACAACAACATCGAAGCGTTGGACAAGGCTGTGAACGAAGAAACCGCCGCCGTGATTTTGGAGGTTGTGCAGGGCGAAGGCGGCGTCTATCCCGCCTCTGCTGAATACATCCAAGCCGCTCGGCGGATTTGCGATGAGCGCGGCGCGTTGCTCATCGTGGATGAAATCCAGACGGGCTTTGGGCGCACGGGCAAGATGTTCGCTGTTCAACATTACGGCGTGACTCCCGATCTGCTGACCTGTGCCAAGTCTTTGGCAGGCGGCGTGCCGATGGGCGCGGTGCTGATCGGTGAAAAAGTGAAGAACCTTGTGCCGGGCGTGCATGGCTCCACCTTTGGCGGAAATCCGCTTTCATGCGCGGCGGCAAATGCGGCGCTGGATGTCATCATCGGCGAAGACCTGCCTGGACAGTCTGCGGCAAAGGGTGCTTACTTGCTGGAGAAGTTGAAGCAAATTCAATCGCCCAACATCCGCGAAGTACGCGGATTGGGATTGATGGTTGGCATTGAGATGAAGCAAAAGGTCACGGGGTATATCAAGACGTTGCAGGAGAAGAAGATTATCGCCTTGAATGCAGGCATGACCGTGATCCGTCTCCTGCCGCCGCTGGTCATCACCTACGAGCAGATCGACCGTTTGGTCGAGGCGCTGACGGAAGTTCTAACACAAGAGGCGAATGATTAATGGAGAATGGTTTTTACCATGCTCCATTAACCATTTTCCATGCCCGGGAAGCAGAATGACAGAAACTCTAATTGGACTCGTCTCCCAATATAGCCCCTCTGGACAGGAGCGCGGCGCGGTGGAGTGGCTTGTGGCGCGGATGAAGTTGCTGGGCTACGATGATGCCTTTATCGATGAAGCGGGCAATGCTGTCGGCGTGATGGGAAAAGGCGCAAGGCAGGTGATCTTGCTCGGTCACATCGACACGGTGCCGGGTGAGATTCCCGTCCGCGAGGAAAACGGCGTGTTGTTCGGGCGTGGGTCTGCGGATGCCAAAGGTCCGCTGGCGAGTTTTACCGATGCGGTGGCGAAGGTCGGCGCGAAGGATGGTTGGCAGTTTGTGGTCATCGGCGCTGTGGAGGAGGAACGTGACTCGGAGGGTGCGCGGTTTGTCGCGACGCAGTACAAGCCTGATTTTGCCATCATCGGTGAGCCGAATCAATGGGACCGGGTTGCGCTTGGCTACAAGGGCAGTGCCTGGGCGGATGTGACGGTCAAGCGCGAGCAGGCTCATACGGCAAGCGGGGAGGTCACTGCGGCAGAGGCGGCAGTGGAGGCGTGGCTCAAAATCAAGGCGTATGTGGATTCGTTCAACGCTGATAAACCCAAAGCCTTCGATAAACTCCTGCTTACTTTGCGTGGCATGGAATCGAGTTCAGATGATTTCGAGCAGTGGGCAAGGCTGAAGGTTGGAGTCCGTTTGCCGGTGGAAGTCCCGCCAGAGGCTTGGTATGCCAAATTAAATGAAATAACAAGTGACAGTCACCTTAAAGGTGACTGTCACCTGACTGTCACGCCAATCGGTTTCGCCATTCCCGCCTGGGGGTGCGAGAAAAACACTCCGCTGGTGCGCGCCTTCTTGAGCGGAATCCGCTCGCAGGGCGGTGAGCCGCGTTTCGTCTACAAGACGGGAACAGCCGATTTGAATGTCGTCGCTCCCGTGTGGCAATGTCCAGCCGTGGTGTATGGTCCCGGTGATTCAGCGCTGGATCACACACCAAATGAACATATCAATCTGGACGATTATCAAAAGGCTGTGGAGGTCTTGAGCGCAACATTGCAAAAATTAACATCGTAAGGGCGGATCGCGATCCGCCCTTACTTGGGGATTTCATTCGGGTCGTACGGCGTGACCTGATAGACGTAATAATTCAACCAATTTGCGTACAATAAATTTGCGTGGCTGCGCCAGCGCACAACAGGAGCCTGCTTTGGGTCATCCTTAGGGTAGTAATTATTGGGGACATGAATCGGCAACCCCTTGTTCACGTCGCGGTCATATTCACCTTTGAGCGTGAATGGGTCGTATTCCGAATGTCCCGTGATGAAGAGGTGACGCCCGTCCTTCGAGCCGACAATGTACACGCCTGCTTCGTCGGATTCTGCAAGCAGGGTCAGGTCGGGGACTTTCTCGATGTCTTCACGGCGGATTTCGGTGTGGCGCGAGTGAGGGGCGAAGAAATAATCGTCGAAGCCGCGCATCAGCTTCTCGGTTCGCGCGAGGACGCGGTGCTCGAAGACACCGAACATCTTTTTGGGCAGATCATATTTGGGGATTCCGTAGCGGTGATATAGTCCCGCCTGTGCTCCCCAGCAAATGTGGAAGATGGACTCGACGTTCGTTTCCGCCCAATCCATGATTTGGACGAGTTCGGGCCAGTAGTCCACTTCTTCAAAGGGCATCTGCTCGACGGGTGCTCCTGTGATAATAAGCCCGTCGAACTTCTCGTTTTTCACATCCTCGAAGGTGGCGTAATGTTCAAGCAGGTGATCGGCATCCACATTTTTGGATTCGTAAGTGGCTGTGTGCAAGAGGGTGATCTCCACTTGCAAGGCGGAGTTGGAAAGCAGGCGCAGGATTTGCGTTTCGGTTGCAATCTTGGTCGGCATCAAATTCAGAATCGCGACACGCAGGGCGCGGATGTCCTGGTGGATGGCGCGGTCTTCGTCCATGACGAAAACATTTTCGTTTTCGAGGACGGCGCGGGCGGGGAGGGTGGTGGGAATTTTTACTGGCATGGGAAAGGTGTCCAGGTATACAAGTAGACAGGTAGACAAGGTACAACGTTTGTACCTGTCTACCTGTTTACGTTTTTACGATAGCGCCTGATTCAAGTCCCAGAGAATATCGTCGATGTCTTCGAGACCGATGCTCAAGCGGACGAAATCGGGGCTGACGCCTGCGGTGACTTGCTGTTCTTCGGTCAACTGGCTATGGGTGGTGGAACCAGGATGAATGGCGAGGCTGCGGGCATCGCCCACGTTGGCGAGGTGGCTGAAGAGTTGCAGGCTCTCGATGAACTTCTTCCCAGCCGCCAACCCGCCTTTCACGCCGAATCCGAGGATCGCGCCCGCGCCTTTGGGCAGGTATTTCTTCGCGCGTTCGTGGTCGGGGTGACTCTTGAGTCCGGGATACTTGACCCAACTGACTTTGGGATGCTTCTCCAAAAATTCCGCCACGGCTTGCGCGTTCTGCACGTGACGGTCCATCCGCAGGTTCAGGGTTTCGATTCCGAGTAAAGTCTGCCATGAATTGAATGGCGACTGGCAGGCGCCGATGTCGCGCAGGACGTGGACGCGGGCTTTGATGGCAAAGGGTGGAAGTCCCGCGCCTGTCAGCGACGAATATACCAAGCCGTGATAGGACGGGTCGGGCGTGTTGAAGTTCTCGAACTTGTCGCTTGTCCAGTCATAGTTGCCGCCGTCCACAATGACACCGCCGATGGATGTGCCATTGCCAGTGATGAACTTGGTGGTCGAGTGCGTGACCACATGCGCGCCCCATTCGAACGGACGGAAGAGGTATGGCGTGGCAAAAGTATTGTCTATGAACAGTACGAGGTTGTGCTTCTTCGCAATTGCCGCCACTTCCTCAAATGGGAAGACAGAAATATCGGGGTTACCCAGCGTCTCGCCGTAGAGGATCTTTGTGTTGGGCTGAATCGCCGCCTCGAAATTCTTCGGGTCGCTGGGGTCGACGAACGTGACCTGAATCCCCAGCTTGGGCAGGGTGTACTTGAACTGACTGTAGGTCCCGCCGTACAAGCGGGAGGATGTGACGATATGGTCGCCTGCGTTGCACAGTGTGAAAATCGCCTGCGCCTGAGCCGCGTGACCCGAACTCGCCGCCAGCGCAGCCACACCGCCTTCGAGCGAAGCGATGCGCTGTTCAAGCACGTCGGTGGTCGGGTTCATCAGGCGGGTATAGATATTCCCCAACTCTTTGAGAGCAAACAGGTTGGCGGCATGTTCCGTGCTTTTGAATTGATAGCTCGATGTCTGGTACAGCGGCACGGCGCGGCTCCCCGTGGTGGGTTCGGGGGAATAGCCCGCATGTAACTGGCGGGTGGCGAAACCTAACTTGCGTTCTTTGATTGTTGACATTTTGAAACTCTCCTCGTAGATAAGATTTACCCGCCCTCAGAAGAGATATTATGTTATCCCCGTCAGGGGAAAAAAATACCTCTTCTGAAAGTACAAGAAGAGGCATACGTCTACACCATCCTCTCATCTTCCAGATATGAATGGCATCGCCATTCTTATTTGCCGAATTTGGCACCATTCTCACTGATCAGGCATCAGTTGTCAGTATCCAGTGACTGGTCACTGTTTACTGCTCACTGATTACTGATCGAGCGGTTGCCGAGGCTTCGCAGGGTCGGTCCCTCCGCCTCTCTGGATAAGAGCGAGTATTTAATTTCGCGCGGTTATATCACAGTGAATTCAGACTTGTCAAGTGGGAATTTGCTTTTCGTTGCGGGATAATACTATCCGTACACGGGATTTGTCCCGCGTTCCTGCTGACTTCGTGGTAAAAGTGGGGATATGAAGATTCCAAACCGACGAGACTTTATTTGGATTCTGCCTCTCTCGCTTGCGATGGGGGCGGTTTTATCCTTTCTACAACCCGGCGGCTGGCTGATCGGCTGGCTCGGTTTTTCCCTGCTTTTTCTGCTTTGCTTTTTCCTGCTGGCTTTCTTTACCCGCTGGGCTGGCGGCGGGCGGACTCTGGCTTGGATGGTGGCGCTGGCGTTCGTGCTGCGGTTTGGCGGGGGTGTTGCCACGTACCTTGTTTTGCCGCTCGACGGTCATGCCGATGAAGACGACAGGGCTGGCTACGTTTATACCGATGCCCATCGCCGCGACGATCAGGCTTGGGAACTTGCCGCATCGAACAGGCTGATTGGCGGCTTCAACCGCAGTTATGCCTACGACCAGTACGGCGGACTGCTGACCATCAGCGCTTTTATCTACCGCTATCTTTCTCCCGATGCCCACCGCCCCTTGATGCTGGTCCTCGTCTCTGCGTTTATGGCTGCGCTTGGACTGCCTTTCCTCTGGAAGTCGGTGACTAGTCAATGGGGAGAGAAGGTCGCTCTTGCTTCGGGCTGGATCTACGCCCTTTATCCCGAAAGCGTTTTGGTGGGAGGCTCCGCCATGCGCGAACCCTATCTG
>Ga0233425_10011515_pt1 | contig 10291 bp, 5 predicted proteins | sample Watercolumn_Towu_2_FD_181712 | JGI IMG/M metagenome (GOLD analysis project Ga0233425, IMG submission 181712) | Freshwater microbial communities from Lake Towuti, South Sulawesi, Indonesia - Watercolumn_Towuti2014_140_MG | ecosystem: Environmental > Aquatic > Freshwater > Lake | place: Indonesia... | reverse complement strand
GCTACACCCAAAAAGACGTGACCGAGGTCGCGCGCGCGTTCACTGGCTGGTCCGTGGATTTCGAAGCCAAAGAGGGCTCGGGCTTCAGCTATCGCGAAGACATGCACGACGGTGAACCGAAAGTTGTCCTCGGCCGCGCTCTGCAAGAAGGTCGACGCGAGGATGGCGTGAATGAAGGCGAAGCGGTCTTGAAGCGCCTCATTCAGCACGAGAACACCGCGGGCTTCATTGCCATGAAGCTCGTGCGCTGGCTAGTGAACGACAATCCTCCTGAAGACGTGGTGAATGCAGCCAAGGACACCTTCCGCCGAACCAAAGGAGATTTGCGCGCTGTGGTGAAGACCATCCTCGCGCACCCGACGTTCTTCGCGCGCGAGCACTACATGGCGAAGTTCAAGACGCCATTCGAGTTTGTCGTGAGTGCGCTCCGTGCCACCGGAGCCACCGTGACCAACTACGAGGCCGTGGTGGACAGCATCGGCCAACTCGGTTTGCGCATCTACGGCATGGAAGACCCCACGGGTTGGGCGGAAACCGCAGAGGCATGGCGCGATCCCGGTGTCATGGCCCTGCGCTGGCGCTTCGCACTCACACTTTCCCGCGATGCCATGCGTGGCGTGGTGATTCCACCGGCGTTCTACGCCGACTTGCCTGCCGATCCGCAGGAAGTGGCATCGGTGCTCACGCAGCGTTTGGTGCCGCAGGGACTCAGCCCCGCCACCAACGCTGTCGTGGAGCGGCTCGTTCTCCAGCGCGTTGCTAGTGGCGGCGCGCGGGATGCTACGGGGCGCTTGGCGCTCGCCCGCGATCTCGTGTGCGTCTTGCTTGGCAGCCCCGAATTCCAACAGCAATGAGGTGCAGCATGGACCGAAGCAACAAGATGGATGATGGACGAAGGGCGTTCCTCGCGAGCAGCGCAGGCTTCATGCTGGCTGGCCCACTGTTCGGCCAGATGCCCTCGCTTTTCGCCGAAGCGCGCACAGCGCATGCGCCCACGGCAGAGCTTCCTGCATTGGTGGTGATCTACCTCAGGGGCGGTGCAGACGCGCTGAATCTGGTGGTGCCTTGGACCGACAAGACCTACGCCAACGTGCGTCCGCAAATCGGCATCCAAGCGGAATCGACGCCCGAGGAAGCGGGCGTCATCAAGCTCGACAACCGCTACGGCTTGCATCCAGCCATGTCGGCGCTGAAACCGTTTTGGGATTCGAGGCAATTCGCTCCTCTGCTCGGAACGGGCTCGCCGCACCCCACGCGCTCGCACTTCGATGCGCAGGATTTCATGGAGTACGCGGCACCCGGCGATCGCCTCATGAAGCAGGGTTGGCTGAACCGCTTCCTCCGCGAGAGCAAGGCGCAGTCGGATACGCAACTGAAAGCCCTCGCCATGCAGGGCCTCTTGCCGCGCTCGCTGCGCGGCCAGCAACCGGTGCTTGCAGTTCCTCAACTGCGCAAGAACGACAGCGAAGGGCTCCTAGATCTCTTCGACGACGTCTACAAGAACGACGAGATGATGGAAGGCGGCGAGCCCATGGATGCGAGTGGCGCCACCCGCGGACGCGAGGAAGCCGTCGCCGTGGGCCGCCACACCATCGAAACCCTGCGCCACTTCTGGGAGGTGATCGAGAAGGAGCCGCCCGGTGGTCAACGCGCGGATCTCTTTGGGCGCGATCCCCTCGCGCAGCGCTTGGCCATGATCTCTCGCGTCATCAGGAACGGCGCGGGCCTTCAAGTGGCTGCTCTCGACTACGGCGGCTGGGACATGCACCAGGGCGAGGGCTCAGTGGATGGCTCCATGCAACGCACTCTGAAGACGCTGGCGGATGCCATGGCCGCGTTCGCCACCGACCTCGGGCCAGCCCTCGCGCGGGTCAATGTGCTGGTCATGACGGAATTCGGGCGCACCGTGGCGGAGAATGGCAATCGCGGCACCGATCACGGGCGCGGCTCGTGCATGTTCCTCTTGGGCGGCGGCGTGGCGGGCGGAAAGGTCTTCGGCGATTACGGCAGCCTCGAATCCAAGAACCTTGAGGACGGCCGTGACCTGCGCGTGACCATCGACTTCCGCCAAGTGTTTGCAGAAGTTCTGAAGGGCACATTCAACTTCGATGCCCCCAAGGACTTCTTCCCGCTGTTCACCCCACGCCCGAAAGACTTCCTCGGCTGCATGGCCAGCACGGTGAAGCCTGTGAAGAAGGGCTGATCGGCGACATTTTTCCACGGCGCGCAGTTCGGAGAAAGACTCCGCGTTGGTAACACCGAGGCATGGCCTACAACCTCGTCACTCTGCCGGGAGACGGCATCGGTCCGGAAGTTTTGCGCGAAGGGATGCGCGTCCTTGAGGCCGTCAGCAAGCCCCTCGAGATTCAGTGGCAGGTGACGGAGATCCCGTGCGGCGGGCAGTACTACCTCGCCAACGGCCGCAAGTCCGATTGGCCCGCCGGCAGCTTCGAGAAGTGCAAGGCTGCGGACGTCATTCTGCTGGGCGCCGTGGGTTGGCCAGATCCCGATGGCAGCGGTGGTCCGCTCACCATGCCCGACGGCAACATGGCGGGTTGGTCGCCAGTGATCGGCAACCGCGCTCGCCTTGAGCTCTACGCCAATGTTCGGCCCGTGAAGCTCTACCCTGGTGTCACCCATCGCATCCATGGCGAGCGCGTGCAGGTGTGGAAGCCCGGCAAGGTGGACATCCTCTTTGTGCGGGAGGGCACGGAAGGCCTCTACGCTGGCATCGGCGGAGTTTTGAAGCCGGGCGGCAATGCCAAGGTGGGTGTGGACGTGCGCGTCATCACTCGCGAAGGCGCGGCACGCGTGATTCGCAAGGCGTTTGAGCTTTGCCGAGCACGCCCGACCGGCGCACCGAAGGACGGCAAGAAGCGCGTCACGGCCATCGTGAAGGACAACGTCCTCGATGGCTGCCGCATGTTCCGCGACATCTTCTTCGAGATCGGCAAGGAGTATCCCGAGATCGAGAAGGAAACCAGCATCGTGGATGCGTTCACGCAGTGGCTGATCACGCAGCCCGAGTACTACGACGTCTGCGTCACCACCAACATGTTTGGTGACATCGTGACCGATCTCGCATCGGTACTGCAGGGCGGCATGGGCCTCGCCGTGGGCGCCAACATCGGCGACGAGCACGCCATGTTCGAACCCATCCATGGCTCGGCTCCGAAGTACACCGGCCAAGACAAAGTGAACCCCATCGCCATGATCTTGGCGGCGAAGGAAGCCTGCGACTGGTTAGGACGCCGCAAGAAAGACACCAAGCTCATTCGCGCTGGTGCCGCCATCGAAGAAGCGGTGCGAATCCTCCTCGAGCAAGGCGCGCCGCTCACCTACGACATGGTGGGCGACGGCAAGGCCGCCAAGTGCTCGGACGTTGGTCGCGCGTGTGCTGAGCTGGCCGCTACTGCTCTAAAGAACGACTAGCTCCGAGCCCGCGAGAGCGGGCGATCCTCCGTGACCGTTTGCACGGCAAGACCTTATGTAAGTGGCTGGGAATCCGCACGCTGGGCTTGATCGGCGGTTGCGTTTCTAGCCCGCCACGGACTACATTGTCCCTTGCCCTTCGGCTCGACCGGAGGCGTGCGACGCATGGGAGCAGGCACCAACAGCGGTGTCGCTTGGGTTTTCCTCCTTTCCCCCTCCCGTCGTTGCTCGAGACCGGGGATCGTGCCTTCCCTCGCACGCGTCCCCGGTCTTCCCCTTTGTGGGCGGCCTCGCCCGAAGGGTGCTTAGGCCAACTCCACCATGACCGGCGCGTGATCGGAAGCGTTCTTGCCTTTGCGCTCGTCGCGGTCGATCCAGCAGCGCTGCACAGACTGCACCACCGCCGTCGTGGCCAACATCAGGTCAATGCGCAAGCCAAGGTTCTTCGGAAAGCCGAGCATGCGGTAATCCCACCACGAGAACTCTCTCGCCTCGGGGTGAAGCTGCCGGAACACATCCGAGAAGCCGAGCCCCGTGATGTCTGCGAGCGCCGCGCGTTCGGCCGCGGAGCAGAGAATCTTCCCTTCCCAACGGGCGGGGTCGTGCACATCTAGATCTGCGGGGGCGATGTTGAAGTCCCCCACCACGAGGACCTTCTCGTGACGCGTGAGTTCATCGCGCAGAAACGCCGCCAAGGCCCGCAACCAACGCAGCTTCAATGCGTACTTCGCGCTGTCCACTTCCTGGCCGTTCACCACATACACATTGACGATGCGCACTCCGCCCACACTCAAGGCCATGAGCCGTCGGCCCGCCTCTTCGTCGAGGTCCCCAAGCCCACAGTGCACGCCGCTCGCTTCGAGCCCCTCGCGCACGGCGATGGCCACGCCGTTGTAGGTCTTCTGGCCGTAAGTGCGTACGTGGTAGCCCTGCGCGCCGAACAACTCGTGCGGGAAGAGCGCATCCTCCACCTTGGTCTCTTGGAGGCAGAGCACATCCGGCGCCCGCGCTGCAAGAAAACCGGCAACGCGCTCAGCCCGCGCGCGCACGCTGTTCACATTGAAGGTGGTGACGATCACTGCTGCTGTCCAACACGGTCAGTGTGTTGAGCTCGCTCCGCTTCGAGCAGGCTCAGGCGTTCCACGCTGATGTCCCCCGTGGGGTACTCACCGCTAAAGCAGGCATTGCAGAACGCTTCCACGCGTGGATTGCCCGCATTGGCGGCTGCGTTCATGGCGTTCCGATCAAGATAGACCAAGCGCTCTACGCCGAGGAACTGAGCGACTTCTTCCACGCTGCGGTCTGTGGCCACGAACTCCCGCTTGCTGGCCATATCGATGCCATAGGGACATGGCGCAATCAGCGGCGGGCTGGTCACCGCGAAAGACACTTCCCGCGCGCCAGCCGCGCGAGCCATCTCCACGATTCGCCGCGAAGTGGTTCCGCGAACGATGGAATCATCCACCAGCAGCACGTGCTTGCCTTCAAACTCTAGGCCAATGGTGTTGAGCTTGCGACGTACGGAATGGGTGCGGGCCTTCTGGTCCGGCATGATGAAGGTGCGCCCGATATAGCGATTCTTCACGAAGCCTTCGCGACAGGGCACGCCGATCGCATCCGCAAAAGCGATGGCTGCGTCCCGCGCTGAATCGGGAATGGGAATGACCACATCCGGGCCCGGATTGCCCAAAGCCAACCATTGCGCAGCCAAGGCTTCGCCAAAGCGCCGACGCGTCTTGTACACCGAAATGTCGTCCAAGAATGAATCCGGACGTGCGAAGTAGACGAACTCGAAAATGCAGGGCCGGTGAGCGCGGCGCGTGACTTCTCGGCGATGAATGTTGCGCGCCCGGTCGATGAACAAGGCCTCGCCTGCACCGATCTCAAGGGTGCGTCGATAGCCGTTCACATCGAGCACCACCGACTCCGACGCGCACATGTAGCTCTTGCCTTCAGCGTTCGTGCGCTCACCAAAAACCATGGGCTTGATGCCAAAGGGATCGCGGAATGCAACGAGGCCAAGGTCGGCAATGGTGGCCACCACGCTGTAGGCGCCGCGCACTTTCTCATGCACCACGCTCACCGCGGCAAAGACATCTTCGGCGCTGATGTCATCGTGGGCACGCAACCGCCGCGAGAGTGCATCTTGGAAGACCCAAAGAATGGCCTCCACATCGCAGGTGCTGTTCAGGCGTGTGCCACGATTCAGAAAGCGGTCGCGGGTGAGTTCGACGTAGTTGGTGACGTTGCCGTTGTGGGCCATGGCCACGCCCAGTGGATAGGTGTGGTGAAACGGCTGCGCATCTTCATCGGCACCACCACCCACGGTCGGGTAGCGCACATGCCCCACGCCGAGATTGCCGCGCAGCGCGCGCATGTCGCCACCGCTAAACACATCGGCCACGAGGCCCTTGCCCTTACGCACGTGGAACGCATTGGTGAAGGTGGTGATGCCCGCAGCATCTTGTCCACGGTGCTGAACCGCCAGCAGACCTTCATAGATCTCCGGCGCCACATTCGTGCCCTCAGGCCCAAAGACCCCAACAAATCCGCACATGCAACCTCACTGGCGGTGCCGCGCGCAATCCGCCGCCCCAAGGTAGGCGCGGCCCCACGGAGCCGCAAGCGATGGCCGACGTTGGTGCTGTACATTGGGGGCGTACTTGCCTCCTCTCGCCATTGGAGATGGGTCTCATGCGCGCCGTTCTCGTGCTTGTCTCTCTCGCGTTACTCGTCGCTGGCGTTGTGCTGTTTCTGCTGGGTGGGGACGCGGATCCGCTAGGGCTCACCCCCACCGATCATGCCCCTGCGACAGGAGATGTGACGGGTGGACGCGCCCTGAATGCAAGCGTGGAGACGCCACCCGCCGCCATCCCCGCCATGCCCTTCGATGGCGCCGAGGACAAAGCGGATGCTCAGGCGGCGCCGGTCGCAGGTGGAGCCAACGTCATTGGCCGACTGCTCACGGAAGACGGCGAGCCCATCAGGGAAGCCGCGCTCAGTCTTGAGATCAAACGCGTGGAGTTTGGGCAGCTCAAAGATGAGCGCCGCAGTAGCAAGAGCGGACCCGACGGGCGCTTCAAGTTCGCGGGCATCGCCACGGGAAGCACCTTGGTGTTGCGTGCCACTCCCCTCACCACCCTCGAACTCAAGACTCCACCTGCCAAACTCAGCGAAAGCGGCCACGACTTCGGCACCCTCGTGCCCGAGCGCGGCGCACTGATCCGCGGCGTGATCACCACGGCACGCGGGGCCCCTGCCGCAGGCGTTCGTGTCGTCGCCGAACGGGCACGACGCGAAGAGGCGTTCGCCTTCTTAGGCAACACCATGGAACCGACCAACAGCAGTCAACGCGCTGCCATGAGCGATGCCGAAGGGCGCTTCTGCATTCAAGGTCTGCCGCAGGGTGCGATGCGCGTCAGCGCGCGTGAAGACGGCTCTGCGCTTGGCACGGAGTGCTTCAGCGCCGCCGGTAGCACGGATGTCCGGCTGGCACTGCCGGAAGCCGACGAACGTAGCGGCATGGTGACGGATGAAGCGGGCGCGCCCCTCGCGAATGCGCATGTGCGCATCAACGAGGGAGCACCGAAAACCGACGTGGCGGAGTTCGATCCTGCGAGCAAGACTCGCATGCGCACCCAGCGCCTCACCACCGATGCGGCGGGCCGATTCGTGCTGAAGAACGTGCCCGCAGACATGCTGCTCAAAGCCGATGTGAGCCGCGACGGTTTTCTGCCCACGCAGATGGCCGTGGAGCGCGGCGAGAACATCTGCAAGCTCAAGCGCTGCGGAGTGATTTGGGGCGTGGTGAAGTCCGCAGCGGATGTCGCTCTTGCGAGCTTCCATGCCACGGTGCAGCGAGCTGTGGAATATGGATTCGATCTAGGTTCCGCGAGCGGGCGCATCGCGCCCAAGGTGTTGACCGGAGCTGAAGCGGCCCAGCTTGCTCACGTCCCATTGCAGGACGGTCTCTATGCCGTCGCGAACGTCCCAGAGACCCCTCTCACGCTGTCGTTCGTGGCGGATGGCCATGCGCGCGTGCGCCACGAGAATGTGACCACGCCATCCGGAACCACGTTGCGTTGGGATGTGCGCCTCGAACAGCACTGCGAGATCGCTGGCGTGGTCCTCGACCCGAGCGGCAAGCCCACAGCGGGAGCGCGTGTTTCCTTCTCGCCGGCCAATGCCACGCCTCAGTTCACCAACCAGACTCTTTCGGAGGAGTCGGGCCTGGCCGTCGCAGCCTTGGTCACCGAGGCCGCGATGCCCATGGGCCGCGGTCCTGAGGGCCTCGCGCAATCCACGCTCAGCGATGCAACCGGACATTTCCGCATCGCAGGTCTGGCCGCGGGCTCGGGATCACTCATCGCCGAACATGGGTTGTTCGCCGACAGCGAACGCATGCCCTTGAAGCTCCCCCTCGACACGCAGGAAGAACTGCGCCTCGCGCTGCGACCGGGTGGCTCCATCGAAGGTCAAGCCCTCGACGAGGAAGGCAAGGGCTTCCCTCACGCCACCGTGCTGGCGCACTACGCTCGGGAGAAGAGCGATCGGCGGTCCGTGCCGGATGCCGTGCAGGCCATCGCGGACGCCCAAGGCAAGTACCGCCTCGACGGCCTGTTGCCGGGCACTTGGGACCTGAAACTAGAGGTCGGCTCACGAGGCGGCGAGCGACGAGTTTTCTTCTTCGAGATGGGAATCGAAGCCCCCACGCGGACGGGTTGGACTCGTTGCGAAGTGAGTTCGGGATCCGTCACGCGCGTGGATCTCGCGCTGCCGCCCGTTGGGCAAATCACTGGGGTCGTGCTTTCGGCAGGCAGACCGGTCGCCGATGTGAACGTGGATATCGCTCCGAAGCAACCCCGCGACGCTTCAAGCCCCAACGCGATGTCCATGGGCGCGCAATTCCTGAGCAGCACCCACTTGCCCGTCACGACAAGTGCAGACGGCCGCTTCCGTTTCGAAGGCCAGAAGCCCGGTGAATTCACGCTCACGGCGCGCCCCCGAGGCAGCGACTCTCGCAGCAGCGTGGATGTGAATGTCGTGGCGAAGTCCACTCAGCATGTCGAGATCATCCTCCCCGGCGGCACCATTGAGGGGCGCCTGTTGGATGACAAGTCTGGCCAACCCCTCGCTCATGTGAGCGTGGAGGCTACAAAGCGCAAACGCCCTGACGAAAACGGTGACATCCTGAGCAGCACCTCGTTCGTGGTGGCAAGTTCGGGCACCGATGAAGATGAGGTGATGAGCTTGTCCTTCGGCGCGCCCGATCCTGTGGTGACCGATGCCGAAGGCCGCTTCGCGGTTCGCCACCTCGAAGAGGGCACGTGGGACTTGAGCTTCAGGGGCGGCGGCATCGTGCCTCTCGAACACAAAGGCATTGAACTCGCCCGCGATGCGTTGCACTCAGGTCTCATCTGTCGTGCGAGCTTGGGCTGCACTTTGATTCTGCAGTTCTCGGCCAACTCAGACCGCGACGTTGAAGACGCCATTGTCTTGATCCAGTGCGGCGAACAGACCGAGCACGCTTGGATGCGCCGAGGGCATCGTGCCTTGAGGCGTGGACTCGCCGCAGGACCGTGCACCATCACGGTCACTCATCATGGTTCTGAGCGCAGAGTGGAGAGGTCCATCACCCTGCATTCAGACGGCGAAAACAAGGTCGAAATCGAGTTTTGACGGCGCAACGCCGCCGGACTCAGCCGAGGCGTTGGCGCAGCGAACCGAGTTCGCTGTGCATTTCCTTGGGCATTCGATCTCCGAACTTGCCGAAGAAGGCCTCGATGTCCGCTGTCTCTTGACGCCACAGCGAACGATCCACACTGAGCAGTTCTTTCATCGCAGCCGGCTCAACGCCGCTGCCTTCGAGATTGATGCTCCCGGCCTTGGGCACCCAGCCAATGGCGGACTTCTCAGCCTCGCCTCGTCCAGCCACGCGCTCAAGAATCCAATGCAGGACGCGCATGTTGTCGCCAAAGCCTGGCCAGAGGAACTTGCCATCGGCATTCGTGCGGAACCAATTCACGTGGAAGATGGCGGGTGGATTCTTCACCGCCTTGCCCATCTTTAGCCAGTGCGCGAAGTAGCTGCCGAAGTCGTAGCCACAGAACGGCAGCATGGCCATGGGATCGCGGCGCACCACACCCACGGCTCCGGCTTGAGCGGCCGTCGTTTCAGATGCCACCGAACCGCCCACGAACGTGCCGTGCTGCCAATCGAAGGACTCGAAGACGAGAGGCGCGGTCTTGGCGCGGCGACCACCAAAAATGATGGCGCTGATGGGCACACCCACCGGATCACTGAACTTTGGCGAAAGCATGGAGCAATTCACCGCGGGCACGGTGAAGCGGCTATTCGGGTGCGCGCCCTTGCCGCTACTCGAGGGAGTCCATTCCTTCCCTTGCCAATCTGTCGCCTGAGCCGGCGGCTCGCCATCCATGCCCTCCCACCACGGAGTCTTGTCCGCCGAGAGCGCGGTGTTCGTGAAGATGGCGTTCTTGTTCAGCATGTTCATGGCGTTGACATTGGTCTTCGAACTCGTTCCCGGAGCCACGCCAAAGAACCCAGCTTCCGGATTGATGGCCCACAGACGCCCATCGGGCCCCGGGCGCATCCAGCAGATGTCGTCGCCGACGCACCATGCCTTCCATCCCTTGAAGACCGCGGGCGGCTGCAACATGGCCAAGTTGGTCTTGCCGCAAGCGCTCGGGAAGGCGGCAGCCACGTACCTCGTTTCGCCCTCGGGGGATTCAAGTCCGAGGATGAGCATGTGTTCAGCCATCCACATCTCGTCGCGTCCTTGCACGGAGGCGATGCGCAACGCGAAGCACTTCTTGCCGAGAAGCGCGTTGCCGCCATA
>Ga0233425_10011514_pt1 | contig 10292 bp, 8 predicted proteins | sample Watercolumn_Towu_2_FD_181712 | JGI IMG/M metagenome (GOLD analysis project Ga0233425, IMG submission 181712) | Freshwater microbial communities from Lake Towuti, South Sulawesi, Indonesia - Watercolumn_Towuti2014_140_MG | ecosystem: Environmental > Aquatic > Freshwater > Lake | place: Indonesia... | reverse complement strand
AGACCGCCGGACACGGCCGCGTGATCGCCTGCAATGGCGACTACGACGAGAAGCTCACGCTCACCGCAGCAGCCGACGGCATCAAGGTGTACGGCGGGTTCAAGTGCGCGGACTGGAGCTACGACGCGACGGCGAAGGCGAACCTCAAGCCCACGACGACGGGCATCGTGTTGACGTTGGACACACTCGCCGCAGGCGCGACGTTCGAGGACGTCGGCTTCATTGCGATGCCGGGCTCCGCGCCTGGTGAGTCGAGCATCGCGGCGTTCGTGAAGGAGTCGGGCGCGATCTCGATGAAGCGCGTCAAGCTCGAGGCGGGGAAGGGCGCGAAGGGCGCGGCTGGGACGAAGACGGACTTCACGTATCCATCGCAGGCGACGTTGGATGGGAAGAATGCGAGTGGAGACACGGGTGGCGCGTTCAACGAGCTTTCGTGCCCGGATGGAACTAAGACGAAGGGCGGCAAGGGTGGGGACGGCGCTGGGAACGTGGCGGGCGGCGGCCCAGGACTTCCCGCGTTGGGCGGCGGGCTTGGCGGACAAGCCGGCGCTGCGTGCACCGGCAGCGGAACCGGCAGCCCCGGGAGTTCCGCGACCGCTGCCACACCCGCGACCGGCGCAAAGACGACGGGCTCGCTCACGGGAGCTGGCTGGGCTGGTAGCGCTGGCGGCGACGGCACGCCGGGTGGGCCAGGTCAGGGTGGTGGTGGTGGCACCGGCGCCGCCACCACCGGAGGGGGAGGAGGCGGCGGCTGCGGTGGCTGTGGCGGTGCGCCCGGCAAGGGCGGCACAGCGGGCGGCTCAAGCATATCGCTGCTTGCATTGAACACCTCCGTCACGCTCGACTCCTCCGAACTTGTCTCGACCGATGCCGGCGACGGCGGTGCCGGCGCGGCTGGCCAACAGGGACAGCAGATCTTTGGCTTCGCCGGCCTGAAGTCGGGCAGCGGCTGCAACGGTGGAGATGGCGGCAAAGGCGCCGACGGCGGCGCCGGCGGCGGCGGCGCGGGCGGCGTGAGCGCCGGCGTCGTGTGGAAGGGCAAGACCCCCACGCTCAACGCCACGACCCCCAAGCTCGGCAACAAGGGCGCCAAAGGTGTCGGCGGCAAACCCGGCACCAACGACGGCATCGACGGGGACGCGAAGGCGACCCTCGAAGTGCAGTGACCTGCGCCGCGGCGCACCGGGCCCAAAAAACCCGCAACCGGCGCCCCGCCCCTGCCGATAGGGCGGCATGTCCACGAAAACCTCTCTGTTCGTCGCCCTCCTCGCCTTCTCCCTGTTCGGCACCGGCTGCTTCGGCGGCCAGCAAGCCCGGGTGACCTCCCGCAGCGTCAGCGCAGTGGCCGCCGGAGGCCCGGCGGAGGTCTGGGTCGTGATGGGGGAGACCAGCACCGACGTGGTGCAGAACGGCGTGGTGCTGAACAAGGACTCGTATGCGCTGTTCCACTGCATCCCGCAGGGCTGCAAGCGGGTCAGCGAGCTCGCGGGCACCCAGGTATCGAAGCGCTGAAGGAGGCCGTCATGCGAACCCGTTTTGCTCTGCTCACCGCGTCTCTGCTCTGCTCGACCTCCGTGGCGCTGGCCGCTCCGCAGGCCGGCCTCTCTCCCGTCTCGATCAGCGACTACTCCTACCACCCGAGCACGGGCGACCAGGGCGCGGCGCCCGAGGACGTGCCCGCGGACTTCCGCCGGCGCGAGGTGTTCACGGTGTTGCTTCGAGCAGGCGCGTACGGCGGCAGCGGCGCGGCGCAACCGATCTGTGAGGGCGCCGGCTGCCCTTCGATGGGCGAGGGCGAGGGCTTCGACGAGCAGTCGGCCGCGATCGCGACAGTGGAGTGGTTGTTCGCGACGTCTCGCAGCTTTCGGTTCGGGACCGGGATCACCCTGCTGCCGAAGATCACGACGCAGATGAACGGCCAGCGCTACGAGGTCGGCACGGCGCTCGGGGGCGACTTCATCGCCGAAGGCGTCATCGACGTGTCGAAGAAGACCGCGCTCACGTTGCGCGCGTCGGCGGGGATTAGCGTCTTGGCGCCGAGCGGCGACCTGAAACGTGACAGTGAGGCGCTCTCGGATCTCTGTGGAGAGGTCGCCGACTGCACGGCGGACCCCGGACCGTACCTGGGCGTGCAAGGCGCGCTGGGCGCGGGCGTGCTGTACGACCTGGGCCAGGTCGGGGCCCGCGTGGACTTTCAGGTGCAGGGCTACTCCTACCGCACGCTCGAGACCGAAGGCGGTGGGGTCACCACCTGGGTTCGCTTCGCGGGCGTTCGGCCCATGCTGCTCGCCGGCATCGAGCTCTGAGCTCGCAGCCCAGAGACCGCAGCCCGCGCCTGGGCCCGGCGCCAACCAACCCTCCGTCGGGTCAGAGCACGAACACCTTCACCAGCACGTCGCTGATCCCGAGCAGCGCAGCGCCCGCGATGAGGCCGGCGCAGATCGGCTCCTGGCTCCCGACCCACAAGCGGTGTCCCGGCGTGTCGGGCTTCTTCTCGTGACGGCGGTGCATCAGGTGGAAGAACAGCGCACCAGCGAACATCGCGATGGTCGAGTCGACCGGCACCACGACGCCCAGCCCCACCGCGAGCGGAGAGATCGGGAAGCGGCCCTTCGAGAAGATGCGCACTAGCTCGGCCACGACGCCGACGACGGCGGCGATCAGCATGGACCACGCGGCCGATGCGGGGATGGGCGACTTGCCCTGCGAGAAGACGGCGGTGACCAGGTCCGACACGCCCTTCCACTGCAGGGCGGACGGAAACCCGAACTGATCGCTCACCATCGCGTCCTGAACGCTCTTCCCCGGCGCCCAGGTCGAGAGGAACAGGGCGTAGAAGAGCGGCGTCGAGGCGAGCGCCCCGGCCACGATGCCGATGACGTGACCCATGGCCTGCTGGCGCGGCTTCGCGCCGAGCATGTAGCCGGGCTTGATGTCCATCAGCAGGTTCGATGCGTTCGAGGCGACCTCGACGCACATGGTCGCGGTCATCAGGTTGGTCGGCGGGCTCTTCGGCGCCAGGGATCCGAACAGGAACTGCGGGATCTTCGAGAGCGACCCGGTCGGAGTGATGCCCGTCAGCGCGGTGCTGTTCGCCGCGATCAGCGTGAGCACGACGATGAGCGGGATGGCCAAGAGCCCCAGGTCCCAGCGCACACCGAACCAGGCGTGTGACATCCACACGCCGAGCGCACCGATCGCCGGCACCCCGACCCATGAGAGCCAGAGCGGCAGCTCGATGTGCGCCACCACGTCCTCGCCGCTCTCCTTCTTCTTGAACAGGCCGGTGAACGCGCTGACGATGACCTGCGGCTTGGCGAAGAGCGCGGTGAGCGAGGCCACGACCATGATCGAGATGCCCCACCAGAGGGCCCAGGTATTCAGCACGTGGACGCGAGTGAACGTCCCGTCGGCTTTCGGCCGGATCTCACCGAGGGAGATCATCCAGGGCACGATCACGAAGAAGTTGAGCAGCATGCCGGTGAACATGCTGGCCGCGGTGCGGATGCCCATCAGGCCGCCGGCCCCGATCATGGCCAGGTCGAGCGTGGGGGAGATCCCGAGCTGCCGCACGTCCACGCCCGCGAGGCGTGGGACCGGCGCCAGGCCCCTCTCGACCAGCTTGTAGTACCAGGCGTCGAGGTGGTCGGGTAGGTGCCAGACGCTCTTCAGCCCGAGGAGCTTCTGCTGCAGCGCCTTCATCAAGTTCTCGCCCGAGACGAGCTTGAGCGCGGCCGCAATGCCCGCCGCCCACGCCAGCGCGCGCGCCTGGAACATGCCGACTGCGGCGTCCGCGGTGTACAGCGTGTGCAGCACGACGCCGCACGCGCGTCCCTCCGGGAAGGCCTGCTGCTCGTCGTTGATGAAGCGGCGCTTCATGGGAAAAGCCACGAGCACGCCCAGGATCGACAGCACGACGTTGAACGTCATCATCTGCCACATCGGCAGCGGCTGGTTCTGGATCATCATGTACGCGGCTAGCCCCGAGATCAGCGGCCCCGTCATGTAGCCGGCGGAGGTCGCCACCGACTGCATGCAGTTGTTCTCGAGGATCGTCATGTCGCGCGCACCGAAGCGCGTCATGACGCGGAACATCGCGAACGCGAGGATCACGCTGGTGATGCCCACGCCCAACGTCCAGCCCGTCTTGGCGCCGACGTACAGGTTCGTCGCAGACAGGATCCCTCCGAGGAAGAACCCGGTCGCGGCAGCGCGCAGCGTGAGCTGCGGCGTGTCGCCCCGAAAGACGTTCTCGAGCCACCAGCTGTCCTTCTGGTGACGCGACCAGGTCCGGACTCGTTCCTCGCTCAGCTGCGGAAGTGCCACCCCGGCCTGTTATCAGGGCCCCGGGGATCCCGCCAAGCCCCTGCCCGCGCAGCCGTCGATTCGCCGTGGCACGCGCCGCGCGCGGGCGCTAACCTCGAAGCCTCCGGAGGGCACATGGGCCGGCGTGGGACTTCTGCTTCGCAGAGCTTGGTTCGTTCACTTCTGACCTTGGCGTTGGGCAGCGCGGCGGCGCTCGCTGCGATCCCGGCCTGCTCGAGCGGTGAGGACTTCACCGCCAAGAGCACCGGGGGCGCTGGCGGGAGCTCGGGTGACGCGAGCACGACGGGGGGCTCCGCGGGCACCAGCACGGGCGGAGCCTCGGGCTCCGGCACGGGCGGCGTCTCGGGCTCGGGGACCGGTGGCGTCTCGGGCTCCGGCACGGGCGGAGCGAGCGGCGCGGGCGGCGGGGGAGGTACTGGGGGGAATCCTGGCGGCAAGCCGGACGGCCAGCCCTGCGCCAACAACACCGAGTGCAAGAGCAACTACTGCGTCGACGAAGTGTGCTGCGAGAGCGAGTGCAAGGGCGACTGCCGCAGCTGCAAGGTCTCGGGCAAGGAGGGCCTGTGCACGCCGTACACACAGGGGACCGATCCCGAGGGCGACTGCGTGGGCGCGGGGCAGCCGACGGATCCGTGTGCCGGGACGTGCGATGGGAAGGCGGCGTGTGGCTTCCCGAGCAGCGCCACGTCCTGCGGAACGCAGGTTTGCGCGAGCGCTTCGCAGAGCACCTACAATTGCGACGGGGTGGGCGCATGCAAGACGAAGATCCAGCCGTGCGATCCCTATCAGTGCAGCGGGAGCAGCTGTCTCACGGCCTGCTCGGCGGACTCTCAGTGCTTGAACAGCCACTGGTGTGAGAATCCGAAGTGCCTGGTCAAGCTCGGAACGGGCGCCATTTGCCCCAAGGACACCGCGTGCCAGAGCGGGCACTGCGTTGCGGGCCAGTGCTGTCCGACGGGCTGTGAGCAGAACTTCACTTGCGAGACGGGGAGCTGCAAGTGCAACGGCGTCGCGTGCGCCGCCGGGGCTAGCTGCATCGTGTATTATGCCGATCTCGACGGAGACAAGTTCGGCGACCTGAGCAGTCCGGTGCTCGGCTGTTCGGCGCCGGCTCCGTCCAACGCCGTCTTGAACAGCACGGACTGCGACGACGGCGACAAGAACGCCTTCCCGGGTCAGACCCTGTACTTCGACGTGCCTCGCAAGGGGAAGGGCGGGTACGACTACAACTGCGACAAAGTCGAGACCCGCTATTACTCGAACGTCAGCGGGAAGTCCTGCGGCCGCTGCGCGCCAGGGGGGTTCTGCAACACGCTAGGTTGCGACATGGGTTGGGGCTGCAACCCCAGCGGATGTTCGGGCAACGGTCCTGCCGCCGGGTACTTCGGGGATGTCGCGTGCGGCCAGTCCGGCACCCTGCAGACGTGCTCCGACAACCCCGGGGTCTCGGGCTGTCAGAACGTGACCGGTACGGTGTCCAGCAAGCTTCAACCCTGTCTCTGACCCCTCACATCCAAATCCTGGTCAGGTAGATCCTGTCCGGCGGGCTGGTCTGGCTCACGCCCACGACGAGCGCGCGGCCGTCGGGCAGCAGCGTGATTCCGTAGGGGATGATCTTGTCGGTCAGCTTCGAGCTGCCCGCGCTACCGAAGGTCGCGTCGCTGCTCCCGTCCACATTCAGGCGACCGAGCTGCAGCGCCGTGCCAGTGCGGCCCGCCGTCACCAGACGGCCCGTCCCGTCGAGCGCCAGCGCGTCCACGCGGCCGTTCGAGCCCAGGACCCGACCACCGGTGCCGAAGCTCGTGTCGAGCGCACCCTGCGGGTCGAGCTGCATCACGAAGGATTTGTCCCCGGCAGCGCCGCCGCCCACCACGATGCGTTTGTTCGGTCGCACGACCATGCTCGTGGTCGCGGTGCCGTTGGTCGGGTCCAGGTACGCGATGCCGGACGTGCCGAACGAGTCGGGCTGCCCCCCGGGCGTGAGCCGCGCGACCAGCACCGGCGTGCCGGCCTTGTTGGTGTTGCCCGCCACGACGACCTTGTTGTCGGAGTCGATCGCGATCGCGACCGCTTCGCTCGTGCTCGTGCCGGTGTCGATGACCGCGAAGGACGCAGCGCCGAAGGTGCTGTCGGGAACGCCCGCCGCATCCATCTGGCCGACCAGCGCGTGCGCCGGCGTCTTGTCGTCCTTGCCCGCGCCGACGATCTTCGTGCCGTGCGCGGTGATGGCGTAGAGGCTGCCGCCGGGGCCGACCACCTCCCCCGTCGTGGCGAAGCTGGTGTCGAGCGCGCCGTTCGTGTCATAGCGCGCCACCAGGAGCTGATCGCCGCTGAAGTAGCCGCCGACGACGGGGCGCGCCTGCGCGTCCAAGAACACGCTGCGCGCTACGTGCTGGCCCGTGCTCGGCGTCGTGTAGCGCATGACGACCCCGTTCGTTCCAAAGGCTTGATCGACCTTCCCGTCGGCGTCGTAGCGCAGGACGTGGTAGGCGTGGACGCCGCCTGCCGTGGTGCCGAAGTCGCCCACGACGTAGATCTTCCCATCCGGCGCTACGGCGGCGCTGTAGGCTCGAGCCCACTCGCTGGCGAGGTTGACGTTGACCTCGCCCTGCACGGCGAAGCCGTTGTCGATGCTTCCTGGGGCGCCTCGTAGGGAGAGCGAGATGCCAAGGGTGTGCTCGTCGGCGCCAGCCTTCGCGGAGAGCGTCACGTTCTTCGGGCCGTGCTGCAGCTTCGGACCCGCCTGGAGCACGATCTTCGCGGTCGCGAAGCCGTTCTGCGCCGTGACCGGAGTGGTCGTGACGCCGGTGGGCAAGCCGAGGAAGTCGAGGGTGATCGGGTCGGTCATCGCGTTCCGGGTGATGGTGACCACGAGCTCGAAGCTCCCGGCTTCCGTCAGGCTGAGCGACGTGCTCTCCACGCTGATCCCGAAGCTCCCCGGCTGGACCGTCCCTCCGCTGCCGCCTGCGCCGCCGCTGCCGCCCGTCCAGGTCGTCCCGCCCGCGCCGACGCCGCCGGTGCCGCTGCCCTTCTCGCAGGTGCGCGTGTCCTCGCAGGTCGTCTCCGCGCACGCCGAGGTCGCGAGCGAGACCAACACCCCGACGCCGACCGCCACCGACTGCTTTCCGAACCGCATCGCCGCGGACCGCAGCATAGCAGATCGGGCTATCCTGGCGGCCCCGTGCTGCCCCTCGCCGAAGGTCGCTGCTTCCGCATCCAGATCGAGGACGACATCGTCCTTTCGACGCTGTGGGGCGAGGGCGACACGCCGGACGTGGAGGAGTACGTCGCCGCGCTGGTGCCCATCCTCCAGATGCGCGCGCCGGCCTGCGTGCTGACGGACGCGACGGACATCGAAGACCTGACGTTACGTGCGCGCTGGGTCTACGCACAGAAGATGACCGAGCACCGCCGCTTCATCTCGCGCAGCGCGGTCATCGGCCTCTCGCCGCGCATGGACGTCGTGCTGCGCGTCCTCGTCCGCGCCAGCGGTCGCTCGGACCTGCGCGTGTTCTTCTCGCGCAGGGAAGCCATGATCTGGCTCCGCGAAGGCCTGCCTGCTCGCCGCGTGTGAGACTCTCGCTCCGCCCTGACCACGCCCCAAAGCAAAGAGGCGGACCCCGTTCGGGATCCGCCTCCTCGCGACTTCATCTCACGCCGCCCTTCCGGGCGGGAGCTCACGTTGCCCTTCCAGGCTGGAGCGTTTGGGGCCGGGGCCCCAAACGCCAACGTGATCAGAAGTCGTGGCCGTGGCCCGCGTGACCGCCGGCCGCTGCCTTCTCCTCCTTGGGCTTCTCGGCCACGAGCGCCTCGGTGGTGAGCATGAGGCCCGCCACGCTGGAGGCGTTCTGGAGCGCCGAGCGCACGACCTTCGCCGGGTCGATGACGCCCTCGGCCACGAGGTCGCCGTACTGGCCGGTCGCCGCGTTGAAGCCGAAGTTGGCCTTACCTTCCTTCACCTTCTGCACGATGATGGAGCCTTCCTCGCCGGCGTTCGCCACGATCTGGCGGAGCGGCTCCTCCATGGCGCGGCGGATGATCTGCACGCCGAACTTCTGCTCGTCGTTGACCTTCACGCCGTCGAGCACGGACTGAGCGCGGATGAGCGCGACGCCGCCGCCGGCGACGATGCCTTCCTCGACCGCCGCACGGGTGGCGTGGAGGGCGTCCTCGACGCGGGCCTTCTTCTCCTTCATCTCGGTCTCGGTGGCCGCACCGACCTTGATCACCGCGACGCCGCCCACGAGCTTCGCCAGGCGCTCCTGGAGCTTCTCGCGGTCGTAGTCGCTAGTGGTGTTCTCGATCTGGCCGCGGATCTCGCCCTGGCGAGCCTTGATCTTCTCCTTGTTGCCCGCGCCGTCGACGATGGTGGTGTTGTCCTTGTCGACCTTGATGGTCTTGGCGCGGCCGAGATCGCTGATGGTCACGTTCTCGAGCTTGAGGCCGAGCTCCTCCGCGATGACCTGACCGCCGGTCAGGGTCGCGATGTCCTTCAGCATCTCCTTGCGGCGATCACCGAAGCCCGGGGCCTTCACGGCGCAGCACGCGAGCGTGCCGCGCAGCTTGTTCACGACCAGCGTCGCGAGCGCCTCGCCCTCGATGTCCTCCGCGATGATGAGCAGCGGCTTCTGCTGCCGAGCAATCGCCTCGAGGACCGGGAGCAGGTCCTTCATGTTGCTGATCTTCTTCTCGGAGAGGAGGATGTAGGCGTCCTCGATGTGGGCCTCCATGCGCTCCGGGTCCGTGACGAAGTAGGGCGACAGGTAGCCGCGGTCGAACTGCATGCCCTCGACCACCTCGAGGGAGGTCTCGGCGCTCTTCGCCTCCTCGACGGTGATGACGCCTTCCTTGCCGACCTTCTCCATGGCCTCGCTGAGCAGCTTGCCGATGGTCTCGTCGCCGTTGGCGCTGATGGTGCCGACCTGGGCGATCTCGTTCGGGTCCTTGGTCTGCTTCGCCATCTTCTTCAGCTCGCCGACGATGGACTCGACGGCCCTGTCGATGCCGCGCTTGATCTCCATGGGGTTGTGGCCCGCCGCGACGAGCTTGCTGCCCTCACGGAAGATGGCCTGGGCCAGCACGGTGGCGGTGGTGGTGCCGTCGCCAGCGACGTCGCTGGTCTTCGAGGCGACCTCGCGGACCATCTGCGCGCCCATGTTCTCGAACTTGTTCTCGAGCTCGATCTCCTTGGCGACGGTGACGCCGTCCTTGGTGACCGTCGGCGAGCCGAAGCTCTTCTCGAGGACGACGTTGCGGCCCTTGGGACCGAGGGTGACCTTCACGGCGTCCGCGAGCGCGTTGACGCCGTTGAGGATCAGGGTGCGAGCGTGCTCCTGGTAGACAATTTCTTTGGCGGCCATTTCTTTATCTCTCCTCTAAATCCTGTGGGTCCGACTCACTTCTCGATCACGCCGAGGATGTCGTCCTCGCGCAGGATGAGGTGCTCCTCACCGTCGATCTTCACCTCGGTGCCGCTGTACTTGCCGAACAGCACGCGGTCGCCCGCCTTCACGTCCAGCTTGCGGACCGTCCCGTCCTCGTTGACCTTGCCGTTACCCACCGCGATGACCTCGCCCTCGATGGGCTTCTCTTTCGCGGTGTCGGGGATGATGATCCCGCCCTTGGTCTTCTCTTCTTCCTTCACGCGCTTGACGATCACGCGGTCCTGCAACGGTCGGATCTTCATGGTCTCGGTCTCCTTGCTTGGCTGGGTTCAGGGACCTTGGCCGGGGCGGTCGCGGCCCTAGTCGCCGCCTGCCCGAGCCCCGGTGGCCCGCTTGTTTTCCGAGGTCCGTTAGTGCCGGAGCACCGTTCAAACCCCTGAAATCGTTCTGTTAACGGGTTAGCACTCACTGATCGAGAGTGCTAACGGAGGGCCGGAACTTAATCGCAGCGCCAATGGAGTCAAGGGGAGCAGAAGGTGCGAGCGCGCTGGCAGCCTCGCCCGGCGAGTGCTGAGGAACGTT
>Ga0233425_10011512_pt1 | contig 10293 bp, 8 predicted proteins | sample Watercolumn_Towu_2_FD_181712 | JGI IMG/M metagenome (GOLD analysis project Ga0233425, IMG submission 181712) | Freshwater microbial communities from Lake Towuti, South Sulawesi, Indonesia - Watercolumn_Towuti2014_140_MG | ecosystem: Environmental > Aquatic > Freshwater > Lake | place: Indonesia... | reverse complement strand
TCCCCCGGTCCCTTCACCTCGGGGTTGGGCGTCTGGGCGAAGTAGTACGGGATCATGTCGCGCAGCGTGTAGGAGTAGCCCCAGCGGTAGGTGTTGGCGTTGCTGATGGCCCAGTTGGGGTCGTAGCCGCTCGGACCCATGCCGGTGCGCATGTGCAGCGCGTCGCGGATGCTCACCTGCGCCCAGCGGTCGGCCGACTTGAGCCCCACGTAGCGGAACTCCTTGCCCTCCTCCACGTAGTCGACGAGCTTGGTGTCGAGGAACCCGGACCCGTACTTCTCGGCGAGGCGCAGTGCGGCCATGCCCGGGATGAGCGACTTGGTCGCCGACCACACGCCCACGCGCATGTCCGTGGCGTACGGGTACTCGCCGAACGGCGTGACGACCGGGTCCATGTAGAGCGTGTCGCCCGAGAGCACCGCGGCCGCGAGCGTCAGCTTCGGGTCGAGGGCCGCGACGGCCGCCGCCACCTCGGGATCCAGGTCGGCGAGCGGCGCCGTGTCGAGGCGCCCCTTGCGCTCGGCGTCCCACGCCGTGCGGGCCGCGTCGAGGTCGCCGATGGCGTCGGCGGAGAAGGTCACGGGGATCTCACCCCACGCGGTGACGTCGAAGTCGGGGTCCCAGAAGATGAAGCCGCCGCCCGCGACCGAGCTCAGTTGCACGCGCGCGTTCGACACCTGACCGTCCTTGTAATAGAAGGAGCCGAGGCCGATCCACGCCTCACCCTCCTGCGACTGCACGAGTGAGAAGGGGAACGCCGCCTTGTCCCAGTCGGCCCACTCGCCGTCGCGCGCGTCTGCGGCCCAGGTGCGCCCCGGGGCGACGATGAGTTCCCAGAAACTCTTGGTGCGGTCCTTGAGCGGCAGGCGGATGATGTCGCGCTCGACGGGCACGAGCGCGCCGTCGTCGGTGAAGAAGTCGACCGCGAGGCCGGGGAAGAGTCCGGCGTCGAGTTCCATCACCGGCACCGCGCCGGGCGGGTCTTGCGCGGTGAGGAAGTCGAAGAGGCCCCACCACGCCCACGGCGTGGAGACGAATGCGTCGGCGGGGTCGGCCTTGACCGTCAGCGGCGTGGTGCTAAATGCGACGCGACCGGTGAAGTCGGCGCTCGCGTCGTCGGCGTCGTCACCCGGGGCGAAGTACGCGGTGGTGGTCCAGCGCGGTGCGGCGTCGGCCGCGCCGGGCGTGTCCCACGCATCGGCGGGCGGGGCGTCGCCGGCATCGCTCCCGCTCCCGGCACACGCGGCGAGCCCACTCGCGCAGGCAACGAGGGCGACGAGCGCCCGGCGGCGGGGGGCGAAGCGGCTGCTCAGGTGCATGTGCGGATACTACGCACGGGAGCCTGCCCCCCTATTCGACCATCCAGCGCACGAAGGAGCCGACGAGCTCGATCGCATAGACGATCACGAAGATGGTGATGACGATCGCGCCGACGGTCGGCTCCTCGAGCACGCGCAGCGCCGAGAGCAGGAGGAACCCGATGCCGCCGCCGCCGATGATGCCGAGGACCGTGGAGGAGCGGAGGTTCACGTCGAGCATGTAGAGCGTCTGGCTCACGAGGTTCGGCAGGGCCTGGGGCAGGACCGAGGTGAAGAACTCCTGCACGCCGGACGCACCCGTGGCAAAGACCGCCTCGCGCGGCATGGGCGACACCTCCTCCAGGGCGTCACCCACCAGCTTGGCCATGAAGGTCGCCGTGCCGAGCGTGAGCGCGAGGGTGCCGGGCACCGGCCCGAGCCCCATCGCCGCGACGAACAAGACCGCCACGATGAGCTCGGGCAGGCCGCGCAGGACGAGCAGGACCAGCCTCGTGCCCGAGTAGACGGCGCGCTTCACGACGATGTTGCGCGCGGACAGGATCCCGAGCGGTATCGACAGGAGCAGTCCGAGCGTGGTCGCGACGAAACCGATGGCGACGGTCTCCCTGATGCCCTGCCACAATTCCGGTCCGGCCGTCGTGAAGTCGGGCGGGAAGAGCCGTCCGATGCTGCTGCCGAGCTCGTCCACCAGACCGAACGCCGACAGGAGCGGCATGTCGATGGTCAGGAACGCGACGACGAACATGAGCGCAAATGTCGCGCCCACCGTCGCGCGAAACACCCGCTCGTAGGTCCACGGCGGCGTGAGTCGCCGCGTCGTCACCGCATCGATGATGAGCCGCCGGTCGCGCTGCTCGCGGGCCCTGGTCCGTGCGGTCCGTTTCGACGGCGCAGAGAGATGGTCCCCGATGATCGAGGCGCGCAGACGACCCGAGACGACCTCGATGAGCGTGATGACGGCGAAGATCACGGACACGGCTGCGATCGCACGCTGGTAGTCGAGGCTGCGAAGGGTGGTCTGGATCACGAAGCCCACCCCACCCGCCCCGACGAACCCGAGCACGGCGGACTCGCGCAGGTTGATGTCGAGGCGGTAGAGCGCGGTGCCGATGCACGACGGCGTGACTTGGGGGACGATCGTGGCGAGGATGGTCTGCCACTTGCCGGCACCCGTCGACGTGACCGCTTCGCGTGACATCGCCTCGGTGTTCTCGATCGCCTCGGTGAAGAGCTTGCCGACCATGCCGATCGAGTGGAGGGCGAGCGCGATGATGCCGGGCAGGGGTCCGATGCCCAGCGGCAGCGTGAGCACGGCGGCGATGACGAGCGTCGGAACGGCTCGCGCGAGCGTGATGACGCCGCGCGCTGCGGCGAAGACCACGGGATTCGGCGTCGTGTTGCGCGCTGCGAGGAAGGCGAGCGGGATGCTGGCGAGTACCGAACCCCCGGTGCCGATGAGGGCCATCCAGATCGTCTCGACCGTCGCGTCGAGCACTTCGCCGATCTTGTCGAAACGCGGGGGGAGCATGTAGGTCACGAGGTTCCACAGCTCGGTGAAGCCCCCGAACACCGTCGAGAGCGTCATGTCGATGTAGTTCCACGCCCAGACGGTGCCGGCCACGTAGGCGACGAACACGGCGAGCAGTGCCCAGCTCTGCCACTTGCGCGGCGCGCGCGGCAGGCGCGCAGGGGCGGACCGCACGAGCGACTCGAGGTGGGCACCGCTCATGTCACGCCCGGGTGCCCACGGGCACCGTTACACGAAGTTGCGCTCGGCCGGCGTCGCGTTCGGGGTGGGATGCGAGCCCTGCACTACCGCGGTCTCGCGGTCGACGCGCTGGTACACCTCCATCACGCCGTCCTGCGAGAGTCCTTGGGCGTCGCGATCCAGCACGACACGGCCGTCGCGCAGTCCGACGATCCGATGCGCCCAGCCGAGGGCCAGCTCGACCTGGTGCAGCGTGACGATCACCGTCATCTGCTCCTCCATCGCGACGCGCAACAACAGCTCGAGCACCTGGGCGCTCGACTCGGGGTCGAGCGATGCGACCGGCTCGTCGGCCAGGAGGAGCCGTGGCTGTTGCATGAGCGTTCGGGCGATGGCGACTCGCTGCATCTGGCCCCCCGACAGCGTGTCGGCACGCTGGTAGGCCTGGGGGGCCAGTCCCACCCGCTCGAGATGGTCGAATGCCTCGCGGCGCAGGGACCGTGGGTACGACCACACGCCGTAGCGCGGGCCCCGAAGACGGCCGAGCGCTCCGCTCATCACGTTTTCGAGGCAGGTCGCACGACCGACGAGTCCGAACTGCTGGAAGACGAACCCGACCCTTCGACGCACGCCACGCAGCGCGCGAGGGCCCGCCGACGACACCTCGACGCCCATCACGCGCACCGTGCCCGCGGTCGGTGCGTGCAACCCGTTCAGGTGCCGCAGCAGCGTCGACTTGCCCGAGCCCGACAGCCCGATGAGCGACAGCAGCTGCCCTTCCGGGACGCTGAGGTCGACGTTGTCGAGCGCAAGCGTGCCGTTGGGGAACTGCTTGGACACTCCGGTGAGGCTGACGAGGGGTTCAGCCCCACCGGAGAGACCGTTGGTTACTGCAGTCACCGCGCAGGTGTCGCGACGATCAGCGGCAGCGACTGCTCTTCGTGGCTTCGCATACTTGACGAACGTCGTCGTAGCGGGCGTCGGTCACGGGCTTGAAGCCCCACGTCGCGTCCTCGATCACGTTGCAGGTCGCTTCGTTGGTGCAGAGTCCCATCGAGACGAACGAGGTCTTGTTGATCTTCTCCAGGATCGTCTTCTTGATGATCTCGAAGAGGTCCGAGGGCAGGTCCTTGCGGACGGCCATCGGGGAGTTCGGGATCTGACCGCTCTTCCACACCACCTTGAAGTCGGCGGCGTTGATCAGCCCGCGCTGCGGGAGGAGGATGTCGAACATGTCGTCGTACACGAAGCCCGCGTCACAGGTACCCGCCTCCACCGCAAGCACGCTCTTGTCGTGACCGCCGGCGAACACCGAGGAGTACTCGGTCGACTGGATGCCCTCCTTCAACAGGCCCGCGGTCGGGTACAGGAATCCCGAGGTCGACGCTGCGTCGACGAAGCACACGTTCTGGCCCTTCACGTCCTTGAGGGCGTTGATGCTCGTGTTGGACTTCTTGGTGACCAGGTACGACAGGTAGTAGCCCTGCGCGGTGGTCGCCTTCGGGACCGATGCACCGATCGCCTCGATCTTTGCGCCGCGGGCCTTGGCCAGCACGTACGAGAACGGCCCGTAGAACACGATGTCGGCACGACCGGCAACTTGGGCTTCGATGACGCCGGCGTAGTCGGTCGCCGAGATGAAGGTCGTCGGTAGACCCGTCTCCTTCTGGATCACGTCGACGAAGTTCTTGTACCTCAGGGTCATCGTTGCCACGTTCTCGCTGGGCACCGCGGCGACGACGAGCTTGCTCGGCCAGTTCTTCTTGGATGTCGTCGACGCGGCTGCGGCGACCCAGGTGTACTTCTTGGTCTTGGCGCTGTAGGTGCAGGTGAGACTCCCGCTCTTCTTGTTGACCTGCGACTTGGAGCAGGACTCTCCGGCCTTCGCGGCGGGTGCCGCCTGTGCCAGGACGGGGGTCGCGACGCTGCCGAGCAGGGCGGCTATCGCGACGACTCGCCGAATGCGGCGGAGAAGGAGCTGGCGGGGCATGACGATGTGTCCTTTCAGGGAGTTGGGTGTTTGGGGGTTGATGGTGGGTTGGGACTAGTGCGTGGTTGCGGGTCGTTACTTGCCTGACTTGCCGGCGCGGGTCGGCCCCGGCGCGGTGAGCTCGAAGAACGCCACCGATCCCGACAACTCGTACGACACGACGAACATCGGCGTGCCGGTCGGGCTGTCCTTGGCGTCGATGAAGAGCACACCCTCGGGCGACACGTCGCCCGCGGTGCCGAGCAGGATGTCGCCACCCGGCAACGAGGTGTTCAGGTACTGACGGAATCGTGGCATCACGGGATCGGTGACGTCGTAGAGCATCAGGCCGCTGTCGCGCTCGAGGGTCAGGACCATCCACGTGCGGCCGTAGGCGGAACCGACGGCGAGACCCTCGGGCTCGGGGCCCTTGGCGGCCGAACGCGCCTCGAACGATCCGACGAGCCCGGTCGAGGTGTTCCACTCGGAGTTGAACAGCAGGGGACGGTGTCGCGCCACTGTCCGCTCGATCTCGTCACCGGAGTCGTACACGAGATCGGCGTTGAACACTCCTTCGATCGTGTTGCTCTTCCAGACGGAGAACGACCGGGCGCCCGTGCTGTAGGCCGCGGTCACCTTGGTCGCAGAGGTGACGTTCGTGCCCGTCACCACGGCCGGCGGCATGACGGTCACGCGCAGGCGCCCGGCCACGCTGCTCGAAGTGAGGTTGGCATCGAGGCCGACGTCGCCGTAGCGCGGGTCCTCGCGCTCGGCCGTGGTGGTGCTGGTGCCACCGAGCAGGCACGGGTACTCGCGGGCGTCACCCTCGTTGGCGGTGATCAGGTAGGTGTTCCCACCGGCGGTCACCGCGGCGATCGCGTCCGGTTGGTACATGCCCTGGACGTTCATCGGCACGATGTTGATCTTGTTGTCCCGATCGGACGCGTCCATGCCCGTGTTGTAGGTGTTGTGGTTCTTGTAACCGAGACCGACCAGGGTGGTGATCGTTGCCGTCGCGAGGTCGACGGTGGCGATCAAGTTGTTCTCTTGGATCGTCACGAAGGCCGTCGTGCTGTCGTCGGAGATGGCCACGTATTCGGGCTCGAGGTCCTGCTCGACGCTCGCACCGGGGCCATAGACGCGGCCACCGGCGAAGATGATGGCGGGCTTGCGGTCCTTGAACGCCGTGAAGTCCACGGTCTTGACGGTCGGCACCTTGGCGGCAAGGTCGACGATGGAGATGCTGCCCCGCGGGTCCGAGGTCTCCGGCAACGTTCCGTTGACGAGGCAATAGTCCTTTGGCTCGCCCTCGTCGGCGCTCACGGCGTACTTGCCGTTCTTGCTGATGGCGACGCTGTCCGGCAGGGCGCCGACGGTGAGGCCCGCCGGCAGGCCCTTGTGCAGGACGCCCTTGGCGTCCATGATGAAGAGTTTGCCTGGGTCGGTCTTGGTCGCCCCCATGGCGGCGACCACCACGACGCCCTTGCGAGCCGCGACGCTCTGGATGCCGCCGGAGCCGAGCGCGGTGAAGTCAACCGCCTTCACGAGCTTCGGCTTGCGAGGGTTGGAGATGTTGACGATGTCGATGGTGTTCTTCGCGCCGTTCGTGATGAACAGGTGCTTGGAGTCCGCGTCGTACGCCGAGATCTCGGCCCCACCGAGCCCCGAGCCGGTGAAGTACCGGTTCACGAACTGCAGTTCGCTCCCGTTGACGGGCAGGGTGCCGGCCCCGACGGACGATGTGCCGAGCACACCCACCCCGAGACACAGCGCGGACAGGACGACGACGAAAATGAGTTTGTTTTTCACGCGCGGTGGTCTATCCGCCCAAGGTTGCCGTCGGGTCAACCTTTGGTGAACCCGAGGCGTATCGGGCGAGAACATTTCCCGCGATCCGCCGTGGTCATGCCGGTGGGTCGGCGGGCGACCTCGGCGCTGTACCGTCGGGGGCGTGACGACTCCGTCCATGGCCGCGGTGGACGTCGGCTTCTACCGGACGCACGGCTGGGTGCTCACCGAACTGCTCGGTGCCGAGCCCACCGCCCACCTGCGCGCCTGGATCGCGGAGGTGCAGTCCTGGGACGACTCGGGGGCGTGGATGAACCACTACGAGATGACCCGCCACGGGCCGCGCAAGTGCCGCACGGAGTACTTCACGCCCTTCCACGCGGGCCTGCGCGACCTGCTGCGCTCGGGCGCGATGAGCGATACCGCGACTGCGCTGCTCGGCGAACCGGCGGTGCTCTACAAGGAGAAGATCAACTACAAGTTGGCGGGCGGCGCGGGGTGGGAGCCGCACCAGGACGCGCCCGCGTACCCCTTCATCGACGCCCATGTCTCGTGCATGATCGCCGTCGATGACGCGACGCCCGAGAACGGCTGTCTCGAGCTCGTCTCCGGCATGCACCACGACCTGATCCGCACGGACTCCCGTGGCTGCATCCCCGCCGCCGTCGCCGAGGGCCTCGCGTGGCAGGCGGTGCCCCTGCGCGCGGGCCAGACGCTCTGGTTCCACTCGCGCACGCCGCACCGCAGCGGCGACAACTCGTCCTCGCGCGACCGCCGCGCCATCTACCCGACCTACAACGCGCTGCGCGAGGGCGACCTGCGCGAGGAGTACTACGCCACGAAGCGAGCCCAGCTGGCTCAGGGAGACGCGAGCGGGCGGGTGCAGATCTCGCTGATCGACGACTTCCGTGGCGTGCCGGTGGCCAGGTGAGCACGCGATGAGCGCCGCACACGCCGAGCTGTCGGGCCTCTTCGGTCGCTGGGGCGTCGACCACTACGACGAGCGGGTGTCGCAGGTCGAGCACGCGGTGCAGTGCGCGCGCCTCGCGCAGGAGTCGGGTGCCGACGACGAACTCGTCGTGGCCGCCCTGCTGCACGATGTCGGGCACCTGCTCGAGCTCGAGCGTCGCGTCGGCGCCGTCGACCTCGCGAGCAACGACGCCCATGAGTCCACGGGGGCGGCACACCTCGCGCGGTTCTTCGGCCCGGGGGTCACCGCACCCATCGCCCTGCACGTCGAGGCCAAGCGCTACCTCTGCACGGTCGAGCCCGACTACCACGCGACGCTCTCGGCGGGCTCGGTGCGCAGCCTCGAGCTCCAGGGTGGGCGGATGGACGCCGACGAGGCCGCACGCTTCGCCGCCCACCCGGCCGCGCAGCGCGCGGTGGCGTTGCGCCGGTGGGACGAGGCGGGCAAGGACCTCAATCCCTCGGGTCTGTCCTTCGACGACTTCGCCGACGCGATCCGTCGGGTGTCACGCCCTTCGTGACGGACGGGTGGCGGCACGCCACCTGCGACGCCGATTCGCCGAAACTAGAGCCAGCTCTCTTCGTACGGCGTGAGACTCAACGGCTCCGCGCCGGTTTCCGTGATCACGACCATCTCCTCCAACTTCACACCATCAGGACCGCCCACTTCTCCGGCGTAACTCTCGATGCAAAGGGTCATCCCGCGCTCGATCACCCCGTCGTAGCCGCCGCCATACGCACCCGGGACATCCAACTTGTCGGACGACTTGATGATCGGCCACTCGTTCTCCAGACCAAGGCCGTGGTACACCGTGCTGAAGTTCTGCCGTGCGAACTCGGGCGGATAGTTGAAGCTCGTCCGGGTCAACTCCATGAACGTCACTCCCGGCTTGAGCAACGCCATGTTGCGATGCACGTGCTCGTGGCACAAGGCGTACAAACGACGCTGGCGATCGGTCGGCCGGCCACTTGCAATCCACGTCCGCGAAATGTCATGGGCATAGCCATAGGGGCCGACCAGGTCGGAATCACACCCGATGATGTCGCCCGGTCGGATCACGCGCAGACCGGTCTCCTGGGACCACGGATTGGTCTTCGGACCCGACAACAGGAACCGAGAGTTGATCCATTCGCCCTCCCACTCGATGTTGGCGGCATGAAGATGCGCCCAGATGTCGGACTCCGTCACGCCGGGACGTGTGGCCGCAAACATCCGCTCAAAGCCGTCATGACACGCCTTCGCGGAGATCCGTTGTGCCGCTAGCTCTTCCGGGCCCTTGACGGCGCGGGCCCTATAGATCGCGGGCTGACCGTCCACGACTCGGATCCCTCGAGCCTCCAACGCAAGTGCCTGAAATGGGGTCATGCGATCGATGCCGATGCGCAGGTCGTCGGGCGACGACCGGCGAACCAGCGATTCGATTTGGTTTGCCCAGGTGGCGAGGCTTGCATCGAAGTTCTCGGTGCCGTCACTCATGAATCCCACGGGCTGTGCCACATGCACGGCGTCGACGGTCTCGAGATGACCGTGATACGCCTCGTGGCCGGCAACCCAGTCGAACAACTCGCATGTTCCGTCGGCGCCGACGAACAAGTACCTGCAGTCGTGATTCAGCGCATAGACCTGCACGTTGCGACTATCGGTGACGTAACGGATGCTGACGGGGTCGTAGATGAGGAGATTCGGTATGTCCAGTTTCTGCATCATCGCCATGAGACGATTCTTGCGGTACATGCGCATCCGATGAACTGCGCTCGCATCGAGTGTCTCGACCATTGTGATCTCCCTTCGCGTGTACCCCGGCATTCACAACACGGTCGGTGTTCTGGGCGAGAGTAGTACCCGCCTGACGGCGGATGAGCACCTCAGACGTCCGCCTCGTCGAAGAAGTCCGCGATCCACGACACATCCACCGCCCACGACTCGAGTTGCGACCGCAGGTAGCGCGGTGACACACCCCCCTCGAAGGTCACGCCCGACACGACCTCCACGCAGTGCGGGTAGCGCAGGTCGGGGAAGTGGAAGGTGAGCGCCTTGTAGTCGAGGTATTCGCGGTTGAACCGCTCGGCCAGCGCCGCGCGCGACTCCATCGCCGGCAGCGCGAGACGCAGGTCCATCCCCCGGTAGAAGGGCTCGCTACCGCGGAACGACACCCGCCAGGGGTAGCCCTGGCTCGCCGTGTCGATCTCGGCGGTGCCCTCCTCGTCGTGGTCCAGCGTCGCCTTGTACCCGAGGTCGTGGAGGATCCCCACGATCTCGTCGGCGGTGTAGCTCTCCTGCTCGGTCTGGGGTGTGGTCACTCCTGCTCCTTGTCATCGCCATTGATCTCGGGGAACTCGTCGCAGAGCTGGCGGAAGAACCATGCTGCGAACTCGTCCAGCTCCGCCTCGGTCGCCCGGGTCAGGTCCGGGGGCTTCACGAAGATCCGCTTTCCCGCTGCGGCGGGCTTCTTCTTCCCCGCGGACGCGGGCTTCTGCTGCTTCTTCTTGGTCATATCGCTCCTCATCGTCACCGGCGTTACCACCGGCTCGAGGCCGGT
>Ga0233425_10011511_pt1 | contig 10294 bp, 8 predicted proteins | sample Watercolumn_Towu_2_FD_181712 | JGI IMG/M metagenome (GOLD analysis project Ga0233425, IMG submission 181712) | Freshwater microbial communities from Lake Towuti, South Sulawesi, Indonesia - Watercolumn_Towuti2014_140_MG | ecosystem: Environmental > Aquatic > Freshwater > Lake | place: Indonesia... | reverse complement strand
GAGCAGCGCGACGCCCACGGGGATCCAGACCAGCGCGGTACCGATGAGCGGGATGAGGGAGCTGATGGCGGTGAGCGCGCCGAGCAAGGCCGCCTCCGGTACGCCCATCAAAGCGTAGCTCACGCCGCCGAGCACTCCCTGGATGATGCCGGTGACCGCGGTGCCGACGAACACTTCCTTGCCCACCTTCTGGAACTCCGTGAGCACCACACGGGTGTGCAGCGGGTGGAGCGGCAACATGCGCTCTGCCGCGAGCTCGATGGTCGTCCAGTGACGCAGCATGAAGAACGTCATCAGAACCGTGAAGAACAGCGTCAAGAGAGCGCTGAAGGTCGCCCCCGCGATGGCTGCTGCCCAGTCCGAGAGCTTCGATGCCGCCTCCGCCGCTGCGGAGGTCACACGCGCCGAAAGGTCCGAGGGACCGAGCCGCACGGCTCGCCCGATCTCGTCGAGCCGGGCGAACACCTTGCGCAGCGTGCCCTGCGGATCGAACCCGTGCGCCAAGCTGTTGGCCGCGGCAAACCCGCGAGCCACCACCAGGTACGCGAGCGAGCCCACCGCGCCGACGATCACGAGCCCGGAGCTCAGCGCGAGCAAGCTCGCCGAGACCCCTGGCTGCCCGAGCCGCGCGCTCAGCTTCTCGTGGACCCGCAGCAGCGAGAAGGCGAGCAACGTTCCGAAGAACAGGCCCGTCGCCACGGGCAGCGCGAGGTAGAGCAGCGCGGCGACCGAGAGCAGAGCCAGCACGCCCAGAGCGCGGCGCTGCGACGGCGACGAGCTCGGGGGCGGCAGGGAACGGGGGCGGTCGGAGAACACGGGGGCGTGCCCCAGAACCCTACTACAAACCCGCCGCTTGGCCTGGGACTTGCCCCTCTTTCCTCCGATCCCTGGAGCTCGACATGCAGCACCCCCTACAGATCACGTTCCGCGGTTTGGACCACTCCGACGCCGTCGAGCAGCGCATCCGCGACAAGGTGTCGGCGCTCGATCGCATGCATGACCCCATCATGAGCTGTCACGTCACGGTGGAGGCTCCCAACCACCGCCACCACAAGGGGACCGAGTACTCGGTGCGCCTGGATCTACAGCTACCGGACCGCCAGATCGTGGTCGGCAAACAGCGCGACGAGGACGTCTACGTGGCCGTTCAGGCCAGCTTCGACGCCGCCGTTCGCCAGCTCGAGGACTACGCGCGGCGTCGCCGCGGCGAGGTCAAGCGGCACGAGCCGGGCTGAGCCGAGCAGCGCGCTCGCCGGCGGCTCACCGAAGGAGTTGCGCGAGGGGACGAGCTCCGCGCAGCGGTTGCCGCCCAGGGAGGATCGCTCAGTCGTCGGAGCAGAGGTTGGCCAGGGCGCCGCCGGTGCCTTGGAGCTCGCACCCGTTCGAGCACTTCGTGTCCAGATCACGGAACCCGTAGTCGCACTTCTGCGTGCACCCCGAGAAGGTGTCGCAGGTCGCCTGAGCGTTGGGGCCGGATCGACAGGTCTTGTCGCTGTCCGGGCATTTCGCGACACACACGCCTTGATCGCAAATCGGGATGTCGTCGACGTCGGGCGTGCACTTCGCCCCGCACGCGCCGCAATTCCCCACGTCGGTCTTCAGATTGACAGCGACTCCGTTGCAGGTCGTCGGCTCCTCCGGGTTGGCAGAGGTGGACGAGCACGCGCCGAGCAAGAGCGCGAGGAGGCAGATCGGAATCCGCATGATCGCCCATGATAGTCGACCGAGCTCGCCGACAGATCGCGAATCTCGGCTCAGAACAGGCCGATGCTGAAGTGGAAGGCCCCGAGCGGCTCCCAGAAGCGCTGCTCCGTCCGCTCCGGGTACAGCTCGTCGAGGATCCGGTCGACGTTGAAGCCGTAGTCGAAGACCAGGGGGCCGATCGGCGTACCGATGCGCAGCCCGCTGCCCACGGCGTAGCGCAGGCTCAGCGGGTTCACCTTCTTCGGGTCGCGCCACAGGTTGCCGGAGTCGAGGAAGAGGCCGGTCTGCACGTTGCCGGAGAGCGGTACGCGGAGCTCGAGCCGCGGGTTCACGAAGGCGTCGCCGCCGCGGATCACGACTTGGCTGAGTGAAAGCCCGGAGGCTGGGTCGAGGAGCTGCTGCGCGATGTCCTCGGGCACCATGGAGTCCTGCAGGAAGCCGCGCACCGAGTCGACGCCGCCCAAGAAGAACAAGCGGTCCGGGTAGGTGCGTGAGCCGTCCACGAGCTGCTGGTTCATGCCCCAGCGCACGCTGCCGGCCAGGGCCAGCCCCTTGTCGCTCAAGCGAACGTAGCCGGCCACGCGCTGGGTCAGGCGCAGGAACTGGCTGACCTTAGGCGGGTCGAACACGCCGTCGCCGCCCGTCTCGTTGGGCGTCGCGCGCACGTGCTCGACGCTGGAGCTGAGCAGCGTGCCCTTGCTGGCGCCCAAGGGGTTGTCGCGGCGGTCCCAGGAGAAGCCCACGCGCTCCGCGACGGCGACGGTCGTGCCCTCCGGGACTCGGAACAGTCCGGCGCTGCGCGGGTTCGCTTGCACGTACTGCTCGAGCGCGCCCTTCTGCTCGCTGCCGAAGATGGTGGCGTTGTTCAGCTCCAGCGAACCGCCGACGAAGGCCGAGAACTGCCGCACCGGACGGTAGGTCAGCGTGACGATGCCGGCGTCCTTGGTCAGACCGAAGTCGCGGGCGTTGTCCCGCACGTCCAGGCCCTCGACGGAGAGCCGGAAGAGCGGCCCGAGCCCCACGTCGGGGAACTCGACGAGAGCGCTGTTTCGTCGCTCGAGGCGCTCCCCGACGTCGAGCTCGTCGTACTTCTTGCGCACGTCCTCTTCGAGGATGAGCTCGTTGGGCAGGTAGCCGAGCTGGACGCGCAACGTGAGCTGGATGGCCTCTCCGCCCAGGTTCCGGTGGCCGTACTCGAAGGTGATGCGGAAGCCCTCGCCCGTGGAGAAGCCCGGTCGAATGTCGAGGTACTGGGGCTTCTTTTCCTGCACGGTGATGACGACGGCCTTCTCCTTCGCGGGGACGTAGGGATCCTCGAGGCCCACGGTGACGGTGGAGAAGACGCCGAGTGACGCCAGGCGCTCCTCCGTCTTGCGGATGTCGCTGCGCCGGTAGGGCTTGCCGACCTCCAGGGCGACACGGCTGCGGATCAGGCTCTCGTTCGTGCTGCGCGCGCCGACCACCACGATGCGCGACACCATCACGCGCTCGCGCTCGCTGATGGTGAACACCGCCCGAGCGCGCGTGCGATCCGGCGACAGCTCGAGGGCGGCGTCGACCTCCGCGAAGGCGAAGCCCTCTTCGGCATAGGCGTCGAGGACGCGGCGCCGCGCCTTGTCGAGCTCGACCTGAGACGCTGGTCTTCCGAGCTCGAGCTCGGCGACTTCCTCCAGCTTCTTCTCGACGAAGGTCTTGTTGCCCTCGAACGAGAGGTCGTAAAGGTACGTGCGGGGACCGAGCTTGACGGGGACGTGCAGCACGGCGTCGGGCTCGCAGCTGACCCCCTTCTTCGGGTCCGGGGTGCAAGCCAGGGTCGCGTCCGGCGGCGGCTCCTCCAACGGCAGCCCGGTCTCGTCGTGGGCGCACGCGCTCTTCGGTCGCAGGCGTGGGCCGACGGGGACGCAGCGCCCCGGCGGGGAGTGCGGGTCGCAACGCCGGCGCAGGAGCTGCGGCGGCCCTACCGTCGCCGAGAGGTAGCCCTCCGAGCGGTACAGATCGCGAACGTGCTTCATCGCGCGCTCGTAGACCTCGGGGACGTAGGTCATCCACGGGTTCGGTTCGAAGGGGACCGGTCGCGCGCCAGTGGTCCCTTGGGGCCCGAGGGTCTGATCCACGACGCGCGGGTCGACGCTGCCCAGGACGCCGCTCCCGGGCAGCGCTTCGGACAAGAAGCTGTCGACCTCGTTGCCCACGTCGCGCGCGCTGCGTGAGCCGCTCAGGCACGGGTACTCGCGGCCGACGATGCGGAGCTGCTGGTGCTCGCGCACCTTGAACACGAGGTCGTGGGTGGGGGCGTCCGCTGCACCTCGCTCCGTGAACCCCACCTCCACGTCCAGGAAGCCGCGCTCGACGTAGAACTTGCGGATGCGCTCCGCGAGGGTGGCCGGCGCGCGGTCGTCGTTGTCCTCGAGCTCCAGCGTGCGCTCGATCTGGCTGGCGTCGAAGCGCAGGATGCCCTCGAACTTGAGGCGCACCAGCGGCCCCGCCTTGATGTCCACCAGGAGCTCGGTGCGCGCGCCCGCCGAGCGCAGCTCGTGGCTGACACTGGCGCGGTGCCACCCGCGGGTGCGCAGCGTCTTCTCGAGCTCACGATCCGCCGCCGTCAGCTCGTCCTGGTCCGCGCGCTCGCGGTCGCCCACGCCGTAGCTCGCCAGCGCCTCGGCCAGGCCGTCCACCTTCGGGTTGGGCCAGACCAGGAAGCGCCGCTTTTCGATGCGCCGCGGCTCCCCCGCCACGACCTCGAGTAGGAGCACCACACGCAGCGGGTCGTCGGTATCGATGGCGTCGATGCGGACCGCCGCCGCCGGATAGCCGCGCTTCACGTACTGTGCCTGGACGCGGCGCGCGATGCTGGCGAGCTCGGCCGCGGTCACCTCTGACCCGGTCTGGGCGCGCGCCACGCGCAACGTCTCGTCGGCATCCAAGACGCCCCCGTTGATGCGGATGCCGGCGACCAGCCGGCGTGGCACCACCTTCAGGCGCAGTACCACGCCGTCGCCTTCGACCAACGCCTCCGCGCTCACGTTCGCGAAGCGACCGCTGTCGGTCAGCTCGAGCATGGCGCGACGCGCGAGCTCGGTCGTGAGCGTGTCGCCGGGTCGCACGAAGCGCGGCGTCGGGCGCTCTTCCCAGCGTCCGCCGACGGGCACGACCTCGACTCGGGTGATGGTCCGCCCCGCGAGCGCGCCCAAGGTCGGGGCGGATCCGAGCTCCGGGATCTTCCCGATGCCCGACTCTTCGGCGTCGCGGTCTCGAGGCTCGGTCGGGCGCTCGTCCGTGGGCGCACCTGCACCCGGCGGCGTCGGCTCCGTGGGGCGCGGCCGCTCGTCATCGGCGGCCGAGCTCCCCACCATCAGGAGCTGCCCGAGGACGACGGCCAGGGCCGAGGCTTGGCGCCGGAATCCTCGAGGCATCGGCGTCGTTCTTAACCCGAATTCGTCCCGAAGTGCTTTTCGCCACAAACGGGCGCAGCCGCGGGTTCATGGCTACGATCGCGGTCGCATGGGCTCCTCCCCGAAGACGAAGCAAAAAGGCCGGCTGCGACGCGCCGCGAAGTGGGTCGCCGTCGCCACGCCGGTGGTGGTCCTCGGGCTGTGGTTCGCGGTGCACAAGATCCCCTGGATGGGCCCGCTCCTGGCCAACACGCTGCGCGCCGTGGTGGGCACGGACAACGTGGCGAAGCTCGAGGACTTCGCCTACGGCGTCGAGGACCGCTTCAACCGCTGGTACCGGAAGGACGAGAAGCCCAAGGCCTACTGGGAGGTTCCGCCCGAAGAGCCGAAGCCCGCCACGAGCGGCGACGCGGCCCCCGCCAAGCCCGAGTGGAAGCTCAGCGACGTCGGGCCCATCCACGAGAAGTGGTCGGCACCCGGCGACGGCGTGTGGGTGAAGATCAAGGACCCGCGTCGGCCCGACGAGGGCGCGTTCATGCAGAAGACGCTGCTCCACCCCGACAAGAACCGCTCCTGGGCCGAGCTCTTCGTGGTCGCGGTGGACCTCAAGCGCGCGCGCCTGCAGGCGATGCCCGGTTACCGCGAACCGTACAGCTTGGAGAAGGAGTCGAAGGCTCTGGCGCGCAAGGCGCGCGTTCCCGACGAGGATCACGAGGAGCTGCTCGCCGCGTTCAACGGCGGCTTCATGACGGAGCACGGCTACTTCGGCATGAAGTACGACGGCGTGACGCTGGTGAAGCCCCGCGAGACGGCGTGCACGATGGCGGAGCTGGACGACGGCTCGCTGACCCTCGCGACCTGGAAGAAGATCGCCGAGTCCGAGCCCAAGATGAAGTGGTTCCGGCAGATGCCGGGCTGCATGTACGAGGACACGAAGATCCACCCCGGGCTCGCGGACCCGGAGACGCGCCTCTGGGGCGCGACGCTCGACGGCGAGACGGTGATCCGCCGCTCCGCCTTGGGGCTGAACGCGGCCCGCGACGTCTTGTACGTCGGCATCAGCAACCACACCACGGCGAAGGCCATCGCCGACGGTATGCGCCACGCCGGCGCGGTGACCGTGGGCCAGCTCGACGTGAACTGGAGCTACCCGAAATTCGTGCTCTTCGAGCCGAAGGAGCCCGGCGGTCCGCGCAAGGCAGTGCCTCTCGCGTCGGGCTTCGAATTCGACGAGGACGAGTACATCCGCAAGCGCTCGCTGCGCGACTTCTTCTACCTGGTGCGCAAGGGCCGCGAGGTCACGGCCCAGAACTGACGTGCCCGAGCTGCCCGAGGTCGAGGTCACGCGCCGCGCCGTCCGCCCTCTCTTGGTGGGACGGCGCGTGAAGCGCGTCGCCACCACAGTGAAGAGCTACTTTTTCCTCACGCCGCCGGCGAAGCTGCGCGCGGCCCTCGAAGGGCACACCGTCCTCGACCTCGCGCGCCACGGCAAGTACCTGCTCGCCTCCCTCGACGACGGCTCGCGTCTGCTCCTGCACCTGGGCATGACGGGGCAGCTCTTGTCGTCGCGCGCGAAAGGCTTCTCGCCGGACGCGCACACGCACCTCGTGATCGCCTTCGCCGATCGCGGGCCCGCGCTGTGCTTCCGGGACGTGCGCAAGTTCGGCAAGGTGCGCTGGCTCGCGCCGGGCAAGAGCGATCCACGCCTGGACAAGCTCGGGCGCGACGCGCTCTCGGTGAGCGGCGAGCATCTGTTCACGGAGTCGCGCAAGCGCCGCGCGGCGGTGAAGACGCTGCTGCTCGACCAGGGCGTGCTCGCGGGCGTCGGCAACATCTACGCGGACGAGGCGCTGTTCCTGGCCCATGTGCGCCCCACGCGGCGTGCGGCCACCTTGAAGCGCGTGGAGTGCGACGCGCTCGCGAGCGCGGTGCTCCGCGTGCTCCGCGCAGGCATCGCCGCCGGCGGCTCGAGCATCGACGACTTCGTCCACCCCGACGGTACCGGCGGCGGCTTCCAGAGCGACCACCAGGTGTACGGTCGCGGAGGCGAGCCGTGCGTGCGCTGCGGGACGGCGATCCGGCGCGTCGTGATCGGGCAGAGGTCGTCGTGTTTCTGTCCGAGCTGTCAGCGCTGATGTCGGGCCGGCAACGAGCTCGCCTCGGGAGCGGGTTCGTCAGGGAGAGCGAGCCGCGCGCGGGTGCAGGAGCCGGGTCACTCGCCCAAGTCCAAGAACCAGCGCACGCCCTCGCAGACAGCACGCATGACGCGCGGTGGCAGGGCGCCGACGAGCTCATCCAAGTCCGCCTTGTCCACGGTGGAGATCTGTGACGCGTTCGCCACCGAGGCCCTCGGGAGACCGGTGTGGCGGCGCTCGAGCAGGGTGTTGCCGGGCGCCTTGGCGTGTGCCCTGTTGCTCGTGAGCACGCACACCACGACGGTGCTGATCCGACTGGCGTTGACCTCGTCTCGCTGCAGGACCAGCGCTGGGTGGCGGAATCCGGGCTCCGAGCCGCGCGGGTCGGAGAAGTCGACCCACCAGATCTGTCCACGCCGAATCAACGCTTCTTCGCCTTGCGGGCTCGAAGCACCCGCTTCGCCCGTCGGCGAAATGCCAGCGCCGCTGGATCGTCTCCAGGTTGCCCGCCGCACTCGATGGCAGCGTTCCACGACGCCGTTGCGTCGGCCGCCGGCGTCCCCTTCTCGAGGAACTCCCGGGCGGCTTTGGCGAGCAGGGCACTGCGGGAGATCTTGAGAGCGCGTGCCCGCGCGTCGACGAGTCGAAACAGATCGTCCGGCAAGGACACAGCCGTCTTCACCCTGCGAGTATTACCGGTATTACCTGCCCGGATCAACGCGGCGGAAGGGCTCGTGCGCCGAACCCCGCCCTAACGCCGCCCCAGCACCTCGCTGCCCGCGGCCGACTCGCCCACCATGCCCCAGCGACCGGAGAGCCCAGTCTCGGTCTGCGTGTAGAGCATGACCCCGGCCTCGCCCTCACCGAAGCCCATCACGAACACGTCCCCTTCCAGCAACCCGACGCCGTGAAGGGTCTGCCCCGGCCGCTTCGACGTGACCTCCCACACGCTGCCCTTCTTCTTGATGACGACGCTGCCGCCGTAGCTTCCTCCGCCGGGAAGGGTGCCTTGGACGATGCGGTACGTTCCGCTCGCGCCCTCCGGGCCTTCGAACTCCTCGCTGCCCGCCGCGGTGCTCCCGCTCACTGCCGAACGCCCCGAGAGCTTGCCGCCCCTCACCTCGTACAGAATGACGCCTGACTTGCCCTTGGTGCTCCAGCCGACGGCGAGCAGCTTGCCGCGCGCCAAGCCGACGCCTGAGTAGGTGCCGCTGCTGCCGAGATCCCACTTCTGCTCGAGCACCTCGCCTTGGGCGCTGATCGTGACCGAGCCTCCGTAGCCGCTACCGTCTGGGTTCTTGCCGGTGGTGACCGTGAAGGAGCCCGTGGGCCCGACGGCTGGCGCCGGGGCGGCGCTCGCCGGCGCAGACGGCGCGGCGGGCGTGCTGCTCGAGACCGAGGCGACGCCCGCGGACGGCTGCGCCGCAGGGGCGCGCGCACGCAACACGGCGATCGTTCCGATGGCACCGAGGGCAGAGAGCACGCCGAGCGCCGTCAACGTCACGAAGACGCGCGAGCGAGCTCGCGGCTCGTCGGCTCCGTTCATCGCCAGCGTGGCGGCCAGGGTCGGAGCGAGCGACGTGCCGGTCGCTCGCGGAGAGCTCCCGAGCGCGACCGCCGTCGGCGCCGAGGGATCGACCGCGGTGGCCGTGCTGGAGTCGGGCGCGGCGAGGGTGTCCAGCGCGCCGGGCGAGAGCGCGCGGGGCGGGGCGAAGCTCTCGCGCGGCAGGCCGTCGCACACGAGCGTGAGCTCTCGGGCGAGCTCGGCCGCGCTGCCCTGCCGCTGTGCCGGCTCCTTCGCGAGCGCGCGCAGGACGGCCGCTTGGAGCAGCGGCGGCGCGTCGGGGCGGAGCGAGCAGAGCGCCGGCGGCGTCATCTCGACCTGCATGCGCAGGAGCGCGTAGACGTCGCCCGCCTCGAAGGGGCGGCGACCGGTCAGCGCCTCGAAGAGGATGACGCCCATCGAGTAGACGTCGGTGCGAAGATCGATGCTGCTCCCCTGCGCCTGCTCCGGCGACATGTAGTGCGGGGTCCCGAGCAGCATCCCGTCGGAGGTCTCGGCGGAGCCGCGCTTCGCGCGCGGCTGGAGCTTGGCGATGCCGAAGTCGAGGACCTTGACCCGGCCGCTCTGGGTCACGAGCAGGTTGTCGGGCTTGAGATCGCGGTGTACGACGCCGGCCCGGTGCGCCGCGTCGAGCGCCCCCAGGACCTCCGCCACGAGCTTGCAGGTCCACCCGATGGGCAGCGGACCGGAGCGGTGGAGCAGCACCGACAGCGGCATTCCGTCGAGGTACTCCATCACGATGTACGGCCGACCCTCGGGCAGGAACGCCAGGTCGAGCACGTTGACGATGCCCTCGCTCTTGATCAGGTTGACCGCGCGCGCCTCGGCGAAGAAACGCTCCACGAGCTCCCGGCTCTCGGACGCCTCGGGTGAGAGCACCTTGATCGCGACGCGGCTGCCGATGCTCGGCTGCACCGCCAGGTACACCGAGCCCATCCCGCCGCGCCCGATCAGGCGGACGACGCGATAGCTCCCGAGCGTCTCACCCAACAGCGGATCGCTCAGCGGAGCGAGCGCAGCGCCGTCGGCCGGGCAAAACCCCGGCTCGCCCTCCCGCGCTCCGCACTCCGGGCAGACGTGCATCGGGGGAAGACTACTTGCCGCACTCAGGATCGCAACGGACCGACTTCGCCGCGCGCGAGCTTCTCTGCCTCGTCGAGGTTCGCCAGGGCCTTCGTCGCCCACTCCTCGGTGCCGCTCCCGCCCATCAACCCGAAGAATTTGACCTGGACCTGGTCGTAGCGCGTGGTGAGCTCCGAGACCTGCGCGTCCGGGAAGCCCTGCGCGACGAGCTGGTAGAGCTTGGGCATCGAGTCGATCCGCCCGCGCCCGTCCCGCCTGTAGCGCCTCCCGTTCCGCCGCCGCTCGCGCCACTCGTGCCGGTGGCGCCGCCATCGTCGGAGCAACCCGCGAAGGCGAGGCCTGCAACGATCACCAGACCGAACGCGACGCGCGTCATGGGCACTCCCGGAGCACCCACAGCGTGGGCGCCGGATCCC
>Ga0233425_10011510_pt1 | contig 10294 bp, 8 predicted proteins | sample Watercolumn_Towu_2_FD_181712 | JGI IMG/M metagenome (GOLD analysis project Ga0233425, IMG submission 181712) | Freshwater microbial communities from Lake Towuti, South Sulawesi, Indonesia - Watercolumn_Towuti2014_140_MG | ecosystem: Environmental > Aquatic > Freshwater > Lake | place: Indonesia... | reverse complement strand
GCCATCGCTGTCCTCCTTGTTCGACCGACTCGGAAGGGAAGCACAACACGATGGTCTACCACATTGCACGCGCCAGCGCAAGTCACCCCATCTTCCCAGGACTACGCAGAGTGCGCGCTGGCCCTGGCTACTTGCACGTCCCGCCGCAACTCGCCGGCAGGCAGTAGCCGCATTCCTTTGCCAACAGCCCTTGCGACTCCTTGAGTTCGACCTGGGCGATCTTCCAGGCCGCGGCCTTGCTCACCAGGTCGCTCTCGGCGCGGAACAACTCGAGCCGAGCCTTGCTCAACTCGAAGGCCGTCACGCCGTCGGCCGCGCGCTTCTTTGTCAGGCGGTCGAGTTGTTGCTGCCTCAGCTTGCGGGCTTCCTCGGCCAGCACGACTTGCCGCACGCGAGTGTCCACCGTGCGGGCCTTCTGGCCGATTTCCTCGACGGCCGCGCGCCGCCGGTCGGTCTGCAATTGGCTCAACTGCCCGCGCCGCGACGGTAACTCCGTCGCATCGCTCTTCTCCTTGCTCCTGCGGCTGAGGAAGCGGGCGGTCTGCCCCGAACTGCCCAGCAGCGGATCGACCTGCTGCAGGCCGCTCCGCGCGGCGGGGAGCGTCTCGGTATCGAGCGACGCGCCCATCGCGCGCAACATCGCCAGGTCGGGACGGTTCGCCAGGCCCACGCGCACGGCCTCCTCGACGTCGATCGGCTCGCCCGTCACGTCCAGATCAGCGGCGGGCCACAACGGCGTCCGGTCGTCGTCCAAGCCGACCAGCGCGCGAAGCTGCCCGTTAAGTTGATCGACGGAGTTGCGGAGTTGCGCGTCCTGGTCGAGCAGGCCGACCCGCTGCTGCTCGAAGAGCCGCCCCTCGGCCGGCACGAGCAATCCTTGCTCTTTGACCTTTTCGAGGTTGTCGACTGCGCGCTTGGCTTCGGCCAGGCTCTTGTCCAGCCACGCACGGTTGGCCTCGGCCTCGGCCAGCGAATAGAAGAGCCGCAAGGCCGTGGCGGCTGAGCGGTTGCGCTCATCGACCGCCCGGCAGGCCAGCACGTCGCGCTTGGTCGGGGCCTCGGGTCCGGGCGTTCCGCGGCGGTCCGTGCCCGTGCTCATGGCGATCGAGCTTTCCGTGGAGAGCAGGTTCCCAAGCGTCGAGTTTGCCGCGGCTAGGCACTGTGCCTGTTCCGGCTGTAACTCGCGGTATTCGGATGCTGCGGCCGCCTCCTTCGCTCCATCATCCTCAGCCTTGAAGGCCGGCAGCGCCTTTACGTCGGGCTTGATCTCGCTCGGCTGCACCAGCCGCGTCAACTTCTTGGCCGACATCTTTGGGGCCGGGCTGGACTTCTCTGCGGCCGACTCGTGGACGCACTGCGAGTGCCACGCGCAGCCTGAGACGGCCGCTGCTAGCAGTGCAATCGCCGCAAGGAATAAGCCCCGTCGAGACATCGCCCACCATCGGCGCAAGAGAGAGTGTCCTCCAGTTATCTCTCTTACATCGAATGGCGACGATTCCGACTGTAGGAATCTTGCCGGTTTTGCGGATCGGGAAGGGGGCGCAGAATAGGCAAAACGTAAGTCGGGGTGGCAGTTGTACTGCCACCCCTGGGCCGAGTGCTCTCTTGGGCGAGCCCCGGGCGTCAACCCGGGGATGGCGTTGGCTCGACAGGCCAACCACCGCCGGGCTGACGCCCGGGGCTCGCCACTACAGGTCGCCGACCGCCGTTACCGTTGCGCACCCGGTTGTCCCCAACCCTTGTACATTTCCTCGGCCGCTTCATCGAGCTTCTTGCGCTGTTCGGGGGTCAGGACTTCGAGGGTCTTGTCCAGCGTTTCCTGCTGGAGTTGGGCCATCTTCTTCTGGATGTCTTCGCGGACCTGCTGCATCTTCTTCTTCTGTTCTTCCGTGACGCCGATCTTCTCCAACACGTTGGGCATGTACAGCAGGCTCGCGGCCCGGGTGCGGTTTTCGAGCTTCTTCAGCGTCTGCAATTGGTGCGGCAGCAGTACGTCTTCGACCTGCTTCTTGACGTCGGCCGCACGCTTCGTGTACGCCTGCTGTATCTCTTCGTACTTCTTCTTCTGCTCTTCCGCCGGGAGTTCGCGGACCTTCGCCCAATCGATCTTCGCATCCTCCTGCATGCCTTCGTAGTACTTCTTGGCGATCTCCTGCAACTTGGCCTTCTGTTCCGGCACGAGTTCGATTTCCTTCTGCACGTTCTCTTGCTGCAGCATGTAATAGCCGGGCAGGCCGTAGTACATGGCTCCGGGTTGGAACATCACTCTGGGAGCCGGCGCGCCGGCCTTCGGCTCCTCCGCAGCCGTCGCCGGAGCGACAACGACGAACATCAGCACAGCCGCAACGAACGTCAGCGCGTACACTACCCGATTCATGGCACGCTCCTTGTTGAAAGAGGGAACACCATCAGCAACTTGGAAGGGGACGGCCCCCTTCTTTCCCTCGCCCGTTCAATCGAACGCCGATTCCGCTTTCTCCGGCGTCAACAGACGCCAATAACCCAAACGCCAGGCGAGCCGTTCGGCCTGCCACTCGTACAGTCCGTCGGAGTCGGTCTGGAGGCTCAGGCGATACGTCAAACGCACCTGATCGGGAACATCGTCGGGAGCAACCGTGACCTCGACGGCGAGTTGCTCGTGGATGCCCTCCTCGAAATATACGACCGCCGGCTTGCCCGGGGCCACGAGAACCTTCGACTCCACAGCACCCGCCAGCCGTAACGACACCAGATACGCGCTCCCTTCGCGTTCGACCTGCAAGAGCGGCTGGAGTTCCGCCAGCACCTCGGCCGAGACCGGATCAGCGGCGGCGACGACGTTGCCGGCCGGCGGCTCGGTCGAGCGTCGCACCCAGCGGGCGGTGGCAACCGTCGGCCGGGCCTTCGCGGCAAACCGCCGGGCCATCGACACAAACTGGTTCCGCCAATCGTTACCCTGCGGCGGGCCAGGCGGCGACAGCGTCTGTGCCTTGGCCGACCGCTGCATAGCGGCCGACGGGACGTCACGAGGCATGGCGTCCGCCGCTGCGAGCACCGCCGGCGCGGTTGTCACCTCCGGCGAGGTCACCGCCGCGCGGCCGGCGAGCCGCGTCGCGCCTTCCGGCACGGGCGTTGCCACCGGGTCAAACGCATCGGCCGTCAGCGGGCCGATCATTGCCACGTCGAGCGATGGCTCGGTGGAACTCGCCACCTCATTGTCCGGCGCAAGGGCGGGCACCAACCGCGTGCCGCCAATCGTCACGGCGACCGTCAACAACCCCAAGGCCAGCACGGCGATCGCCGGCCGGTTCATGCGCGTGATCAACTTGCGGTCGCGGTCGAGCAGGCCGGCCACGCGGTGCTCCAAACCCGGCCGGCCCGTCAAGATGCCGATTGAGGAGACGGCCGGACGCCCGGGGCGCGACCGTTCGGAGATGGCCAGCAGCGTGCGCGCGTAACACGGCACGTCGCCACCGCGAAGCACGTAGTTGTCGCAAACCTCTTCTCGCGCCTGCGCCAACTCGCGGTTCAAGACATACACCAACGGATGCGGCCAGAACGCGATCTGCACGACGCGCTGCAGCAGGCCCACCGCGTGGTCGCGTTTGAGGAAATGGGCGCACTCGTGAATCAGCACGTCCTGCAACTGGCGGACGTCGAGCGTCTCGACCAGTCCCGCCGGCAGCACCACCAGCGGCCGGAAGACGCCCAGGCTCACCGGGCTGCCCACGCGACGGGAGGCCATCACCGGCGGCAGCGCCGCAATGCCGACCGCCGCGCACACGGCCGGGGCCGCGCCGCGGAGTTCCTCCGCGTCGATCGGCTGCAAGTCGCGCCGCAGCGCCGCCAACAGCCGGTAGCCCCATGCGAGCCGAACGACCAACCACGCGCTGCCCAGAATCCAGATTACCGCCGCGGCGCCGCCGAGGGTCCGCAACACGTCGCCCCAGGACACGGCCGCGTCCTCGACGCCGTCGCCAACCGCCGTGGATGTTGCCGGCGCCAGCACGGGCAGTTCCATCAGCGACAAATCCGCCCCGTACAACCCGCAGGTGGCCGCGATGCCCAGCGGAATGCAGGCCAGCGCACAGAGCCAGACGCCGTAGCGCGCCGCGGGGTTCCGCTGCGCGCAGGCGCGCGATACCAGCAAAGCCAGCACCACCAGGCCGGCGACCTGCACCAGAACCGTGGCGATCAGGACAACCGTATCATCGCCCGGGCAAAGCCGTTGCAGCAGGCTCATGGTGCGGCCCTCTCGGCCTGAAGAACCTCGGCCTGGGCGATCATCGTGCGGATCCGCTGGGCCTCGTCGGGCGAGACGCCGCGGGATTCCAGGAGCGTCATCACCAACGAGTCGGCCGAGCCGGCGAACACGGTGTTGACCATCTCCTCGACCATCCCCCGCACGGTGGCCTCGCGGCGGCGGCGCGCGAAGTAGCGATAGGCCGGGCCTTCTTCGACGTGCCCCAACCAGCCCTTTTCCTCGAGCCGGGTCATCAGCGTCTGCACGGTGTTGCGGGCCAGGTTGTGGCGGGCCGACATCTCCTCCCAGACCTCGGCCACGCTGGCCTCGCCCCGGGCCCAGATGATGTTCATGATCTCGATCTGCCGCGCCGACAGGGGGACGGGATCTTTGCGCCGTTGCATGGCACGCCTCCGGGAAAGCCGACAAACGCAAGTCTCACTATCCTGTTGTTGTAGTAAGTCCTTGCGCGATTGTCAACTACAGTCGTAGGCAAAAGACGATGGAGCGGGGCGGTTAGTTCCACATCCGGGCAGAATTTCCCGAAGAAGGAGAGAATCCCCACCCTTAAGAGTTAGCTGGCCGATGGGCAGCGGCATCTTGCCGCCGTCGGCTGGCGGCGTTCTAATTCACCCCGGATCCCCAGCGACTGGGTCCGCTCCTCCAACGCCGACCCCGCCTTTAGGGAGGACACGTCATGATGCCAGCCCGCGGCCTTTCTCGTCGTGAGTTGCTCGGAGCGTGGTGTGGTTCGGCTGCGGCGGTTGGAGTCTTCTCGCCGCTACAATTGTTGGCTGCCGACGCCGCGCCGGCGTTCTCGCCTGCGCAACCCGACTTGATCCGCCGCGAGAACGAAAAGCCGGGCACGCGCGACTGGCTGCTGACGAACACGCGGATCGATCCGGCGGCCAAGTATCGCTGCCCGTGGATCGAGGGCTACTGCTCGCACACGAGCATCCGCGCCGGCGAACAGTTGTCGATCTACGTGAGCACCAATCTGGCCTCGCGGTTCTCCATCGACATCTTCCGCTTGGGCTACTACGGCGGGACCGGCGGCCGGCGGATGAAGACCATCGAGGCGCTGGAAGGCAAACCGCAGCCCGATCCGCCCGAGGGACCGAAGCGAATCCGCGATTGCCGCTGGCAGCCGAGCGCGACGTTCAAGATTCCCGCCGATTGGCCGAGCGGCGTCTACGTGGGCAAGCTGACGGCCGAACGGGAGAAGTTGCAGAGCTACGTGATCTTCATCGTCCGCGACGACCGCCGGGTCGACTTCCTCTTCCAGTGCTCCGACACGACCTGGCAGGCCTACAACCGCTGGCCCGACCACTACGCGCTCTACGACGACGGCAAGAACTTCTGGTACTGGGGCAACAACGTGGCCTTCCTCTCGGGCAACACCTGCTGCGGCCGGATCGAGTTCGAGAAGGATCACGCCGGCCGGCCGCGGATCTACGAGCGGGTCGATTTCTTCGGCCCCAAGGGCGAACTGAAGATCGTCGGCGCGGATACGCTGCCCTACAAGAGTCCCAGCTCGGGCGAACTGGTCGGCGCGAGGAACATCGCGCCGGTCACCGGCGGGGCCGACTTTATCTGCACGCAGCCCGACCACTGGGTCTTCGCCGGCACCGGCATGAAGAAGGGGGACGGCATCCCGGGCCTCGTCGGCTGGGAGTGGCACGGCGATCCGGCCAAGATCCCCGGGCTGGAAGTGCTGGCTACCGGGCCCACGCAGAGCGCACCCGGGCGACCGAACGGCGGCGTGTACACGGCCACGATCTACCCCGGGCCGCGGGGCAACTTCGTCTTCAACGCTTCGACTTGCTGGTGGGCCGACGGCCTGGTGGCCCCGCCCGGCTACCAAAGCCCCTCGGTCTACACCACGCCCAAGGGCCCCGACCGCCGCGTGCAGCAGATCACGCGGAACCTGCTGGAGCGGATGAAATGACTCTCTGTATTGGCCAGTGGGAAGTCGATGCGGACGTTGAGGCTACGCGTGCGGTATATCGGCACACATCGCGCGGCTCGCCGGGCGATTGCGACTGCCTCTACTGCCGTAACTTCGCGGCCCTGGGCGATTCCGCATTTCCGCCATCGTTCCTGGAATTGGCCAATGCACTTGGAATCGACCATCGCAAGGCAGCGGAGGTCTACGAATGCGGTGAATTCCGCGACGGCCGTGTCGATTATGGCGGATGGTTCCACTTCGTTGGTACCATCAAAGCGGGCGCTATGACTGCAACGGCTTCAGGCATACTCGCCGAATGGCCCTGGCATAGACTGACGGAGAACTTCAAGATCGTCCTTGACCGACTGCGAGACATTGCATTTGCCGAGTTCGACGATTATCCTTTGGTGCGATTGGTGTTCGACGCAAACGTACCCTGGGTTGTGGCAGAACCGTATCCACAGCCGTTCCAGATCGAAAAAGGCAACCAATGAGAAGAACCCTTTGTGCTGCGAACCTCTTCGCCTTTACCGCGCTCGTCGCAATGAGTGCGGCCACTTACCCCGCCGACGCCGCCCCTCGGCTCAAGGTGAGCGACAACAAGCGCTTCCTCGTCTACGCCGACGGCAAGCCGTTCTTCTGGCTGGGCGATACGGCGTGGGAGTTGTTCCACCGGCTCGGCCGCAAGGAGGCCGACCTGTATCTGGAGAACCGCGCGAAGAAGGGCTTCACGGTGATTCAGGCGGTGGCCATCGCCGAGTTGGACGGCCACTCGGTGCCCAACGCCAACGGGCACCTGCCGCTGGTGGATCTCGATCCGGCCCGGCCGGCCGTGAAGGACGGCCCGGACAACGACTACTGGGACCACGTCGATTACATCGTCGAGAAGGCCCAATCGCTGGGCATGTTCACCGGCTTTCTGCCGACGTGGGGCCGCTACTGGCGCGACACGTCGAAGGACCGGCGGCCGATCTTCACGCCGCAGAACGCCGAGGTCTACGGCGAGTGGCTCGGCCGCCGCTACAAGGACAAGGCCGTCGTGTGGATTCTTGGCGGCGACCGGCCGATTGACAACGCGGAGCAGAAGGAGATCATCCGCGCGATGGCCCGCGGGCTGCGCAAGGGCGACGGCGGTTCGCACTTGATCACGTTCCATCCGCCGGGCGGCAACGGCTCCTCGACCTGGCTACACGACGAGCCGTGGCTCGACTTCAACATGCGGCAGAACGGGCACGTCAAGGAGTTCACGGGCCGCTACGACCAGACCCGCGTCGATTACGACCGCCAGCCCATCAAGCCGGTGCTCGACGGCGAGCCGCTCTACGAAGACCATCCCAATGCGTTCAACGCCAAGCAGTTTGGCCACTCGCTGGCGGCCGACGTGCGGCGTCCGCTGTATTGGGACTTGTTCAATGGGGCCTTCGGTCATACCTACGGCCATCACTCGGTGTGGCAAATGTGGGCGCCCGGTCGCACGCCGATCAACGGTCCGCTGATACCCTGGTTCGAGGCCATCGACCAGCCGGGCGCGGGCCAGATGCAGCACGGCCGGCGGCTGATCGAGTCGCGGCCGTTCCTGACGCGCGTGCCCGACGATTCGCTCATCGTGCCGGCCGATCCGCCGACTTCCGTGCCCGGCGCCGGCGTGAACCGCCTGGCCGCCACGCGCGACGAGGCGGGCAGCTACATGTTCGTCTACACGCCGGCCGGGCGGCCGTTCAGCGTGCGGACCGGAAAAATCAGCGGTCAGAAGCTCCGCGCCTGGTGGTTCAACCCCCGCGACGGCACCGCGGAGGAGATCGGTGAGTTCCCCAAGACAGACACGAAGAAGTTCACGCCGCCCCTGCCCGGCGAGCAGGTCGATTGGGTGCTGGTGATCGACGACGCCGCGAAGAACTACCCGCCGCCGGGAAACTGAGGTTCATCCGAATAGTCCGAACAAGTCGTCGAGTTGAAAGAGATGCAGCGGTTCTCCACACCTGAAAGGCCGGAACAGAGAAGAGGCATCATACCCGCCCGAAAGGAGTATAATGCCTCTTTTCTGTTCGCGGTTCTTCTCGGCGATGGACTTGTTGTGACACAATCGTAACGTTGTGATTCTCCTCTGGCAGTTAACGGGAAATCCACCATGTCATCATCCAGTGTCAGCCGTCGCCGCTTCCTGAGAGCGGCCGGCGCTGCGTGCGCGGCGCCGTTTGTTGTCCCCGTGTCGGTCTTGGGCGGCGAGGCCGCGCCGGCCCCGAGCCAGCGGATCACCGTGGGCATGATCGGCGTCGGCCGCCAGTCGCGGATCTTCAACGTCAAGCAGTTCCTCGAGATGCCCGACGTCCAGATCGTCGCCGTCTGCGAGGTCGATTCGTGGCGTTTGGCCAACGCCAAGCAGCAGGTCGAAACGGCCTACGCGAAGAACCGCCCCTCGGGTACTTACACGGGCTGCGCTACGCACGTCGATTTCCGCGACGTGCTCGGGCGCAAAGACATCGACGCCGTGATGATCGGCACGCCGGACCACTGGCACGTGCCGATGGCCCTGGCCGCAATGCGTGCCGGCAAGGACGTCTCGCTGGAAAAGCCGATCACCCGCTCAATCGCCGAGGGGCAAGAGTTGGTGGCCGTGGCGAAGAAGACCGGCCGGGTGTTTCGCGTCGATAGCGAGCTGCGGTCGTATCCGCACATCGTCCAGGCCGCCGAGATCGTCCGCAACGGCCGGATCGGCAAGGTGCAGAAGGTGACCGTTGGCGTGCCGGGGACCGACGTCGGCTGCCCCGCGCAGCCCGATATGCCCATCCCGCCGGAACTTGACTACGAGCGATGGCAAGGCCCGGCCCCGCACGCGGCGTACACGGAGTTCCGCGTGACGAAGCCAAGAGCCTACGAGCGGCCGGGCTGGATGCGGCACCTCTACTATTGCGACGGCATGATTACCAACTGGACGACCCACTGGAACGACGGCGCGGCGTTCGCCACCGGCCTGGAGCGGACCGGCCCGCAGGAGATCGAGGCCACGGGCGAGTACCCGCCGCAAGAGAGCTTCTGGAACGTGCTCCTGAAGTTCGACGTCAAGATGCGGTTCGCCGACGGCGTCGAGTGGACCTATCGCACCGAGAAGCCGTTCTTCCGCATCGAGGGGACCGACGGTTGGGTGTACGCCGAATACGGGCAGCTTCGGGCCCGCATCGATGGCCGCGAGGGATACATCTTCTTCGACGACAAGAAGAAGCCGAATCCGCAGCCGCTACCGATGCCGGAGTTCAAGCCGGACGACATCCGCTTCGCCGTCAAGAGCGACAAGCGGGACTTCATTGACTGCGTAAAAAGCCGCGGCGAGACGCTCGAGCCGGCCGAGGTGGGCCACCGCGTCACGTCGCTGGGACACCTGGGACAGATCGTCATCCAACTCGGCGGGAAGCTCAAGTGGGATCCGGCGAAGGAGCGGTTCCTCGACAACGCGGCGGCCAACGCGATGATTGCCGAGCCGATCCGCGCGCCGAGGCGGCCGGCATGAAGATCCCCTTTACGCCCGTCATCTACGAACACGCGGCCCGCTTCGTGGGGCGCTCGCCGTGGGACGTGTCGCGCGACCCGGAGTTGCTCTTTGCCGCACATCGCGCCGCGTACCTGGAGTACCGGCAGCAGGTCATCGCCGTAGCCATCGACATCTACAACCTGGAGGCCGAGGCCTACGGGGCGCAGGTCGAGGCGTCTACGCCGGAGGCCATTCCGGCGATTCACCGGCCGCTGCTCAAGTCGCTCGACGCGGGAATCAACCTGCCGCCATTCGATCCCGAGCGGGACGGCCGGATCGCCATGATGCTCTCGGTCGCGCGGCGGCTAAAGCGGGAGTTCCCCGAGGCGGACGTGCGGCTGCCCGTCGGCGGACCGTTTTCCATCGCCTTCAATCTCCGCGGCATCAACGGCCTGTGCCTCGACGCGGCCGACCGCCCGGAGATATTGGCCAAGATGCTCATGCGGCTGGCCGAGAACCAGGCCGTGCTCTGTCGGGCGGTGGTCAACGCCGGGCTCGACGTGGCGTTCTTCGAGTCGGCCGCCGCGCCGCCGATCCTCTCGCCGCGGCAGTTCCACGAGCTGGAAATGCCCGCGCTGCGGCGCGTGCTGGAGATCGC
>Ga0233425_10011509_pt1 | contig 10294 bp, 11 predicted proteins | sample Watercolumn_Towu_2_FD_181712 | JGI IMG/M metagenome (GOLD analysis project Ga0233425, IMG submission 181712) | Freshwater microbial communities from Lake Towuti, South Sulawesi, Indonesia - Watercolumn_Towuti2014_140_MG | ecosystem: Environmental > Aquatic > Freshwater > Lake | place... | reverse complement strand
ACCCATATCGCGCCTGATCTACTCGCCCACGTCTCGCCGTTGGGATGGGAACACATCAATCTAACCGGGGAATATCGCTGGCCCAAATCCTTAGCGTAGGATTCCGCCCCCTCCCGCAAACGCCCCCCCTATGCCGGTTTTAAGGGGGATTTTTCATGTTCAGGCTTTCGCGCTTGCTTCGCAGGAAGCGGACCGCCGCACAGGCCCAGCAGAGCCATTCGGTTCGCGATTATCGCGCGCTTGTCCGCGCCAAGCTCAAAGCCCTGCCTGGTGATCCGGCGCTGGCCCTGGCGCAGGCGATTGGCGCGCCGACCATGGCCGATTTCCTGTCAATCGGCGATGGCCATGTTGCGGTGCTGCGACATCATGGGCTGACCGATGGCATGAAAATCTATGATCTGGGCTGTGGCTGTGGTCGCACGGCACAGGCGCTTGTCCGCGCGGGGTGGCAGGGCGACTATACCGGCGCCGATGTGGTGCAGGAGTTGCTCGACGAACTGGCCTGCCAATGCCCCGGCTATACGGTTGTGCTCAATGTAACTCCCAGGATCATCGCGCCCGACGCGTCGCTGGACATGGTTTTTCACTGGTCGGTGTTTACCCACCTTTATCCAGGCGAGTCTTATCTCTACACCGCAGACGCCTTTCGCGCGCTCAAGCCAGGCGGCAAGATGATCTTTTCCTTTCTTGAACTGGAGGAGCCGGCGCATGATCGGGTGTGGGAAGCCAATCTCGATCATCTGCGCGCCGCTAATCGCGCCGAACATCTGGACGCTTTCCTGCATCGGGATTGGATCTGCCGTTTCGCCAGCGACGCTGGCTTCGCTGAACCGCACTTCACTGATGGCCAGGACGACAGGCATCATCCGCCCTTTTGGCAAAGTCTGGCCGTGTTGGAGAAACCGGCCTGACCGGCGTCAGAGCATCGGTGGTAACCCGGACAGCCTGTTGGTCGATTTCCATACAAGGAGTCCGGTAAGTATCCCATGATCGGCGATCATGTCGCTTGGCACGAGGATGCGTTGACCGATTGGAAACGAACAGTGATGTTGCCCCCGAAGCGCGCCTTCAGGACATGCAAGTGCGCCGCTGTGCAGGGTCAATAAAAGATAATGCGTATTCGCTCGGCAGGGGGATCGCATCCGCTCTCTTGTGGTACATGATCATTCCGCGAGGACGTTTGCCGGACGAAATTCGTGCTTTCGAGTAGAAATAGGATGCCATGCGCAAGGAGGCCGTTTGATGGGAAAACCGCAGGGTGAACTGTTTCAGCTCGACAGCCCGCTCATGGGCGAGATCCGGGGCGAACGGTCGCTCATGGCCTTTCCCTTCTTCGCGCTCGCCAAAAATGCGTGGATGAAGCCGCTCGCCTACTCCACCCCCACCGTCCAGATCGAGGTACGGCCCAGCGCGCGCGGCGTCGCCACCATCTACGACAAGGAAATCGTCCTCTATATCGCCAGCCTGATGGCCGCGAAGATCGAGGCGGGCATGAGCGTGAGCCAGGACTTCACCTTCACCGCGCACGACCTGTTCACCGTCACCGGGGCCAATCACAGCGCCCGCTCCTATTCGCGTCTGGCTGATGCGCTGGAGCGGCTGCAAGGCACGCAGATCCGCACCAATATCGAGGCCGGGGGCGAGGGCGAGGAAGGGTTCTTTTCCTGGCTGTCGGAAGCGCGGCTGCAATATGCGCGCTCGGGAAAGGGCGAAAAACGGCTGAAAGCCGTGCGCGTGCGGCTGTGCGACTGGCTGTTCCGCGCGATCCTGCGCGATGGCCAGGTGCTCGATTACGCCAACACCTATTTCCAGCTCGGCCCGATCGAGCGGCGCATCTACGAGGTCGCGCGATCGACCTGCGGGGAGGGCGAGCCGCTCGACCTCGACCTTGATGTGCTGCGCCATCAGATCGGCTTCCAGAACCCGCTGTCGAACTTCCGCATCGCCATGCGCCAGGTCGCGGCGAGCAACGCCATTCCCGATTACGACATCCGCCTGATCGAGGACGCCCCTGCCCCGCCGCCGGCGCAAGCGGAGGAACGCAAGGCCGGACGCCGTCCCGCCAAGGCCCGTGTGGTCATCACCCGCCGCGCGCCTGCGCTCGTCGAGGCGGCGGAAGAACCCGCCGAGGCGTGAACCGCGCGCGCGATTCGCGGCCGATTCGCATTTTGCCCGGGCATTCCTACTCGAAAGCACGAATGGGCGGCGGGGTTTCTATTCGAAAGCACGAACAGGGAACGTCGATTCCTACTCGAAAGCACGAATTTGCCCCCATTTCCTACTCGAAAGCACGAATGATTTTCGGCATTCCTACTCGAAAGCACGAACCGGAAGGCCTTCCGCAATAGGATATTAGCTGCGATCATGATCCTGCCCGCGGCCTGGTGCCGGCGAGGGTGACAAGCGCCGGCGATGCCGGTCGGGGATCTGATGAAGAGGCGGCCGTGATCACATAAAAGAACGCCCGGCACGAAGGCCGGGCATCCGCTGGAGTAGTGGAGCGACGTCGCCAAACGTCGAACCGGGAGGCTTCAAAAGCCACAACAACCCCGTCTTCCTACGCCAGATCGAACGCCGTTTCAAGGATGCGCGCTTCGCGCCACGCTCTCTTTTTGCCTGGTGACGGCCTTCCGCAATGGAGGGACGAAATGGGAACGCTTGCCTTTGGCGAGGCGCTGGTCGGCGCGCTGGGTGGACCGCTGACGGGATCGGGGGCACGGACCCCGCGCAGGAGCCGCTCGGGCGCGCCCCACCCCACCGGCGCGCCGGTGCTGCGCGACAGTGTGGAAGCGGGCACGTTCGAGCATCTCTTCTTCGCCTCGCCGGCCAAGGGCGAAACCGACCGGCTGCTGCGCGCCGCGCGCCGCATTCTCGACGCGGGCCGGCAGCTGCGCCGCGAAGCGCGCTGCGACGGGCGCGTGCTGACGCCTGCCGAACAACGGCTCACCACCCTGACCGCCGCCAGCGTGCGGGTGCTGGAGGAAATCCTCACCCTCGCCCGCCTCAACAAGGGGCGCGTCTTTCCCAGCTACGACTATCTCGCCGACGCGACCAGCCTCGGCCGCGCGACCGTCGCGCGGGCGCTGCGCATCCTGGAGACTATCGGCTTCCTGGTACGCCAGCGCCGCTTCAAACGGGTGGAGGGCGACGGGCCTGGCCCCCGCTACGCCCAGACCTCCAACGTCTATCGCGCCTTTCTTCCCGATATCGTGGCGCGCTACCTGCCCCGCTGGATGCGCCCTGCCCCCCTCCCCGACGACCAGCTCCAGCGCGAGGCCGACCGGCAGGAGGATATGGCGGTGATGCGTGCGGCGCTCTGCCCGCATGAGCGGCGCAGGGCGATGGAGAAAGGCAAGCTGGCGCAGATCCTCGCCCGGATCGAGGCGGCGCTGGACGAGAAGCCTTGCGCCATGGAGCGCGAGTCTCAAAACCATCCGCAACCGCGCATGGAGTCTTCTATAGACAGAGTTCAACGGCGTTGGCCTCATCGGCCAACAGATCAATTTGACTAGGAGTCAGACAATCCGCAGCATCACGCCCCAATCCAGCCGATGACAAGGCCGCAGCCTCAGACGCGCCGCTCCGCGGCGCGATGCTCCCCGAGAGGAGCAGGTGGCCTTGGCGGCGCGCCATCGCATCCTCATACCGATGCGAGAGGGCGCTGTTCGGTGGTCTTCCCGGCTTTTTTCCTTTCGGTGTTGTAGCTATCGGATAGCTACCGGATATCCTTCAAGCCGATCGCTGGCGCGATAAGGGGCGGGAAGGGACTTGACGGGGCCTCGACCCGGCGCAAGCATCCCGGCCCATGAACCCGATCGAAAAAGCCGCTCGCGCCCTCTGCCGTCTCCATGGCGAGGAGGAGGATATGTCAGGCGGTGCCCCGCGCTGGTCCGCTTTCCTGCCGCAGGTCATGGGCGTGATCGAGGCCCTGCACGAACCTGACGAAATGATGAAGGAGGCCGGATCGGAAATCATCCGCCATGTGGGGAACGAGGAATCCGACACCGGCTATCGCAGCGACGCGGCCAATGTCTGGCGCTTCATGATGGATGCGCTGCGCCGCCGCGCGCCAGTTTGAGCGACCCGGAACCAACGGTCAAACCCCAGGATAGCTTTCGGATACCATCAGGTACGGGATAGCTATCAGCTATCCCGTTCACCGTGCGTCCGGTCCAGCGCCGCCAGCGCCTGTTCCAGCACCGCGCCCAGCGGCAGGTTCATGGCGTCGGCGATCCGGTAGAGATTGCTGATAGTCTCCTCGGTCGCCTTGATATTGATCTGGCGATTGCGTCCGGTGACGTGGCGACGCGGCGGCCGCGCTGATATCGGCGCGGCCGGTTCACCTGTCTTATTCGCTGTCGCGTCTGCTGCGCCGCTGGCCGCTTTCCGGCTTGGAAAGCCGCTGCTTTGCGCGATCTTCTCGATGGCGTCCGCGGGGACCGGCTTGGTCGCATGGTCCGCGCCGAAATCATCAAGGTCACCGAAGGGATTGGCCCTGCTCATCCTGCTATCTCGTCTGTTCTGGGCGCGCTCCTGCGATTGGCGCGCAGTTTTTCGATCACTTCGACCGCGAACTGTTCGGCGTTGGCGATCGCCTTGTCCAGATTGGACACGTCGCTGGGGTTCAGTTCCTCCAGCGTCTGCCGAAAGGAAAAGATGGCGCGAAAAGCTTCCCGCTCATGCAATTGCGTCGTGAACATCGGCACGCCTGCATCGACCAGCCCGTCCTGGATATGCCCCATGGTCCGGGTGCGGATGATCGGGCTGGTCCGCGACAGCAGCACGCCATAGGGCACCGCGCGCCCTGTCATCTTCTCATGCTGTTTCAGAACCTTGATCGCCCGGCTCGCCTGCTCGGCGTCGAGCTGCGACCCCTGCATCGGGATGACCACCAGATCGGCCTGGCTGACCGCGAGCAGCACGATCTTGGCCGCCGTGCCTTCCAGATCGACGATGGCGAAGGGCGACTGCGCGGCCGCCTCCTCGATCCGGTCGAGGATGTTATCCTCGTCGACATCGGCGATGATCGACAGATTTTCAGGCAGCGCGGCATCCTTGCCCCAGGCGGCGATGGGATGATTGGGGTCGGCGTCGATGACCGACACCCTGGCGCCCCGCGCCAGCTGCGAGGCAAGGAGCAGGGCCGCGGTGGTCTTCCCCACGCCCCCCTTGGGACTGATGAACGCGATCGTCGGCATAAGGTAGATGTATAGCTATCCGATAGCTTCAGGCAATCCGATAGCTATCTGGTATCCATATGGTATCTGACAGGGTCGCGACGGAGGATTTCCTTGGTGATCGGGGGCAAAGCCGCTATTCGCCCAGTTTCCATGCGGTCCCTGTCCATAACCCATCTTTTCAAACGGATCGCCGACGCAGCATTGACCGCGTCCGTTCATTTCGATGCCTTTCGGGCCGATCCGTCCGCCTATCTGACCGCGACCAAATGGTGGATCAAGCGCAAGCGCGTCCGCGCCCGCGGCCAGTTCGCGCCCCTGCTCAGCCAGTCGCGCCGCGCCTATACGCTTTGGGCGCTGCGCCAAGAGCAGACGGCAAATGCATATAGCGCACCCGACGCCGCTCGCCCGATCGTGGCGCTTGTCGATGGGCGTGGCGATCCGCATCACCGCGATCTCGCCGCGACGCGCGCAAGCCTGGTCGCCGAGGGTCTCGATCCCTGGCTGGTCGGCGCCCCGGATACGCCGACCCTTGCCGCCGCCATCGCCCAGATCGACTGGAGCGCCTCTCCCTGGCTTTTGCCCGTCGCGCCCGGCGACCGCATCGCGACCGGCGCGATCGCCGCCTATCGCGCCGCCATGGCGGACGGCGCGGCGCGGCTCATCTATGCCGATGACGACCGGCTGATCGGTCGCCGCCGGGTCGCGCCCTATTTCAAGCCCGACTGGAACAGCGAATTGTTCCGGTATCAGGATTATCTGACCGGCGCCTGCATCGTCCGTGCGACCCGCGCCGATCTGGAAGCGGTGGCCGACCGTGCCGATTGGGCTTCGCATCTGGTGGCGGACATGGCGGGGCAGGGGACGCCGGTTCATCTGCGGCAGATGCTGCACCATCGCCGCCACCGTCCTGCGCCGCGCCTGCCGCTTGCCCCGCTCGCTTTTGCTCGTGATCTGCCGCCCGTCTCCGTCATCATACCCACCCGCAACCGGGTCGACCTGCTGCGGACCTGTCTTGAAGGCGTGGCGGCGGCCGACTATCCCGACGTCGAGGTCATCGTGGTCGACAATGACAGCGATGATCCCGACACGCTCGCCTATCTCGCCACGCTCGATCCCGCGCGGCATCGGGTGCTGCGCCATGGCGGCGCGTTCAACTATTCGGCGATCAACAATCGCGCGGCGCAAGAGGCGCGGGGCCGGCTGCTCTGCCTGCTCAACAATGATATCGAGACGACGGACTACACCTGGCTCGCCACCCTGGCGACGCAGGCCCTGCGCCCGGACGTAGGAGCGGTCGGCGCGCGCCTGCTCTATCCCGACGGGCGCATCCAGCATGCCGGCGTCGTGATCGGCGTCGGCAACGCCGCGGGCCATGCCCATCGCTTTCTGCGCCCCGATGAAGAAGGCTATTTTCACCGCCACAGTCTGCCGCAATTTGTAAGCGCGGTGACGGCCGCCTGCCTGGTGGTGGAGCGCGACAAGTTCATGGCGGTTGGGGGTCTTAACGAACGGGATTTCGCCGTCGCCTTCAACGATGTGGACTTGTGCCTGCGCCTGAACGGGCGGGGCTGGCAGTCGCTCTACGAACCGCGCGCGACCCTTATCCATCATGAATCCGTGTCGCGGGGGCTGGATAAGGATCCGATCGGTGCGGCGCGTTTTGCCGGCGAACTTGGGGCGCTCAAGCGCCTGTGGCGGACGGACGAGATTTATGATCCCTATCATCATCCGCAACTCAGCCGCGCCAGCGAACAGTTCGCGGTGGCGCTGTAATGGCGCGCCTGTCTTTGCCGCAGGTCACGCTATGCGCGGTCAGTTCGGTCAATGTGCAGGCGACGGTCCGGGCGCTGGAAGCCAGCCTGGCGCAGATCGACGTCGCGGCGGCGCTGCTCCTGACCGACAGGCCGGTCAAGCCCGATCATCCCGCCATCCGGGTCGTGCCGATCGCGCCCATTCCCTCCGCGCGCGCTTATTCGGACTTTCTCCTGACCCAGCTGGTCGATCATGTCGCGACCAGCCATTGCCTGGTGATCCAGTGGGACGGGCATGTGCTCGATGCGGCCCGCTGGCAGCCGGACTTTCTCGATCACGACTATATCGGCGCCAGCTGGCCGCAATTTGCCGATGGTCATGATGTCGGCAATGGCGGCTTTTCGCTCCGCAGCCGGCGATTGATGGAGCTTTGCCGCGACCCGGCGTTCCGCCGCGATCACCCGGAAGATGTGGCGATCGGGCGGACCAATCGCGCCTGGCTGGAAGCGCAGGGGATGCGCTTTGCCCCGCGCGCGCTGGCCGACCGCTTCGCGGCCGAACGGGCCGGGGATGTAACGACCAGCTTCGGCTATCATGGCGCCTGGCTGATGCCGCAGGCGATCGGGGTCTATCCTTTCTGGTCGCTTTATCGGCAACTGGACGACCGCAGCACGATCCGGCATGACTTTTCCGCGATTTTTAAGCAGATAGGGCAGGGTCGGGGAGGCTGGGTACGCGCCCTGCGCCTGGCGCTGGACCAGTTCAGGCGATGAGCCCGCCACATCATTCACCCCCGCGAAGGGACCGACACTTGAATCATATCTTTCCCGGCATTCCCCTGATCGAATCGCCCCTCTTTCCTGCGCTCAAGGCGGAATGGGGTCTGAGCACGGAGGAAGAGCGGATCGCCAATGATCTGCATGAAAAAGGCTATGCCGTCTTCGACTTTCCCGATGGCGACCTTGATGATCGTATCGCGCGCATCCAAGCCCATCTTAGCCCGCGCTACGGCATCGACTTTGCCGATCCGCACAGCGACAAGACGGTGGGGGAACGGCGTATCCAGGATGCCTGGCAGGATGACGGGGACGTGCATGCCATCGCGGCGAACCAAGCCGTGATCGACCTGCTGAGCAAGCTTTACGGCCGCAAGGCTTTTCCCTTCCAGACGCTGAACTTTCCGGTCGGCACGCAACAGGAGGCCCATTCGGATTCCGTCCATTTTTCCAGCTTGCCCGAACGGTTCATGTGCGGCGTCTGGCTGGCGATGGAGGATATCGGACCGGATTCAGGACCGCTCTTCTACTATCCCGGATCGCATAAATGGCCGATCATGACCAATGCGCTGATCGGGCGGCGCGGCTATGGCAGCGACCTTGCGTCCGCGCAGGATCCCTATGGCCCGGCTTGGCAGGCGTTGCGGGACGTCCATGGCGCGCAGGACGAGGTGTTCCTCGCGCGCAAAGGCCAAGCGTTGATCTGGTGCGCGAACCTGCTCCATGGCGGCAGCCGGCAGAATGATCCGACGCTGACCCGCTGGAGCCAGGTGACGCATTATTATTTCGACGATTGCATCTATTACACGCCAGCCTTTTCGGATGAAGCGGTCGGAAAACTGGATCTGCGCAACCTTGTGGCGATCAATGATGGGAAACGCCGGCCTAATCGTTATTTGGGTGAGGATGTGAGGCTGGCTTCCGAGGCCGACCCGACGACCACGGCGCAAAATCTTTCCCTGAGACGAAGGATAAAAAGATTGTTCAAATAAGAAGGCTGCTTGTTCGGGCTACATGTCCGCCTTGGCCTTGGGTCAGGACCCATTGATGTGAGAGGCGCGATCTGATTCAGGCTCCGTGAGGAGACTGAGAATGAGTGACCTGTACTGGCTGACTGAACCGCACCGGGTTTGCCGGAGGCTCCAACTCCTGAGAAGGTGGAGCCTGTATGAGCAAGACGACGAACAAGTTTGCACCTGAGGTCCGCGAGCGTGCGGTGCGGATGGTTTTCGATCATGAGCGGGATCACCCGTCGCGCTGGGCGGCGATCATATCCATTGCCGAGAAAATCGGTTGTTCAGGACACACGCTGCTGGAATGGGTTAAGAAGGCCGAGGTGAACAGCGGCAAGCGGGCGGGCGTCCCGACCGAGGTTGCCGACAAGGTGAAGGCTCTGGAACGCGAGGTCCGTGAGCTGCGGCAGGCCAACGAGATTCTGCGCAAGGCGTCGGCATATTTTGCCCAGGCGGAGCTCGACCGCCCGTTCCGGCGATGATCGCGTTCATTGACGATCACCGCGATGCCTATGGGGTCGAGCCGATCTGCCGCGTTCTGCCGATCGCCCCATCCACCTATCACGAGCGCGTCGCGCAGCGGCAGGACCCGACACGCCTGTCGGCGCGGGCGCAGCGGGATGTCGCCTTGAAGCCGGAGATCGCGCGCGTGTTTGCCGAGAACTTCGCGGTCTACGGCGTGCGCAAGGTCTGGCGGCAGATGATGCGGGAGGGCTTTCCGGTCGCCCGCTGTACGGTCGCGCGGTTGATGCGCGAGATGGGCCTGGCAGGGGTGATCCGGGGCAAGCCGGTGCGCACGACCATCAGCGACAAGGCGGTGCCGTGCCCGCTCGATCACGTCAATCGTAGGTTCTACGCGCCAGCGCTGAACATGCTGTGGGTGTCGGACTTCACATACGTCGCGACCTGGGCGGGGTTCGTCTACGTCGCCTTCGTCATCGATACCTACGCCAGGCGGATCGTCGGCTGGCGGGCCAGCAGGACAGCGCATGCCAGCTTCGTCCTCGATGCCCTGGAACAGGCGCTTCACGATCGCCGGCCGGCCCATCGGGGCGGCCTCATCCATCATAGCGACCGCGGGTCGCAATACGTCTCCATCAAGTACACCGAGCGCCTCGCCGAAGCCGGGATCGAACCGTCGGTTGGCAGCGTCGGCGACAGCTACGACAACGCTTTGGCCGAGACCATCAACGGCCTCTACAAGGCCGAGGTGATCCACAGGCGCGGGCCGTGGCGCAGCTTCGAAGCCGTGGAATACGCCACGCTCGAATGGGTCGACTGGTTCAACCATCGCCGGCTGCTGGAGCCTATCGGCAACATCCCGCCTGCCGAAGCGGAAGATCAATATTATGCTGCCGCGGACAACATCGATATGGCAGCGTGACTCACAACCCAATGCCTCCGACAAACCCGGAGCGGTTCAGATCTCGGGCGGCTGATCGGCCGCACCTGTCATCGGTCGTGCAATTCTCCGCAAAAGTGGGCTTTGAAAATTCCCTAGTTGGTGGCCCTTTCATCTCATTCTGCCGGGGCTAGCCCCGGCAGAATGAGATGAGCCGACATTGTCCTCATC
>Ga0233425_10011508_pt1 | contig 10295 bp, 6 predicted proteins | sample Watercolumn_Towu_2_FD_181712 | JGI IMG/M metagenome (GOLD analysis project Ga0233425, IMG submission 181712) | Freshwater microbial communities from Lake Towuti, South Sulawesi, Indonesia - Watercolumn_Towuti2014_140_MG | ecosystem: Environmental > Aquatic > Freshwater > Lake | place: Indonesia... | reverse complement strand
CATTTTCCAGCCGGACTTACCGTAGAAGTCCTGCTGCTGAACATACGCCGCAGCCACCGACAGGTCGATCAGGTTGCGCAGTTCAGCGTAAACCGGGGACCGATCGGCCAGTTCGGAATAGGCTTTGGTGAAACTCGTCACGAAGGCCTGGCTGGCCCTGTTGCCCCGGCCCACAGCGGTGCGCTGGCCGCCCGCACCGACCAGTTCGTCCTCGCCCACCACCTTCACGCCGTCGCCCACCAGTTCCATAGCCGTGCCATCGTCGTTGGTCCGCACGCACTCATAGTCGGGCGTGAAGAACCAGCGGACCAGCGCATTGCGCGCGATTTGGTTCGGCGAGGCGCGGTCCACGTAGCTCACCAGTTTCACCGGCGGCTTTTCCAGGCCGATGCCGATGAGTTTCATGCGATAGTCGGCCTCCACCATCACCTGGGCAAAGTGAGTCTTGGGCGGCACGCCGTTGATGGTCACGGTCTGCAAGCCCAGGCTTTCTTTCAGACCCTGGACAACGGTCATCTGCACGCGTTGCGCGTCCCGAACATTATGGCCCGAACCCACGCTGCGCAGGAACCGCTGCATGGCAGCCAGACCTTCTTCCGTAGGATCGATCGAGCAGCCGATAAGTCGCGTGGGCTGACCGCCCGGCGGGAACATGCGCAAAGCAACCACCAGGTCCTGCAACTGGATCACGGGACGCCCGCTTTGCAGCCCCACGTTGCGCCCGAAACTATCGGCCCCCCAGCCCTCGGCCTTCCCGGCGATCACGATGTCTTTGCTCTCGGGGAAAAAGAACACGTAGTGCAGGCGGAGCAGTCCGGCGAGGTTCTTCATCTCTTCGGTCAGATTGCCACCCTTATCGATGATCGCCTGTTCCAGGTGCTTCAGCGAGATGTAGCGGAGGTTGCTGAACGTGGCCACCTTGGGATTGAGCGAGGCACGCGCTGCGGCTACCCGTTCTTTGGTGAGCAGACCGCTGGCGTCTGCGGCCGACTTCACCCGCAACACGCCTTGCGCATCGACGGCGACGCCGCCGCCGCCGCCGCCGCGGCCGAAGTTCTGGCCAAAAACCAGCTTCGGCGTCGCCCAAAGTCCGACCACTGTCGCGACCAACAAAACCGACCGGGGGCTGAAGCCTGGCAAACGCATGGGTACTCTCTCCTGCTGGACGGGGATATTCCGGTACGCTCCCACCGACTACAGCGCAATCGCCGCGGGTGGGAGCGTGAATTGGGCACAATGACAGTGCTGGCTACCATTGATCATAATTGGGAAATTTGGGCAAAGCAAGCAAGGGGTGGAGAATTACGACTAGGCGGACAACAGCAACGGCAGGACAAACACCATCGGGTGGTGATATTTACACCATTATAATGGCTCGACGCTTGGGCTTCGGCGCGCGTAGCAAGACGCAGGCGTAATCGCCGATTTCCGCATACGGAGAGCCAACTCACGACATCTCGCCAAACGGGGGGATATCGAGTGACGATTCTCGAACTCGACGACGGCAGCTCTCAGAGGTTGTGGATCTTCCGGTTCTGCGGAGGGGCGACGACACCCGTAGGAACCCGTAGGGTGCGTGAAACGCACCGACTGCCGCACATAGGTGTGGTGCGTTTCACGCACCCTACAGAGGTTCACAGCCAATCGAGACCCGCTGCAACGGAGCGGGAACTACTTCGTGAGCGTCTTCCGCTTGCGCCACCAGGTGGTCACCGCGCCCAGCCCGAGCAAACCCAACCATACGAGAATGGTCGCGGGTTCCGGGGCCTCGGCGCCGACCGACGGCGCATAGAAGGCATCGACGGTCAAGCTAAGCTGGTCGTAGCCATCAAAGGGGGTCGTGACGTTCTGGATGCCGACCAACGAGCCGGTCGCGCTGGCGTCTACCGAGTTGCCTGGTGCAACCGCCGAGTCAACGTCCCGCCTGAAAGCCAAGTTCGGGTTCCGCTGCGTCACATTCAAGCCGAGACTCATGCTTCCACCCGAGCCGGGATAGGCTATGCCTTTTAGCGCGCCGATGGCATCGTCCGCAGCGACGATTGTCCATCCTTCGCCTTGAAGGCCGGTGAATCCCAACTGGAACACGCTCGTGCCATTGATTGCGGTCCCGATGCGCCCGTCGGCGTTGGTCCCGCCTGGCGGACCAGGATTGGCAGGCACACTATTGCGTCCGTAGTCGCGAGCCGGATCTTCATAGAATGCCATCACCGAGCCCGTCTGAAAACCGCCCAAAGCGCTGCCGATGTTGCTCGTAGTGCCAAGGTGTGCCGCCACAACAGCGTCGGTGTAGGCCGCCGAAATCGCATTGATTTGGGCCGATTCCAGCGGGGCAAACGTCCAAGTGTAGCCATCGCCGCCAGCGGTCTTGGTCACTGCCTGAATTGCATAGACGCCCGTGAATTCATTGACTCCACTCGTTACCAGCGGACGAGTGTTCGCGCCCTGCGTGGTGCGAGTGATGCGAAAACTGCCGATCAACACGTCGCCAACATCGATTCTCCGGTTACCCATCCCGGCCGTTGCGCCGTTCTCGAAATCGTACAGAAGCTCTCCACTGTACTCCGACCAAGTTTGCATACCGCTAAACAAATTGGGCAATACACTGGCCGCGTCGCACCTCTCGACCACCGCGCCGAACGCGATCAGAGCCAGCAGTATCCGAAGTATCGCTTTGGAACCCATATTATCATCAAGTCCTGTGCAAAATGTGGTTTGAGCGCACTATATACGCCGCCACTTTGGAGCTTTACTACCTATAGGCCGCCGACGGGCCAATCGTGACATCCAGAACCAAAAGTTTTTGAAATGAAGGCGAGAATATAATACTTGGATGGCATAAATATACCACCCAATCTATCTATTTGTAGGGCCAGGCAGGGCTACTCACTTGCCCAGTTTACCACGCCACAAGACCTTGACCCCAGCCAACGCCATCGCCGCAACCGCCAATAAGGCCAAGGTGGCGGGCTCAGGTGCCGGGGTGGTGCTGCTTACTCTGGAACTAAGTCCGTAAAGGTGCAAGTTCAGATCTTGCTGCTCAGAATCGGCGGCGAAAATCCACTGGCTGGGAGAATTGGGATCCCCATAGGTCGAAAGCCCGTCTCCAAGAGGATATGGAGGTCGACCATCAGAGCTAGATCCCGTCCACACGAACTGGCCAGCGCCAACCAGATTTCCCCACTGGTCGTAGTTGATCAACGCCAGATGGGCATCGGTCCAGAACGACAGGCCGTTATTGGCCACTCTCTGGCCGTGTGTGTTATAGATTGGCACGTCGGCATACATCACCGCATGGTCGCGTGCCGCCACGCCAGTCTCGGGATCGTCGCCCACCGACGCGATCACTGACCAGGAGGCGCTAGGCAACCCCGGATTGGCCGCCGCTTCCGACTGCACGAACGAATCGTACACGGCGACGTCGGAGTCCAACGCGTCGCGCGTGCCTGCAGTAACGAAAACCAGTTGGTACAGCGAACCGGCCTGAAGGCCGTCAGAAGGAGGAATAACGTAGGCCCAAGTTGGTAGGGCCAAAGACCAGACACCAAGCCAGCACCCAAAGGCGACAATCGCCCGGAAGCCGGAATTCGACGGTAGTACGGACACAGTTGCTTCTCCTAGGTAGTTGCTCTTCGGAGGCCCCTGCAGAAGCGCAGGGAGCCACCCGCTTTCACGGTCAAACACTGGGTAGGCCCGCCCGTTGGCGTGCCCGGCACAGAACGCACTCCCTGAGCGGCGCCGCGCGGACCGAGAGGTCCTGGACGCCGCAAAAGTACTCTTACGCTAGGGGTACGGGGCGCTGCCTCGAATTAAAAAATGTCGAACTGACTGAAATCAACCAGTTCAGTATGTCTACGAATTCGCTTCTTGTCAAGCGATTTGCAGGGAGAAGGGCAATAGCCCGTAGGCGCTGGCGCATGATTGCGGTACAATAGGCTTCAGCCGAATTGACCGCCGGCCCAAGAGGTCGGGCTTTCGAGCCTGACCTGGAAAAGGTTGTCCGCGCTGACTCGGTGCGCACGGGGTCAGGCTGGAAAGCCTGACGTACTGGCTGTCCGCCGGGCGGGCGATTGTCCGAAAACGCCACCAAAATCCCTTCCCTAACACCTCTGTGATGGAGTAACCTCATGCAGCGTCCCTGTTTCTCCCGCATCGCGGTCCTTGTGCCGGCCGGCCTGGTGGCCGTCTTGTTCGCCACGCAGGCACTAGCCGTCAAGTCGTTCCGCGACGAGTTCAAAGCCAAGTACATCAAGCCCGACAGCCAGGACGCCAAGGACGTCGCGCTCCGCGACGCGTTCGACAGTGCCGGCTGCAATGTGTGCCACGCGGGCGAGAGCAAGGAAGAACGCAATACTTACGGCAAGGAACTGGCCAAACTGCTGGACCGCAAGGCCGACGCCAAGAACAAGGAGAAGATCCAGGCCGCGTTGGAGAAGGTGGCCGGCATGAAGAGCGAGCCCAAGGACCCGAAGTCGCCTACCTTCGGCGAGTTGATTCGCCAAGGGAAACTGCCCGCAGGGGCGAAGTAACGGGAACGGCAATAATAGGCCTCATCCGAGTCGTAGGACGGCCCTGGCAATCCGTCCAGTCCGTCTGGCGATCCGCCCGGACGGATTAGCAGGGCCGTCCTACGGTGGCGAAGTCCACACACAAGGTCGTGGTGCGCCGGTTGCGGGCTGCTCACGCCTCTGCGTGTTCCGTGCGCGCGATGATCTCCTCCTGCAAGGCCGCGGAGAGGTCGCAAAAGTAATCGCTGTAGCCGGCCACGCGCACGATCAGGTCGCGGAACTGCCCTGGCTGGGCCTGGGCCTCGCGGAGCGTTTCGGCGCGGACCACGTTGAACTGCACGTGGTGCCCTCCCAGTTTGAAATAGGACCGGACCAGGTGCGCCAACTTTTCGATGCCGCTCGTGTCGCACAGTAGCGAGGGTGTGAACTTCATGTTCAGCAGCGTGCCGCCGGTCTTCACGTGGTCCATCTTGCTGGCCGATTTGATGACGGCCGTGGGCCCCTGACGGTCGGCCCCTTGCACGGGCGAGATGCCTTCCGAGAGCGGCACGCCGGCCTTGCGCCCGTCGGGCATGGCCCCGGTGACTGACCCGAAATAAACGTGGCAGGTCGTGGGCAACATCTCCACTCGGTATCGGCCGCCCTTGCTGTTCGGGCGCCCGTCGAGGTCCTCGATGAGCATGTTGAACGCGCGGACCATGATGCGGTCGGCGTAGTCGTCGTCGTTGCCGTACTTGTGCGTGCGATGCAGCAGGCGCTGGCGCAGATTCTCGTGCCCTTCGAAATCCTTGCCGAGGGCCCCTAGCAATTCGTCCATGACCAGGGACTTGTCGTCGAAAACGACCTGCTTCAACGCCGAGAGACAATCGGTCAGGCTGCCAACGCCTACGAACTGCACGTAGCTGTTGTTGTACCGGGCCCCGCCCGCGTTGTAGTCCTTGCCCTTGCGGATGCAATCGTCGGTGATCACCGATAGGAACGGGGCGGGCATCATCGCCGCGTACATCTGCTCGATCAAGTGGTTGCCGCGCATCTTCACGTCGAGGAAATGCCGGAACTGGGAGCGGAACGCCTCGAAAAGGTCGTCGAACGAGCCGAACTGGCCGGCGTTCCCGGTGCGCGGGCCGAGCTGCTTGCCCGTGGACGGGTCAACCCCGTTGTGGAGCGTCAACTCAAGGACCTTGACCAGGTTGAAATAGCCGGTGAGGATGTAGGCCTCCTTGCCAAAGGCCCCGGTTTCGACGCACCCGCTGCAACCGCCGGCGCGAGCGTCTTCCGGCGTCTTGCCCTGGCGAAGCTGCTCTTCGACCACGCCGTCGGCGTTGAAAATCGAGGGGAAGCCATAGCCCTTGCGCACCACGCGGAGGGTGTGCTCCAAAAGGGAGTTGGGCGATTTCCGTGAAAGCTGAAGGTTGCTGCTGGGCTGCAAGAGATGCATTTCGTCGATGATGTCCAGCAGCAGGTGCGAGATCTCGTTCGAGCCGTCCGAGCCGTCGGCCAGCAAGCCGCCGAGGTTCAGGTTGGCGAAGTCGGTGTAGGTGCCGCTCTCGGCCGCGGTCACGCCGACCTTGGGCGGCGCCGGGTGGTTGTTGAACTTGACAAAGAAGCACTCCAGCAGTTCGCGCGCCCGGTCGTAGGTCAGCGTGCCCGCGGCCAGCCCTTTGCGGTAGAACGGCAGCAGGTGCTGGTCGAGGTGCCCCGGGCTGAACGAGTCCCAGCCGTTCAGCTCGGTGATCACGGCCTGGTGGCAGAACCAGTAGTACTGCAGGGCCTCGTGGAAGTCGCGCGGGGCATGGGCCGGCACGTGCGTGCAGACGTCGGCGATCTTTTCCAACTCGGCCCTGCGGACCGGATCGGCCTCGGTGTCGGCCAGGGTCCGGGCCAGTTCCGCGTGGCGCGCGGCGAAAAGGACCAGGGCGTCGCAGGAGATGGACATCGCCTGGAGTTGCTGCGACTTGGAGTACGCCTCCGGATCGTGCTCGAAATCCAGTGCGGCCAGGGCCTCGGCGATCTCGCGCTGGAAGTCCAACAGGCCCTTGCGGTAGATCTTGTCGTCCAACACGGTGTGGCCGGGAGCGCGCTGCTCCATGAACTCGGTGAAGATGCCCGCGTCGTAGGCGTCTTTCCACTCGGCGGGCAAGGCCGCGAAGAGCCGGTCGCGCATGGTCCGGCCGCGCCAATAGGGGACGACCTTCTCCTCGTAGGCCCTAATGCACTCGTCGGACACGGCGTAGCTGGTTTTGGGCCGCGAATTGAGAATCCGCAGGTCCTCGACGCTGTGGCAGGTCAGTTCGGGATAGGTGGGCACGGCCTTGGGATATGGGCCGCGCTCGCCGACGACCAATTCCGCGGGGCCGATGTAGATCGTCTTCTGCCGGCAAAGATCATGGAACGACCGGGCGCGCATCACCGGCACGGAGTGCAACCCCTCGTTGGACCGATAGAAATCGGTGATCAGGACGGCACGTTCGTGGGAAATGGAAGGCGTGGCATCAAGGCTGGCACGCCGCAGCCGGGCGGTTCGTTCGTTCATGGGAATTGGCGGAAGTGATGCTTGGAGCACTGTCCGTCAGCCTTTCTCTTCAAGGGACTGGACGGAATGCTGCAAAGTAACGGCCATCTTCAACTGTGCCGGGGAATTCCCAGCATACCACAGAAGCGACCTAACTTCAATTGTACCAATCGAGTGGTCCGCGAGAACATCAGTCAGGAGAAAGGGGAGACGCGGTTGTTGGACGAGATCCGGTATTTCTTCTTCTACGTAACCAACGACCAGCAGAACTCACCGGCCGAGATGGGGTTTCTTTACAACGACCCGCCAGAACACCAGGTAGGTCCCGCTTGCCGAGCGGGACCTGCGAGGTCCTGCTCGGCAAGCAGGACCTACAAGCGGGAGTTCGGACATTTTGGCGGATCGTTGTTTCTTTACACCCCCGCCGCAATCGCCGCGCCCACGCCCGAGCCGTCCTTGGTCAGGATCGTAGAGACGTTGTCCGCGCCGGCGCCGAGCACGCCCCGCAGACCTTGCGAGAGCATGTCCGCGTAGCCGGGCATCTTCTCGTAGAGCGAGCCATCGATGGCAATCACGTGGCGCCGCTGGATCTGCGGGTCGATGTGCCGCAGGGTCCCGGCGAACGTCGACGCCACCAGGCGTGCCGAACGCGACGCCACCAGGCCCACGATCGTCTTCACGGCCGTCAACAGTTCCGGGGAGCAATCGCCGGCGTCAAGGCGCTCGGCCATGAACGTGCGCGTGGCAGTCAACTCCGGCGAATCGGCCAGGATGCGGTCCACGTCGCGGTCTCGGACCAGCCGGGGGTGTGCCAGACGCCGAGCCCAGGCATGTTCGCCGCGCGCGGCCAGGTCGGCGAGGATCAGCCGCACTACCTCCACGAGATAGTGGCCCGACACCATCTTCTCCAACCGCTGGAGCCCCGGCTTGTCGCTGGCCTGATCGAGGGCCGCGTCGTACCGCGTCGCGGGCGCTTCATCGAAGTTGCCCGACTCCATGTTGACGATCATCGGCTGTCCGGTGAGCGGGTGGTGAGGTTCCACGTAGCAGGTGTTGTGGCCGGTGCCGCAGATCGACGCCAGATCCACGTCGGCGTGCCGGTACGCCGCGGCGAGCAGCGTGCCCACGGTGTCGTTGATCAGTGCCTTGGGCAGCACGTTGGCCACGCCGGCCTCGGTCAGTGCGGCCGCCAACAAGGCCGACACGTCCTTGCCCTCGACCCCGCTGGTCTTGATTTCCTTCGTCCAACAGATCAGTTCGGCCGAGTTCAGCCCGCGCTGGCGGCAAGGGAAGGAGAACGTGTGCCCCAAGGGCATCACCACGCCGGGTTGGGCCATTTCGCCGATGTGCCGGGCGATGTGGCCGAAAAGCTGCTCCGCGGTCACGCTTGCCGCCGTGTAATCGAACTTGCCGTCCGGGTCTTTCAGCGCGAACCGCTTGCGTGCCTTGATCGTGCAGTGCCCGTGCCCGTCAAGTTCGGCGCGCAACACGCGCACGTTGGTGCCCCCGAAATCGACGGCGATCACTTGGCCCTGCTCTCGGCCCGTGGGCCGGTTGATGAACGTCGGCAACATCCGCAGCGAACTGGTCTTGCCGGCCAGCCCGGCCACCATCGCCGAGCAGAACCGCTCGGCCGTCTGCCCCAGTTGCACGTCGGAGAGGGTCAGTTGCGAGGTCAATTCCGAGGTAAAGGCGGCAATGTTCACGGCAAGGAACCCCAGGGTGGATGCTCGATTTCGACATTGTAGTGTGCGTAAGCCGAGAAAGCCATGAATAATCGAGGCTAGAGAGGCGGCATTGGCCCGAAGAAGTCCGCCATGGATTACAACTTATGGGTTACTATGTTAATATACTACAGAGGGGTAATACCCGGCGTTGACGCGCGGCGCTGGGGTCCTATAATGGTATAAGGCTATTTTGGGGAACTGGTGGGAGATGCTCCGAAAGGGCGTTCTAAGTATCGCACGAGTGATTCCGCTACTGGTGGGGGGGGCCAGAAGTCCCCGTATTTCTTCAGGAGGTCCGTTTCATGGCAAACGTCCGCGAGGTTTCCGATTCTGATTTTGAGGCCGAGGTCTTGCAGGCAGCCGAGCCGGTGCTCGTCGATTTCTGGGCCCCTTGGTGTGGTCCTTGCCGCATGATCGGCCCGATTCTCGATCAGCTTTCCGCGGAAAACGGCGCGGTCCTGAAGATCGTCAAGGTGAACGTGGACGACAGCCCGAACACGGCGATGAACTTCGGCATCAGCGCCATCCCCACGCTGATCCTGTTCAAAGGCGGAGAAGTGGTGGAGCGTTTCGTTGGTGTGCAGCCCAAGCACCGCTTGCAGGAAGCCATCGATCAACTGAAGTAGGACCGGCAGGATTCGAACCTGCAACCAAGGGATTATGCCTGCCACTTCGGCTTTCGCCGCCCCTTTCGGGTTCGTGGTCTGGACCATACCTTCACTTTACGTGTCTGCCGTCTGGTCTCTACACCTTCTGCCCGTTGGGCAGCTTGGTTCGGGATCAGCGTGCCTCCCGCCGAGGTTTAGCCTTCCCCGAGTTTGGCAGATTCTACCGTAGTCCTCACAAGGTTGTGGACCCTTCCACACGGCGGCTGCCACAACCGGTAGGGTGCGTGGAACGCACCGACTGGTAACAGGTTGTGGTGTGGTGCATGCACCCTACAAGGTGGTGCGTTGCACGCACCCTACCAAGACCCACAACCGCTCGCCAGTAAAGACCACGGCAACCCGCGTGGAACGGCCATGCAAAACTGTTTAGGCCGCTCCGTTCGAGTCCCCTGCTCTAACCATTGAGCTACGGTCCCATGCTGGCATTCTAACAAACGGCGCCACAGCCCGTACCACCACGAGAGCGTCAACGTGTAAGTTTATCCGAATGTCGATTTCTAGCAACCCCGGCACTTCCGCCAAACAGGCAACTCGTCCGGACCGTCGCTCGGGCTGCGGGAGCCGCCAGCCCGAGCCAACGGGCCTCAAGCCGCTCCAGGGCTTCGTCCATTCGCTCATCGAAGCGGTCGAACGCCTCTCCCTCCAGCGGGTCGCCGCTGTCCAGTGGATCCAGCAATGTCGAGGGGGCCAGGTTGGATGGGTCGATGGTTCTCATGGTCATTTCTGTCACACCGGCCCAGTTCGCCGGCGTCGCGCCCGGGCTACAAGGCCGATGACGGCAACGGCGAACAGCGCAAAGGTGGAGGGCTCGGGGACGGCAACCTGGATCACGACCGCGGGGCCGGCGAGGACATTGCTCCCGGCGTACCCGGAGTAGTCCACT
>Ga0233425_10011507_pt1 | contig 10295 bp, 8 predicted proteins | sample Watercolumn_Towu_2_FD_181712 | JGI IMG/M metagenome (GOLD analysis project Ga0233425, IMG submission 181712) | Freshwater microbial communities from Lake Towuti, South Sulawesi, Indonesia - Watercolumn_Towuti2014_140_MG | ecosystem: Environmental > Aquatic > Freshwater > Lake | place: Indonesia... | reverse complement strand
CCAGGGTACCGAATTTTTTATGGAGATTTATTATTTTAATCAAATCTTAAACCCCACTTCTCTTTAATTTACCTTCCATATAACTTACATATCTTGTAAGAGGCAGTGTTATTATTAGGTAAAGTATTGCGGCGGCTGTCAGCGATGAGGGATTAAGTTTCCAGGTCATCATCTCTTTTGCCGTCCTTAAAAGCTCTGAAATAGCAATGACGGAAAGGAGTGAGGAATCCTTTATAAGGGCGACAAACTCGTTAGTCAGCGGAGGCAGCACACGCTTGATTGTCTGTGGTATTATCACATAACGCATGGATTTTATATACGACATGCCAAGAGACCGGGCCGCTTCCATCTGCCCTTTATCTATTGATTCTATCCCGGCCCTGAAGATTTCTGTAACATATGCGCCGCTATTTATTGAAAGAGCTGCAATCCCTGCAATTGAAGCCGGAAGATTAATGCCGATATATGGCAGGGCGTAATAAATAAAAATAATCTGCATAAGCAGAGGGGTTCCGCGGAAAAGGTCGACATATACAATTGCAAGATGGTTTAAAACCTTAATCCTTGTAACCCTTACGATAGAGGTTAAAAGACCTATTATAATACCTATTATCTCTGAAGCGGCAGAAAAAATAATAGTAAAAAGTGCACCTTTTAAAAGGTAAGGCAGCACTTCTTTTATTACCGGTAAAGAGAAGTATTTATCTAATAGGTCAATTAACCCCTGCATTTATATAGTTCCTATTTTTCGCCAAACCATTTGGCATATATCTCATCATAGGTGCCGTCTTCCTTAATTTCCTTTAATGCGGCATTTACTGCAGCAAGCAGCTCCGGCGTATCTTTTGCAAATGCTATTCCAAGCTGCTCGTCTGTTTTTATTGCAAAACCTACTGTCAGCCCCTCATTGGTTTTGGCATATGAATAACCGACATATGAATCTGCAATTACAGCATCTATTCTTTCTGCTTTAAGGTCCTCGAAAGCCATGAGGATGTCGTCATAGGTGCTAACTTCAAGGCCTGCTATTTCCCTTGCAACTATTTCACCAGTTGTACCAATCTGCACCCCTGCTTTTTTGCCGTTAAGCGCCTCTTTGGAATCTATCCCTGAGCCTTCCCTGACTGTTGCTGCCTGGTCAGTCTGGTAATAAGGTTCTGAAAAATCCATTTCCTTTTTCCTCTCGTCTGTAATTGTAATAGAGGAAATAGCCAGGTCATACTTGTGTGATGTCAATGCTGGGAAAAGCCCGTCCCATGCAGCATTCTGGTAATCAAGCTTGAGTCCCAGTTTTTCAGCTATTGCGCCCATAAGGTCGACATCAAAACCGACTATTTTATCACCTTCGATATATTCCATTGGGGGCCATGTGCAGTCGCTTCCAACAGTAAGTACCCCGGGCTTTAAAGTTTTAAGGTTGGAATTTTGCCCTGCAATTTCCTGCTTTGCACATGAGACCGCCGAGAAAGATACTGCTGCTATCATTATTATGACAGCGATTGCGATAAATATCTTGCTTTTCATAATCTTCCTTTCTTCTTTTCCAAGATTTTATCTTTCCTTATATTTTTACATATGCATTAAAACCCTGATTTACCGGTAAAAATCATCAGAACTGCATATTTTTTGGTATTATACAATAACTGTGCCTCTTTTTAACATACTTTGGGCCAATTATTAATCTGGCTTATAAGCCAGGCATTAGTGTCTATTGGGATATATTGCAAAAAAGCGCCATAGAAAGTATCATTGGCAATTTAGTAACCAGTGTTATAATGTATAAAAGGTAATTTGACTGCCGATTGCTGTAAAAAGCCTCCATTAAAGCCTGGTACATCATATTTTTAATTCATGCTACTTGAAATTAAATTGAGAAAATGAAAATAAAAAAATTGGATAAAAATCCTGATAATATAGAAATAAAAGATCTTGGTGAATATATTCCGGGAAAACACAACACTGTGACTCTTAATAAGCTGAAAAAATTTGTTACGGTGCCTTACTATATAAAATGGTATGCAAGCAGCGAATCAAAAAAAATATTTCCCATGTTTTTGCAGGAAATATCTGACCTTAATCCCACAAATTTCCAGATTCCACAGATAGTGACAAGAAACCCTTTTTTTGACCATGCAAGCGTAAAATACTTCATCGCATTTAAAAATGGCGAACCCGCAGGCAGGGTCATGGCCCATATTGATTATAATTTTAACAAACAGCATAATAACAGGTCGGGTTGGTTCGGCCTTTTTGAGTCAATAGAGGACCAGGCAGTTGCAGTAAAACTGCTTGATGCTGCCATTTCCTATCTTAAACAAAACGGGTGCGACAATGTCATCGGGCCCGCAAAATTTAATGCCACAGGAGAAATAGGCTGTATGATAAGTGGTTTTGAAAACCATCCGTATTACATGGAACCGTATAATGCCCCCTATTACCAGGAACTCATAGAAAACTATGGTTTTATAAAAGAAAATGACTGGCACTCAATGAATACCGATATAAACCTTATCAGCGGCTACATGGAGAGGATTTTGAGGCTTGAAGAAAAAATTGCAGGTACGAGGCGGGAACTGAGCAATAGTAATGGTTTTGTTATAAGAAATGTTGATTTTTCAAACCTTGGGCATGAGATAAAAATAATAAGGGAACTGTATAATGAAATCTGGAACGCAGGTAACCATCCCCAGCAGACAGAGCTTACGGAAAAAGAATTTGACGTACTTGCAATGGGCATAAGGGCAATAGCTCTTGAAGATCTTTTATTTATTGTGGAAAAAGACAAAAAACCTATAGGAGTCTCAATCAGCCTTCCGGATGTTAACGAGATAATCGATGAATATGATTCAGGTCATAAAAACCGCAATATTATCTCAAATAATTATGTTCCATCATCAAATTTTTTAAATTTTAAAGACCTTAAAAGAGACATAGATATTTTTAATATTGTAAAATCAAGGCTCAAATTAAAGAAGTTTTATGGCACAAGGATACTTATTCTTGGCGTAAAAGAGGAATTCAGGAAAACCGGGATAGACTCAAAACTTTACTTCCAGACCTTTAAAAGAGGAAAAGAACTCGGGTTTATACATGGCTCGGGCTCCCAGCTTGCAGATATAAATATCGATATTCTTAACCCTCTCTTTAAAATGGGTAAACTGTCTATGACCTGGAGGGTTTACAGCAAAAAAATTTCGTAAGCTGTTATCTTTTTAATGACTCTTTATATCCTGAGTGCTTTTTGGCATCCCCGCCAAATACAAAAAAGTAAACCAGGAACGGCAGAGATGTAAAAGGCAGTATCTTATATATCGGGAAAATATCTGCAATAATTCCTACCAGCGCCGGGATGCTAAACATCCCGATAGCTGAAAAAGAAAAAATCACTGCAAGCCTGGAAGTCGAATATTTTGGAAATATCTCAGCACTGTATGCAATCATTAATGGAAAGGTCCCGCCCATCAATAATCCAGTCAACATGTAATCTGCAAGAAGAACCCAATAATTGTCAAAGAAAAAGGAAACTGCCAGCACAATAAAAATTATAATATTCAAGATTTTAAGCAATTGCCTTTCCTGGTATTTTTTTGAAAGAAAAGCAGTTGCGGTCCTTGCTATTACTATTGATAGCCAGAAAAATGACAGGGAATAGTTTGAAACAGAAGCAGAAATGCCAAGGTTTTTCTGGAACAGGGTCGGTATCCAGCCCGAAATTGAATGCATAGCTCCGGAAGTAAGCAGTGAGTATAAACAAAGAATCATGAAATTTCTGTTTTTTAAAAAACCAGATACCACCGACGGCCTTATTTTTTCATCCTCAACAGAAGGATACTTTGCCATAGATATTAAAAAAACAACTACTAATGCAATTATAAAGAGGATAAAATAAACCGACCTGAAATCTGAAGTCATAGAAAACACAAAATTGAAAACTATTGGTGAAGTCATTGCGCCGAGCCCGAAAAAAACATGGGCAATATTTAGATAATATCCTTTTTTATTCTTAAAAGTATCTGATACTGTGGCATCAGCAATAGTATTGATTGATATGCCAAAAAGGCCCATAAAAAGAAATAAAACCATAAACATTGAAAAGCTTCTTATATAATTAAAAAGCAGAGCTGAAAGTCCCAGGAGCACTAGTGCAGAAAGATGCACTATTTTTTTACCAAACATATCTGCAAAATAGCCCACAAAAAAAATTATTACAATCTGGCCGAAATAATTAAAAGGAAAAATTACACTTTGTGTTTTTAAGTTTATTTTAAATAACTCACCGATAGGGACAAGCATTGAACCAATGGCGGAAGTATAAAAACCATAGAGGAATTTGCACAATGCCACTGATATTAGAGTATAATTTGGCTTATTTATCAGGTAAAAACTGTTTACCCTGTCCTTAAATACTGGGCGCATAAAAAACTTTAATCTACCATTTATATTATTGGCCAGCCCTGCTTCTAAAGGTATTATTAAACAGTTTTACTTTAGAAATCGATGGCTTCAGGGTCCGATGGCAATAAAACTCTTTGCCATTCATTTTGATGAAGGTCAAAATCAGCTATTTTTTCAATAGGCAGGAGAAGATACCTTCCTTCTGCAGCAACTGCAATTTCCCCATCCGGAAGCAGTATCTCACCACAACCTTCAAAGACCCTGTTTTTAATTGAGGTTATCCTGCCGACTACTTTTATTTCTTCATTTAAAGGTACGGGCTTTTTGTACCTGACATTTATCTCAAGGGTCACTCCCCATACATCTTCTTCTTTGCCGATTGTTATTGCCCTTCCTATGGTCTCATCCAGGATCGCTGCTGCAATGCCCCCGTGGAGTCTGCCGGGATAGCCCTGGTGCTTGTCGCATGGTTTAAAGATGGCCACATTCTGGTTATCTTCAGTTTCATAGAAATGCGCTTTGAGCCCGAAGCTATTTTTTAAACCGCACACAAAACACATCTTTGAATTGTGCTGCTTTCGCAAAACCCTGTGCTTCAATTCCTACTATTCTCCAAGGATTGAATTGACCTGGGCAAGAAGCTCTTTTGGTGAAACAGGCTTATCAATAAATGCATTTACCGGCAGCCATTCCGGATCGACATCCTGGCTGGAGAATTGCCCGACATATATTCCCCTTTCATTTATTGCTGAAAGCATTATTATGGGAACGCCGGACAGGCCTGGCTCATTCTTGATTTCCCTGGCAATATCAAAACCTGCAGAACTGTTTTCGGGAAACATAACATCAAGTATTATAAGGTCCGGCCCGAATTTTTTAACTCTATCTGCCACATCTTCATCGTTGTATTGTGCGGCAACTTCATACCCGTTTGATTTCAGGACCATTGAAATAGACTCTACAATATCCCTGTCATCATCAATTATATAGATTTTTTTCATTTTGCCCCCGCTTTTTTACATTTTTGTATGCCAGTTTAATATTCCTGAACAATTAAATGTTCATAGAATCTGATTCTCATTGTACAATATCACTATATTAAAAATAAAGGGGAAAAGATGAATGAAGGTGTAATAGCATTAATAGGTGCAGGTAACGGGGGCCTTGCACTGCTTAAGGTTCTACTGGATATCCCGGGGGTTAAAATAAAATATGTTTGTGACATAAACCCTGGTGCAGCAGGTGTATTATTTGCAAAACAGCATAATATAAAGTACATAGCCGATTACGCAGAAGTGCTTTCAGACAGCGAAGTCAACCTTATATTTGAGGCAACAGGTAAAATCAGTATATTTGAAGATTTAAGCGTTAAAAAACCGCATGAAATAAGCCTTATTGGAGCAGAAGGTTCAAGAATCATATATAACCTGCTTGATGCATACAATGAAATGAATATGGACCTCAATGAGTATAAAAATAATCTCGAGCAGAAAATAATAGAGCGTACAGAAGAGCTGGAAAGGGCAAATGCAGATCTCGAAAATGAAATGCTTGCTTATGAAAAACTGAGCCGCAAGCTCCAGGAAGCAAATGAAGAAAAAACAAAATATCTTTTATATGCAACTCACCAGCTCAAGGCACCCTTTGCAGCTATCCAGAGCTATGTCGACATAATGCTTGAAGGTTATACCGGTGCACTGAACCAGAAAACAAGGGATATAGTTCTGAAGATTAGAGAAAGATGCGAAATGCTTACAAATGTCATAAAAGAAATGCTTGAGCTTACAAGATTGAAGTCAAGAGACGAAGGAGAAACGGTTTTTGAGAAATTGGACCTTATTAATATACTTTCATCTTCAGTCCAAAGGTGCCAGGTAATCGCCCAGGCAAAAGACATAAAAATAGACTTTAAACCCGTACTTGAATCTTACTACATTATGGGAAATGCCAAGCAGATAGACATATTGTTTACGGTGCTTCTGGAAAATGCTATAAATTATTCACCCCCAGGCACAGAAATAAATATAATAATAAATAAGGCTCAAGTATCACAGGTAACCATTGCAATAAAGGACCATGGTATTGGCATACCTGAAAAAAACATAAGCATGATTTTCAATGAGTTTTTCAGATCAAATAATGCAGTGGATTTTCACAATAATGGTACTGGACTTGGACTTTCGATAGCCAAGGAAATAGCTCAGATACATAATACAAACATACAGGTTGAAAGCATTCTTGGAAAAGGCTCGACTTTTTCAGTTACTTTCCGGCTGGTTTGAATTGCAGCTTTAATTTAAATCAGTATTCTAGTCATTTAGGCTTTTTTCAAACTGGCTGTAATAAAGATTTGCATAAAAACCGCCTTTCTTTAAAAGTTCTTCATGCGTTCCCTGCTCAACTATGTCACCCTCATCCATAACAAGAATAAGGTCCGCATTGCGGATGGTGCTAAGCCTGTGGGCGATTATAAAACTTGTCCTTCCCTTCATAAGCTCATCCATTACCTTCTGTATAAGTATTTCAGTTCGCGTATCCACCGAGCTTGTTGCTTCATCCAGTATAAGTATTCTCGGGTCAGAAAGGATAGCCCTGGCAATTGTGATAAGCTGTTTTTGCCCCTGTGAAATATTTGAAGTCTCCTCATTTAACTCATGGTTGTAACCATTAGGCAGGGCATGTATAAAATGGTCTATATTTGCTACTTTTGCACTTTTTATAACTGCTTCATCAGCAGCGGCCAGGTTGCCGTACCTGATATTCTCCATTATCGTATCGTTATAGAGCCATGTGTCCTGAAGTACCATTCCAAATATTGAACGCAGATCGTTTCGCCTGAATTGTCTTATATTATGCCCATCTATATATATTCCGCCATTGTTTACATCATAAAAGCGCATAAGCAGCTTTACCATTGTCGTTTTTCCTGCTCCTGTGGGCCCCACAATTGCAATCTTCTGACCGGGTTTTACGGTAGCGGAAAAATCCCTGATTATTATCCTGTCAGGGTTATAACCGAAATGCACATTTTTAAACTCCACATGACCCGAAACCTCCCCCAGGATTACAGGATTTAAAGTATCCGGCTCTTCTTCCTTTTCAGCTAAAAACTCAAATACACGTTCGGCAGAAGCAGCAGTCTGCTGCAGGACATTTGAAATATTTGCAAGTTGTGATATCGGTTGGGTAAAACTGCGCACATAAAGGATAAAGGCCAATATGTCGCCGACTGCCATGCTGCCCCTTATTGCCAGCCATCCTCCGATAACCGCAACAGCAACATAGCCTATATTGCCAATAAAGAATGTGATGGGCATCATCATCCCCGAAAGAAACTGTGATTTCCATGCTGCGCCATACAAAACATTATTATACTCATCAAATTTGCGGCTGCTTTTTTCTTCCCCGTTAAAAGCTCTCATGACATTGTGTCCGCCGTATATCTCTTCGACATGCCCGTTTACGTGCCCGAGATAATCCTGCTGCTGTTTGAAAAATCTCTGTGAGCGCCTTATTACAACCATAATCAGCCCGAATGATATGGGCACAATTAGCATTGCCACAAGCGTCATTATCCAGCTTATTGTAAACATCATGATTAGTACGCCTATAACAGTAGTTACCGAGGTTATTATCTGTGAAAGGCTCTGGTTCAAAGTCTGGCTAATCGTGTCTACATCATTTGTAACTCGCGAGAGCACTTCCCCGTAATTTGTGCCGTCAAAATATTTTAAGGGCATGCGGTTGATTTTCTCAGAAATGTCTTTTCTTAACCTGTAGGTTATTTTCATTGACACGCCAGACATTATCCAGCCCTGTACATAGGAAAAAACTGAAGCAATAAGGTAGAGCCCAAGGGCAAGTATCATTACGTTGCCTATATATTGAAAATCTATGCCGATGCCGGTACCTGCAATACTGCCCATTACACCTTCAAAAAGTTTTGTTGTTGCCCTTCCTATTATCTTGGGGCCTATAATTGCAAACACTGTTGATGCTACTGCAAAAAGTATTACAACCAGTACAAGCGCCTTGAATTCAGCAATATATTTGAGGAACCTGGACATTGTACCCTTAAAATCTTTTGCTTTTTCACCCCTCATCTGAATGCCTCCGCCATGGCCTCCAAATCCCATCGGTCCACGCATTGGCCTTTGCTTTGCCGCCTGCTGCTCAAATTGCCTGTCTTTCTCGTTCATGCCAGCTCCTCCCTGCTCAGCTGTGAAAATGTAATCTCCCTGTAAGTCTCACAGCTTTCCATTAGTTCCTCATGCGTGCCGATGCCTGCAATCTTTCCTTCATCAAGAACAACAATTTGCTCAGCTTTCATTACGGTACCTACCCGCTGGGCCACTATAATCACTGTGCTGTCTTTTACATATGACCTGAGAGCCCTTCTGAGGGCAGCGTCAGTTTTAAAATCAAGTGCAGAAAAGCAGTCGTCAAGTATTAAAATCTGGGGTTTTTTTACAAGGGCTCTTGCAATTGCGAGTCTCTGGTTCTGTCCGCCGGAAACATTCTTTCCACCCTGGGATATTTCGGCTTCAAAACCTTCAGGTTTTGCATTGATAAATTCCATTGCCTGTGCAACCTGTGCCGCTTTTATCAGCGTATCCATGCCCGCATCCTCATCGGCATACCGCAGATTGCTTTCTACTGTGCCACTGAAAAGTGTGCTTTTTTGAGGCACATATCCTATTTTATCTCTTAGATCATGCTGTGTTACATTTCTTATGTCAGCGCCATCAATAATTATCGAACCTGAACTTATATCGTAAAAGCGAAGCAGCAGATTTACTATGGTTGATTTGCCCGAACCTGTCGAACCTATAAATGCTGTTGTCTGGCCGGGTTTTGCAGTAAAGCTTACCCTGTCAAGCACATCTTCATCAGCATTCGGGTAACGAAACGAAACATCCTTAAATTCAACAACGCCTTTTTCCCGCAACGTGCTGTCAAATTTTACAGGTTTTTCAGGGTCTTTTATTATTGATTCGGTTTCTATTATCTCAACGACCCTGCCCGCAGAGACAGCTGCCCTGGGTACCATAATAAACATAACTGAAAGCATTAAAAATGATATCACAATCAGCATCGCATACTGGAGAAATGCCATTACATCCCCGACCTGTATATGTGCCTTTGCAACCTGTTGCGCCCCCACCCAGATTATAAGAAGTGACAAACCATTCATTAAAAGCATCATCACAGGCATCATCGTAACCATTATCCTGTTTATGAAAAGTGAAGTTTTTGTCAGGTCGACATTTGCCCTATCAAACCTTTCTTCTTCAAATCTCTGGGAGTTAAAAGCTCTTATAACCATCATCCCGGAGAGGTTTTCCCTGGTAACCAGGTTAAGCCGGTCAATAAGTTTTTGAATGATCTTAAACTTTGGCAGGCTTATCGAAAAAACAATCAGTATAAGCGATATTACGACTATAACTGCAACAGCGATTATCCATGACATTGAGGTGCTTTTTGCCAGTGCCCTTAATATTCCGCCAACACCCATAATAGGAGCATAAAATATTATCCTTATCATTATTATTATCAGCATCTGTATCTGTGTAATGTCATTTGTGGAGCGCGTAATAAGTGAAGCGGTTGAAAATTTGTCGAATTCAGTATTTGAAAAACTCTCAACTTTGCCAAATACCATTTTACGCAAGTTTCTTGAAAGCCCTGCTGCCGTCCTGGCCGAAAGATATCCTACAAGGACAGTACATACTGCAGAAGCAAGTGATAACAACAGCATCAAGGCGCCCATGCGCCACATATAATTGCTTTGTATTTTACCCGTGTCCATTCCAAGAGCTTTGTATTCATTTTTTACAAGGCCTGAAGCCATCTGCGTTATGAGTTTATCATCCAGTGATTCAAACTGGCTGTTTACAGAG
>Ga0233425_10011506_pt1 | contig 10296 bp, 7 predicted proteins | sample Watercolumn_Towu_2_FD_181712 | JGI IMG/M metagenome (GOLD analysis project Ga0233425, IMG submission 181712) | Freshwater microbial communities from Lake Towuti, South Sulawesi, Indonesia - Watercolumn_Towuti2014_140_MG | ecosystem: Environmental > Aquatic > Freshwater > Lake | place: Indonesia... | reverse complement strand
CCACGCCAGGAACCGCATCTGGATTTTTATCCTTGAACGTTTCGATAATGACGGTGCCCGTCTCTTTCTCGTACTCAGCCTGAATCTCTTCGACGGTCATTTTTCTTGTGCAGGGGATCTCGCCGTAAAAATAATCGCCATGCGTGGTGCCGAGCGCCGCAATGCCGCGACCCGCCTGTGCAAAACTGGTCGCCCAGCGGCTGTGTGTGTGGACAATCCCGCCGATATTCGGAAAGGCTTTGTATAACTCCAAATGAGTCGGCGTATCGGATGACGGCTTGAGTTTTCCTTCCACGACTTTGGAAGTTTGTAAATCCACAACGACCATGTCAGTCACTTTCATCGTCTCATACGCCACGCCCGAAGGTTTGATGACGACCAGTCCCTGCTCGCGGTCAATGCCAGAGACATTGCCCCATGTGAAAGTGACCAGTCCGTGTTTGGGTAATAATAGGTTCGCTTGAAATACCTGTTCTTTGAGTTTCTTGAGCATGTCTTCTCCACTCGTCATTGCAAGGAGCGAACGGTAGTGAGCGACGAAGCAATCTCCCGTTTGACGAGGGGATTGCTTCGGGCGAAAAAGCACCGCCCTCGCAATGACGAAATTGTTTTTACCTCATCCCCTCCACCGCCGCGCGTTCGATACCCAAACCTGCTTTGTATCGTTCCATGAACGCGGCGAAGCCATCTACATCGTTCGCCTCAGGCGCAATGGTGGAACTCTTTTCATTGGCAAATACTTTTTTATTCAAATACTCTTCGAGTGTTTCATTCCCTGCTTTATTGGACATGAACGCTGCCAGCAAGGCAATGCCCCACGCGCCGCCTTCGCCTGCGGTCTCCATCACTGAGACGGGCGCATTCATTGCCGCCGCCATCATGCGTTGACCGACGCCTTCGGTCTTGAAGAATCCGCCATGACCCAGCAGTTGATCGAGTTGCACTTTTTCCTGAGAGAGAATGTCCATGCCGATTTTCAACGTGCCCAGCGACGAGAACAAATGCGCGCGCATGAAGTTCGGTAAGGTGAATCGGCTTTCAGGAGTGCGGATGAATAACGGGCGTCCTTCGGTCAGGTCGGTGATGGATTCGCCTGAAAGATAGTTGTAGGCGAGCAATCCGCCTGCGTCCGCGTCGCCAGTGAGCGCCATTTTGTATAGAGTCTCAAACAGTTTGGATTGGCTGATGTCCACGCCGAGCGCCTTCGTGAATTCACCGAAGAGTCCCACCCATGCGTTGAGGTCAGAGGTGCAGTTGTTGGCATGGACCATTGCCACGGGTTTGCCAGTGGGTGTGGTGACCATGTCAATTTCGGGATAGAGTTTGGAGAGCGCCTTTTCGAGCACAATCATCGCGAAGACGGATGTCCCCGCTGAGACGTTCCCCGTGCGGACTGCGACGCTATTGGTTGCCACCATGCCCGTGCCTGCGTCACCCTCTGGCGGGCAGAGCGGAATCCCTGCCTTGAGTGTGCCGCTGGGGTCGAGCAGTTTTGCGCCTTCTTCAGTGAGCGTGCCAGCGGATTCACCTGCCACCAAAACTTTGGGCAGAATGTCTTGTAACGTCCATGAGATTTTTTCGGCTTTGAGCAGGTCGTTGAATTGCCCAAGCATCTTTTTGTCGAAGTCGTTGGTGGCGCTGTCGATGGGGAACATGCCTGAGGCTTCGCCCACGCCCATCGCTTTTTGACCCGTCAGTTTCCAGTGGACGTATCCCGCCAGCGTGGTGAGGTGAGCGATGTCGTTGACATGCGCCTCTTTGTTCAAGATGGCTTGATAGACATGCGCAATGCTCCAGCGCTGCGGAATGTTGAATTGGAAAACATCCGTGAGTTTTTCTGCGGCTTGAGCGGTGATGGTGTTGCGCCAGGTGCGGAAAGGGACAAGCAGATTGTTATCCTTGCCGAACGCCAGATAGCCGTGCATCATGGCGCTGAAGCCAATGGCGCCGATGGTGGTGAGCGTCACGCCATATTTTTCAGAAACCTCTTCGCTGAGATTGCGGTAACTTTCTTGCAAGCCTTTCCAAGCATCATCCAGGCTGTACGTCCAGACGCCGTTTTCGTATTGGTTCTCCCACTCGAAACTGCCTGAGGCGATTGGCGCATGATTCTTGCCGATCAACACAGCCTTGATACGCGTCGAGCCAAGTTCAATGCCAAGGGAGGTCTTGCCGCTTTCGATTGATTTTGCGATTTCGTTTTTATCCATGAGTATCTCCTATTTTCTGAAGTTCACGCGCCGCTTCGAGCATTGTCACTGCCGCCAGCCAATCACGCCGATTCGCCATCCAATCCACCAAACGGCGATGCTCGTCAGCCTCCATAAAATTATTATGCGTCCCTGCGCCAACGCCGTGCATTCCAATGACCAGCCACGCATTATTTTGCCCGCGCATGGATTCGACAACCGCAATCACTTCATCGGTGCGCTTGAAATCCACGAACAGGGCAGGGACAACGAAAGGCATCGCGCCTGTCAGCGGGTGTGCTGTTTGCCCTGAACGCACCACAGCAAACAAATCCCGAATATCATCCACAAACGATTCGTCGTCACCAACCGTCAGGTCACCGCATGTCGCGCCATAACTGCGCTGGCTGTGCCCGTCAACCATGTGCAAAATGCGATTGGCGAGTTGCAACTCATCACGGAGGCGCGCGCGGGTGTACTCCTCCAAACGATAGGGCGGCTTCCAATCCCACTCGGCGCGGGTGCGGCACGGGTGGAAGCACGAATGATTGCCGAGTTCGTGACCCATTGCCGCCACCTTGCGCCAATCTTCAAGATGATTATGAAAATCGTCGCGCGCGGCGGGGATGTAAAACGTGCCGCGCAATCCACGCTCAGCAAGCAACGGGGCGACAACTTCGCAATGCACCGGCAATGCGTCATCGTAGGTGAGACAAACCAGCACGCTCATTCGACTACCTCAATGCGGATGTTGTGGGCGATGGGGACGAACTCCCGTTTGATTTGATTCAGCAACTGGACGCGCTGCGCTTCATACTCCCCGAGGCTTGCTTCTGTCCATTGGGCATTTGTCTCCCTCCAAGTGATGGCAGACTCAACCGCCTGCTTTTGGAAGACCAGGTCATCAATGCGGTGAAAGGTGTTCGAGAATGGGGTGCGCTGGAAATCATCGGCGAGATTGATGCCTGCTTCCAGTTCGGCGCGGGTGTAGATGTGCCATTCATTGAGCATGTTGTTGGCGTCCGTCCATGCCACTCGGTAACGGGCGGCGGTTGCACCCGTCACTTTCAGGGTCATGCGATTAAACATCTGGTTGAACGGCACAAGCGTCATGCCCGAACGGATGAACCAGTCTTTATCCAGTTGCCCTTCCGCGCAAAATGGATAGCGGCGGCTGACGAAGGCATAGGCGTTCTCGGCTTCGGCTTTGAAAACATGGTCGCCCGTTGCGGCGGCGGTTTTGGTTGCAAGGTCAATGGTGAAGTTTCCCAAATCGCCATCGAAGCCCAGCGCGGAGAACAAGCCGAATGCCATAACGACATGCCCCGCCCACGAAGGATGCACGCCATCGTCCGCGCCGCAGACGGCATACTCGCTCCCGAATTTTTCAGCGGCGGTAAAGCGGGCGCGATAGAGATTCCAGAAGTGGTCAACGAAAGGCAACTGCTCGGCAGAGGCAAGCGCGGCGGCTTCGTTCCGCATGAACAGCAGGCTGGTGTTGATGCCATCCAGTGTGCCATTCAATTCACGGACGAATTCCCACGCAGGCAGTCTGCCAATGCACCCAGGCGATGCCAGCGCGATACGCACGCCCGCCACTTTCAGCATGGAGATGATTTTTTGGCTCGCCGCGCGGAATTTATCCGCACCAGCGCGATTGTGGTCAAGATAGCCCGCGTCGTTCATGCCGTAGCAAATCGTGGCGGCGGTGGGCTGGTATTTCAGGCACTCGCTTTCGATGCGCTGGAGAAAACCTTCCGCCGTCTCACCGCCCTTGCCGATGTTGCGAACTTCCACCTCCAGTTCGGGCAGGCACACCGCCAGATAGGTTTCGAGCATGCGCGAGTGGCGGTTGGCTTCGGTGATGGAATCGCCTATCAGCAGCAGACGGTCGCCCTGGCGGAGGGTGAACGGGACAGGATTCGGCTGGGGCGAACGGGAGCAGTTTTGAGCGTAGAATGAATCGAACGTCGGCATGTCACGAAACCAGATGGAGGAGTTGTCCGCTTTCGATTTTTATCGCCTGCCCACTGCGGAGAATCCAAAGCGGCATGGCGCTGTTGTTGCGCACGAGTGTCCCATCGAGTGACCAATCCATTGCGCGCCAGGCAGTGACGTAATCGTATATCTCACCGTTGGTGGCGTGATAGACGTCTGCGGTCTCGCTGGTCAGTTTGGCGAACGACTCGATGACTTCCCAGCCCCAATCGTCTTCAAACTCGTAACTGTGTCCGTGAATGTAGAACAGTTGACCTGGCTGGTCATGGTTGCGCTGCAGCATGGACGCCCACAGGGCGGGCAAATCGGCGGAGCAGTGCGCGGTGGGATGCCAGTCCATAAAGTCGGAGGGATGTTCAAATTGCGGCACAGCATCTGAGTTACGCATGAACTTGAAACCGCAACCCTGCACGAACTGGCGGCACCACTCCTGCCCCGTGGGCCAGTTGTAGGGGATGGCAAAGCCGCGCACGGGATAGCCAACCAATTCTTCGAGTCTGCGGCGGTCTTCGAGCGCTTCCCAGCGGAACTGGTCAACGGGCACGCTCCACACGCGCGGATGGTTGACCGTGTGCGAACAGACTTCGTGCCCCTGATAGAGCGCCCCCACTTCATCCGCGCGGATGAATTCCTTCCAGCCGCTTTGCTCGGCGCTCAACCCAAACTTGCCGCTGACCAGGTTGAAAGAGGCTTTCAAGCCGTAGCGATTAAAAATCGAGATAAGTTTCCGATCATAAATCGTGCCATCATCCCAGCAAGAAGTGAGGGCGAGGCGTTTGCCGTCTTTCCAAAGAAATTTTGAGATGTTCATTCTACGCTCCAATTAAAGTTTACAGACTGCAAGACAGCCCGCGCCAAAAGCATGTGTCCAGCGATGGTGAGATGAGCGCGATCCGTTGCCAGGGTTTCGACGGGCATGTGTTCAACGGCGCGGTCAAAGACCGATTGGGTATCTACAAAAATGGCGTGATACTTTTTGGCAAGCCGTCGAACAGCCGCGCCGTAATCGTCCATCATCATCCGCATGGGTTCGCCGCGCGGTTGGATAAAGTACGGCGTCATTAGAATTAATCCTTTGAGCGCAGGTCTGACATTCATCAGCAATTCATCCAGAGTTTGTTCGTACTCGTTCAGGGTAACGAGGGATTGACCTTCATGCTTGCCGTCGAACTGTTGCCAGACATCGTTGATGCCGATGCAGACCGAGAGCCAATCGGGGTGTAAATCCAATATATCGGTTTGCCAGCGCGCCTTCAACTCGCGGACGGTATCGCCAGGCACGCCGCGATTAAAGACTCGAATGTGATGAGATGGATAACAAGCCGTGAGTAATCCATCGACAAAACTGACATAGCCTTTGCCGACATCAGCAGGGTTTGAGACATCGCGCTGGCAGGCGGTGATCGAGTCGCCAGCCATGACCCAGGTGTTGTGCGGCGCAATTTTCATGGATGCACCTGATTCAAATAAACCTGCCCGCCCCAGTTGAAATCATCTTTCAACAGGAAGCAGTAGCCGCCGTGAAAGTGCCCGCCGCCATTTAAGTAGTTGCCGATGGTTCGTTGCAGCGAGGTTTTCCATTCCACCGCGTTGATGTCCTTCGTGCCCCAGCCAAAGATACGCTCGTAATACTGGTTGTTGTCGCCCTGCAAGCCTGGGTAAACGAACATCTCGCGCTGTAAGCGGACGATATTGGATTCAGGCGGCACCAGTTTTTGCAGGCGCGGGTCCATCATCCAGGTGCTCGTCCAGAAGGCGCGGAAGTTGAAATCGGGGTAGTAGCGCGGGAAGGCTTCGAGGGCGCGGCGGAAAGAGTCGCCGCACATCTCGAAGGTCAACGGCGCGCCCGCGGGGACGTGGAAAATGAGCACGTCGGCGTTATGGGCGAGGACAAGTTCCCAGTCCGCAAGAGGCAGGCTGAGGGGAGTCGGATGCGCGATTCCGTTTGGGGTGATGGGATTGCCCGTAACGGAGTCCGCAGTTTGGGCGAAGGAACTCATCCACGTCTGCGATTCATCCCCACAACATTCGCGCCACATGCTTCCTTCGGATGTGTAGCGGATGTCCGCTTCAGAGATGGCGACAATCTGCCGTGTTTGGCGGTGACGATAAACGTTCAACCGCCCGCCGAACTTGCCCAGGCTGAATTGCAAGCGCCCCAACTGGAGGATGGTGCCGCGCCAGTGATGGCAGAGCCAGCGCGCGATCCACGGGGTGATGCCCCAGCGTTGGTAGCGGTGATGGTAGTAGTCGGTTTCCATCCACAGGCGCAGGTCGGAGATGGTGTCGCGGTAGAGGTCGGCGGGGATGCTGAGGCGGCGATAGACAGCGAGCATTTGCGGGACGGCGGCGAGCATGACCAGCACATTGAGCAGACCCGCGTCCGCGCCGAGATAGTCATCGAGCGGAGACCAGGGCGCTTCCCATGAGTCGGTGAGGGTTGGGTCGGTCAGGATGCGGTGGCAGCAGTACCAGAAAAAGGTGAGCAGGGATTCATCCTGCGCGATGCGCGGGGCAAAGGCGATGAGTGCGCGAATCATGTCATCGGTCAGGAAAACGTCGCGGGCGGCTTGCGTGATGAAGTCGGCTTGCAGGAAGGGCAAGCCAGTAATTGGATTGCTTTGCATGGCGGCGTCCCAATCGGTGCAGAGGGATGCCCCGTCGGGGGGAAAGCGCAGTTGGGAGGCGATGTGGGCGAGGGAAAGATTCATAGAGTCAAAATCAGAACGCCAAGCGGTTCGATGTTGATTTCGCCCACGATGGTTTGGTCGGTGAGTAGATTCGTGAAGTTTGATTTCAAGGTGATGATTTGCGGTTGTGCGGTGTGATTAAGAATGAACACGATTCTTTGTTCACCCTGCCAGCGTTCCATGACTTCGACGCCAGCGGGGGTTTCGAGCAAGGGATTGATTCCTGCCAGCGATGCAGACCAGCGGGCAATGGATTCATAGTAGGCGCCATCGCCGAGCGCGCCGAGATAGATGACTTTGCCTTTGCCAAATTGATTCAGCGTGGCGGCGGGTTTGCCAGCGTAAAAATCATGGACGTGATGGGCGATGACTTGTGCGCCCTGAGGTTCAAGCACATCCGCGAGTGTGGATGTTGGAAAAGCGGCGCTGAGTTCGGGCAGGTCAAACTGGATTTGGTTGCCCTGCTCAGGGGACATGGAGATGTATTCGTCCACTTCGATGCCGCAGAGTTTTGAGACCAGCCCAGGCAGTTTCATATCCACCACGGCGTTGAATTCATCCTTCACGCCCGTGCGGACGGTGAATACCACCACGCCGCCATCGGCGGCGAATTTCTCAAGGTTCGCGGCGGTCTGTTCGGTGAGCACAACCATGGCAGGGACGATGACCAACTTGTAGCCCGAGAGCGAATCTTTTTCGGAGATGACATCCACAGGGATGTTGTGGCGGTGGAAGCCGCGATAGATTTCTGTGATGTGGTTCTCGTAACTGAAGCGCGGATGGTTGGGCTGACCCTGGAAGGCAAAGCGCGAGTCGTAGGATTGGATGATGGCAGCCTGCGGTTTGACTTGCGAGCCTGCCAGCAAATCCCCAACCTTTTGCAGTTCCCCGCCCACCTGCGCCGTTTCGGCATAACGCCGCCCTGGGATGCCGTGATGGTCGAGAATGCCGTGCCAGTTTTGCTCAGTACCAAAACGCGCCGTGCGCCAACGGAAGTAGAGAATCGCGTCGGCGCCGTGGGCGATGGTCTGGTACGTCCACAGGCGCAGTTCGCCAGGTTTGGGCAAGACTCCCAACATATCCCAGCCGCCACCGCCCGATTGTTGTTCCATGACCCAGTAGTTTTTCTTTTTCAACCCGCGCATGGCGTCACAACTAAGCGCGGCGCGGGCGGGGTCAACATCAGGGGACATATCCCACTGGTGGCGCGGATAGATATCCCATGAGATGTGGTCAAGGTCGGTGGCGAAATCGAAGTAGTTGAGTTGGCTGTAGCCAAAGCCCATCAGGTTGTGGGTGATGGAGTGCTGTGGGCAATGCTGGCGCAGGATGTCAATTTGCAGTTTCTGGAAATCGCAGTACGTGTCGGACATGAAGCGGCGGTAGTCGAGCGCCAAGCCAGGGTTGTGAACAGGGGCGTTTGGCATTGCAATGGTGAGCGGTACGGGAATCTGTGACCAATCGGAGTAGGTGTGGCTCCAGAAAATCGTCCCCCATTTTTCGTTCAAGTTGTCGAGCGTGCTGTATTTACCTTTCAACCAGTTTTGGAATTCAGCGCGACAGGTGTCGCAGTAACAGCGGTCGCCGAGTTCGTTGTCAATCTGCCAGCCGATGACCGCAGGATTATCCTTGAAGTGCTGTGCCATCGCCGTGACGATGCGCTGGCTGTGCTGACGATAGAGCGGGTGGCTCGGGCAGTTTTCACGGCGCACGCCATAGGTGCGGCGGATGCCATTTGCGTCGGTGAGAAAAAGGTCAGGGTTTTGAACCATGACCCAGGGCGGTGGCGAAGCGGTGGGCGTTCCCAGCACCACGTCCATGCCATGCGCGGAGAGAGTCCCGATGGCGCGGTCAAGCCAGTCAAAGTCAAATTGATTTTCGCTCGGCTCCATCTTCGCCCAGGCAAACTCGGCGAGACGGATAACATTGAAGCCCGCGGCTTGCATGAGCGCGGCGTCTTGCGCCCAGCGGGACTCGTCCCATTGTTCGGGGTAGTAATCGGCGCCAAAGCGAAATTTATTTTTCATGGCTGCGCTTCAAAATCGAGCACGGTGATGGAGAGTGGCGGCAGGGTGAGAGTCAAAGCCGCTGAAACGGGAACAGGTTCAGGCGTGGAAAGAGTCGGGGTTTCATCCGCTGGATGCTGACCTGCGAAAACGGTGGAGACGATTCGTTGGGCGGGAATGTGAGTCAAATCCAGTTCGATGGAATGCGGCGCGGCATGTTTGTTCATCAGAAAAACGGTGAGCGCCTGCGTGGACGGTTCGTAACTGGCGTAGACCGCGCCCGCTTCACTTTGGAGTGCGAGCAGGTTCGACTTGAGATGCCGCCCCCACAGCGCCAGCGCCTGACCCGTTGGCAGGAGCGCGTTCTGGTCATCGAGCATGTTTTCGAGCCCCGACGGGGAACTGAACCAGCGCGTGTTCCAAACGTGGATGCCATCCACGCGCGGGTGGGCGAGATGCTGACCGAGCAGGTCAAACAAGACGAGCGCGTGACCGATGTCGTTGCCCCATGCCCAACCGCCCACGTTGCCTTGATACCAGTTCGTCGCCGCCCAATCGAAGGCGTTGGTCTCAGTTGCCATGATGCGGATGCGCGTTGCATGTTCGGGCGACCATTCCTTTAGCGCGGAATCTGCTTGTTCGATGGCGTCGGTAAAGATGGGTGTGTGTTGGGGATAATAGTCGTAACTGCCCCACTCGAAACACGGATAGGGGTGGACGACGACAAAATCAATTTCGGGCGCGGCATGTTGGAGCAGGTATTGCCACCAGATGGGCGCGTCGCCCTTTTCGGTAGTGCTGACGTAGTTTTTATCAACGTGCCCGTTGACGCCGATGTGAATCGTCGGGTCAATGGCTTTCATGGCGCGGCTGAGTTCGAGCACATCGCGGGTGTAGTCGGCGGCGGTCAGCGTGGCGATGGAGCCGCGCCAGTAACTCTCGTTGCCGAGTTCCCAATATTTGATGCCGTAGCCGCGCACCTTATTGGCGTAACGCACCCACTCGACAGCATTCTCAATGACCTGTTCGCGCGTCGAGCCTTTGCGGGTGGGCGAGTTGGTGATGTAGGCACTGCCCAAGCCAACGCAAATAATCGGCTCGGCTCCCGTTGCGCGACATATCTGGATGAACTCGTCAAAGTCCAGCGGCTGAACGTGGAATTTTCCATCAGCAGAAACCAGCCCCGATTCTTTGCACAAGCGCGAGTCGGAACCTGTGTAACTCAGCGTGGGGCGCGACTCTGTCCACGGCGGTTGAGACCAAAAATATTCATTCGCCTTTTCGCCACCAGGGTAGCGCAATGAACGCGCGCTCATCTGCTTCAACGCGGCGAGAAAGCCCTGACCACGCTGGCGCATGTCAGCGTGGTCAGCCAGGAAGTTGACGTTCAGCCCGAGCGCCCCTTGCGCCACA
>Ga0233425_10011505_pt1 | contig 10298 bp, 6 predicted proteins | sample Watercolumn_Towu_2_FD_181712 | JGI IMG/M metagenome (GOLD analysis project Ga0233425, IMG submission 181712) | Freshwater microbial communities from Lake Towuti, South Sulawesi, Indonesia - Watercolumn_Towuti2014_140_MG | ecosystem: Environmental > Aquatic > Freshwater > Lake | place: Indonesia... | reverse complement strand
TTCTTCAGCAGGTTGGTGTACTTCGATTTGTATTTCAGGCGCACCGCGTTCAGGCTTTCGATCAGGAGCTTCTTCTGCGTTTCGATGTTGAAGTTCACCTGCTTGATGTTCTCGCTGTTGGGAGTTACCTGGTACAGCAGGTTCTCTTTTTCCACCAGCAGCTTCTTAATGGTCTGCGTGTATTCGCGGATCGACGCTTCGTATTCGGTGCCGGCAATCAGTGAAATAAGCTGGTAGGTGTCGATGCTTACGTTTTTGCTGATGTCTGCCTGCAATTCGGCCAGGAGCTTCTCCTCCAGCTCTACTTTCAGCATCTCGTCCTCGATGTTGGTGAGGCGCATCATATCGGCGTTGATGAGCTCGCTTTTTTCGGTGTAGTTTTTCTCCTTTCTGAAATCCTGCAGGTTGTTTTCCGAAGCCTTCAGCTCGTCGTATACCATTTTCAGCTGCCCGTCGATGAAGTTGATGATGCTCTTCGAGCTCTCGCTCTTCCGCTCGACATCGAAGTTCAGGTACTCTTCGGTCACCAGGTTCACCAGGTCTTTGGTTTTCTGGGCATTGATGTCCTTCACGGTCACCAGGATCGTTTTCGCCGATTCGTTCAGCAGGCGGATCTCCAGCTTCGACTGAAGCTCCGAGGTCACATCGTCGACATTCTTGATCACGAAATAAGCATTGTTGCCGGAATTGAAATGGCTCTGGATCTGCTGCTTATCCATGTCGGTATTCAGGGAAACGCTGATGTCGAAAAAATCCGAGTTGATCATGCTGTTGGTGCTGAACGGGATGGTATGCTGGCTGCCTTCCGCATTAAAATTCAGCGTGCCCGAGTTGAGGTCGTTGAAGTGGATGTAGATGTTGATGCCGTAAATGCTGTTGCGCTTGATGTTGAACTTGACGAAGTAAGGCGAAGATTTGTAAAGCTCGTTGTTCTTAAACGTCCCTTCGTTAAAATAGCTGATCTGCACATCGGATTTCTCAACCACACGCTTCAGGAAGATTTTGGAGTGGATCTGCTCGATGGCTTCCGCGATCTTGTTGGTACCGCCTTCAAACTTATTGATCTGCAGGATCTGCGTCGCCTCGCTGTTATCGTTGATCTGCACAACGGCCGACGACTGGTATACCGGCTGGCTGTAGCGCAGGTAGATAAACGCCGCGCTGATGCAAAGGATGAAAAAGCCGACGGCAAACCAGAGGCTCCGGCGGATGATGTAAAAGATCAGCCCAAGGTCCAGCTCGCTGCTGAATTTGGATACCCGTTCCCTGTAACTGTCAATGCCTGTATCTGACTGGTTTTGTAACAACTACCTTCTGATTAGTGTGTATAAGAGTAATGTACTGGAAAGAAGCGTCAGCACCGGGGTGATCTCTCCGACCAGGGTTTTGGCAAAACGGTAGCGCGGCTCAACATAGACGATATCATTGGCCATAACCACGGTGTTGCCGGCGCTTAGCCCGTCAATTTCCGAAAGGTCCATCAGGAATACCTGCGGCTTCTTTTTGTCCTCATTGCGGATGAGCTTAACCTTGTACGCTTTCCCGTCCTCGGCAATGCCGCCGGTAAGCGCCAGCACCTCGATCACGGTGGTGTTATTGTTGGTAAGCTGCACGACCTGGGCCTTGCCGCCATTGCCCGGGAATACGATCACGCGCCGGTTGATCACCTTCATCGACACAAAGGGCTTCACGTAGAAGGTGTCGTATACCTGCTCCAGGTAGGTCTCGCTTTCCCTGATCGTCAGGCCGGCCAGGGGCACATTGCCCACCAAAGGTAGCTTCACGAGGCCGTTCCGGTCAAGCACATAGTTGATCTCGTATTGGTAGTTCTGGTTGACGTTGGCAAGATCGATGATCTTGAAGCCGTCATTGGAAAAAATCTTTACCGTAATGATGTCATTGGGAGCCAGCTTATAATCCTGGCCTCTGAGAGAATCGCTTAATTTGTCGTAGGTGTAATCTTTGGGCGTTTTAAGCATCAGGTTCGACCGGAATACCTTGCAGGATGAAAACGCGATCACAACACTCAAAACCAGGAAAAAATTAAAAAAACGCATAAGTTACGGTTAAGTGACAAATTTAAGATTTATCCAACAATATCAAAAACCATGCTGTTTTATCAGGCGCCGGTACAAATGAGCCATATCGCTCACCAGGCGCTGGTAGCTGAATTTAGAAAGCGCCCATTCGGTGCCGGCCTCCGTATGCCTTTCCTGTTTTCCGAATTCGCGGCAGGCCCTGGCCAGGTTCCGGAAATAGCCTTCCTTGTCATGGGCATCCGAAAGCAGCCCGCAATCGGGGTGCAGCACATCTTCGATGCCGCCCACGTTGGTGGCTACCACATAGTTTCCGGCGGCCTGGGCTTCGATGATGCTTACCGGCGTGCCTTCATTGAGAGAGGTCAGCGCCACGATGTCGAGCCCGTGCAGGGCCCATTCCACCTGCTTGATCCAGGAGGTGAAGATCAGTTCCGCGCCGGGCTTTGCCTCTCCTTCCGAAAACGCAAGGCCCAGCTCCCGGCAGCAGGCTATGATCTCCTCACGGGTTTCTCCGTCGCCGATCACAAACGCCCTGAAATGGCCGATGCCTTCTTTTTTCAGCTGTGCAATGGCCTCTACAAAGAGGCGGTGGTTCTTGACCGGAGCCAGCCGGCCAATGATGCCGATGGCGATCTCTCCCTCCCTGAGCTGGTATTTTTCCCGGAAGGAGCGCCTGTTCTCCGCTTTGTTCTGCGTAAAGCGCGTGAGGTCGAAGCCCAGGGGAACCACGTGCATCCGCTCCGGCGCTGCTATGCGGAACACTTCCGTCAGCTCCTGCTTTTGCTTGTGGCTGATGGCCACAATGGCGCTGGAGCGCTTTGCCAGCCAGCGTTCGATGAAAATATAGAATCCTGTTTTCAGCTTTCCGAAATAGGAGTGGAACACATGCCCGTGAAAGGTATGCACAATGACGGGCACCTTGCAGTGGATGGCTGCCAGCCGCCCTACGGCTCCTGCTTTGGAAGCATGCGTGTGAACTATGTCCGGCTTAAACTCGCGGATCAGCTTTTTGATCTCCTTGTACGCCCGGTAGTCGGCCCTGAGGTTGATGCTCCGCTGGAACTGCTCCAGCACGCGGGGCTTTAGCCCCAGGCTTTGCGGGATATACAGCGAGCTGTCTTCGCCTTCCTCCTCCGGGCCACCCACCAGCAGGGTTTCGTACTCCGGCTCCAGGAATCTGGACAGGTAGCTCACATTGTAGGTGATGCCTCCAATGTTGAAACGGTTGATGATGCGCAGGACTTTAGGCAATGCTTAGTTGAAATGGAGGTGCGAAGATAAGTCTTTAAAGTCAATACCGTCGAAATTCCCCGAGCTCATCATTAACAGAACGTTATCTTTCAGGGATTTCGATTTCAGGTAATCCTGTAATTTTCCGCTGTCGGTAAACACCTTCAGGTCCTTGCGCGCGAAGTAGTCGAACACCTGCTGCTCCGTGATGGGCTTTAGCTTTTTGTGGGCAATAGTGTGCGGGTTGAAGTACACGATGGCCTCGTCGGCATCGTTCATCGCGCCTTTGTATTCGGCCAGGAAGGTTTCGTTGAGGCTGCTGAAGGTGTGAAGCTCCATGCAGGCGATGATATGGCGATTGGCAAATTGCTGCTTTACCGCCTGGGTCGTGGCTTTCAGCTTGGAAGGCGAATGGGCGAAGTCCTTGTAAAAGGCGAAATGCTCGTTCCGGTACACGAGCTCCAGTCGTTTGGCGGCGCCCCTGAAGCTTTGGATGGCTTCATAAAACTGCCGATCGCTCAGCCCGAGTTTCTGGCATACCAGCCGGGCGCCGTTCAGGTTCATCAGGTTATGCCTGCCGAATACCATTAAAGGAACATCTCCCGAAACGGTTTCCAGGAGGGTGATGCCGTTCTCGATGCGGTGGGCAGGCACGGAGTAGGGGATCTTTTCAATGCCATTGGCCTTGCCCGCCTGCTCTGCCACGGCTTTCAGCTCAGGGTCTTCCGCGCAGTAGATGAGGCTTCCCTGAGGCTCGATCAGGTCCACGAAAATCCTGAACTGCTCCACATACATGTCAAAGGTCGGGAACACATTGATGTGGTCCCAGGCGATGCCGCTCAGGATCGCAATGTTGGGTTTGTACAGATGAAACTTCGGGCGCCTGTCGATAGGAGAGGCCAGGTACTCATCGCCTTCGATAATAGCAATGGGTGCCTCTTTCGTCAGCTTTACCATGGTATTGAAGCCCTCCAGCTGTGCGCCCACCATAAAGTCGGTGTTTTTGTGGTGATAGCTCAGCACGTGCAGGATCATGGCCGTAATGGTGGTTTTGCCGTGGCTTCCGCCAATCACCACGCGGGTCTTGTCTTTGGTGGCTTCGTAAATGTATTCGGGGTAGGAGTAAATTTTGAGACCGAGCTCCCTGGCCCGGATCAGCTCCGGGTTATCTTCCCTGGCATGCATGCCCAGGATCACGGCGTCGATGCCGGCCACGATCTTCTCCGGAAACCAGCCAATGGCCGGGGGAAGGATGCCCGCGTTTTTCAGGCGGCTTTTCGAGGGCTCATTGATCTCGTCGTCGCTGCCCGTTACCCGGAAGCCCTTTTCGTGCAGGGCCAGGGCCATGTTGTGCATCGCGCTTCCGCCGATGGCAATTAAATGTACATGCATGATCGTTAAATTGGTTGTACGAAGTAAGGGGAATAAACTAAAAAATGCAGGCCTGTAAGACCTGCATTTTAAACACTCCCGTGTTAAGTATTATGCCATGACGGGGCTCACCTGGGGCTCGCGGCCAAGGGCGTGCAATAAGCGGGCGTGGCTGGCCAGGGCACCGATGAATGTTTTTTTGGAGTGGTAAGGCAGGTTAAATTCCCTGGCTGTCTCCTGGATGATCGGAGCCAGGTCCTTATAATGGATATGGCAGATGTTCGGGAAGAGGTGGTGCTCCACCTGGAAGTTCAGGCCGCCCACGAACCAGGAGAACGCCCAGCTCTTTTGCGCGAAGTTCATCGTGGTTTTCAGCTGGTGGGCCGCCCAGTCGTCGGCCATATTGCCCTGGGAGCAGGGTAAAGGGAACTCGGTGAGCTCCACCACATGCGCCGGTTGAAAGATCAGGGCCAGGATCATGCCGCAGGTAAAGTGCATAATGGCCCAGCCGGCAATGACCAGGTACCACGGCGCATTCATAAATACCAAAGGCAGGCCGAGGCTGAAGCCCAGGTAGAACATCTTGTTCAGGACAAGCAGCATCAATTGCTTCTTGTAGGTGGTTTTCCGTACGGCCAGCAGGCCCATCCGGTTATAACGCTTCAGCTGGGAGAAGTCTTTGGTCGTTGCCCACATCATGGTCATCAGGCCGTAGAAGAACCAGGCATACAGGAACTGGTACTTATGGATCTTTTTGTATTCGGCATGCGGGTCGAACCTCAAAAAGCCCAGCGGGGCAATGTCCTCATCATGATCGTGGATATTGGTATAGGTATGGTGCAGGGTATTGTGCTGCAGCTGCCAGTTGAGGGAGCTGCCCCCGATAAAGTTCATGCTGCGGCACATCAGGGCATTCAGCTTCGCATTACGGGCATAGGTGCCGTGGTTGGCATCGTGCATCACCGACAGGCCGATCCCGCTCATGCCAAAACCCATCAAAATCCATAAAATGCTTTGGATCAGAAAGTTGTCTGTCAGATTTAATAAAAGGAGTACGAAAGGGCTTAGGTAAAGGGTAAACATAAAAATGGTTTTGATCACCATTTTGTAATTACCGTATCGGGAAATATTGTTTGTTTTGAAGTATTCGTCAACTCTTTTTTTCGCGGTTAAATAAAAGGATCGGTTCGCGGTATTAAATCTAAGTGTGTTACTCATGTATATTTAAGATTATTAAATTAACATTGGCAAATATACAATTATAACCCAAACAAGCAATTAGCTAATCGGTTAATAATGAATAAAATAAGGTTAATAACTCCGCTGGCATGTGAGTTGATGGTTTTTCCGGACGAAACTCAGCTATAGAGCGATAAAATCCATCCGGAAGCCTCTTCTACCTCTTTTAGGGTATTGGTCGTGCCAAAGGAAAAGCGAACGCTGTTTTCGGCTTCCTGGCTGCTTAAATGCATGGCTTTCAGCACATGAGAGGGGCTGGCCTGCGCCGATGTGCAGGCTGAGCCCAGCGATACGGCATAGCGGTTTTTAAGATGGCTGAAGAGGCTGCTGCCGTCTTTCAGGGGCGGGAAATACAGGTTGGAGGTATTATAGAGCCGGTGCCTGGTCGATCCGTTAATGGTCAGCCCGGGGATCTCCAGGAGCTGGTGCTCCAGGTAAGCCCTGATCCGGGAGATCCGGCTGTTGTTGTCCCAGAACTCACTTTTGGCAAGTTCGCAGGCCTTGCCCAGGCCTACAATGCCCGGCACGTTCAGGGTGCCGCTGCGCCTGCCGTTTTCGTGGCCTCCGCCGTGAATCAGGGGGATGAGGCTTACCCGCGGCCCTTTCCGGCGTACATAGAGCGCCCCGATGCCTTTGGGGCCATAAAGCTTATGTGCCGAGATGCAGCACAGGTCCAGCTTCAGCTCCTGCACATCCACCGGCAGCTTGCCGGCCATCTGGGTGGTATCGCTGAAAAAAAGCACCTCCCGTTCCCGGCAAATGGTTCCGATGCTTTCCAGGTCCTGTAAAACACCGGTCTCGTTGTTGGCTGCCATGATAGCTACCAGGATGGTCTGGGGCCTGAAGCTGTTTTTCAGCTCGTCGGGGTCGATGCGGCCTTCGCGGTCTACAGGCAGGTAAGTCACTTCCGCTCCCTGTTCCTCCAGCCAGGCGCAGGTATCGAGCACTGCTTTGTGCTCCGTCTGGCAGGTGATGATGTGCCTGCCTTTGCTGCGGTAGGCTTCAAACACGCCTTTCAGGGCCAGGTTGACGCCTTCCGTGGAGCCCGAGGTAAAAACGATCTCCGAGGCTTCGGCATGAATGAGCTCCGCCACCTGCTGCCGGGCTTTTTCTACCGCGCCCTGGGCATACCAGCCAAAGGCGTGGGTGCTGCTGGCCGCATTCCCGAAGTGATCGCTGAAATAGGGAAGCATCTCCTCCAGAACCCGCGGGTCGACCGGCGTGGTGGCGTTATAATCGAAATAGATCATTGGTTTACTTATCGTTGACTTCGAGAGCCTCAGTCAACGAGTAGGGTGGTTGAGGCTCTCGAAACCACCCGGCAGATAATTTTCTCACATCTCACTACTCACATCTCGTTACTCATACCTTCCTACATTCTCTCCGGCACCTCAATGCCCAGGCTCAGCATTCCGTTTTTAATGACCGAAGCCGTGCTCTCGATCAGCTTGATCCGGAATTCCTTAATGGCGTTGTTCTCTTCTTTCAGCACCGGGCACTCGCTGAAGAACTGGTTGAAGAGCTTCGCCAGCTCGTAGATGTAATTGGCCACATCCGAAGGGTTGTAGGTCTTTGCCGCTTCCGCCAGCACCTTCGGGAAGTCGTAGATCAGCTTCACCAGCTCCCGTTCTTTTTCGTGAAGGTGAATGTTGGCTTCGATCACCAGGCCTTCCGTCGGCTTGTTGTAATTTCTCAGGATGGACTTAATCCGCGCATGGGCGTACTGGATGAAAGGACCGGTGTTGCCCTGCAGATCGATGCTCTCCTTAGGATCGAAGAGCATTTTCTTTTTAGGGTCCACTTTCAGGATAAAGTATTTTAAAGCGCCCATCCCGATGGTTGTGAACAGCGCTTCTCTTTCTTCCTGGCTGAAGCTGTCGATTTTTCCGGAGGCCTCGGTCACCTCGCGGGCGGCCTCCACCATCCCATCCATCAGGTCGTCGGCATCCACCACGGTACCTTCCCGGCTTTTCATCTTTCCTTCCGGAAGCTCCACCATGCCGTACGACAGGTGATAGCATTCCTTTGCCCAGTCGTAGCCCAGCTTTTCGAGGATCTTGAACAGCACCTTGAAATGATAATCCTGCTCGTTGCCCACGGTATAGATCATCTGGCTGGTCTTCGGGTATTCCTTAAAGCGCTCAATGGCGGTGCCCAGGTCCTGGGTAATGTATACCGAGGTGCCGTCGCTCCGCAGCACGATCTTCTCGTCCAGCTTGTCGGCGGTGAGGTCGATGGCGACGCTGTTATTTTCCTTTTTGTAGAAGATGCCTTTTTCCAGGCCTTCCTGCACCACTTCCTTGCCCAGCAAATAGGTGTTGCTTTCGTAATAGGTCTTGTCGAAGGCCACGCCAAGCTTCTGGTAGCTTACCTTAAAGCCATCGTATACCCAGTTGTTCATCATCTTCCAGAGATCGATGGTTTCCTGGTCGCCGGCCTCCCATTTCTGGAGCATCTCCTGTGCCTGAAGCATCAGCGGCGCCTGCTTTTCGGCCTCCTCCTTGCTCATGCCCCGGTTTATCAGCTCCTGAATTTCTTTTTTATAGGCCTTGTCAAACTCCACATAATACTTCCCTACCAGGTGATCGCCTTTTAATCCGCTGGAAGCAGGTGTTTCTCCATTACCAAATTTTTTCCAGGCCAGCATGCTTTTGCAGATATGGATGCCCCGGTCGTTGACCAGGTTCACTTTCACCACTTCATGGCCCTGTGTTTCGAGGATCCTGGCCACGGCATAGCCCAGGAGGTTATTACGCACATGCCCTAAGTGCAGAGGCTTGTTGGTGTTGGGCGAGGAGTATTCAAGCATGATCTGCCTGCCGCTGCTGTTGGCCGGCTTAATGCCATAGTGCGCATCGGCGCTGATCGTTTTGAACTGCTTCAGCCAGAAGCCGGTGGAAAGGGAAATATTCAGAAAGCCTTTGACCACGTTGTAGGTGCTGATATCGCTGTTGAGCCTGCTGATCTCTTCGCCGATGACCTCGCCGGTTTTTTCAGGGCTCAGCTTCGCCGCTTTGATGTATGGAAAGGTGACGAGGGTGAAATCGCCCTCGAATTCTTTTTTGGTTTTTTGCAAAATGACGTCTTCCGGCTTCGTGCTGAGCGCAAAGAGCTGGTTGACGGCAGCCGAAATGGTTTCGGATAAAAGCTGTTCAATATTCATAGCCTTCAAAAATACATATTATCCCGTTGGGAATCATATAAAATACGCTAATGCTGCTATAACTTATCTGTTTTTTGGGCGCTTGTCTTCCGGCAGGCAGACCCGGGCGGGCCGGATTTTCCGTTGCACAGGATGCCTGTCCTTCATGCGGTTTACGCAGAAGTTTTTAGAGTACCATTCAACATTGAGGGGAATACCTGCCCAAAGAAAAGCGATCCTCTCCGGCAGCGTAAGGTTTACAGGTCCTGTGCTTTTTCGGTGCTGGCAGACAGGGCACATGACAAATTATAAACGACAATGGATTTTTGTCTTATCTTAGCAGGGTCTTAATTTTTTTATGAGGAAACTATTAGTAACCGGAGGGGCGGGGAATGTGGGAGGCGCGTTGGTAGAAAAACTAATCCAGGACGAACAGAATTTCGTGGTAGTGGTTGATAACTTATCGACAGGCTACCTCACAAAACTCCCCCAAACAAACACCGGAAATTGGAAATTTATTAAAGCAGACGTCAACAATTATGACGAAATCTCCCCTGTGCTGCTGAACGAACATTTTGACTATGTCTTTCACTTCGCTGCGGTTGTGGGCGTTGCGCGCACCCAGGAAAACCCGATCAGCGTGCTGAACGATATTTCGGGGATAAGGTACATCCTGGAGCTGTCGAAGCAGTCATCCGTGAAGCATGTGTATTTTTCCTCCTCCTCGGAAGTATACGGGGAGCCCATGGAGCTGCCTCAGCATGAGCATCGTACGCCGCTCAATTCACGTGTTCCTTATGCCGTGGTGAAAAATGTGGGCGAGTGCTTTTTCCGGAGCTACCAGCTCGAATACGGATTGCCTTATACGATCTTCCGCTTCTTCAATACCTATGGCCCTAACCAGAGCACGGACTTTGTGGTGTCGAAATTTCTGGCGGCGGCTCTGAGGAACCAGGACATCACCATCTACGGCGACGGCTCGCAAACCAGGACCTTTACCTATGTGGACGATACGGTGAACACCTGCATCGCCATCCTCAACAGGAGGCTGCTGGTGAACGATGTGGTGAACATCGGCAGCGATAAGCTCATGACCGTGCTCGAGCTGGCACAGCTGGTGATCAGGCTTACGGGCAGCCAGTCGAAGATCGTTCATCTTCCGGCCCTGAAGGAAGGCGATATGACCCGCCGGCAGCCGGATAATACCAAGATGAAGCAGATCCTCGGGCAAGAGCTGATCCCGGTGGAGGAAGGGATCCGACGGATGATGCAGGATA
>Ga0233425_10011504_pt1 | contig 10300 bp, 10 predicted proteins | sample Watercolumn_Towu_2_FD_181712 | JGI IMG/M metagenome (GOLD analysis project Ga0233425, IMG submission 181712) | Freshwater microbial communities from Lake Towuti, South Sulawesi, Indonesia - Watercolumn_Towuti2014_140_MG | ecosystem: Environmental > Aquatic > Freshwater > Lake | place... | reverse complement strand
CGACGCGGATCATGTTGCCCTGCCGCACCATGCCCAGGCTCTTCGACTGCAGCACCACGTCCAGCGCCTGGTCCCAGGGCACGTTGCGCATGCGGATGCTGACCTGTCCCGAGACGTTGTCGGCGGTGATGATGTTCACGCGACCGACGTCCGCGAGCAGACGCAGCACGTTGTGGACGTCAGCGTCCTTCAGGTCGAGGTCGATGCGGCGCCCGGTGTAGCCGCCGCGGCGCGCTTGCCCGAGCAGGCCGGGGGTCACGGCGCTGGCCTGGTCGGCCTCGGTGGTCTTCTCCGTGCCCGCTGCCGCGAAGCCCGCGTGGACCTGCGGGATGTCGGCGTAGGAGTCCTCGACGTGCACGGTCATGGTCTTGCGTGCGGCGCCTCCGTCCTTGGCCACCCCGGTGCGGGTCGAAGGCAACGTGCCCGGCTTGAAGAAGGACCACACGAGCGTCGAGCCGTTCTTGGCGATCTGCGTCGCCACCCGCGCGTCGCTCTCCACCTCGACGACCACGTTCCTGGTCTTCGCGTCGACGTAGCTCGAGACCGCACCGACGAGCCCGCCGAACGCCGACACGTCGAGCTTGCGCACCAGCGCTTCGGGGAGGAGCGCGCCCTCGATGATCAACGTGGAGCGCCCCGCCGTTCCGCCGCTCTGCCGGTATTTCGCTCCGTTCCCGAGATCGACCAGCACCTTGTCCTCGAGCTTGGTGTGCTCGAAGCGAATGTCGGAGACGCGGACCGTCTCGTCGCGCGCAGGCTCCTCGCTCGGGGCTTGGATGCGCTTCGCGCGCGGCTCGTCGATGACCCCGCTCTTGCCGGGCACCAGGCTGATCAGCAGGCGGGTACCGTCGACCTTGACGGAGTACTTCGCGTCCTCGAGCAAGGTGACCAGCACGCGGGTCGTCTTGGCCTCTCCGTTCTTGAAGGCCTGCGCCATCACGCCGCCGACCACGCCGGTGCGCCGGGTGATGGCCGCCGGCGCGCCCTTGATGTCGGCGCCGGGGACGTCCACGATCAGGCGCCGGCCGTTCTGATCCAGCCGCGCCGTGTACGTCGGCTGCGCCGAGAAGCTCACCACGACCTGTGCGCCGCCGGACTCCCCGGGGTTCACCCGGATATCGGTGGCGACCTTTGGATTCTCCGCTGCTTCGGCGCTGCGGGGCCCCGCGAGCAGGGAGAGCTCGAAAGCTGCGGCAATCACCATCGCGAGACGGAACGAAGTCGACCTCATCATCAGGCTCCGATCGTCGGTATGAACGAGCAGATGCTCGATCACCCGTTCAGTCATCGTAGCGACGCGACGCCGGAACGAACAAATTCCGGGGGTCGATCTGCGACGCTTAATGAAGCGAGGCGCCGCGCGTCAGGCCAGCGCGTCCAAGCTCAGGTCGAGGTTCTGCTCGTCCCCGACCCGCTGGAGCTCCCGCCGGAGCTCGGACAGCGCCACGTCCGGCGGAACGTGGATCACCGCCTCGAGCTGAAAAGTCGGCGTGCCGGTGAGCGGCTGGTGGACGACGCTGGTCTCCAGCGACGCGACGTTCACGCCGCGCGCGGCCAGCACGGTCGTGACGGCCTCGACTATTCCCGGCTGGTCCAGCCCGGTGACGCGGAGCTCGAAGGCCAATACGCCTCGCTTCGCGCCGGGCGCCTCGGTCTCGCGGAAGTGACACTCCAGCGCGAGCCTGGAGGCCACGGCGCGCGCCGCCTCCTCGGCGCGCGCCAGCTCCTGCGCCGCGCCGGAGAACAGCACGAGCATGGCGAACTCGCCGCCCAGCACCGCCATGCGGCTGTCCTCGAGGTTCGCGCCCGCGCGGTGGATGGCCGCGGAGATTTCCTTGACCAGACCGGCTCGGTCGGGGCCGACCGCCGTGAGCACCCTGAATCGCCTGGACATGGGCCGACCATGGCCCGTCCAGGCGCCGGGCGCCATCACTTCTCGGAGATGACCGTGCCTTCGGGCCTGAGCGGGATGACCTTGGTGGCGCTCGGGACGTCGGGGTTCTGCGGGTCCTCGCGCACCAGCACGACGTCTCCGTCGCGGATGCGGTCGATACGCCAGTTGATTTCGTAGGCGCGCGCGGTGGTCGTGCTGGCCTGGACCACCTCGGCTCGCCCGACGAACTGGCCGCGCTGCACCACGTGCCCCTTGCCGGTCGGGTCGACCAACATCGCCTTGGCGGGATCGATGCCGGTCACGATGCCCACCAGCTTGAGCTCGTCGACCGAGTACTGGTCGAGCAAGACCTCGCGCTGCGACTTGACCTTCCCGCGCGCCTCTTCGACGAACATGTTCGCGAAGGAGCGGAAGGGGTCACGGCTCTTCTCGTTCTCCGCGAACTCCGCCTCCTGGAAGTCGATCTTCGGAGGTCCGGCGGGCGCGTCCGCCACGCCGGCGTCCACCACGGCCACCGGCGCAGGTGCCGCTGAGCCGGCCGGCGCGCCATCCTTGCTGGGCCCCTTGCTGCTGCACGCGGCTCCCAGCACGGCGAGCACGAACAGCGTCGAGCTGAGGCGGGTCATTTCTTTCCTCCGGCGGGCGGCTGCGCGCCGCCGCGTTTGTCCGCCCCACCCCTGGCCGCCGCCTCGTCGAGCATCCTGAACGCGGTCGCGAGCACGGTGACCTTGATCACCACGTCGCTGCCCTCCTTCAGCTTGGGCTCGGTCGCGTTGATGTTCTCCATGTTGATGATGCGGTCGAGCTGACCGACACCGTAGAAGAACTTCGCGACCTGGTGGAACTTCCCGGAGAGCTCCAGCTTCATCGGCACGCGGGAGTAGAACTTGTCCGGGCTCTCCTCGGCGGGAGTCCACGCCGTGAGCGCCACGCCGGAGACGTTCGCCACGGCCTGGATCGAGCTCAGGAAGGACGGGTACTCGGTGCTCTTCGGCAGGATCTTCTCCAGCTCGCGCGCGCGCTGCTGGCGCTCGGTGAGCTCGGCCAGGTCCTTCTGGTAGGCGAACTCGTTCTTGCGCGCCTCGGCCAGCTCACCGCGCAGCTGTCGCTCCTTGCCCTGCGCGGCCTTGATGGAGCTCGCGAGGTCACCGTAGAACACCACGAAGTACGCGACGGCCACCAGGACCAGGAGGCCCACTCCGATGCCGAGCTTGGCGACCAGCGGGAGCTTGGCAAGGCTGCTCTCTTTGGCCATCAGTACCTCACCTTCGCTTCGAGCTCGAAGCGCACGACTTCCATCTGCGAGTCCTTGTCCCTCTCGGTGCGCGCCGGCAGCAGACGCACGTCGTAGAAGAAGCTGGAGAGGCCCATGCGGCGAGCCAGCTCGCTGACGTCCTCACCGTCGCGCGCGATGCCTTCGAGCCGGACCTTGCGTTGCTGCTCGTCGAACTTGGTCAACCAGAGGCGCCGCGCGTCCCACGAGGGGTTGTAGACGGCGAGCGGGTTGTCCTTGCGCAGCTGCTGCAGTCGGTCCGGGTCCACGCTGGGGCCGCGGCCTGGAGTGAGCAGTCGGGCCAGCTCGAGCATCACCGAGGTGGGACCGGTGCGTGCGCTCTGCAGCTTGGAGATGGCGTCCTCGCGGGAGCGGAGCTGCTCGAGCTTGTCCTTCACCTCGGTGTGGTTGGCCACGGCTTGCTTGGCGCGGTCGATCTGGGTCTGGAGCTCGGCGTTCTTGCGGTTCTGGTCCTTCAGCTCCTCGTTCTTGATGCTGTGGAAGACGAAGAGCGCCACGACCTCCAGCAAGAAGGCGACCAGCAGCCCTATCAGCCAGAGCTGGCTGCCCTCGCTGCGCTCGGCGCGTCGCTTCTGCGGGAGAAGGTTTATCTTGATCACGCGCGCGTCTCCTTTTCGTGCCGGAGCGCGAGGCCGGCGGCAACGGACAGCTGCGCGGCCCTCTGCTGTAGGAGATTTCCGTCCACTTCCCTGGCCTCCACCTGCAGGCGCTCGGCCGCGCTCCAGACCTCGGTGGGCACGCGCGCGCGGCGCTCGATGGCTTGCGCGAGCTGGACCATCGCGGAGGTCCCGCCCGTGACGTAGATGCGGGAGATCTCGCCCTCGCCGCTGGTGGCCAAGTAGAAGTCCAAGCTGCGCTGGATTTCGGCGGCGATGGCGTCCGTCACCGCTTCGATGACCTGCACGACCTGCTGCGGCACCATGCCCGCGCGCTGCGGGTCGCTGGGGTCCGCGGCACCGCCGCACTTGTACGCCTCGGCCTGCTCGTAGGGTACGCCGAGCGCCTTCTGGATCTCGTCCGTGACGACGTTGCCGCCGTTGGCGATCTCGCGAGTGAAGGCGCTGACGCCGTTGGCGATGATGTTCAACGAGCACAGACTCGCGCCCACGTTGATCAGCCCGATGGTCTGATCCGGCGGCAGCCCACGCGAGTACTCGAACATGTTCTGCACGGTGAATGCGTCGATGTCGCAGACGACGGGCTTGAGCTTCGCGTCACGCGCGAGCTGTGCGTAGTCGTTGATCTGGTCTCGTTTCGCCGCCACCAGGAGCAGCTCCATCTGGCTGGTTTCCGGCTTCTTCCTGAGCACCTGGTAGTCGACTTGCACGTCCTTGATGTCGAACGGGATGTGCTGCTCCGCCTCCCAGTGGATCTGCTCGTTGAGCTCCTCGCGCGTCATCATCGGCACGGTGATCTTGCGGATGATCACGCTCTGGCCCGAGACGCTGATCGCGATCTCCTTCTGCTTGATCTTCGCGTCGTGGAACACGCGCATCAGGCCCTCGACCACCGCCGAGGCGTCCATCACCTGCCCGTCGACGATGGTCTGCGGGGCCATGGGCACGAAGCCCAGGCGCTGCAGGCCGAGCCCCCGGCGGCTCTCCTTGATTTGGACCACCTTGATCGAGCTCGTCCCGATGTCGACCCCGACCAGATTCTTGCCTTCGCCCATGGAGCCTCTCGACGGAGAAGGGCTTCTGCGAGGAAACCCGGCGCAAATGGTTGCACCCCTTGGAGCCGAGCGCCAAGAAACGGGGGGTTATCGCGGAGCTCGTTTCAGTAAGTGAGCGCCCGGCTGCACGTGTGGTCAGATCTGCGCCCTGTTTTTTTCGCCTTCCGCCGCGACGCGGTAAAGGTTATCGGGTGCTGCCCCGGATGACCCGCACGGTCTTCGCCCTCACGTGTGCCTCGGCGCTGGCCCTCGCGGCGAGCGCGTCGGCGGCCCCGACGCCGAAGTCGCTCGGCGGGGCCCGCGTGCACGTGGTCTACCCCGGGCAGACCTTGGCGATGATCGCCAAGCGCTACAACGTGAGCGTCGACGCCCTGTGCAAGGCGAACGGCATCACGCGCAAGAGCGCCATTCGGCCCAAGCAGCGCCTGGTGCTCCCCAGCAGGGACGGCGACACCGTTCCAGCATCACTGGACCCCGATCCCGACCTGGCCAGGCCCGAGAAGGGCGACAAGCCCGAGAAGGGCGACAAGGCCAAGCCCGAGAAGGCCGAAGAGAAGCTCGCCAAGGGGAAGAAGAAGGCGAGCACGCTCGTGCTGTCGAGCTACACCGGCTCTTGGCGCGGTCAGGTGTTCAAGAAGGGGAAGATCACCGACTCCGCGCGTGCCGGCATCGAGAAGGTGCTGGCGGCCTGGCGCACCGGCCAGCACCAGGCCATCAACGACCGCCTGATCCGGATCCTGGTGAAGGTGAGCGACCACTTCGGTGGCAAGCCCATCCGGGTCGTGAGTGGCTACCGCCCCTACTCGCCGACCCAGTACACGCCGCACTCTCGGCACAATTCGGGTCACGCCCTCGACTTCAGCATCCCCGGCGTCTCCAACAAGGTGCTCAGGGACTACTGCCGCACGCTGACCAACGTGGGCTGCGGCTTCTATCCAAACTCCAGCTTCGTGCACCTGGACGTGCGGGAGACCAGCGCATATTGGGTGGATTTCTCGGGCCCCGGGCAAGCGCCGCGCTACGCGGACGCCCAGGGCCGCGACCCTGGCGAGGCGGAGCGCGAAGAGCCGGCGGTCGGCGCGGGCGACGGCTCGGGCGGGGACGAGCAGACCTTCGACCCCGACGAGATCTGAGCCGCTCAGGGCTCTTCTTCCTCACCGACCTCGTAGCGCTGCGCGATTCGGATCGCGAGGACGAAGATCGCCGCGATGGCGAAGCAGACCATCGCGACCTCGACCCCGAGCAGCCCGGGGGGCAGGAGGACGTGCTCCGCCGCTAGCTCGAGGCAGAAGAAAGTGGCGAAGTAGACCACCAGCCTCCGCGGTGTCTTCCAGGTGCGGAAGCGAAACGCGAACACGGCGGTGAGCGCCGAGGCGATGGAGCAGGCGACCAGGACGGAGATCAGGGCTCGGCTCCTCGGCGATGGAAGTCGTCGCCCTGCGCGAGCGCGTGCTCGACGAGGTTGGGGATGAGCGCAGGCTCGATGCCGCGCCAGAACACGTGCCAGCGCGGCAGGCGCACCAGCCCGTCGCACACCTTGGCGTACCAGGCGGCGACGGGGTTGTCGGGGCGCGTGCGCCAGAAGAGCCGGGGAAAATCCCGGCTGATGGCCTGCCACAGGTCGCGCCCCATCCCTTCGCCCTGGGCCACGGGGTCGACGGAGAACTTGGCGAGGTAGGGCGCGTCGGGCGTGTCGTGCAGGATGGCAGCACCCCGGTAGTCCTCCTCGACGTACACGGCGAGCGGCGGCGTCGAGAAGAACTCGCCCTTGAGGTCGTGGCCGAAGCTCGACTCGATGAGGCGCTCGAGGCGCGGTAGGTCGAGCGAAGCGTAAGAGTCGAAGCGGCGGATGGCCGTACCGCGCTTGATCAACGTCCCGGCGCCCTTCACCGTGAAGAGCTCGCGAAGCAGGTCGAGGGGCGAGGTGATGCTGACCAGCAGCTGCTCGTCGGCGCATGACCCGAGCAGCGCCTGCACGTGGCCGAAGAGCGTGGCGTCCTCCTTGCGCAAGAGCTTGTGACCGGTGAGGAGCTCGGTGTCCGTACGCAGGTTGACGAGCGAGAGCCCGCGCGAGTCGACGGACAGGAGGTTCTTCTCGGCGATGCTCAGGCTGCGCTCGCTGGTGAGGTGCAGCGGGCCACGGCGCCGGAGCAGCACGAGCTTCCGCGTGTCGAGGCGCTCGGCCAGGCGCGCGAGCCAGGCCAGACGATCGCTCGCGTCGTCCGCGAGCTGCACGATGGGCCAGCGCCCCGCGCGAAGCTCGCTGCGAAGCGTCTCGCTCAGGTCCTCTTCCCGCGGGAAGTGTAGCGTGTGGTCGACCTGTGCTGCCTCCAGGCGCTTGACCAAGCGCTCGCGGGCGCCTTCCGCTTCGCGTGGGTCGAACAGACCCAGCACGACGGGCGCGGCCAGGCCGAGGTCTTTCAGGAAGCGGAGCTGCTCCGTGAACGAGCCCTGCCCCTGGCGGATGACCGGAGCACCCGGCGCGATGATCGCGAAGCTCTCCTTCGGCATGCGCCGGAACAGGCCCAGGTAGAGCTCCGCCTCCGCGCGGCCGCTCACGCTCTCCAGGAACGTGAGCAGCGCCTCGGCGGTGGCCGGCAGTGCCGGCGTCAGCGCCGGGTCGGCGGGCAGGGTCGGCGGAGCGGTCATCCCGAGGCGCCCCCGTAGCACGGCGGGAGCAGCCGAGTATATTGCCGGCCATGCAAGTGGGCCTCGTGACGCCGCCGGGAGTGCTCGGCCAGTTCGTCGCCCAAGCCATCGGGCCCGCCGGTCACGCGCTGACGGTGGCACCGGATCTCGACGCCCTGCTCGAGCAAGCCGAGGCGAAGCTCGACGTGGTGCTGTTCGCGCCGGTGGTCGCCGGGTTGCCAGCGGAGCGCGCCCTCTCCGTGGCGCAGGCCGCCGGGGTCGCGCCGGAGCGCGCGGTCTACCTCGGGCTCGACGCCTCGGCCTGCGAGGAGGCGCAGCGTGCCGGCTTCTTCCGCGCGCTGTCCATTCCGTTCCAGACCCATGAGCTCCTGGCCACCATCGAGGACAGCGCCCGCGGCAAGCTGGTGGTGCTGCTCGCGGACGACAGCGACCTCATCCACAAGCACACCGTGCCTCTGCTCACCGCTGCCGGCTACGACGTGCGCGAGGCGTGGGACGGCGAGGAGGCCCTGGGCATGCTGCGGGCACACAAGCCCGACCTGCTCCTGACCGACGTCGAGATGCCCAAGATGGACGGCTACACGCTGTGCCGCGCGGTGAAGAACGACGAGGCCCTGGCGGATCTCCCGGTGGTCATCTGCTCCAGCCTGGGTGAGGCCGCCGACCTCGAGCGCGGCTTCGACTCGGGCGCCGACGACTACCTGGTGAAGCCCGTGGTCCCCGAGGAGCTGGTGAGCCGGCTGCATTCGCTGATGGCGACCCGCATGATCAGCGCTCGCGAACGCGTGCTGGTCGTCGACGACTCGGCCGCCATTCGCCACCTGGTCGCCGACTGCCTGCGGCGTCAGGGCTTCCGCGTGGAGACGGCCGTGGACGGCCACGACGGCCGCGACAAGGCCGTCGCCACGCCGCCGGACCTGGTGCTCACGGACTACGACATGCCGCGCATGACCGGCTTTCAGCTCGTGCACGCGTTGCGCCGCGACCCCAAGACCCGAGACGTCCCCATCGTGATGCTGACCGCGCGAGACACCAAGCGCGACCAGGCGCAGATGCGCGCCGCGGGCCTCACGAGCTACCTGGTCAAGCCCTTCGGCACCGACAAGTGCATCGCCATCGTCGAGCGCGTGCTCGCGGAGGCACGCCTGGCCCGGTACAAGGAGGCTTCGCGCCTCTACATCTCCGAAGGCGCGGTGAAGGCGGCCGAGGAGATGAGCCGCGAGGGGAACTTCGGCGAGGTCCGCGCCAGGGAGGTCGACGCCACGCTGCTGTTCAGCGACATCTCGGGGTTCACCAACATGAGCTCGAAGATGTCGGCGGCCGAGGTCGTCTCCATCCTGAACGAGTCCTTCGACGCGCTGTGCGTCGTGATCAAGGAGCAGGGCGGCGACATCGACAAGTTCATCGGCGACGCCATCATGGCCGTGTTCGAGGATCGCCCCGAGCTCGAGGAGCAGCACGCCTTGCGGGCGGCGCGAGCGGCCTGGGGAATGCAGCAGGCCCTTGGGCGTTTCAACGAAGGCAAGGATCACCGCCTCACCATGCGGATAGGGCTGAACTGCGGGCAGATCGTGCGCGGAGACATCGGCTCGCGCTACGTGCGCCGTGACTACACCTGCATCGGCGACGTGGTGAACCGCGCGCAGCGCCACGAGGGCAAGGCCCCGCTGGGCGGCGTGCTGATGAGCGTCTCGGTCTACGGGCGCATCAAGGACCACGTCGAGGTGAAGGAGATGACCGGCCTCACCTTCAAGGGCATCGACGAACCGCAGAGCGCCTACGTGCTCGAGGGATTCAAGACATGACGAAGACCACCTCGCTTCTCGCCATCGTGGGCGCTGCCGCGCTCGGGGTACTGCTCGGAGCGCGGCCTGGCGAAGCGCAGGAGGCCAGCCGCTACCCTTACGACCCGGTGTGCCCGTGGGGCCGGCTCTCGAACGGCAAGGGCATGCTCGTGCGATGCATCTCGCAGGACGAGGCGGCCGCGATGCCGGCGAAGGGCACGAAGCCCGCCGTCCCTGCCGCCAGCGCCGCGCCCCCGCCGAGCGCCGCGCCCGCACCCCCTGCACCTTCGGCCAGCGCCGCTCCGGCACCCTCGGCGAGCGCGGAAGCGCCGCCCGAGGACCCGCTCAAGGTCTACGCGTTGAAGAGCATCACGGTCACCCCAGACGAGGGCAAGCTCGCGGGCGCGGAGAAGAAGCTCGCCAACGGCAAGGACAAGATGCTCGAGTGCCTCGGCAAGCACGGTGGCCTGGAGAAGCCCGAGGGCGAGGCCCACGTGCGCTTCCTGGTGAGCGCCCGCGGCCGCGCCGAGGGCGTCTCGGTCACGAAGCGCGTCGCGATGAGCGCCGCAGCCGCCGACTGCATCGCCCACGTCGTCGACCGCCGCCCCGTCGGCACCCCGGAGGCGCCCATGACCGCCGCCACCGCCGTGATCCGCCTCGCGCGCGTGAGGAAGTAGCCCGCCCTCACCCCAGCGGCTCGCGCCCGCGCCGCACCCCAATTGCTCGCGCCCGCGCCGCACCCCAATCGCTCGCGCCCGCTCCGCACCCCAATCGCTCGCGCCCGCTCCGCACCCCAATCGCTCGCGCCCCGCTACTCGCTCGCGGCGTGGGGGGTCTCTCCGCCGCCGAGTTTGCCGCCAACGACATGACCAACGACATGACCAACGACATGACCAACGACATGACCAACAGCAAAGTCCGTGCGAGCCAGACCCCCCATTCCGCCTCGCCCGGACCCGGCGCGACCAAGGGGGTCTCACCGAAGCCGCCCCCGAGTCCCCGGCTGG
>Ga0233425_10011503_pt1 | contig 10301 bp, 11 predicted proteins | sample Watercolumn_Towu_2_FD_181712 | JGI IMG/M metagenome (GOLD analysis project Ga0233425, IMG submission 181712) | Freshwater microbial communities from Lake Towuti, South Sulawesi, Indonesia - Watercolumn_Towuti2014_140_MG | ecosystem: Environmental > Aquatic > Freshwater > Lake | place... | reverse complement strand
CGGGGCAATTCCTGAATCCGCGACATGTCCAATTTATCTGCAATACTGCATGCAGCGCCGAGTGCAACAGCAAGAAGGACGTTCTCGGTTCCAGCCCTTCTTCCACTCTCTTGCCCTGCCCCATGGATGAGGGGGTTGATTTCGGTTCCCTTTCTTATGTAAAGCGCACCGATTCCCTTTGGTGCGTACAGCTTATGTCCTGCGATAGAAAGCAGGTCAACTCCGAGTGCATCCACAGAGGCAGGAATCTTTCCGATGCTCTGTGATGCGTCTGTATGGAACAATGCGCCCGCATCCTTTACTATGCGGGATATTTCGGCTATAGGCTGAATGGTTCCAACCTCGTTGTTTGCATGCATGACAGAGACGAGGATTGTCCCTGAGGTGATGGCCCTGCGAACGTCATCAGGATCCACCATTCCGAAGCGGTCAACCGGAAGCACAGTTATCTCTGCCCCAAACTTCCCCAGAAAGCGGCACGGATCAAGAATGGATGGGTGTTCAACCGCAGTGGTGATTATATGATTGCCTTTTGTGCGATCTGCAAAGAAGATCCCCTTAAGGGCATGGTTGTTTGACTCTGTTCCGCTGCTTGTAAGAATGATCTCCGAAGGGTCAGCTCCAATAAGCATGGCGACCTCGGCGCGGGCATTTTCCACCGCATTTCTTGCAGGCATCCCCGCCCAGTGAGAGCTTGAAGGATTACCATAGTGTTCCGTAAGGAAAGGCCGCATTGCCTCAACAACCTCAGGCGCAATCGGCGTGCTGGCGTTGTAGTCGAGGTATATTTTCTGCGCTTCGTCAAAACTCATATCGCACCTGCAGATACACGTTGTCATTTCTGGCCAGCTGACCGAACTGGCCCCATTTCTCACCGCCTCCGAAAATATTTGCACCAAGGGCAGCCCAGATATGGTCAGAGAAATTATACTTTACTTCAGGATTTATCAGGTAATCGCCGTCAGACAGGCTCAAAAACGAGAAGAACGAAAGCCTGAGCGTCTGATGCATAAGGAATTGTGTGAGCCTCACAGAAGCAAGGTCATGCAGCCTCTTTTCCTTCGGCAGGCCGGGAGGCAGGGCTTTCATATATGCCGCGTAGTCATGCATATATTCAGCGTAGTACTGGAGGCCTATCGTGAAGTCCTCCCATAGCTGTTTCTGATAACCGATAAGGAATCTTGTCTGTGAGTTTGGTATCATTGGCTTGCTGCCGTTCCTGTCTTGTCTGAAATCATAATACCCTGTCTCAAGGCTTACCACTCCGTCAAAGGCCTTGCCCTGAAGGCTTGCGCCATAGGCTGTCAGCTTCGGATAGAAGAGGGTGAGCTTTGTTGGCATCATAGGGTTATCAAGCATTGCGGAGGGCTGCCTGAAAAAACCTCTGTAGAAGTATAAGGATGCGTCGTAGCCTGCAATGTCCCTGTATGCCCGCAAGGCGATCTCGGTATTTTCGAGGGATGAAGAGGGCTTTTCCTCTTCCCTGTCAGTCAGTCTATGCATTGGGTCGAACATCCAGAACCGTTTTTCATCAGGGAATCTGTTCGGCGCAAAGAACGGAATGAGAACAAGCTCAAAGGAAGTAAAACCGGGATATGCACCGATCCTGATCCCGTCTATGCCTTTCTTCAGGTATTCGAGCGGTCTGCCTGAAAAAAAGGCCTCATAGTCTTTTGGGAAGAAATCGTTGATAAATATCAGATCGCCGAGGCCCCATGTTATGATCTGCCGCCCGGCCCTCATATCCCATGATGAGGCTGTGAAGTCAATATATGCCTCGCGCAGTTCCAGATCAGCCTTCCTGTCGAGGTGGTCGTAGAAGGCATCGGTTTTAATGAAGACCCGGAAAGGGTCTTTTGCGGCCTCCAGTTTCAGCTGAACCCTCTCCTCCGCAAGCTTGAAATCGCCGCTGTCCGGATTCGGGCCTCCTGTACTGAAGGAGTAATTGGACTGCAGAAAGCCGTGTATTGAGATGTCGGCTGCATGAGTTGACGTACCATGCAGAAACAGATATAAGAGGATAAAAGGCAGGAATATTCTGCTCCTCATCATGGCATTTCTCCGGATAAAGATTTCTTTGCTCGGATACCGACAAATCCCGACTCTGGTATAAGGCAGGTGCGTGCTTCCTCTTCCGCAGGCTCATCCGTTGGAGGCTGGCAGAGAACCGAAGAATATGTCTCAACCGAAAACCCGGCCGTATTCAGCATTTCATTAACCTCTTCCACATCGTAGAATCGTGCATGCATGTAGATGTGGTGGCCTTCATCTTTTTTCTTCATATACAGTCTGCCCCATGGGCTCTCCAGGTTTATAAGACCTATTACCATGCCCCCATCTCTTCTGAGGACCCTGTAGGCCTCGGATATGACTCTCTGAGGATCATTAACAAAACATAGGGTAAAGAGAATAAAGACGCCTCCGAAAAGGCTGTCAGCATACGGAAGATTTTCTCCGAAGGCCTGCTCAACATTAATGCCTCTGCCTCTGGCCATAGCAGCAAGCGGCTCTGAAGGCTCAACACCGTATCTTATTCCGAGCGCCTTGGCAAAGCGGCCTGATCCAACACCTATCTCAAGAAAGGGCGGCACAAGGTCTTTCGTAAGCAGCAGGACTGCAGCATGTTCTAATGCGAACAGCATGCGGCCTTCAGCTTTGTCAAACCACTGGTCATACTCTTCGGCATGCCGAGAGAACGCCTCTGCAGCTGAAGCAGTGTCTTTGCTCACTCTATCCACTTTTTCGGCGGCTGCTTGAGAAAGCGCTCTGAAAAGAGACTGTCCTCTATGCCGAGGTTGTAATCTGTCTTTATGTACTTCACTTCTGTCATGTGGCCGCTCTGGAGGTTCTTCATTGTCCGCCTTGTAACTGTCGGGAAGCCTTTGACATCCTTGATCTCATCCGCAGAGAAGGTCTTGTACAGCTCTCCGCGTTTGTCATAATACTCTTCCTTTATTGGAAGGGATGTTGCCTTGTCTATCCATGACAGCTTATGGCCGTAATCAACATCAGAGGCCTTTGGGGTGCTCCTGATCACGTAACAGTCCCTTGCTCCAAGCTTTTCCTCTTTGCCGACTGCATGAGCGTCGTCCTCAATGTCCCTGCCCGAGACATCCTCGTAGGTGAAATCAGAGCCCACAAAGCTTGACCGCTTGTCCTGTGCTGCGATTCGCCTGACCATACTGATGGCCGGCACGAAGAGCCACCGGTCATCGTCCTTCTTAGGATATTTGTAAACCATAAAGGTCATGTCCTTCACATCTGCAGGCTGGAAAAAGTAGATAAAATACTTCTGGTCGCCGCCTGTCTCGCCGAAGTTTTTTCTCAGCATGGTCATCTCCCTGACCCTTTCCTGTCCGCCCCTGCTCACAAGCTTCATCATTACCCTTGCCTTGAAATCCTTGCCCGGATAGAGGAATGCTGCCTGGGACTTTTTCATCACCTCGTCTGCGGTTATGGCAGAAGACGTGCCAGTTATGACAAGAAACAACAAGATTGCCATAATACCGAGCAACCCATAAGAGTGCCTGTCTCGTGTGTCACTCCGGCTTGTCCGGAGTCTTTCTTCTGAGGGATTCCCGACAAGCGGGAATGACAGACCTGTTGTGACGTTATTGCCAACTATCAAAATCCTTTTCATATCTTTTCTCCTTTCATAAGCCAGCCCTGCATGAGCGTTATGAGGGCAGGCAGGTAGATAAGTGTCATTACAGCGCTCAGGAGCATCATACTCACAATAAACGCGCCGACTGTGATATATGGAGTTAGCGGGGCAAAGATCATCACGGCAAAGGACGCTGCAAAGAGAATGGCATTGCGGACAATGCCTTTTCCTGGCCGCGCAGCTGTCCAGAGAAGTGCATCAGACAGAAGCTCAGCTGGGGCCTCCCTCAGTCTCTGCCGCAATCTGGAGACAAAATGTATTGCAAAGTCTACTGCCATGCCTAATGAAAGGCATGAGAGCACGGAGATCGGCATGTCAAAGTCTTTCCCTATGTAGCCCACAACTCCGTATAGAAGCAGGACAGTGAAAAGGAGCGGTGTGTATCCGACAACTGCCCACTTGAGAGAGCGGAAATCATAGGCGAGTATGGCGAAGACGACGATCAGCGCGAGGATAAAGCCCTTCATCATATCCCAAAGCACTTCGTCATTCCAGACAAGGTTGAAGTAGGCAATGCCTGCAGGCTTCACTTCAATGGGAGCAGGGTTGGTCTTCCTGTATTCTTCGGCAGCCTTTATAACCTCCCTCATGGCATTGGCATCCCATGTCTTGAGCTGCACCCAGATGTTGGCCCTCTTAAACGGATAGTCAACAACATTGTCCAGATCTGACGGTTTTGCTGACATCGAAAAGAGGAAGATATACTGGCCGATCATCTCCCTTGTCTCAGGCACAGTGTCATATTTGGGGTTGTCATCATGGAGCACGCGGTTGATGCGTTTGACGTAGTCAACGACCGACGTTGTTTTGCCTACAACAGGCAGCTTTTCGAGATGCCTCTGGAGCCCTTCTATATACCTCATTGCCTCAGGTGTCTTGATGTAATCATCGTCCTTTGCAATTGCAACTACATAGCCGAGCGATGTCCCGCCGAGGGCCTTGTTGATTGCCGTATCAGCGATCCTTACTTCACTGTCCTTTTTGAACCACTCCACAAGGTTGTTGTTCACGACAATCTTCGACAGTCCTATTACAGCTATCACAAAGAGGATGATACCGACCAGAACGGTCTGCTTCGGGTGATGCGCCCCGAATCCGGCAAGACCTCTTAAAAATCCAGAACCCCTGCCTGCATTGACATCTTCGGAATGAGCAATCTTTGCCAGCTTCTCGTCCTTCACAAAGGTGAACATGGCAGGTATGAAGCTGAAGCTGAGAATTCTGAGTGCAATAGTGCCGAAGGCAACAAGTCCACCAAAGACCTTAACCGGGATGATGTTCATGAAGAGGAGCACTGCAAAACCGGCTGCTGTTGCCAGGGCAGTATTTCTGACAGGCCGGCTTACTGCCTGCATGGTCTCGATGATCGCCCTTTTCTTGTCACCCGTTTCCCTATACCGGAAATAGAACTCATTGAAGATATGCATGCTGTCTGTTGCGATTGCCATCAGGAATACCGGGGCCATGGAGCTCATGATATGGATCGGGAATCCGAGTCCGATAAGGAGCCCCATGGACCAGACTATGCTTATCATGGCATCCATCATCAGGGTGATCGAGAGGAAGAGGTCCCTGAACATGAGATATCTCACGATCAGCATCACCATGCCGGCAACAGGCGCAAAGAGGGCCATGAGCTTGAACATGTCAGCGCCGAAGGTGTCGCGGGCAACCGGATCGCCTGCAACATAGTACTGCTCATCGCCTTTCTCTTTTCTGACGATCTCACGGATGCTGTCCGCAATCTCCTTGCCGTTTGAGCCTTTTTCGAGCGGGACATAGATGGCGGTGGTCTTGCCGTCTTTTGAGATGATGCGGTTCAGAAACAGCGGATTTTCATAGAGCATCTTCCTGAGATATTCGAGCCCTTTTTCATCATCAGGGGCTTTTGACATCAGGGGTGCGACCTTCAATGTTGAGTCTTCCAAAGTGACATTATCTATGGTCGTAAAACTCGACACATCTCTTGCTGCAACGCCCCGAATCTTCAGTATCTCATCCGTTATCCTCTGTATCTTTCCAAGGGTATCCGGATTGAGAATGCCTTTTTCATTCACGATTCCGACAGCTATCATGTCCTCATAGAGACCGAAGGTCTTTTCGACTTCATCGTTCCAGACCCTCACCTCAGACGTTGCAGGCAGCATGTTTTTTGGATTGGTGTCTGTCTTCATCTTCGGGAACTGGGTCATGAAGGCCATGGTGATGAGCACCGAAATGATCACGACCAGTTTCGGGTGATCAACAGAAAATTCAACGAGCGAAAACTTTTTCATCAGACCCTCCTATATATTCATGTATGCTGATATTTGCATGAATATCAGTTTTTAAAAAGTCAGGTTCATGTCTGCCTGGACAACAACATCTCTGTAATAAGTGCCGGGATCAGCGAAATCAACCCCGTCAACAAAGTCAGCCTTTGACATTCCGAAGAGCGGAACATTAAGCGGACAGGCAAGCATCTGAGCGCCTTCCTTCCAGAGCATGAAAAGGAGTTCCTCTGCAGTGGGCAGTTCCATCTCCTCCATTCTCTTCATCACCGTATCTCCCATTTCTTTAGGCTGGTCAGGCAGGCATTTGAGCTCCTTAACCTTCTCCTTATGGATCGCATTGACGCCCCTTGAACCGAAAAAGAGAGTGACTTTTGAACCTTCCCGGAGCAGGCTCAGGGCTGTCATGAGGGCGTTATAGACCTGACACAGTTCATCATGAAAGCACATTACTGATACGTTTTTTGATATCTTTGTCATGGCTGTTTCTCCTTTGTTATGGCAGATTGCTCAAACCGTTTTTCATCTTGTAGAGGAAGTATTTTTCGAATGCGACCTTCATCCATTTATACATAACTCCAGCCTTCAACTCTGATTCCTGTCTGGGCGGCAGCACAGGTTTCGCCTTCATGAATGCAGCAGTATTGCCCATATCCATAAGACAGAGCACATCTATGGGGGTCTCTTCAGGCTGGGCCTTCCCTGTAATATCTGCAGTGATTGCAAGGGCAGCGGTCTTTGCCATCCTGACTGTCATAAAACCGGTCTTTGGGACCCCTGTAGGTACAGGTGTCGGCTCAGGAGGCGCTATTGCAACTGCAACGCCCACAGTAAAGATATTCCTGTATTTTGTATGACAATATCTTCCATCCACAGGAATAAAGCCCCTTGGGTTCCCGAGATGAGCGACAGCAGGTACACCCTTCATGGCAGGTGCGAACATCGAAAGCTTGAAGGGGAGCTTTGTTCCGTCCTTGAGCTTAACCTCGCCCGGCGTGAACTCTTCAACCGCAGCGTTTGAAATTATCTTGATGTCCCGTTTTGCAAACTCGTCCTCCATCATCCTCCTTGAATTCCTGAGCCCTCCGATCCCGAAATGGCCAATATACGGTTCCGACGTTACGAATGTGATCGGCACTTTATGCCTTATCTTCCTGCGGCGGAGCTCCGCGTCTATCTCAAAGGCGTATTCATAAGGCGGACCTGAGCAACTTACTCCCTGCACTGAGCCGACAACGACACTGCCGGGCGCCTCAAGGAACCTGTCCCATGCCCTGTTAGCCCTCTCTGCCTGAGCCAGCGTAAATATGCATTCAGTATGACCATTTTCAGGGCCGAGGCCCGGGACCTCTTCAAAAGCAAGATAAGGACCTGATGAGATAACGAGGTAGTCATATGGGATCTCTTTTGTTTCTGTCAGGACCCTAAATGCATCTGCCTCGATGCCCTTCACCTTGTCATGAATAAACGATATGCCTTTGTGTTCAAGGACCGGCTTTAAAGGAAACGTGATATCTTCCGCCCTTCTCCAGCCCATCGAAAGCCATGGAAGAGAAGGGACAAAAACAAATTTATTATCGTCACTGATCACAGTAATCTCTGCCTGTCTCCCGAGAAGCCGCTTTAACTCAAATGCTGCTGTCAATCCTCCGAATGAGCCTCCTAAAACAACGATCTTGGTCATAAGTTCCTCCCTCTGTTATTAGAACATCCCGATCACTTTGTCTTCTGCTGCAAGCATCTCGACAAGTTCTCCATAGCCGATCGCTTTTATGTTTTTTTCTATATCGGCTTTCCCGATGCCTCTTAATCGCCTGTCGTCTTCAAGCATATATGTTGTTCTGCAGAAGCTGTGGTCTTCGAGCCTCTGTCCTTCTGTAAAATATACGCCGTTTTGGAGCAGAACAATATCTGCTGACATTGAACGGGCCATTTTTATGCCCCGGGTTCCATCCTGAGTGTCCGGACCACTTTTTATGATCACAATCATTGAGTATCCTCCTCTTCTAAAAGATCATTGTCTCGTCAGAAGCACTGATGATTCCTGATATTTCCTGCTCTCCAGCTATAGAGATTCCCTCGATCAGGTCATCTGCCCTTAGGCCTTCGCTGATAAGCGATAGCTGCTCAGCAAAGACCTCAATTCCCATATCGCAGCAGTCTTTAAGTGCAGTGCCGAGGTTGGTAAAGCAGGTGCCTGTTTCATCCTGCGCTCTTCTGGCGAGCTGCACCCCGCCGTCAAGCAGTATCAGAGACGCGCTGATGTTCTGGGACGCTGCGCCCAGGGCATGTCTTACAGCCTCTGCAGCATTTATGTCACCATACGGGGGCCTTCTCAGAATTATTGCGATTCTTGTCATGTTATCCTCCTATGCCCCGACATTGAGCCAGACATCGGTCTTGTCCATTGTTTCAAATAAACCCTTGAGCGAACCTGTCTCTGTGCCATCAAGGTAGCTGTCTTTCGCAGCACGGCGATAGTTTACGCAGCCGCCTCAGAGAAAGACCTTCAGCCCCTTTGCAATGAGTTCCGAGAACTTTTCTTCAGCATTCAGTATGCCTTTGGCCTTCTGACCTTTCAGGAAGCAGTAGATGCCATCGCCAGAGGCTATGAGGTTGACCGTGTGACCTTTGGCCAGGGCAGCCTCGGCAATGCCCGCAGCTGATTCAGTGTTCTCGTAGGAGTAAGGCGATGTGGAGAGAAATAATGTGATAGTCTTGCCCATAGTAGAATCCTCCCTTGTTGATGTTATTACAACAGCCCTATCTTCCTGACAGTACCTGATACCACATCCTAAGGCCTGTGATCGCAATTATCACCGCGATGATAAGCCTCAGATATTTCGTATTCACCTTCTTGGACATGTTGCTGCCTAACTGTGCGCCTGGAATAGTTCCTGCGACGAGCGCTATGGCTGCAGGCCATATGATCTGGCCGGTTGCCATCTTGCCGATTGTTCCTGTGACTGCGCCCATGAAGACTATGCCGAGCGTGCTGCCTATAACAATACGCGTAGGGATATTCAGCAGGTAGATCATGACAGGCATATAAATGAATGCTCCGGGTGCGCCAACCATCCCCCCGAAACTGCCTATCAGGAGGCTGACAAGAGTTGCAAGGCCTTTGTTATATCTGATGTCTTCAGGGGCAATATTCTGTCCTTGTTCCCTCTTGGGTATGAACATGACTATTGCAGCTATTACTGCCAGAGATGCAAATATTGCGAGCAGCAGGTCGCTCTTTGCCTGTTTCGAGACAAGCGATCCGGCAAGGTTGCCGATTGCATTCGCGCTGCCCATATAGATCAGGATGGATCTGCTTACGAAGCGGTTTCTGTTATGCACGATCAGACCTGTGAGTGAGGCCGAAAGAACCTGGACCATGCTGATGGCTGCGACCTGCTTCATGTCGAATTGGCCTACACCGAGCAGCGGCGGCACATAGAGGAGCAACGGGATCATGAAGATAGCGCCGCCCAAACCGAGGAGGCCGGAAAGGAATCCCCCGCCGAGCCCGAGAAGGAGAAGTGTGATCAGAAGGGAGATATCCATATCATTACTGCCCTGATAACAGGGCTGCCTTTAGTTCTTCGTAGCCGATAATGCCTTCCTTTACTATGAAGATATTGTTTATGGCAACAGAGGGGCAGGGTGGGGGATCGCCGATTGCCTGATAGTCGTGGGATGTCTTGCCGATAATTACTACTTCTGCTCCGAATTCCTTCTCAGCCGACCTGGCTGCTTCAAGGTTGGTCTGTCACCGCCTTCCCATTGGTTCATTTACATAGAGTGTGATCTTCTGTTTTGACATATTGTCCTCCGAATTTGTCATCTCTTCCTGTTACCCGGATATGTGCCCTTCTTTGTTACAGGACAGCACGCCGGGGCAGGGAGTTCTTCTATATAATCCTTCTTCAGGATCTCAAGCAGGTCAGGGATGATCGGGTCTTTCAGGAAGTAGCACCTGAGCCTTCCATCCATGTAGTGGTCTATCAGGCCCTGTTTTCTGAGAAGGGCAAGATGCTGGGAGACATTCGGCTGGCTTATCTCAAGGAAGTCCTCAAAGTCGCTTACGCATTTTACGCCCTTAAGGAGTTCTTCAAGTATTCTGATCCTGACCGGATGCGCAATGGTCCTGAGTGTCTCGACCTGATGCATTATGGATCTCATATTTCGAAGCCTCTCTTTGATCTATGATATATGCAAACATTAGCATGCATGCATGTATTTGTCAAATAAAAAAGCGATCAGCCTTTTGCGACAATGTCTATGAGCTTTGACTTTTCCTGCATCTGTTCGGTGAGAACTTCGCGCATAAGTATGCAGGCCTGGATAACCTTCTGGTTTGCAACGCTGTAGTATATGTT
>Ga0233425_10011502_pt1 | contig 10304 bp, 8 predicted proteins | sample Watercolumn_Towu_2_FD_181712 | JGI IMG/M metagenome (GOLD analysis project Ga0233425, IMG submission 181712) | Freshwater microbial communities from Lake Towuti, South Sulawesi, Indonesia - Watercolumn_Towuti2014_140_MG | ecosystem: Environmental > Aquatic > Freshwater > Lake | place: Indonesia... | reverse complement strand
CCGCTCGGTCCGTCGATCAAGGCGGCCCTGGAAGCCATCGGCGGCATCGACCTGCGTGCGATCCTGGCCAAGGCGCTGCAGATGGGCGATGACGGACACAACCGCCTGGACGCCGCCTCGGTGCTGTGGACCACGCAGCTCGCCCCGACCATCGCCAAGGTCGCCAAGGACAGCGCCACGGCCTTCGACGTCATCAAGTTCCTGGGCGAGAACGCCCTGAGCATCCTCAATCCCGTCATGGCAGCCTGCAAGACGATGACCGCCGCCGGCCACAACGTGGAGGGCAGCACCATCGTCACCATTATGGCGCGCAACGGCACCGATTTCGGCATCAAGGTCAGCGGCCTGGGCGACCAGTGGTTTACGGCACAGTCACCGATTGTCAAGGCCCTCTACTTCTCCGGTTTTACGGAGGCGGACGCCTGCCGCGATATCGGCGACAGTGTCATCACCGAGACAGCCGGCATCGGGGGCTTCGCCATGGCCGGCGCCCCGGCCCTGGTCACCTTCATCGGCGGCGTGCCCCGGGATGCCATCAACACCACCCTCGACATGTACGAGATCACCTTCGCCGAACACAAGCAGTTCTCCATCCCCTACCTGGACTTCCGCGGCACCCCGACCGGGATCGACATCCGCAAGGTGGTCGAGAAGCAGATTGCCCCGCGGGTGAACACGGGCGTGGCGCACAAGGATCCCGGCGTGGGACAGGTCGGCGCAGGCGTTGTATCCGCCCCGATGAGCGTGTTCGAAGATGCACTTGTGGCGTTCGCCGAGAAGTACGGATTCGCATCCTAGATCCAGAAGCACGGAGGCGACGATGGACCGAGAAGGCTTCATTAAGATGATGAGTGAGGCCAGGCTGCACGACCTGACCCAGGGCTGCAGCATCTTCACTCCCCCGTGGCCCGGCGAGAAATCGCTCGAAGTCCACTTCTTCAAGCGCGTCACCGGCGCCTACGGCGGCGGGCAGGGCGCCAACGGCCAGATCCTGAACTGGAGCAACACGGTCGGCACGCACCTGGTGGGCGAGCGCGCCTTCCACTCCGGCGGCCGCGCCATCGCCGATATCCCGCTCAAGGACCTATGCGGCCCGGGCGTGATCGTCGACCTGTCGGACGCGGTCTCCGACTACAGCCTCATCACCCCGGAGATGGTCACCCGGAAGGCCAAGGTCAAGCAGGGCGACATCCTGATCCTCAACACCGGCTACCACAAGTATTCCTGGGACCAGCCGCAGGTGAACAACCCCGAGGCGCAGGGCGGCGTGGAATCGATGGAGTTCGGCTTCCTGGTGCGCCACCCCGGCCCCTCGATGGCCTTCTACCGGTGGGCCCTGGACATGAAGCTCAAGGTCGTCGGCGTGGACTGCGGTTGCGCCGAACATCCGATGAACACGCCCATTCGCCGCATGCACGAGAACCACTTCAAGCTGGCCGAGGAGAAGCTCAAGAAGGAGACCGGCAAGACCTGGGACGAGACCTTCCCGCAGGGCGAGTACTACGAGCTGACCCACATCACCATGCCGCAGCAGCACCTGGTCCTGGCCGAGTGCATCGTGGGCGAGATCGATCAGCTCAAGAACAAGCGCGCCTGGATCCAGATCATGCCCATCCCCTTCGTGGAGGTGGAGACCGCCTGGGCGCGGGTCTCCGCCCTGACCGCGCCGCCGGGAATGAGCGACGACGCCTTCCTGGCCGAAATGCAGCGTTCGGACATGATCGACATGACCGTACCCTTCAGCGTCCAGACGCCGCAGTGGCTCAACTACGTCCCCCTGAGCGTGACCTTCACCAAGCGCGTCGGCGGCCAGTACTTCGGGATGGGTCGCAACGGCTCCATCTGCAACGCCAGCATCCACCTGGCCTCGCACATGGATGGCGAGAAGCACTTCTATCCCAACGGGCGCACGATCGGACAGGTGCCGCTGTCAGAGTGGGTCGGGCCGGGGGTCATCGCCGATATCTCGCAGCTGGTGAGCGATTCCAGCGTCTACACCCCCAAGATGATCGAGGGGGTGGTCGACATCCGCAAGGGCGACATCCTGGTCATCAAGACGGGCTGGAACAAGTTCGGCTGGTACAGCAAGGATTCGGATGAGTTCCGCTACATGGTCAAGCACCCGGGTCCCTCGGCCGATTTCTCCAGGTGGGCGGCCGACCTGGAGCTCAAGTGGATCGGCGTCGACGCCGTGTCCGCCGACCATCCCATGAACACCATCATGCGCCTGTGGCACCCCAAGACCTTCGCCGAGGCCAACGCCAAGCTGGTGAGGGACTTCGGCAAGGACTGGGACCAGATGTACCCGCTGGACGGCTTCTACCAGGACATGCACCTGAACCTGTTCCCGAAGAAGATCGTCCACGCCGAGAACCTGGCGGGAGACATCGCCACCGCCCAAAGCGGGCGCTACTTCATCGGCTGCTATCCGCAGAAGGCTCTGGAAGCAGAATCGATGTGGGCCCGCTTCGTGGCCTTCAAGGAAGGGGCCTGAGTCGCTTGGGAGGGCAGCCCGCAGAGACACGCGCTGACGTGGACAGGCGATGATCCTGGTCACCGGTGCGGCCGGCAAGACGGGACGGGCGGTGGTGCGGGCCCTGGCCGCAGGACGCCAGCCGGTCCGGGCGCTGATCCACCGCCCCGAGCATGCACCCGGGCTTCGGGCGCTGGGCGCGGCCGAGGCGCCGGCGGCCGATCTGCGCGACGGGGCGGCCGTGGAGCGCGCCGCGCACGGGGTGCGGGCGGTCTACCACATCGCACCCAACGTCAGCCCGGACGAGATCGCCATCGGCCGCAACATCATCGCCGCGGCGCAATCCGCCGGGGTCGAGCGGCTGGTCTACCACTCGGTGCTGCACCCGCATGTCGAGGCCATGCCGCACCACTGGCAGAAGGCCCGGGTCGAGGAACGGATCTTCGCCTCCGGCCTGGCGTTCACCATCCTGCAGCCGACCGCCTACATGCAGAACATTGCCGCCGCCTGGGAGGCGATCACGGCTCGCGGCCGCTACCCGGTGCCCTACTCTCCCGAGGCGCGGCTGAGTCTGGTCGACCTGGAAGATGTGGCCCAGGCGGCGGCACGCGTGCTGGCCGAGCCCGGTTACGCCGGCGCCACGATCGAAGTGGTCGGCACGCCGGGCATCACGCCCCGCCAGATCGCCGCCACGCTGAGTGCCGAATTGGGGCGTCCGGTGGAGGCCGAGTTGGTGCCCCTGGAAGCGTGGAAGGCCGGGGCGCGGGCTTCCGGCCTGGGTGACTACTCGATTTTGGCCCTGGCCAGGATGTTCATCTACTACAATGACCATGGGCTGGTCGGTAGCCCGCGGGCCCTGGCGAGCGTCCTCGGCCGGCCGCCCACGTCGCTGGAGGCCTTCATTCGGCGGATGGTCCAGGAGCGCAGCTCGTGAGCAGCGAACTGGCCAACTACCTGGAACGCCTCGAGGACCTGCGAGGCCAGGTGGCCGCGCTGGTCGCCGACTTGCCGGCGGAGGCCTTGAACTGGCGCCCGATCGAGGGCAGCCAGGAACACGCCACCAATTCCCTGGCTGTCCTGGCCGCTCATATCGCCGGCGCCGAGCACTTCTGGATCGCCGAAATCGTTGCCGGACGCCCGGCGACCCGTGACCGCCAGGCTGAGTTCGCGACGCGGGCGTCGTCATCGGCGGACGTCGTGCGGCTGCTGGAGGCAACGGCACTGGAGACGCGCGAAATCCTGCAGTCGCTCACCAACGCCGACCTAGAGGGCACGCGAGCTGCGGAGGGCAACAAGGTTCCGGTGCGCTGGTGCCTGCTGCATGTGATCGATCACACCTCGCTTCACCTGGGACACATGCAGGTTACCTTCCAGCTGTGGACCGGCGGACGGAGTGTCCGCTCGCCGCTCTGGTTTGAGCGATTGCCTCGCGACCCTGTAGCCTAGCGGAGATCCATGGCATGCACGTATGCCCAGGAGATGAGTGCCGATGAAGCCAGCCCCCTTCGAGTACTTCGCCCCCACGTCGGTCGAGCAGGCCCTGGCGCTTCTGGCGGAACATGGCTATGAGGCCAAGGTCCTTGCCGGCGGGCAGAGCCTTGTCCCGATGATGAACTTCCGCCTGGTCCAGCCCTCCGTCCTGGTGGACCTGAACGCCATCCCCGATCTGGGATTCATCCAACCCGGGAAGGATGGCGGCCTGCGCCTCGGCGCCCTGACCCGTCACCATCAGGTGGAGGTTGATCCACTGGTCGCGGAGCGGATGCCGCTGCTGCACGATGCCATGCCCAAGATCGGCTATCCCCAGATTCGCCGACGCGGGACGCTGGGCGGCAGCCTGGCGCATGCCGATCCCTCGGCTGAGTTGGTGGCGGTGAGCGTGGCCCTGGGCGGGCGCTTCCGGCTAAGCAGCCCCCGGGGCGAACGCTGGGTCCCTGCGAAGGACTTCTTTGTCGGGCTGTTCACGACCGTCCTCGAGCCCGATGAATTGCTGGTCGAAGTGGAGCTGCCGGCCCTGCCACCGCGATCGGGATGCTCCCTGATGGAGGTCGCCCGCCGGCGCCACGATTTCGCCCTGGTCGGCGCGGCGGCCGTCGTGACCCTGGATGAGCGGGGCGCCTGCCATCAGGTGCGCCTGGTGTTCCTGAGCGCTGGCGACCGGCCGATGCAGGCCCTTCGGGCGGCCGAAGCGCTTCGCGGACAGGCGCCAACGCCGGACGCCCTGAAGGCGGCGGCGGAAGTAGCGGCCTCCGACGAGATCGATCCCAGCAGTGACATTCACGCCACGGCGGACTTCCGCCGCCACCTGGCCAAGGTGCTCGCCCTGCGCGCCCTCGAGCAGGCCTGCCGGCGCGCTGCCGGAAAGGAATAGCATGGCCATCACGGAGCCAACCCTGCCCAAGCTCTTCGATCTGGCGCTGACGGTCAATGGCACGCGCCACGAACAGCCGGTCGAACCCCGGCTGCTGCTGAGCGACTTCCTGCGCCACGACCTCGGCCTGACCGGCACGCATGTCGCCTGCGAGCACGGCGTGTGCGGAGCCTGCACCGTCCTGCTGGATGGCGAGCCGGTGCGCTCCTGCCTGATCTTCGCCGTACAGGCGCACGGCCGCAGCGTCACCACCGTCGAGGGCCTGGGGACCATCGGCCGGCTGCACCCCGTCCAGGAGGCTTTCCGCCAGGCGCACGGGGTGCAGTGCGGCTTCTGCACGCCGGGGATCCTGACCTCGGTGGTGCCCTTTCTGGCCGAGCACCCCGACCCGAGCGAGGCCGAGATACGCGAAGCCCTGTCCGGCAACCTGTGCCGCTGCACCGGCTACCAGCACATTGTCGACGCCGTGAAGCTGGCCGCCCAGGCCATGCAGGCCGCCAACGAGCAGTCCGCCCGTTGATGGAGGCACCCTCGTCGATCGCAGGGTGACCCCAGGAGAAGATCTGTGACCAAGACACTCATCGGCCAGCGTGTGCTGCGAAACGAGGATGCCCGCCTGCTGACAGGCGCAGCCCAATTCGTGGACGACGTGGAAACCCCCGGTCTGCTGCACGCCGCTTTCTTGCGCAGTGACCATGCCCACGCCCGCCTGCTGGGCCTCGATGTGAGCGCCGCCCGCCAGCGGCCCGGCGTGGTGGCGGTCTTCACGGCGGACGACATGGGCGCCGACTGGGCGCCGGGCCCGCCGCTGGTCTCCCCACCGCCGACGGCCAAGGACGTCACCTTCCACTCGCGGCGACAGGTCCCGCTGGTCAAGGACAAGATCCGCCACGCGGGCGAGGCCCTGGCGGTGGTCATCGCCGAGAGCCGCTACATCGCCGAGGATGCGCTCGAAGACATCCTCGTCGACGTGGCGCCGCTGGAGGCGGTCGTCGATCTGGAGCTGGCGATGCGGCCGGATAGCCCAAAGGTTCACGACGACCTGGAGTCGAACCTGGCCGCTCACCTGTTCCAGAAGAAGGGTGACTACGAGACCGCTTGCAAGCAGGCCGACCTCATCCTGCGGCGGAGGATCGTCATCGACCGCGGGGCGGCGGCCGCCATGGAGAACCGCGGCATCGTCGCCGATTGGGACGAGAAGAGCCAGCACATGACCATCTGGGATACCACGCAGGCGCCGATCCCGATTCGCAATGGGACGGCCGCCCGGCTGGGACTCTCGGAGAACCAGGTGCGGGTGATCGCCCCCTTCATCGGCGGCGGCTTCGGACCCAAGATGATGATGTTCTATCCCGAGGAGCTGGTGATCCCCTGGGCGGCCAAGAAGCTGAAGCGCCCGGTCAAATGGATCGAGGACCGGCGGGAGAACTTCTACGCCACCACCCAGGAACGCGGTCAGGTCCACGACGTGGAGATCGCCCTGCGTAAGGACGGCCGCATCCTCGGGCTGAAGGATGTCTTCCTGCACGACACCGGTGCCTACGACCCCTACGGCCTGACCATTCCCCTCAACACCCAGTGCCATGCCATGGGGGGCTATGACATCCAGAACTTCACCACCGAAGTCAGCGTGGTCTTCACCAACAAGACGCTGGTCACGCCCGTTCGGGGAGCCGGACGCCCACAGGGCATCTTCGTGATCGAACGCATGCTGGATGCCGCCGCCAGGGAGCTGGGCCTCGATCCGGTGGAGATCCGGCGACGCAACCTCATCCCTCCGACCGCCTTCCCCTATGAACACGGGATCATCGATCAAGCGTTTGCGCCTCTCATCCTGGACAGCGGCGACTACTGGCCCGTGATGCAGAAGGCTCTCGAGATGATCGGCTACGAGACCTTCGTGCGCGAGGAGCAGCCGCGGCTCCGGAAAGCGGGCAAGCATGTGGGGATTGGGATCGCGCCCTTCATCGAGTCGACCGGCGTGGGCCCCTACGAAGGCGCCCGCGTGACGGTCGAGGCCAGCGGCAAGATCTTCGTCGCCACGGGAGTCGGGACGCAGGGGCAGGGCCACTTCACGACCTTTGCCCAGGTCGTGGCCGAACAGCTCGGGGTCGAGGTGAGCGACGTGCGCCTGGTGTCCGGGGACACGGCCGAATTCCACTGGGGGACGGGCACGTTTGCCAGCCGCGGGGCGGTGGTGGCCGGCAACGCCATCCATGCCGCCGCCTCGATCGTGCGCCGCAAGGTACTGGAGCTGGCCAGCAAGCACCTGGAGACTCCCGAGGACGAGCTGGAGCTCGAGGGGGGCCGAGTTCGCGTGGCGGACATCCCCAACCGGTCGATCAGCCTGGCCGAACTGGCGAACCTGGCCAACCCCCTGCGCGGAGCCGTGGAGCCGGGCACCGAACCCGGGCTGGAGGCCACGGCCTACTTCGGCCCGCGCTATGGCGCCACGGCCTTCGGCGTCCATGCCATGATCCTCGAGATCGATCCGGAAACGAGGATGGTCGAGATCCAGCGCTACGTCACGGTCGAGGACTGCGGCACGGTGCTCAACCCCTTGATCCTGGAGGGCCAGATCCATGGGGGAGTCTCCCTGGGCATCGGCAACGCCTACTATGAGAAGCTGCACTACGACGAGAACGGGCAGCTGCTCAATGCCTCGTTCGCCGACTACCTGATCCCGTCGGCGACGGAGATGCCGCGCATCGAGGTCGGGCACATCGAGACCCGCTCCCCGCTCAACGAATTGGGCACCAAGGGCGTGGGTGAAGCGGGGACGATCCCCGTGCCGGCCCTCTTCGCCCAGGCCATCGAAAACGCGCTGGCCGATCCGCAGCTCGAGATTCTCGAGAGTCCACTGAGCCCGAACCGCCTGTACGAGTTGATGTCCCAGAAGGAGGCTGGATGAAGATCGAAGGTCAGTACACCTTCGACGGCCCGCGACCGATCCTGTGGGAGCTGGTGCGGGATCCGCAGGTCCTGGCGACCTGCCTGCCGGGGTCGCCGAGCGTGCGCAAGACGGGAGAGCATGAGTACGAAGGCGAGATCGCCATTCGCGTCGGCCCCATCTCAGGCGCCTTTGCGGGCCAGCTGTCGGTTACGAACGAGGTGCCGCCCGCCAGCTGTACCTTGACCGTGGAGGGCAAGGGGAAGGTCGGGTTCGTCAAGGGCGTGGGCAACATCGATATGACCGAGCAGGGCCCGGGCAAGACCTTGATGAAATACGCCGGCGAAGTGCAGATTGGCGGGAAGGTCGCCAGCGTGGGCCAGCGCCTGTTCGACTCGGTCAGCCGGGGCATGATCGACCAGGCTCTGGGCAAGCTGAATGAGACACTGCGGGCGCGCAGCGCAGGGGGCTAGCCATGGCACCCGGCCCGGACGCGGGTCGCAGGCAGCCCAACCTGGCGCTTGGCAGTTTCGGCCGGTTGCCTGTACTATCGAAGGCATGCCCGCCGGCCCAGCGGTGGGCCGGCGCCAGGCCATCGCCCGGCCCGGGCAGCGACACGCTCCATACGCACGCCAAAGGACGAGATCAACGAAGGGAGGTCACAGGCTGATCGACAACCGACCACGCTCCGTCTCTTCACCATCCGTCTCCATGTTCAGTGGATCGCGAGGGAGGAAGTGATGAAGCCCCAGAAGTCGTTCGTCTTCGCCGCGCTGCTCCTGATTGCCAGCATGCTCTTGGGGTCCTGTGCGCCGGCGGCCACGCCCACGGCTGAGCCGCCCGCGCCCCCGCCCCCGCCCGACGCAACGACGGCCGTCGAACCGCCACCCGTCGAGCCGATGAAGATCACGCTGGCGATCGAGCACTTCAGCGTCATCGCCGGCACCACCTGGTCGGGCGCTCAAGACCGCGCCGGCCAGCGCATCGCCGCCAAGTACCCCAACGTTACCTATGTCTACCGCGAGAACGTCGCCCCCGATCAGACCAACCCGTTCGCCGAAGAACTGATCGCCAGCGGCGCCAACATCGTGGTCGGCAATGCGGAGTTCATGGGACTGCCCCTGAAGGACATCGCCGAGACCTACCCGGATGTGTACTTCGGGTCCGTCATCGCCAGCGATCTGTCGACCAAGGCCAACTTCATCCGGTTCTTCCCCAAGCAGTATCAGGCGCTCTACCTGGAAGGCCTGATCGCCGGGGCGCTGACCCAGACCGGCAACATCGGCATCACCTCCGCCTTCCCGAACGTCCAGGTGATCCGCCGCCAGGCCGGCTTCGTCCTCGGCGTCCAGGATGCCGCCGCCCTCCTGGACAAGGAGATCAACGTCTACGTCAAGTTCGCCGGCAACTGGTTCCTGCCCGCCGACGAGCGCGCCATTGCCGAGACGCTGGTCGACACCTACAACTGCGACGTCCTGACCCAGCAGACCGACTCGAGCTCCACCATGGACGTGGCCAAGGAGAAGGGCGTCTGGTTCGTGGGCAAGGACATGGACATCGTGGGTGAATACGGCTGGTCGGATACGAACACCGTGGCCGTCTCGTTCGACACCCGCTGGGAGGTCATCTACGAGCAGATGGTGCTCGACTACATGGCCGGCAACAAGACGCCGGAGACCATCTTGTATCCGGGCATGGAGACGACCATGACCCTGGCCGACGGCACCGTCGTGCCGACCGTCGATCTGATGAACGACGGCAAGATCGGCATCGAAGCCATCAGCCCGGCCGCGCTCCCGCTCATCCCGCAGGAGATCCTCGACCTGGTTGAGCAAAGACGCGAGGAAATGATGGCGGGCACGTGGGATCCGTTCACGGCGCACGAGTTCGTGAGCAACGGAACCGGGCTGGAGCTCGAGGGCCTGCCGATCCCGGCCGCCGGCACGGTGGTCAAGGCCGCCGATGTGGCGCCGACCACGGAGTTCCTGCTGTCCATGTTCAACTTCGATCTCAAGGGCACGACCATCCTGGAGTAGGACGGTGTGTCGGGCCGCATGAGGCTTGACGGCTAGTTGCGCTCAGGTGAGGCTCTCGTCCTGTGGGAGCATGGCTCGGGATGAGAGCCTCACGCTTCGCAGCGCTCGCTCGACCTCCCGGGGACGCCGTCCCCGGCCGGCAAGGCACGCACACTCGGCAGGCAACAGGTTGACGGTATGCCCATCCAAAGCGTGAAACGTGGCGAGACCGTCCTGGAGGCCCGAGGGATCACCAAGCGATTCCCGGGGGTCGTCGCCAATGACCACATCGACTTTGAGATCCGCGCCGGTGAGATCCACGCCATCCTGGGCGAGAATGGCGCCGGCAAGACCACGCTGATGAAGATCCTGTTCGGGCTGATCCAGCCCGACGAAGGGGAGATCTACGTTCACGGGCAGAAGGCGGCTCTCCACTCACCCCTGGACGCCATTCACCTGGGCATCGGGATGGTCCACCAGAACCGCAAGCTGATCCCGGCCCACTCGGTCCTTGAGAACATCATCCTGGGGCACCCCAAAGCGGGGAGCGTTCCC
>Ga0233425_10011501_pt1 | contig 10306 bp, 7 predicted proteins | sample Watercolumn_Towu_2_FD_181712 | JGI IMG/M metagenome (GOLD analysis project Ga0233425, IMG submission 181712) | Freshwater microbial communities from Lake Towuti, South Sulawesi, Indonesia - Watercolumn_Towuti2014_140_MG | ecosystem: Environmental > Aquatic > Freshwater > Lake | place: Indonesia... | reverse complement strand
GCGAAGCCATCATAATACACGGTAGAGGGGGTAGAGGGTAGAATGGGGGGGGATCAGTGAAAAACGTTCAGGAATCGCTCGACCAGTTGTGCATCAATACCATCCGAACGCTGGCCATCGATGGTGTGCAGAAGGCCAATTCCGGCCATCCCGGTCTCCCGATGGGAGCAGCCGCTATGGCCTATACCCTCTGGACGCGTGCGCTCAGGCACAATCCGACGCATCCCTCGTGGCCGAATCGCGATCGGTTTATCCTGTCGCCAGGCCATGGGTGCATGCTGCTGTATAGTCTCCTTCACCTGACCGGCTACGACCTCTCTCTTGATGAACTTAAGCAGTTCCGCCAATGGGGTAGCCGGACTCCCGGACATTCCGAACATGGCATGACACCTGGTGTGGAGACGACAACAGGCCCCCTTGGCCAGGGGTTCGGCAACGGAGTCGGAATGGCGATTGCTGAGCGATTTTTGGCCCATCACTTCAACCGGCCCGGATACCCGATTGTCGATCATTATGTGTACGCTATCGTGAGCGACGGAGACCTCATGGAAGGGGTCACCTCAGAAGCGGCATCGCTTGCCGGCCACCTCGGCTTGGGTAAACTCATCTACCTGTATGACGACAACCGCATTACCATCGACGGCAGCACCGATATCGCCTTCACTGAAAACGTCGGGCAACGCTTTGAGGCCTATGGATGGCATGTCCAGCGGGTGGATGGAAACGATGTCAGTATGATCGAGGCCGCGCTGAGCGCAGCTCGGGCCGAGCATGAGCGCCCATCGCTCATTATGGCCAGGACCCACATCGCCTATGGCAGCCCCAATAAGCAGGATACGGCAGAGGCGCACGGGTCACCCCTGGGAGACGAGGAGATACGACTGACAAAGGAGGCGTTGGGGTGGCCGCTGGAGCCTACATTCTATGTTCCCGATGAGGCGTTGACCCATTTTCGGGAGGCCGTATCGCGGGGCGGTGCCTGGGAGGCCGAGTGGCAGGCGGGGTGTGATGCGTATGCGGCCGCGTACCCCGAACTTGCCGATGAGTGGACCAGGGTCATGAGCGGGCAGCTCCCGGAGGGCTGGACCGAGAAGATTCCGACCTTCACCCCTGCCGGAGGGGGACTGGCAACTCGCGAGGCCTCGGGGAAAGTACTCAATGCTATCGCCTCATCCATCCCGACCCTTATCGGAGGCTCGGCCGACCTGACCCCATCGAACAACACCCACCTGAAAGGCGGAGGCGATTTCCAGAAGTCAAGCCCTGGGGGCCGGAACCTTCACTTTGGTGTTCGAGAGCATGCGATGGGTTCGATCCTGAACGGCATGGCGTTACACCAGGGGGTGATCCCGTATGCCGGGACCTTCCTGGTCTTTTCCGACTATGTGCGTCCGGCCATTCGGGTTGCTGCGCTGTCGCATATCCACGCGATTTACGTCTTTACCCATGACAGTATCGGCTTGGGTGAAGACGGTCCTACCCACCAGCCGATTGAACATCTGTCCTCTCTGCGGGCCATGCCGAACCTCACGGTCATCCGTCCGGCCGATGCGACCGAAACAGCGGTCGCCTGGCGCGCCGCGTTGGAACACCGGAGCGGGCCTGTGGTGTTGGCCCTGACCAGACAGAAGCTCCCGATTTTGGACCGGACCAAGTTCCCCTCTGCCGAACTCCTGTTGAAGGGAGCGTATGTTCTGGCTGATGCCGACCAGAGTCGTCCGCGGATCATTCTTATTGCAACGGGATCTGAGGTGCACTTAGCCCTGGAAGCGTGGGGACGGCTGGCTGGTGAAGGGGTCCCTGCTCGTGTTGTCAGTATGCCGAGTTGGGAGCTGTTTGATCGGCAGACGGAGGCGTATCGGAACGAGGTGCTCCCCCCGACGGTGACCGCCCGCCTTGCGATCGAGACCGGATCGCCGCACGGTTGGCACCGGTACGTAGGCCTCCACGGAGGCGTGATCGGCATGACACGTTTTGGAGCCTCTGCTCCGTATCAGGTTCTCATGCAGCAGTTCGGCTTTACGGTTGAGCACGTCGTATCCAGAGCCATGGAACTCCTGGCATAAAAAACAGGGGTTAGGGTATAGGGGGGAGGGAAATCGTTCGGTGACTGAGCTAATGGATCGAAACCTGGCTCTCGAACTCAGCAGGGTCACCGAGGCTGCGGCTTTGGCGGCGGCTCGTCTGATGGGTAGGCGTGACCGTGATGCCGCCGATCAGGCGGCTGTTGACGCGATGCGCTATGCCCTGAGTTCGCTGGAGATCGACGGCACGGTCGTAATTGGGGAGGCGCAGAAAGGTCCGGTTCCGATGCTGCAAGTGGGCGAGCGCGTCGGCACAGGCTCTGCTCCGGCCCTCGACGTTGCGGTCGATCCGATCTGTGGCGTCACCCTCCTGGCCAACGGCCGCCCCGGCGCAATCTCTGTCGCCGCGCTTGCCGATCGGCATACGCTGTTTTCTACCAAGGTCGGTTACATGGAGAAAATCGTTGTTGGACCTCGAGCGGCAGGGGCCATCGATATCAGCGCTCCCATCAAAGAAAACTTGCAACGAGTCGCCCAGGCAGAAGGCCGGGAGGTCGATGATCTTACGGTGGTCATGCTCGACCGTCCACGCCACGAGCGCCTGATCAAAGAGGTGAAAGAGGCCGGAGCCAGGATCAAGCTGATCAGCGAAGGAGATGTTGCCCCTGGGGTAATGGCGGCAATGGAGGAAGACACCGGGATCGACGTCCTCATGGGAATCGGAGGCGCACCGGAGGCGGTGCTTATTGCCTGCGCGTTGAAGTGTTTGGGTGGTCAGATGCAGTGCAGGTTCTGGCCGCGAGATGAAGAAGAACGAACGATTCTCGAGGCTGAGGGTCACGACCTAGATCGTATCCTGACCGTAGACGACCTCTGTAAGGGGAACGACGTCTTTGTTGCCGTCACCGGGATTACCGACGGCGAATTGCTTCAGGGAGTCCGCTACACGGGCGGATACGCGCGAACAACCTCCCTCATGATGCGCTCTGTCTCCGGAGGGGTGCGATGGATGGAGGCCAGGCATGATCTGAAGCGCCTGAAGGAGATAGCCGGCACCCGCTACGAAGGCGTGAAGCACCGACAGATACACCGTTAAGAGGGAGGCCCCGGAGTCTTCCTGCTTTGGGATAAATAAAAGAGAACAGCACACGCCCCAGCGCCTATCGCTGGGGCGTGTTGGTTTCGAGCGCTTGCCGGAAGAGCGCATGCCATCGATCATCAATGAGTAGCTCGATACCGATATGCGAATTCGCTTGCCCTAATGTACGCTCCTGGCCTACATTTCGAACAAGAGGGGAGTCTGCCATTGGCTCGATAAGAAATAGGAGGGATCGATGTCAAAAGAGAAAGAGTGGCCGGTTATTCCGGATGAAGAAGTCGTCAGGCGTCTGGAGCAAGAGCTGCCGGGGTGGTATCTGGAGGGGCGATGGATCAGGAGAAAGTACAACACCGACGGCTGGCCTACGACCCTCATGTTGGTCAATACGATTGCGTACCTGGCTGAGGCCGCGTGGCATCACCCGGATCTCGAGGTGACATGGGGCAAGGTATGGGTGAAGCTCAGGACTCATGCTGCCGGAGGGATTACTGAAAAGGACTTCGCGCTCGCCAGGCAGATCGAGCAGTCAGTGCTCTGGCGGCCAGGCGAGAGCTCCCCCCTTGAGGGTACGCCCAACAAATGGGTCCGCGGCGGCAGTAGAGAGTAGCGTATGAGGAAGCGCTCAGCAATCAGCAGTCAGCTTTTCCTGTGTCTAGCTGACTGCTGATTGCTGAGCGCTTAATATCAGAAGTAGTACGAGATCCCCAGCAGACCCATGACCGAATTGACGCCGACGTTGGGGCTTTTGCGGCCGGCATTCGAGATGTGGTGTAGGCCCACTTGCCCCAGAATAGCCAGGTTATCAGTCAAGAAGTAATTGATTCCAGGTCCGCCCAGAATAGTAAAGTTGAACCGGGTGGCGAGGTCCCGTGGGGCGTTCAGATCCGCGTCGAGGATACCGACGCCGACCTCGAAGAACGGCACCCACCGAGTACCCGTCACGAAATTATAGCGAAAGAGGAGGCTTGCGCCTCCCCCAACCTCTGTTTCCGGGTTTGTTGTAACGAGGAGGGTCGGCTCAAAGATTACCTCCAGACTCCCGCGAACCGGGAAAGGGCCGTGGACATCGGTGACCGTGTAACCGATCTGGAAGAATACCGGGACAAATTGGATATCGGGGTGCCTATTTGCAAAAATCTTGACGGTGTCGGCGCCGCCGGTCTTTACTCCCAGGTGCCATGTTCCGGACTGGAACCCTACTTCAGGGCGAATGGTCGATGTTGACTTTTCTGTGCCTGATGATGGGGGGCCATCCGGGCCGGCAAAGGCGAGGGTTCGAATAGCGATCAGTTCGGTCTCTCGTCCCAGCGCGACCGCCTGTTCAGAGGTCTCAGCCCAGGCGACGGCAGGGGTTGCGATTGCCAATACGGCCAGCCAGACATACACCGGTATACGCCTGAATCCGTTGATCATAGAGGTCTCCTCTTGGGTGCGGGTATCTTGGGCTTGCCTCACCCATCCCGATAATGGCCTTTTGAATTACGAGACGGATCGTCTTTCTTCCGGTAGGTCAATCGTATTCGATAATCGATTACCTGGGTACACGGTGATGGCTCCGTCTGTCTGCCCTTTGTGCGCTCCCAGCCGATACAGACCAGTAACCCAGCCTTCTCCTGACGCCGGTTGCTGATCATTGACTCCACGACTTCCAGGATTTCGAACCCGCCGCCTTGGCAGCCGGGGTTTGAACAAGGCAGGATCGGTTCAAACCCTCCTGCCGTCGTTCGTATCGAGTGTGAGAGGGCGCCACGTTCTACCGGTAGTCCTTCTCCGGACCGGCGATACTCTTCCCACTCGACGGAGACGGCCTCCACCGTCGGAAACCGAGCGGCAAGGTTACTGATGCGTGGTGCGGCCGTCAGTTGGCGCGACTCCTTGCTCGCTGGGATTTCTGCGGGCCTGGCCCCGGCAGAAACTCCTGGTTGACCGGCATCCCTCTGCGACACATGGGGCAGTCCTTCGGGGTATACGTTGGGAATTCCCGGTCGACCAACGTAAAAAAGGGAAATTTAAAATTAACCTTCCGGATGCGCCGCCAGAGTGCCCCGATCCCGACGACTGTTCCGCTCAACGATTTAACCAACTTAATCAGTCCCTTGACCGTTTCACCGGTCGTCACAATGTCTTCCACGATCAACACCTTGGGGTTGCCGACAAAGTATTGCCGGAACTCCCTCGGAAGAACGACCTGACTGACGCCGGAGCTGTCGCGTTGCTTGTTGGCGTAAATGAAGCGGGGTCGCAAGGGATGGGCGCGCGCCACACAATGGCCCAGCAACGAGGCGCCGTAGCCGGTGGTCAGGATCAGATCGACCGGCGCCTCCGCAAAATGCTTTGCGATCACGTCTCCCAATCCTTCCGTAAAGGCCGGTTCGGTGGTAGCTAACGCTTTCTCCACATACTCCTCGGCGTGGCGTCCGGACGGCAAGACGAAGTGATCATTGGTGAGATACGCTCCGGTCCTGAGGATGATACCCCGATTGATCCGTTCCAAAATCTCTGAGTCCATCATGACACCTAACCCGCGACAGCTACTCAGCCTTCAGTGATCGGCCTTCAGCTAATGGCTGACCGCCGAAGAATCACGAGGCCATAATCTTGCTGAAATTCGCGATTCCGCAAAATAGATCTGCCACCTCTTTCAGGAGGGCTAAGCGGTTGTCCTGCAGATCCCGATCCTCCGCCATCACCAGCACCTCCTCGAAGAACATATCCACAATGGGGCGAATCGCGGCGATGAGTTGCAGGGCTCGAACATAGTCGCCGGACTGGATCAGGTGTGTCGTCTCGGCCCGCAGCGTTGTCGCCTCGCCATGGAGCGCCCGCTCGGCGCTGCTCACGAACCGTTTTGGATCAACCGGCTTCGAGAAATCCTTAGGAAGGATTTTGACGACCCGTTTGAAGGCGACTGCCAGTTCTGTAAAATCGGCCTCCCGTCTGAAGGCGGCCAGGGCCTCGGCGCGTTTGGCGGCATCGGAGACCCGTTCTACATCGACGGAGAGAGCGGCCTCGACGAGATCGCCTGGTACGCCCCGTTCCATCAACACCGCCTGGAGTCTCGCCGCCAGGAACTCCATGACATCCCAGGCTACACGCTCACGCGGGATCGTCAAGCGTTCGCCGAAGAGCTCCAGACTCTTCCGTATCGGCTGCGAGAGCGGCAGATCGATCCCTGTGTTGAGCAGGATCTGTATGATCCCCTGACCATGTCGTCTGAGGGCGTACGGGTCTTCCGAGCCGCTGGGTATGAGCCCGACGCCGAAGCAGCCACAGATGGTGTCCAGCCGGTCGGCCAAGCCGACAAGGCTGCCGAGCAATGATCCCGGGAGCCTGTCGCCCGCAAAGCGGGGCAGATAGTGCTCCTCAACGGCCTGGGTCACAGCGGCAGCTTCTCCGGAAAGCTGAGCATATTCACGACCCATGACCCCTTGCAGACTTGGAAATTCTTTCACCATCGTGGTGACGAGGTCGGCCTTACATAACTGCGCCGCCCGGCAGGCATCATGAATCAGGTGCGGGGCCACCTGCTCGGCCAGGTGGGCGGTGAGCTGTGTGAGCCGTTCGACCTTCTCCAGCATGGTACCGAGTCGCTCCTGAAAGGTAATCCCCTTCAGTTGAGGAATGCGCTCGTGAAGCTGGATTCTGCGATCCTCCTGGAAAAAGAAGGCCGCGTCCTTCAGTCTCGCCCGCAGGACCCGTTCGTTGCCTGTACGGATCAGGTCCATATCCTTTGCCTTCATATTGGAGATCGCCACAAAATAGGGGAGGAGTGTACCGGCCTTGTCGGTCACCGGAAAGTAACGTTGGTGTTTTCGCATGGGGGTCATGATGACGTCTCGCGGCAAGCCGAGATATTCCTGTTCGAAACGGCCGCAGACTACGGTCGGGTATTCCACCAGGCTGGCGACCATCTCCACCAGTTCATCGTCGAAAACCGGCTGGCCGCCGACTGCGGCAGCGGCCTCGGTCGCCAATCTTTTCACCAGTTCACGGCGCCGGTGCTGGTTGACGATGACATGCCGCTCCTCCAGCTTTTCAACGTAATCCTGGAAACCTCTGACGCGGATCTGACCGCGGCTCAGGAACCTGTGACCGCACGTTTTGTTTCCGCTGCGGATCCCATCAATTGCAAAGGGAATCACCCGGCCGCCATAGAGCGCAACGAGCCATCGAATCGGACGGACAAACCGGAAGGTCCCTTGCCCCCATCGCATCGACTTCGGAAAGGAGAGCGATGTGATCAGGCGGGGTAGCATCACCGGCAGTATCTCCTCGATATGCGCACCCCGTTCCACGATGGCCGCGACGACGTACTCTCCACGATCAAGCGTTTTCACGTGGAGCTGTTCGACCGGGACGCCCTGCGCCCTCGCGAAGCCAAGGGCAGCCTTGGTCGGACGGCCCTCCGGATCGAACGCCGCCGCTCGGGCAGGTCCGACGACCTCACGGACCAGATCCCCCTGACTCGGCTCCAGTCGCTCGATTTGTAAGGTGAGGCGGCGGGGGGTCCCGAACGTGCGTACGCCGGAAAAGGCGATACGCTGTTCTTCGAACAGACGACGCGCCTGCACCTCCAGATCCTTCAGCGCCGGCATCAGGTAGCTGGAGGGGAGTTCCTCGATTCCGATTTCAAACAACAGCTCTTGAGTCATCAGGGATTGTTGTACGCCATAGGGTTATGGCTGCCATGCCTTCATGAGTGGGAAGCCCGTCTCTTCACGCTGCTTCAAGTAGGCTTCGGCGCAACGGCGGGCGAGGTTTCGGACACGACCGATGAAACTGGTTCGTTCAGTGACCCCTATGGCCCCCCTGGCGTCCAGGAGGTTAAATATGTGAGAAGACTTGAGGCAGTAGTCGTAGGCAGGTAGCACCAACCCCTTTTCGATCAGGCGCAGTCCTTCCTGTTCATACCTGTCAAACAGCTCAAACTGAAGCGCGACATCGGCTTCCTCAAAGTTGTGAACCGACCACTCGACCTCACCTTTGTGATGAATGTCGCCGTAGGTCACGCCTTTTACCCACGTCAGATCGTAGACGCTGTCGACACCCTGCAGGAACATGGCGATCCGCTCGATCCCATAGGTCAACTCGGCAGAGATCGGTTTCAGGTCGATACCCCCAGCCTGTTGGAAGTAGGTGAACTGGGTAATCTCCAGGCCGTCCAGCCAGACTTCCCAGCCCAGACCCCAGGCGCCAAGGGTCGGCGACTCCCAGTCGTCCTCTACAAAACGGATATCGTGACGGAGCGGGTCGATACCCAGGCTCCGAAGGCTGTCCAGATAGATCTCCTGAATATTGTCGGGAGACGGCTTCATGATGACCTGGTACTGGTAGTAGTGCTGGAGGCGATTCGGATTCTCTCCATACCTTCCGTCAGCGGGACGCCGGGTCGACTCAACGTAGGCGACATTCCACGGCTCTGGCCCAAGGACACGCAGAAAGGTTGCCGGATTCATCGTTCCCGCGCCCACCTCGACGTCATACGGCTGCTGAATGACGCAGCCCTGCTCTGCATAAAATCGCTGCAATGCGAGGATCAGTTCCTGGAACGTCATCACATGCCTTGCCGAACTTTTCACAACGATGCCTGTGCGTTTGAAAAAGCGGAAGAGGGAAACACACACCCTGCAATACGGCGGATTACTTGAAAAGCCTGAACGCCAGACACATTAACAACTTAGCCGCCAGTCTGTCAAGGGAAAACCCGGAGAATACGAACGGCGGTCGTAGCAGAGGGCTCCCTGAACATAGGATTGCTCAACAATGCGGTCATCTCCGCGAAAGATTATGCGCGAGAGCAGCGTTTCGGGGGAAAGATCCGGCACTGTTTCTGCCGGCAAGGGGTTGAGTCTTTGTGGATCCACAATGATGAAGTCGGCCTCCTTGCCGCGATCAAGACTGCCGATTCTGTCGTCCAGTCTCAACGCCTTTGCTCCCCCCAGTGTCGCCATATAAAAGGCAGTAGTCGGAGATATGTCGCCGCCGCCGAAGTCGGGGAGGAAACGGCGGGCGGTGTGGACATAGATCGCCGAGCGCATGACCTCAAACGGAGAGAGGGTCGGCCCACCGCCCACATCCGACCCTAAACCGATGCGCAGCCCTCTATCCAACAGTTCGCGCAGCGGCATCAGGCCGCTTTTGAGAAAGAGGTTTGAGGTGGGGCAGTGTGATAGACAGCTCTGCGTATCCGCCAGCAGGCGCCGCTCATCGGTGTTGACATAGATGGCGTGGGCCAGGATGGTTCGAGAACCCAGGAGGCCTGTCCCGAAGTAGACATCGGTGTAGCTGTGTGCCTCCGGGAACAGTTCTTTCACCCATTGCAGTTCAGCTGGGTGTTCGGCTAGGTGAGTCTGAATGTAGGCGCCGTACTGACCGGCCAGATCACTGACCGCCTTCATCAGGGATCTGCTGGACGTAGGGGCGAACCTCGGGGTAAAGGCGTAGAGCAATCTGCCATTAGCTGCGCCGTGCCACTTCCGGCACACCTCCTCGCTTGCTCGCAGCGATTCCGATGTTGTCTCCAGGAGGAAATCAGGCGAATTGCGGTCCATCATCACCTTCCCGATGATCGCCCTGATTCCTGTGTGTTCCGCCCATTGGAAGGCTATATGGGTACTATCTTTTTGGACGGAACCGTAGATGGCGGCGGTCGTCACGCCATGAGCGAGGAGCGAACGGAAGAAGACAGGGCACAGAGTATCGGCAGCCTCAGGAGTAAACCCTCTCTCAGCCGGAAAGACGGCGGTATTGAGCCATTCCAACAGTTGTTTGCCGTACAGCGACGCTAGGCTGTATTGGGGCAGGTGGGTGTGGGTGTCGATGAAGCCGGGCAGGATCAGGCGATCCGAGTGGTCGACCAACGTGACGCCGGGATACCGATCGACTACCTCATGATAGTCACCGATTTCGAGAATAATGCCGCTTTCGCTTACGACGAGTCCCCCGTCCGCATGGAACGTATGTTGATTTTCTGCCGTAGGGCTCAGGATTCGTCCGCGGAATAGGTGGTTGATGTGCGGCATCTGCACACCTTGTCGAACGCCCACGTTACACGGCAAGTGCGTGCGTACGAGGGGTCTTCCTTCATACGCTATCTGCTGCTCGCGGGTGCGAATAACGCCTGCGATCCCTTTCAGGCTGTCTTTTTCTGTTTGCCGTTTCTGAAGAAAATAAGACCGCCGAC
>Ga0233425_10011500_pt1 | contig 10307 bp, 12 predicted proteins | sample Watercolumn_Towu_2_FD_181712 | JGI IMG/M metagenome (GOLD analysis project Ga0233425, IMG submission 181712) | Freshwater microbial communities from Lake Towuti, South Sulawesi, Indonesia - Watercolumn_Towuti2014_140_MG | ecosystem: Environmental > Aquatic > Freshwater > Lake | place... | reverse complement strand
GCCCATCGCCGGCGGAGCGGCGGCGGGTCAGCTGGACGAGGACGACCCCCTGCGCGAGCAGTTGCAGAACCTCGCCCTCGACACCCTTCTGGGCGCCAACGGCTTCGTGGGCGGCGGCGGCGGCAGGATCGGCAACGGCCTGTTCGGCTTCATCATCAATGCGGCCAAGAACGACGCGGGCTCCAACCTGCTGCAGACCCCGTCCCTGATGACGCTGGACAATGAGGAGGCCACCATCCTCGTCGGTCAGGAGGTGCCGATCACGACCGGCGAAACCCTGCTGGACGGTAACTCCAACCCCTTCCGCACGACCGAGCGTCAGGACATCGGCGTCAAGCTGATCGTGCGGCCCCAGATCAACGCCGGCGGCTCCATCACCCTGTTCCTGCGTCAGGAGGTGTCCAGCATCAACGGCGTCCTGACCAACTCGGCCAGCGACCTGGTGCTGAACAAGCGCGAGCTGGAGACCACCCTGGTGGTCGACGACGGCGACATCGCCGTGGCCGGCGGCCTGCTGGACCAGAACGACCGGCTGTCGGTCGACAAGGTGCCGGGCCTGGGCGACATCCCCTATGTCGGAGCCCTGTTCCGCTCGACCAGCCACCAGCGCGGGCGGACCAACCTGATGGTCTTCATCCGCCCGACCATCATCCGCAACCCGGCCGACGCCCAGACCCTGGCCGCCGACCGCTGGGGCTATATGCGTCAGCAACAGTTGAACGCCAATCCCGGGGTCGAGCCGAGCCTGGACGAGATGCTGCGCGACTACATGCGCACCCAGCCGCCCGCGGCGCCCGGCGCGACCGCGCCCGTCGGCGAGGTCGTCATCTCCCCGTTGCCGCCTGTCCAGACGAGCCCCGGAGGCTGAGGCCGCGATGATCACCCTGATCAATCCGACGTTGCCCTACGGTTTCGCCAAACGGCATGGCGTGATCCTGCTCGAGGCCGGGGACGTCGCCGTGGTGGGCCTGCGCGAGGGCGCCGACCCTTCGGCCCTGATCGAGACCCGGCGCGCCCTGGGCCGGCCCCTGCGCGTCGAGCCGCTGACCCAGGCCGCCTTCGACCGCCAGCTGTCGGAAGTCTATGCGGGGGATCACCTGAACGCCGCCGACGGCGACGATCTCGACATGCCGTCGGGCCCGGAAAGCCTGATCGACGACATCCCCGCCGCCGCCGATCTGCTGGACACGGCCGACGACGCCCCGGTGATCCGGCTGATCAACGGCGTCATCGCCGAGGCGGTCCGCACCGGCGCCTCGGACATCCATCTGGAGCCGTTCGAGACGGCCCTGACCGTGCGCATGCGGGTCGACGGCGTGCTGCGCGAGGCCCTGTCGCTGAACCCGCGGATCACGCCCCTGCTGGTCTCGCGCATCAAGGTCATGGCGCGGCTGGACATCGCCGAGAAGCGCGTGCCCCAGGACGGGCGCATCCCCCTGACCCTCGGCGGCAAGACGCTGGACGTCCGCGTCTCGACCCTGCCGTCGCGCGCCGGCGAGCGGGTCGTGCTGCGCATCCTCGACAAGGATCAGGCGGGTCTGACGCTGGACCGGCTGGGCATGTCGCCCGACGCCCTCGACGCCTTCCGCGGCGCGCTGAAGGAGCCGAACGGCATCATCCTGGTCACCGGCCCGACGGGCTCGGGGAAGACCACCTCGCTGTACGCCGGCCTGTCGCTGCTCAACGACGCGACGCGCAACATCCTGACGGTCGAGGATCCGGTCGAATACGCCATGGACGGCGTCGGCCAGACCCAGGTCAACCCGAAGGTCGGCATGACCTTCGCCGCGGGTCTGCGCGCCATCCTGCGTCAGGACCCGGACGTGGTCATGGTCGGCGAGATCCGCGACGTCGAGACGGCCCGGATCGCGGTCCAGGCCTCGCTGACCGGCCACCTGGTCCTGTCGACGGTGCACACCAATGACGCCGCCGGGGCCATCACCCGGCTGCGCGACATGGGGGTCGAGCCCTTCCTGCTGGCCTCCACCCTGCGGCTGATCGTGGCCCAGCGGCTGGTGCGGCGGCTGTGCGGCGAATGCCGGCGGCCCGAGGCGGCGGATGCGGCCACGGCGAAACTGGCCGGCCTCGCGCGCGGCGCCCGCGTCTGGCGGCCGCAGGGCTGCGCCCACTGTCAGAACACCGGCTATGTCGGCCGCGTCGGCCTGTACGAAGTCATCCGCGTCGACGACCGCGTGCGCCGGCTGATCGCCGCCGAGGCCGACGAGGAGGCGATCAACGCCGCCGCCTTCGGCAAGGCGGGCGCCGATACCCTGACGCAGCGGGCGCGGGTGCTGGTTCTCGAAGGGGTCACGTCGGTCGAGGAGGCCGTCCGCGTCGCGCGTCAGGAAACGGCGGACGTCGAGCTCGACGCCTCCGATCACGGGGTCGCCGCCTGATGGCGGTCTTCGACTATGTGGCCGTGGACGCCGGAGGGCGGACCGTCGCCGGCGCCGTGACCGCCGCCGACGAAGTCGCCGCGCGCGCTGCGTTGGGGCGCCGCCGGCTGATGCCGCTGGAGGTCACGACCGCGCGCGGCGCCGCCACGCGCAGCGAACAGACCGGGCCGCGCAAGGCGGCGAAGCTCAACGCCAGGACCCTGGCCCTGACGACCCGCCAGCTTTCGACGCTCGTCTCCGTCGCCCCGATCGAGGAGGCGCTGCGCACCATCGCCCTGCAGGCCGATCGCCCGGCGGTTCGCCACGTGCTGGACGGCGTCCACGCCGGCGTCATGGAAGGCCGGCGTCTGTCCGACGCCATGGCCCTGCAAGGGCAGGCGTTTCCGCCGCTGTACCGGGCCATGGTCTCGGCCGGCGAGACCTCCGGCGCTCTGGAGCCGATCCTCGAACGTCTGGCGGACGGGCTGGAGCGCGATCAGGTCGTGCGCGGCAAGGTGATCACCGCCCTGGTCTATCCGATCGTCCTGGCGGTCGTGGCGCTGGGCGTCATCACCGCCATGATGACCTTCGTCGTGCCCAAGGTGGTCGATCAGTTCGACAGCATGAACCAGACCCTGCCGCTGCTGACGCGGCTGGTGATCGGCGTCTCCCATCTGATGCGCGACTGGGGCTGGCTGCTGGCCCTTCTGGTCGTCGGGGGCGGCCTGATCGGCGCCGTTCTTCTGCGCAATCCGGCGATCCGGCTGCGCGCCGACACCGTCCTGCTGCGCCTGCCGCTGATCGGCCGCCTGACCCGCGACCTGCACGGGGCGAAGATGGCGCGCACCCTGTCGACCATGATCGCCGCGGGCCTGCCGGTGCTGGAGGGGCTGACTATCACCGCCCGCACCGTCTCCAACCGCCGCCTGCGCCTCGCCACCGAGACCATGGCCGACGCCGTGCGCGAGGGCGGGGGGCTGTCGGCCGCCATGCGCCGCGCCGACGTCTTCCCGCCGATCCTCGTCTACATGACCGCCTCGGGCGAGAGCAGCGGCCGGCTGGAGCCCATGCTGGAGCGCGCCGCCGACTATCTGGAGCGCGAGTTCTCGACCTTCACCGCGGTGATGCTCAGCCTGCTGGAGCCGGCCATCATCGTGGTCATGGGCGGCGTGGTCGCCCTGATCGTGCTGTCGATCCTTCTTCCCATACTGCAGATCAACACCCTGGCGATGGGGTGAGGAGCCTTGGCTATGACCACTGAAATCGAATGCAAACTTGCAAAGCGCCGCCGGCGCGCCGGCTTTACGCTCGTCGAGCTGATGGTGGTCATCGTCATCATCGGCCTGCTGGCCACAGTGGTGGCGATCAACGTCCTGCCGAGCCAGGATCGGGCCATGGTCGGAAAGGCCAGGGCCGACATCTCCACCCTGGAACAGGCCGTCGAGACCTACCGTCTCGACAACCTCGACTTCCCGGCTGACCTGCAGGCCCTGATGGCGCCGCCGGCCGGACTGGCCAATCCCGAGCGCTATCGTCAGGGCGGCTATATCCGCCGCCTGCCGGAGGACCCGTGGGGCAATCCCTACGGCTATCGCCGCCCGAGCGCGCACGGCGGCCAGTTCGACGTCTTCTCGCTGGGCGCCGACGGCAAGGAGGGGGGCGAGGGCAATGACGCCGATCTGGGCAACTGGCAGGCTTGAGGCCGGCGCTGTCGCGTCGCGCGCGGCGCGCTGCTGCCTGAGCGCGTTGCGGCCCGGCGCTCAAGCAGCGAGCGACCGCGTCGCGAGCGGTAGCGCAAAAGAGATGAGAGCCGGCTTCACCCTGGTGGAGTTGCTGATGGTCGTCGCGATCCTGGGGCTCGCCGCCGGCGCCGTGGTGCTGGCGGTTCCGGATCCGCGCCCCGCGGTGGGCGCCGAGACCGAGCGGTTCGCCGCCCGGCTGGTGCGCGCGCGGGAGGAGGCGGTGTTGTCGAACCGCCCTGTCGCGGTCGAGGTCACCCCGACCGGCTACGCCTTCGCCGTCTTCGACGGCCGGGCCTGGTCGGCCCTGTCCGACGGACCGTTCGGGCCGGAGAGCTGGCAGGCCGGCACCACGGTCGCGCCCGCGGAGGCCGCCCGTTTCGTCTTCGACCCGACGGGGGTGGCCGAACCGGCGACCCTGACCTTGTCCCGCGACGGCAAGGGCAAGACGGTGACGGTCGACGGGGCGGGGGAGGTCACCCTGCAATGACCGTCTCCCTTTTCCGTTCATCCCGGCGAAAGCCGGGACCCAGTTCTTTCGTGAGGCAGTCTCTCCGGGATTGTCGTCGGCGCGCACCCTCGGCCGCCGATCACCCAAAGAACTGGGTCCCGGCTTTCGCCGGGATGCACGGGAAGTTTGGGACCCGACAGGGCTTCACCCTGGTCGAAATGCTGGTCGCCCTGGCCGTGTTCAGCCTCGCGGCCATGGCCCTGCTGAACCTGTCGGGGGAGAACACCCGCTCGGCCGCCCGCGTCGAGACCCGCACCCTCGGCGGCGTCGTGGCGGAAAACCTCGCGGTCGAGGCCGCGACCCTGCCGTCGATCGGGGAGGGGACGTCCTCGGGCCAGATCGAACTGGCCGGCCGCCGCTGGCGCTGGACGCGCGCGGTCACGGCCACCGATGTCTCCGGCATGCTGCGCATCGACGTCCGTGTCAGCGACGCCGAGGGCCAGGCCGCCGAACGCACCCTGTTCAGGGCGCGAGACGCATGACGCGGCGCGCCGGCTTCACCCTGGTCGAGGTTCTGGTCTCGCTGATGATCTTCGCCATGCTGGCGGCGGCGGGCGCCGCCGTGCTGGGCGTGACCATCGACAACCGGTTCGCGGTCAAGGCCGCCAGCGACCGCATCGGCGACCTGCAGCGCATGCGCAGCCTGCTGCGCGCCGACCTGGGTCAGGCCACTTCCCGCCGCGCGCGCGGCACGACCGGCCGGCCCATGCCCCAGCCCATCGTCGGCGCCGCGGCGCCCGGCGATCCGATCCTGACCCTGACCCGGGCGGGCTGGAGCAACCCCGGCGAACAGGCGCGGCCGTCGCTGCAGCGCGTCGAATACCGGCTGGTCGAGGATCGGCTGGAACGGCGCGTCTCCCGCCATCTGGACGGCGCCCGGCCGGGCCCGCCGCAGGTGCTGTATCGCGGCGTCAGCGAGGCCACCGTCGCCTTCGTCCGCGACGGGCAGGAGTCCCCCGCCTTCATCTCCAGCATCGACCGCCCCCTGCCGGATGCGGTGCGCATCGGCATGACGGTCCGGGGCTATGGCCGGATCGACCAGTTGTTCCTCGTCGGGAGCGGCCGATGAGCCGGCCGCGGCGGGAGCGCGAGGGCATGGCCCTGCTGACGGTGCTGCTGCTGGTCGCCGTCATGTCGGTGGTCGCCGTGGCCATTCTCGACGACGTGCGCTTCTCGGTCCGCCGCGCGACCAATGTCGAGACCCAGAGCCAGGCCCAGTGGTACGCCGCCGGAGCCGAGACCCTCGCCCGCAGCCAGATCGCCCGGCTGCTGGACGCCGGACCGGCCCGCACCCCCCTCGACCCGGAATGGAACGGCCGGCCGCTCAGCTTCCCCGTCGACGGCGGGACCATCACCGCCGTCCTCACCGACGGCCAGGACTGTTTCAACCTGAACAGCCTCGTGTTCGGCTTCGGCGAGGATCTGACCGCCCGTCCGCTGGGAGCGGCCCAGTTCCGCGCCCTTGGCCGCGCGGTCGGGACCCCCGACAGCCGCATGCAGGCCATCGCCGACGCCCTGACCGACTGGCTGGACGCCGACGCGACCGCCCTGCCGCTGGGCGCCGAGGACGGCGCCTATGCGGGCCTCGCCACGCCCTATCGCACCGGCGGCGTCATGCTGGCCGAGGTCAGCGAACTGCGCGCCGTGAAGGGCGTGGACGCCGAAACCTACCGCCGCCTGCGCCCCTGGGTCTGCGCCCTGCCGACCACCCGCCTGTCGCCGCTGAACGTGAACACCCTGACGCCCGAGCAGGCGCCTTTGCTCACCATGCTGACCGGCGGCGCCCTCCCGCCCGGGCGGGCCAGGGCCGTGATCGCCGCCCGTCCGCGCGACGGCTGGCCCGACGCCGCCGCCTTCTGGGCCCAGCCGGCCCTGGCCGCGGTCCAGGTCCCGCAGGAGGCGCGTGAGCAGATCACCGTCCTGACCCGTTTCTTCGACCTCAGGGTCGATGTCGAACTGGGCGGCTCCCACGCCGTCCGCACCGCCCTGCTGGAGGCCGGCGCCGACGGCCGCGTGCGCACCGTGATCCAACGCTGGACCCCCGAAGAATGAAACCTGTCCGCCTGATCCTGATCCCGAATTTCGGCGGCGAGCCCGCCCCCTGTCTGGTCGTCGCCGACGGACGCGTACGCGAGCGCGGCGTCCTGGAGCTGCACGCCGTCGAACGCCCCGAGCCCATGCGCACCGTCGCGGTCGCCCCGGGCGCCGACGTCACCATCCGCTGGCTGGATCTGCCGCCCGGCGGGGCGGCCCAGCAGCGCGCCGCCGCCCTGTGGATGCTGAAGGATTCGCTGGCGGCCCCGGCCGACCGGCTGGCCGTGGCCCTGGGGCCCGTCCCCGCCGCGGGCCAGCCCCGGCTCGTCGCCGTGGTCGGCCTGTCCCTGCTCCAGGCCTGGACCGACTATCTGGACGCCCTCGGCGTGCAGGCGGACGCCATCGTGCCCGACGCCCTGACCGTGCCGGAGCCGGACGAGGACGAGCGGCTCAACGCCGTCGCCTTCGGCCCGGCCATGGCCTTGCGGGGCCGGGGCTTCGCCGCCAGCGTCCAGCCCGATCTGGTCGATCTGCTTGCCGGCCCGCGCCGCGTCACGCCGATCGAGGACGCCGACGCGGTCGAACGGTCGCTGATCGACGCGGCCCTGTCGCCGCCGATCAATCTTCTGTCGGCCCAGGATCGCGCCCGCGGGACCTCGCGCCGGGGCTGGGCGCTGGCCTCGGCCCTCGCCGGACTGCTGATCGTTTCGCCGCTTGTCCTGGTCGCCGCCGCGGCCGCCCGGGACGAAATGAGCGCCCGCGCCGACGCCGGACGCGCCCGGGCCGAGATCGCCCGCGCCGCGCCGGATCTCGCCGCCCGTCCCGATCCGGTCGAGGCCCTGCGCCGGCGCGTCCGCGCGGCTCCGCCGCCCGGGGGCGTCGTCGGCGCGACCGCCGCCCTGTTCACGGCCGTCGAAGGGGTCGAGGGCGCCGAACTGGACCTGCTGATCGTCGATCCCGCCGCGGGGATGAAGGCCAGCGTCACCCACGCCGACTATGGGGACATGCAGACGATTTCGCGGGCCATGCGCGCCAACGGCCTGATGGTCACCGAAACCGGCGCCCTCGACGACCGGGGCCGGATCGTCAGCGACATCACGATCGGGAGTGTCCGATGAACCGGCTCGTAGGCGCGTTCGAACTCTGGTGGAGCGGCCGCACCCTGCGCGAACAGCGGATGCTGATGGTCATGGCGGCGCTGCTGCTGGCCGTCGTCGTCTGGCTGGGCGTGGTGCGGCCTGTCCTCGCCTGGAGAGCCGCCGCCGCCGACCGCGCCCTGGCCGCCGCCGCCACCCTCGCCGAGGTCCGCGCCTCGGTCGCCGCCCTGGGGCCGGCGCAGCCGGCGGCGCGGCCCCCGGCCGAAGGTCTGGAGCCTCTGGTCCGCCGCACCGCCGAGGCCGCCGGCCTTGAGGCGGTGATCGCCATGAGTCCCTCCGGACAGCTGGGCTTCCAGATGTCGCGCGTCCGCTCCGGCCCGCTTTTCGCCTGGCTCGCCGCCCTCGAGACGGATCACCGGCTGACGGTCTGCAGTCTCGGCGTCATCGAGAACGCCGACGCCACCCTGAACGTCGAGGGGGCGCTCGCCTCGGGCTCCTGCACGGCCTGACGCAGGCCGGAAAACGTCCGTCGGCGGGCGAAATGTCAAACTTCATACTTCTAACCGTCGCATAATCTTTACAATCGGCGAAAAGGGCGCATGATTGCTCCGGGTCCTGACCTTTTCAGGCCCTCTGGAGAGATGGAAATGCGCGCTTTCACCCCTGTTGTCGGCCTGGCGGCTCTGGCTGCGGCGGCGATTCTTCCTGCGGGGCTGGCGAGCGCCGACGAGGCCGGGCAGCCGGCCGCGCGGTCGAATGCGCGCCCCGTCCTGATCTGCGCCACGGACGCCGCGACCCGCCGCGCCTTCACCCGCGAACACGGCGCCGCGCCGGTCTTCGTCACCGCCCGCGAGGCCCTGTCGGTGCGAAGCTCCGACCCGGCCTGGACCGCGCCCCGCTGCATGACCGCCCGGGAGCACGCCCGCTATCGCGACGCCGCGACCGCCTACGCGGCGGTCCGCTAGACACCCGTTCGCTCGCCGTCCCGGCCGTGAGCCGGCCGAGACGGCGAAACGCCCCGCGGTCCGACGACCGGAGCCGTTTTGAACTCCAGCCCGTCTGAGGGGTTGCAGGAGCGCCGCTTCAGTTCTGGTGCTCCCCGATGGTTCATGATCCTCTGCCGCCCCGATCCCCCTTCGATCCCGCGCCGCGCGCCGCCCGCCGGGTCAGGCCGGCGCATCTTGCGGCGATGGCCGCCGTCGGCGTGGCGGCTCTGGGCCTGATGGGACTGAAATATGTCGCCTTGCCGGATGCGGCCCCGGTGTCTGCGGACGACGCCATGAAGATCGAGGTGGTGGCGCCCGTCGAGCCGAAGCTGGTTCCCGGATCGGTGATGGACGTGGGCGAGCTGGTGGACGGCTTCCGCTACGTGCCGCCCCGCCCGGCGGCGGCGCCTCTCCGTGACGTGGCCTGGAGCGAGGACGACGACTTCGCGCCCTATGAGCCTCCCGTCCGGCGCGCCGAAGTGCGGCGATACGACTCGGCCGGCGATGCGCCCGCGCCGGCCGAAGCCGAACCCCCTCGCCGCGAAAGGGATCGGCTCTGGTTGGGGTTCGACAATCCCCTGCCGGATTTCGGCGCCGAGCGCCGCGCCCGGCAGGCGCGTCTGGATGCGCTGGAAGAGCAGCGCAGGGCGGAACGCGAGGCCCGCCTCGACCGTCGCCGCTACGATTCCGGGCCCGCGCCCGAGCGCCCTGCCGATGAGAGCAGCGAGGGTCCGTATGGTCCCGAGGTCGGCTGAACGGCCCGCACCGCCCGCCGTCGCGCCAACTTGACCTGACGTGATCTTGGCGCCGCCTTCCGGGCGGTCTAGGTCGATGGCTCAACGTCTTTCAGGGAGAGACCCATGGCCGACCTGGCTCAAGTCACCGAACACATCCGCGGCGCCGTGGGCGACAACTCCGGTCTGGGCAAGACCGTTAAGATCGATCTGGGCGACACCGGCAAGATCTTCATCGACGGCGCCTCGGTTCCCAACACCGTCACCAACGAGGACAAGCCCGCCGACGCCACCGTCTCGATCAGCTGGGACGACTTCATGGCCCTGTCGGCCGGTCAACTGGACCCGATGATGGCCTTCATGCAGGGCAAGCTGAAGATCGCCGGCGACATGATGATCGCCCAGAAGCTGGCCCCGCTGCTGAAGCGTTGAGTGTGATCTGAAGCAAGGATTTCCGCGGCGCGGTCCCCTATGGGATCGCGCCGTTTTCTTTTCCGGAGCGAGACCATGGAATTCCGCCACAGCGACAGGGCCCTGCACTGGCAGGAGCGGGTAGGGCGGTTCCTCGAGGACCATGTCCTGCCGCGCGAGGAAGAGTATCGCGCCCAGGTGCGCGAGAATCCCCGGCGCCAGCCCCCAGCCATGGAAGAGATGAAGGCGCAGGCCCGCGAGGCCGGCCTGTGGAACATGTTCCTGCCCGGCGACCACGGCGCGGGCCTGACCAATCTCGAATACGCCCCGCTTGCCGAGCTGATGGGTCGTCATCTGTGGTCGGCCGAGGTGTTCAACTGCAACGCCCCCGACACCGGCAATATGGAAGTGCTCCATATG
>Ga0233425_10011499_pt1 | contig 10307 bp, 9 predicted proteins | sample Watercolumn_Towu_2_FD_181712 | JGI IMG/M metagenome (GOLD analysis project Ga0233425, IMG submission 181712) | Freshwater microbial communities from Lake Towuti, South Sulawesi, Indonesia - Watercolumn_Towuti2014_140_MG | ecosystem: Environmental > Aquatic > Freshwater > Lake | place: Indonesia... | reverse complement strand
CCGCGCCGTTGCGCTCGGTCAGGGTGCAGGTTTCGGCGGTGGCGGCAGCCTCTTTGGAAACGGCGGCGACAGCGGTCCTCGCGAGACTGCCGAAGAGGCAGCGCGGCGACTCATCCAACTCATCAAGTCGGTTGTTGAGCCGGAAGCATGGGAGGCAGACTGGGCATTCATCGATTTCTATAAGGACTCGCTCGTGGTGCGTGCGCCCGACTATGTCCACCGGGCACTCGGCGGCTACTCGTTTCTCCCTCCCCCACGGCAAGCTCGAGCGGGCGGACCACGCTATGTGTCGATGACCGTGCCCTTCAGCTTCGCCACCCTGCGAGGCTTCTCATCAGGCTCAGCGACTGGCGCGACCGGCGGCGGCAATGTGGGTCCGTGACTGATTCGCTCGATCCGACCGCTGCATCACACCTGATGACTTTCGCCATGGTGCGCACCTGATGTGCATCTGGCTCGCACCTGTCGGGTGCGCCTCACGCAGTACGCGCTTGGCGTAGGTTGCCCCTTCACATGCAGACGCGGTCCCGAAAGCTCCGCACCGATCTTTCGGTGTGCACCACGGATGGCGCACTCTACTCATTCATGGTCGGGGTTGGAGAGATGTTCTTCATCCCATTTGCACTCGCGCTGGGCTTCAGCGAAGTTGAAGCGGGACTCTGCTTCAGCATCCCCTTCTTGCTCGGCGCAACTCTTCAGTTGGTTGCGCCGTGGGGCATCGATGCGCTTCGCAGCCCGCGCCGATGGGTCATCCTGTGTGCAACGGTGCAGTCCTGCAGCTTCATTCCGCTGATCATCGCCGCATGGATCGGCTCCATTCCGATGCCGCTGCTGTTTGCCACGCTGGCCGTGTATTGGGGGACCGCACTCGGTGCCGGCCCCGCATGGACTGCGTGGGTTGGTGCGCTGATTCCCAGCGATATTCGTCCGCGCTACTTCGGCATCCGAACGCGCGTGTGCCAGTTGGCAACTCTTGGAGGGCTCTCTGCAGCTGGGGTGCTGCTCTGGCTTGGACGGAGCGCGGATGCAGCAAAGACTGAATTGACAACTGCACTCAACAGCTCGGCAGCAGATGCATCACGGTCTGCGCTGCAGGGGCACGCTGACCACGCAGTCGCATGGGAACTGCTTGCCTTTGCCGCCATGTTCATCCTCGCCGCGCTCGGGCGTGGAATCTCGACTCGGTTTCTTTGGCTTCAGAGCGAACCACCTCCGGGGAATTGGAATCAAACGACGATCAGCCCGCTGCGCCTCCCCCTGCGTCCACTCGCCGGCCCGGAGCGAAATCTCCTTCTTTTCATGCTGCTCTTTCAAATTGCTCTGCAGATATCGAGTCCGTTCGTCGGGTCGTACCTGATCGGACATCTGCACTATTCCAACACGATGTACTTCGTCGCAGTCGCACTGATGTTTGGATGCAAGAGCATTGCATCGGCCGCCTTTGGCGCGATGGCTGCGTCGCATGGGGCACGACGCGTTCTTGTGATTGGCAGTGTGCTTCTCGCCATCCACGGCGCACTCTTGGCGATACCCGCCGGCGTGTGGACCATCATGCTGCTGATGTCGGGTGCTGGCATCGCATGGGCCGCCTACGAGCTGGCAACATTTCTTCTGATTCTCGATGTATCGCGTCCAACGGATCGCACGAGCTTGATGACTTCGTACCTCTTTCTCAACGCAGGCGCATTGCTTGGCGGCTCTTTGCTCGGTGGATGGATACTGCGCACCATGGGATCGCATGAGTACGCCTACACAGTTCTATTCCTGACATCATCGATTGCGCGCGCGGGGATGCTCCCGCTGCTGAAACGCGTTCCGGAGGGGCGGCTTGGAAGCAGACCCGCGGCGGCGCGCAGCTCGAACGGTGCACAGGAGGACGGAGCAATGACATGGACGAGAGAGGGCGGCGCATGAACCGTACTGTTGTGGCATTTGCACTGCCAGTGACGGCACTCGGTGTGTGGATCGCGGGAACACCCACCAACACGCTCGCGGCGTGGCTCACACATCCTGTCGTTGCTGAACGGCAAGGCGTCGATGTTCGCGCCGTCACGCTCGATGGTGCGCTCTGGTGGCGCATCGCAGCGGCAGCATGCGCGGCGAGTTGGTGGATTGTGGGCCTACTGATCGCGCGCTGGATAGCGCGCGGTGCGATCCAACCTGAAGTGCCGCAGCGGGCAGCGCCGCTTCATGCGCGTCTTCTTCTGCTTGCAGGCTTTGTGATCGTTGTGGGCATCACCGAGCGAATCTGGCGAATCACAGAGAGCTTCTGGTACGACGAGATCTCCGCCCTGATCGATTACGCACAGCATGGCCCAGGTCCGATCATCGGCACCTACTTCGTGCCGTCGAATCATGTCATGCACACGCTTCTCTCGTGGTGCGCGATCACTCTTCTTGGCGGCATCAATGAAGTCATCCTTCGAGTGCCAGCTCTTGTCGCTGGGTTGCTGGCCATTCCAGCAGTGGCGTGGCTCATGCACGAGGCGTGCTGCTCGGTTGGGCGTTCAGTGCAGCCGCGATCGCGTGTTCTCGCGGTCGCAGCAGCAGCAGCGACAGCGATTGCGCCGATTGTTGTGCTGGAGTCGTGCGAGGCACGCGGCTACTCGCTGATGATCTTGTGTGCCGCTCTTTCAAGTGCCCTCTTGCTGCGCGGCATGCGCACTGCAAGCCTCGCCTGCCTGCTCGCCTTCGCACTGAGCACCGCACTTGGCATCTGGTCGCATCTGGTCTTTGCAGGACTCTCCATCGGTCAGGGCATCACCCTCCTCGTCTGGATGCTGATTGTCCGCCGCGACTCGGCCGCACTTCGTGTTTCGGGTGCTGCCCTCGCAGCGCTGTGCCTCGGAGCGATTACTGCATGCACACTGCTTACCCCTCTTCTCCCGGACATGCTGCGGATTCGGCGGGAGTTCGCGGCACTCGACGGCAACGAACCTTCGCTGCTGTCATCTGAGGGACTGCACTTGCTGCTTGGACTCGGCGGTGCATGGAGCTGGGCAGCGGTGCCTGCCCTCATTCTGGTTTGCATCGGGATCGTCGGGGCTCTGGGCGACAAACCACGCCGCCTGCCACTCGCCCTCATGCTGCTGGGGTTACCCGTGGTGGCACTCGGGACTGCACTCGGCGGTAGTTGGATGTATGCACGATTCGGTCTATTCGCGCTGCCCGGCTGCATTGCGGCACTCGTGCTCGGCGGTGCAGACATCGTGGCGTGGATCATCCGCCGAACACCCGTGCCGAAGCAGGCCGCCCGCCGTTCCCTGATCGCAACCATCCTGGTGCTCGTCGTCGCAACTCCGTGGACCATTCACCTTACTCAACTACCGCCCAAGCAGCCGCTGCGCGATGCGGTGGAGTGGGTTCTTGCCAAAGATCCAATCACCGCGCGAATCGGAACTGTCGGGCTTGCCGACAATGTGCTTGCGTACTACGCCGTCCTACGCGGCATCGACATTGTTCCGACCGGCGCAGGCGGAAACCGCCTCGATGCGCTCGATCGAGACATCCACTGGCTCATCGTCCTGTACCCGCGCAGTATCGATGCAAAGGCATCCGCTGCGCTCCAGAACAGCTGGTCGGAACATCGCCGGCTGCAAGGTTGGGTGGACTGGACCAATGGCGATGTGATCATCTACCGCCGCAAGTAACTGACTCAGCGACAGGCGGTGTTTTGAATGAGAACATCGCTCGGCAGTCGGCGAACAACCTCCCAAGTGGGCAGCATGTCGAGTAGTGCCGCAAGCGTCGGTTCGCCCTCGTACAACTCCTGATCGCTGTATTCGCAGTAGAGAAAACGGGTTCGCGCAAGCGTCCGGGCACCGCCGCGCACAAGATCGCCCTCGGCACCCTGCATGTCTGCCCAGATGAAGTCGATCGTTCCCTGCGCGTGCTTACTCGCCCATGCATCGAGCGATCGCACTTCCACCGAAATCGTTCGGACAAATCGGCACCATGGGTGGACCTTGCGATGCTCCTTCGGCGCAAGAAGCGAGCCCGACTGATCCCACCCCTGTGGATACTCCGCAGCAGCGACGGGGTCGATGCCAGGCGGCATTCCACTGCTGACATGAAACTCCGCGCGGCCATTCGTCGCGCCGATGGCGGTTGTATGCAGCGTCGCACGGGGATGCTGCACCGACTTCCGATGCACCTCGATGGCACGGGGATCCGGTTCAAACGCATGAACTTGCGCCTTGGGGAAAGCCTGCAACAGCATGTGCGTATGCGTGCCGTGATGCGCACCGATTTCAAGCACAAGCTGGGCGTCGAGCCCAATCAGTGGGCGCAGTGTCTCCCCTGTCACAGGAATGTTCGAAAGAGGAGGAATGCGAGCGCTCATGTTTGGCGAAGTGCAACAACAGGATCCTTGCGACTCGCCACCAGCGCTGGATAGGTGCCGAACACAAGTCCGACGGCGGCGGCGACGCCGAAGCTAACGAAGATTGACCAGAGAGTGATCACCGGCTCGAGGGACACTCGCCCAAACGCTCCGCGCAACATCGGAAGCGACCGAATCAATTCAACGAGCTGCGCAAGACCGATGGCGACCATGATTCCCAGCAGGATTCCGATCACCCCGCCGACCGCAGACAGCGAACCCGTCTCGACAAGAAACTGCAACACGATGTGACGCCGCGTTGCTCCGAGCGCTCGCCGAATGCCGATCTCGCGTGTGCGCTCAGTGACGCTGGCAAGCATGATGTTCATGATGCCAATACCGCCCACAAGGAGACTGATTGCCGCGATTGACACGAGCATGATGTTCCATACCACCATTGCGCGACGCGCATTTTCAAGCAGTTCCCACGGCACCACGATCTGCACATCCGTCATGTCAGGATGCCCGATCTCAATGACGCGTTCGACACGCGCGGCCACTTCGCCAACCGATTCCGTACTTGGGGCGGTGACATACACCTCACTCAACTGCACCTCTTCCGCGCTGAAAGATCCGGATGACCTTCGCTGCACGATGTCGCCAAACTGCCGCTCTGCGGTTGTCATCGGCACATGAATGTCTCTGTTGAGATCGCGGCCCACGAGCGCGCTGCCCGCCCCACCCGACAGGCCCTGCGGCTGCAGCACACCAACCACACGAAAGACCTGTTGATCGATCCGAAAATCCTTCCCGATGGCGTCGCGCGCCGGGAACATCTGCCGCGCAATCTCGTCGCCGAGTACTGCCACGGGTGCGTGCGTCACCACATCCTGATCGCTCAGGTATCGACCACCCGGCTGAGTCTGCAGGTTGGCAACCTGTGCCAACTCCGCCACCGTGCCGAAACACTGCGCCGTTGTGCGGAACGCATCACGACTGATCTCACTGCCGACGGCCTTCAGGGGAACGATGACAAGACCATCGAGTCCCGCTGTGAGTCGCCTCGCATCCTCATACATCAGGCCGTAACGCGAGAGGAAGGTGCGCGCCTGCGAGGTGGAAGCCACATCCGGTGGCTTCGAACTTCGCACGATGATGTTGCGCGCCCCGAGCGCCGCAATATCGCGAAGCGCTGCCCGCTTATTGCCCTCGCCGATGGCGACCACCACGATCACCGCAGCCACGCCGAGGATGATGCCAAGACAAGTCAGAATCGAGCGCAGCGCATGACGACGCAAGTTCGACAATCCAAGGCGCACCGTTTCAAGCAGGAACTGCACGACAAGAAGGTACGGCACGCGAGGCGAATATGCGGATACGAACGAAGAACACTGCACCGCGGGTCGTTCACTCCGTGAGCGCTGCCCGCGTCAGGCAATCGCGGACGGGCGTGATGACCCATCGCCGTCAGCCGAGGTCGGCAAGAGCGGCTTCCGCTCGCGAGCGCGGTATAGCACTGGCACCGTGACAAAGAATGTCGCGCCTCGTCCCGGCTCGGAAATCAAGCCGACTGTGCAGCCGAGTATCTGCGCCAATTCGCGGCAAATCGCCAGCCCCAGGCCCGTTCCGCCATGCGAACGCGTGTGGCTCGCATCAATCTGCCTGAACTTCTCAAAGACGGTCTCCTGCAGATCAAAGGGGATTCCCGGTCCCTGATCGATAATCGCGATTCGGATGGCAGGACGCGACTCCAGCGTGGTGTGGGCAGCCTCAATCCGAATCGTGCTCCTCGGCGGCGAAAACTTGATTGCATTCGAAAGAAAGTTGTACAGAATCTGCTGGAGTTTCCCGGGGTCGGTCTCAACGGATGGGATATCTGCCTCAACAGCCGACTCCACTTCGATCAGTTTCGACATCGCCTGCGGCTTCATGATCCCTTGCAAGCCTTCCAGAAGATCTGCGATGCTTGTAGTCACCACACTCGCCGACATGCGCCCTGCTTGAATCTTCGCCATGTCGAGCAACTCGTTGATCATCTCAAGAAGCATGCGAGCGCTTGTCAGAATGTTGGATGCATAACGCTGCCGCTTGGGATCTGCGTCTGCATCCTTGCGTGCCATCTCCTCCAGCAACTCCGCGAACCCAATGATCGAATTGAGCGGCGTCCGCAATTCATGCGACACGCTCGCCACAAAATCGCTCTTCAAGCGGTTTGACTCGAAGAGTCCGACATTCGCCTCGGACAACTGGACAACCTTCAGATCGAGCGACTCGTTCATCGCTCGCAGCGACTTCTGTACGCGGTCGAGTTCGTCCAGCATCTGGTCGAACGCCCGCGACAGTTCCTCCAACTCATCCCCAGTTCGCAGGTTGCTGCGCACGGTCAGATCGCCCCGCCGCACCCGCTCCATGCTGTCGCGAAGCCGCCGCACAGGCGAGAAGATGAGTTGCGTGAGAATCCACCAGAACGCAGCAACGGCCAGCACCACCGCCACTACCCCGCTCACCGCGAGATACCAACGATTCGATGCGATCTGACCGGCCGCGAACTGGCTCGTTCGCTCGATGACGAGCACCGCCCGCAGCGGATCCCCAAGCGCTACATCCGACGCACGAGCCGAGAAGTCGACGAATTGCCGATCTTGGATCGCACGCCACTGGGTTTCGCGCAATGCGAGGGCGTAGCGATACACAATGCCCTCCGAGGACTGCACGGCCTCGAAGACTTCCGTCTCCGTTGGATTCGCCAAAAATACGCGCTCGGCAGAATCCACAAACGGATCAGTGATTCTCCCGCCTTCAATCTCGTCGACCTGTACCACCCGAATGGGAATCGGGATGCCTGCTGTGCGGGTCAGCGCGAATCCATTTTGAACCCATGTCTCCGCCAACTGGCGAGATGTCTCGCGCTGACTCTCATCGACCACCCACCCGAGGCGAAGCCACGGCACAACGAGCGCGCCCGCCAGAATCAGCATGGCAGCGGCCGCGAAAACAAACTGACATTTCTGTGCGAGGGATGGGCCTCGTGACATCTCTGCACAGACTAGCGCAGCACACGCGCAACTATGCTCGCGGTGTGCGCCGCGAAGGCACCGATCCAAACCATGTTCGCATGCACGATGTCCTCTGCGACTTCTGCCACACGCCGTGGACCCTCGACCGTCCAATGGTCGAGGGGCATCATGGTTCCTGCATTTGCGGCAACTGCCTGCGTGCAGCATGGGCACTGACAGTCACCGCGCAGTCGAGCGACCGTCCCGATGGAACCCCAACGAAGTGCACGATGTGCCTTGAGGAGCGCACGGACCGCACTTTCCAGAGTCCCGCCTACCCGGACGCGTGCATCTGCCTGCGCTGCGTTCGCCTCGCATCGCGCGCCGTTGCGCGTGATGCAGATGACGCATCCAAAGCAGAGTGATGCCATGGACCCAGCTCGCGGAAAGCGCCTCGATGTTGGCCACTTCGGTCTGCGCGATGCAGACCTGCCGCCCCATGCGGAGGGCGCATGGGATCCCCGCACACTCTTTGCCCATCCAACGAATCCCCTCGAGATTGAGATCGGATCTGGCAAGGGAACATTCCTCTGTCAGCAAGCAGCCCTCCAAACTGACAGCAACTTCCTTGGGATCGAATGGACCGCCGACTTCTGGCGCTCTGCGGCTGATCGCCTGCGGCGAAACAAGCTTGAACATGCCCGCGTCCTTCTCACCGACGCAAGCGAGCTCTTTCGCCACCGTCTTGCGGACTGCATTGCCGCTGTGGTGCACATCTACTTCAGCGACCCGTGGCCAAAGGGGCGCCATCACAAGCGGCGTGTTGTGCAAACCGACACGCTCTCGCACTTCCACCGTGTCCTTGTTCCCGGCGGCGAATTGCGGCTTGTCACCGACCATGCCGCTCTCTGGCAGTGGTACGAACGCCACGCAGAGGCGAATGCACACCTCTTTGAACGCCGAGCATTCATACCTCCGCACTCGGCACGACCGGGCGAAGTTGTCGGCACGAACTATGAACGCAAGTTCACGCGCGAAGGTCGAACCTTCAACGCGATGACGCTGGTTCGGCGGGAAGTGACGGCGGCGCCACGCCTGCTGTCTGCGCCACCCACTTGGAAATCTTTTTCACGACATCCGGATCCATGCCCGACTTGAGTCGCGCGTACTCATCGAGCGTGCAGCGCGTGCAGCGCTGAAACAAGTGATTCACACCTGGCACCACTTCGATCACAGGCCGAACGGGCGCGCGCTCGGCGGCTCGTTCGAATGGACCAAGGTTCTGTCGCAGACCCACTTGAAGATCGCGCTCACCGAAGAGCACCAGCGTCGGAGCGCCAATCCGCGCAATCGACGGCTGCGGATCAAGCACCAGAAACACACGCATCCATGGCGACGACATCTGCTTGACCCCCTGATCGGTCGCCGAGGCGATCATCTCATCGCTTGCACGAAAACTCTTGTTGCATGCCAACTGTGCACTGACACACGCCGCGACCGCCTCTCGAAGTTCCGGCTCTGGCTTACCCTCGATTGCAGCAGTCATCATCAGACCGTGCATTTCTGTCGCGAAGGCAACGGCTGCCGCATCGGCCTGCATGGCGAGCATGATGTCCTTCGATTGCTGCCCCAGAAGGTCGCGCCCGGAGATCGCGGGCGGCGCGAGCAGGACGGCAAACGAACACGCCGGCGGGTCGCTCGCGCAAAGCAGCGTGCCAATCAGTGCGCCCTCGCTGTGGCCGATGACACCGATGCGCGACGGATCGACCTGCCCCTGCGTTCGCAGCCACTCAATCTGTGCGCGCGTATCCGCCGCAAAGTCGTGCGTCGTGGCAGTGGTCAGATCTCCTGTCGATCCACCAACACCTCGGTCATCACAACGCAACGACGCAATCCCATCCTCCGCGAGTGCAAGCGCAATCGGTTCAAACAAGCGGTGACCAAAGATGGTCTCATCACGGTCCTGCGGGCCGCTTCCAGTGATGAACACAACTGCAGGCGGTTTCCCAGCCGCGGGAGCACTCTTGGGAATGAGAAGCGTCCCGGCGAGCTTTCCCCCGGGGCCATCGATCAGCACTTCAGCGCCCTCACGCGCAACTGCTACTTGCGGCTTCGTTACCGATGCCGGCGGGCTATCCGACGGCTGCTGAGCAGAAGCGTGCGAAACAGCAATGGCCACGAATGCGATCAGGTGAGCCCTACGCATCGATTCATCGTACCGCCACGCAGCATCAACCCGCCGCGGTGCGATCGGTCGCCCGCCACGCCACGCGCGGCGCCTCTCGCCACAAACCCTCCAAGTCATAGAACGCACGCTGACGCGCCTCAAAGAGGTGCACCACGACATCAACAAAGTCCACAACGATCCAGCTGCTGCCGGCATCGCTGTCCAATCGCCACGCAGGCGATCCAAGCTGCGTCCCCAACTTGTCAATCGACTCGCCGACAGACTTCATCTGGCGCGCGCTCGTCCCCGAGCACAGCACCATGAAGTCGCACACCTGTGAACGACCCACAAGGTCGATCACCATCACCTCCGTGCACTTCAGATCTGAAAGCAACTGCGCTGCCTTTACGGCGAAAACGCGCGCCGACTCCGAATTGTTCTTTGTTGAGGGACGAACCATCAGCAATCGGTTCTAGAACCGCGATTCAAGGCCGACATTCATCGCATGCTCCGCCCAAAATCGGACGCGCCGCATGACCCCAATCCCTCACGAGCGCGGACCGCCCGAGCGCGGGCCCGACGATCGCCCACCGGAACGATTGCCACGCGGACCGCCAGTGCGACTACCGGTCGCCGACTTGCCGCGAGCCCCACCACCGCCACCACGAACCGCAGCGGCCGCAGCCTCTGCACGGATCGCGAAGAGCTTCTGCGGAAGTCGCATCGACTCTCGGCGACGGATCTCCGAGGGCTTCTCGTAGTACTGCCGCTTTTTCACATCTTTGGTGATGCCCTCACGCTCGCACAACTTCTTGAAGCGGCG
>Ga0233425_10011498_pt1 | contig 10307 bp, 8 predicted proteins | sample Watercolumn_Towu_2_FD_181712 | JGI IMG/M metagenome (GOLD analysis project Ga0233425, IMG submission 181712) | Freshwater microbial communities from Lake Towuti, South Sulawesi, Indonesia - Watercolumn_Towuti2014_140_MG | ecosystem: Environmental > Aquatic > Freshwater > Lake | place: Indonesia... | reverse complement strand
CCCGAGCCTGGGACTGGAGTACACAGCCGCCGCCCTCATTCCCCCGTCGAAGGAGAAGATGGCTGCCCTTCTTGAGACTGCAAAACGTCACGGCCTCGATGCCTGGAGCCGATAACCAAAACCATGCACCAAGGGAGAAGTGCGACGATGACTGTACCTGAAGCGAGAGAGCTCACATACCAGGAACGCATCGACATGCTCCGCGCCACGAAAATGCGGCACACCGAAGAGAAGTGGCGGGAGCTCGGTTCGTTTGATATGGACGATCTTCCTATCATTCTCCCGCCCCCCGAGATGAGGAAGGTGGTGCGCGTGGTGAGCGGGTCGGGGCTATTGATGGTCGATGCGCTTTTCAAAGATTTCATCCCGAAGAGCGATCACCCGAGCGGTGGCATATTCGGGGCGCGGGCGTGCGGGGAGAATTTCCGGGCGCTTCTCGACATGCACCCCCCGTACGTTGACCCGGTCAGTTCGCTTGCGGGCGCATACATGGCCCATTTTCTCGCCTACCGTCAGCCTGCCTGGAATCCCGATTTCGATTTCTCCCACCTGCATGAGGACCAGGAGAAGTACAAGCTCCACCACGGTATCGGTGCAGTGCAGCATTTTTGTCAGGATGAAGCGATCGGGCTCACCCTCGGTTGGCAGGCTCTGCTTGACCGGATCAGGCATTATCGAACGATCAACACCGACGACGAGGCGCAGGAGCTGTACGATGGTCTCGAGCACATGGTTCTTGGAATACAGGATTGGATTCGCCGACATGCGGACACAGCCAGGAAAATGGCGGAAAGCGAAACACGACCCCAGCTGCGGCAGAACCTTCTCGAGATGGCAGACATCAGTGCGAAGCTTGTTACAGAGCCCCCGGAGACATTCCGCGCAGCATGCCAGTGGATGCTCTACTATCAGCTGGCGGGCAAGATTTACAACATGGGAGGATCCCTCGGACGCATCGACCAGTTCCTTTTTCCGTTCTATGAACGGGACAAGAGACGGGGCATCCTGACAGATGAAGAAGCAATATTCCATGTCGCGTGCCATTTCATCAAGGATACCAGCTACACGCAGCTCGGGGGTCCCGACGCAGCGGGAAAGGACACGACCAATGCACTTTCGTATCTCGTCCTGGAGGCAGCACACAGGCTGAAAGTGCCCGTGAACGTGGGCGTCAGCGTTGGCAAGAACGTCGATCCCAACCTGTTGCGCCGCGGCGTAGAAATCATGTTCGAAGACAGAACCGGGATTCCGAAGTTTCTTGGTGTTGACCGCACGAGCGAAGGATTCGCCAAAAACGGCCTCCCCATCGAGCTCGGAAGACAGCGGGCATACTCGGGCTGCCACTGGTGCGCCATTCCCGGCAGAGAGTATACCGTCAACGACTGTGTCAAAGTGAACCTGGCAAGGGTTTTTGAGGTCTCGCTGAAAGACATGATCGCGACTCCCGGACTCGAGCCGGGTATTGACGCTCTCTGGCACTGCTTTGAAAAACACCTTCGGCGCAGTGTCGGAGTTGTGGCGGAGAGTCTCGATTTCCACATCGACCATATGTACCGTGTGTATCCTGAGCTGCATCTCGATCTCCTTTGCTATGGCCCCATTGAGAGAGGGCGCGATGCATCTCACGGCGGAGTCGAATTCTATAACCTGTGCGTCGACGGTGCCGGACTCGCAACCGTTGCTGATTCCTTTGCCGCTCTGGAACAGCGCGTGGAACAGGAGCAGAAGCTCACATGGGACGGCATCATACGATTGCTTGATTCGGATTGGGCCGGAGACGATGGAGAACAGAGCCGGCTCATGATGAAGAACATTCCGCGTTACGGGAGCGGTGGATCGCGTGCCGACGAGTTTGGCGTCCGTGTCTCCCGACTGTTTACAAAGGTCGTCAAAGAGAAACCAACTCCGCACGGATTCAATATGATCCCCGGGATTTTTTCCTGGGCAGCCACGATTGCCATGGGCAAGGATGTCGGCGCGACACCCAATGGCCGCCATTCGAAAAGCCCGATCTCCCACGGCCCCAATCCGGATCCCGGGTTCCGGAAAGACGCCGCTCCGACGGCGCTCGCTCTGGCGGTTGCGTCGGTGCAATCGGGCTACGGCAACTCAGCGCCGATGCAGATAGAGCTCGATCCCGGACTCTCAAAATCCCAGGAAGACATCGACAAAGTCGTGGCTCTCATCCGCACCCACTTCGATGTCGGCGGAACGCAGATCAACATGAACATTCTCGACAAGAAGGCGATCCTTGAGGCGCAAAAAGATCCCAGCTCACATCCCGACCTGGTGGTGCGCGTGACAGGATTCAGCGCCTTTTTCGCCAGCCTCTCGCCTGAAATGAGACAGATTGTGGTTGACAGAATTATTGCAGAAGAGTGAACGGAAGTAAATCCGAAATCCGGATATCGAAAACCGAAACAACCTCAAAGCTCGAAACTCAAAAATCCCCAAACGTGAACCCGAAGTGAACGTAGGCATCCGCCGTTTCGTGCTTCGAATTTCATGTTTCGGATTTCATTCCTGTCACATGGTCGTCGAAGGCAGGATTAGGCTCCTATGGGCACTTCACCGCGTGAAAGGTTCTTGTCGTACGTCAGGCATCCGCTAACGTCGCCGCCTGTCGTCTCCCCTTTTCTTCCACACTACGATGTCATACGCGCAACGCTGGCGCATCTCCACCTTCCCATTGCAGACGATGCGGTGAAGGACGAGATCACGCTGGCGCGGGAACTCGGCTATGAACCGATGTTCATGACGGACTGTTCGGGTTTGATCTTCAACTGGAGCACGGATGAAATGCGGTCAACACCTGACATCGCCTTCCGGACAATCGGTACACCGGACGGAGAATGGGTCTGGCAGGCTCCGCGCAAAGACATCCCATGGAGTGATGAGGCAGGTTGCGCCGTCCGGACGTTGCATGACCACTCGATGCTGGTTTCCGCTTGCGAACAGGTTTCTGCCCGCGAAGAGGAGATCCGGAATTATTATCGCACCTGGCGTCAAACGGTGGGCGAAGAGGGGGTGATTGTCATCGGACATCCGCATCCCGCCTGGCTCGGCTTCCAGATCAATCCAACAGACATCTTCTACCAATGGAATGACTGGCAGGATGCGTACATCCGCAGCATGGATGCAATCTATCAGGCATCGCTGTTCGTGATGTCGATTGCCATCAGGGAAGGGATCGATTTCATGAGCGATTCCAGCTATGGGCTGGAGATGACTTCTCCCGAGTTGTTTGCCACGATGGACCTGCCCTACATCCGCAAGTTTGCAGAGTGGACCCATCAGCGCGGCGGCCTGTTCTGGTATCACAACTGCGGATTCACGAGCAGTCTCATCAAGAGTGGCGTTTTCAACACATTGGGCGCTGATGTCATCGAAACCATCGCGCCGCCGCCCGAGGGCGATAATGATCTGGCAGAATCGCGCTCACATATCGACCGGCGCATCTGTACGAAGGGAAATCTGAACCTCCAGCTACTGCGCGATGGTACGCCTGCGGAAATCACGAAGCAGGTTCAGGCGATGGTCGCAGCGGTTCGAGGCTATTCACACATTTTCTCGACCGCCGACGCTGTTCTGCCTGGCACAAAGCCCGAGAATTTTGTCGCGTTTGTCAGAGCTGCTCGTGAAGCGGCGGAGGCCTGATCCGCCAGCGTCCGAAATCAGCGTTGCAGGTAACATCCACTCGTATTCAATGACGGGAACTCCATGAGACAGAAACTCCTCCTCACAATCCTCCTTTCTCTCACCCTTGTCACCTGCGGTAAGCGAAGTGATGTTGTCGAACTTCACGACTGGAATTTCGGCGGCAGGGCGAGGCTGATTGAGTTTCTCCGCAACAGGGTCTATTCCTTCGAGGCAAAGAATCCGGGAATCAAGGTCATCCAGAGCGATAAGAGCTGGAACATGATCCGGGAGATTTTGTACGCCGATTTCGCAGCCGGTGCTGGTCCGGATGTCATGAATACTCATTCGAATTTCGCTGCAGAGTTCGGTGAGGCCGGACACTACTACCCCATCAACAGATTCCCCGACTTTGAGACGGTGAAACAGTGGTACGTGCCGCATCTTATGGAGTCAACCCGTTATAAAGACAACTACTACGGCCTTCCGTCCAGCGCGATAGCGTTTGTCCTAGTCTGCAACAGGGAGCTCTTCGACCGGGAAGGGATCGCTCCGCCGAAAACGTGGTCCCAGTTCCGAGAGGCATCGAAGCGGCTGACAAAGGATACGAATGGCGATGGTGTCATTGATCAGTACGGGTTGGTTCTTATGGGAGGGGACAAGGGAGGATTCGCCTACAGGACAATCCCGTTCTTCTTCAAAGCGGGCGCTGACGTGATGTCGGAAGATCTAAAGACGATCATGTTCAATTCGCCCAAAGGAATCGCCGCCCTCAAGCTGTTCGCCGACATGTATCAGATTGACCATTCCATCACTCCCGGCTTTCTTGCCTACGGACATTCGGAGACCAACGACCTGGTGTCCGGCAATAAAGCCGCGATGAGTATCGAGGGCCCCTGGTTCAGAGGCATGGTGAGCGACAAGAGCCCGGGCAAGGACGTCTATGTTGTCGCGATTCCGGTGCCCGATGATATGATCGATCAGTACACTACGGCCCCCACGCTCCAGGACATGGTGATGTATTCGATCAACGCTCATTCCAAACACCTCAACGAGGCGTGGGAACTTCTTAAATACTTGCGTAATGAAGAGGCGGACATGTATTGGATAACGCAAGATCTCGGGGCGACAGCCACAACAAAGAAAGCACTGGCCAGCCCAGAGGCAAGGAATGTCAAGGATATCGATCTGTACATCAACGAGTTGAACCACGCGCGACCATGGCCACCGCATCCCAGTATGATCGCCATCGCCAGCAACGTGTTCACGCCGTACTGCCAGAAGGCAATCGTCGGTGAACTATCGCCCAAAGCCGCGCTCGATCTGGCGGCAAAGGAAGCGCAGGATATCATAGACGAAAAGAAATGAGAAAACTGACTCCCTATCTCCTTCTCGCTCCGGCACTCCTCTTCACGCTGTTTGTGCTTGTCTACCCGTTGGTTCAGAATCTGATCAACAGCCTGAGCGATGTGAGCATGATAACGGGAAATAGTGGATGGATCGGATTGCATAACTATCAGCATGTTTTCGAAGACACGCTCTTCTGGCGTTCGTTCAGAAACACGGCGGTCTATGCAGTCGCGGGAACGCTCCTGGCGCTGCTCATCGGGCTGGCGTTCGCCCTCTTGCTCAACATCAAGCTCGGAAAATTCAGCAGTATCATGGGCTGTCTTTACACAGTACCGTGGGTGATTTCCCCCGTCGTCGCAGGATTTGCATGGAAATGGCTCCTGAACGACAACTTCGGCATCGTGAATTACTGGCTTTCCTCCGTCGGCATTGTGCCCGTCGGCACGTCGTGGCTTGGACATCCCGGCACCGCACTTCTTAGTGTGATGGTGGCACGCGTCTGGCAGTTTTACCCGTTTGCGATGGTGATGTTTCTGGCAGGCATTCAATCCATTCCGCAGGAGCAGTATGAAGCAGCTGCGGTTGACGGGGCGACGATGGTGAGGAGGTTTTTCTATATCACGCTTCCCAACCTGAGAGCCGTGGGCTCTGTCCTTCTCGTTCTTGGGGTCATCTGGAGTTTCAACGACTTCAACATGGTATTCGTCATGACCCGTGGCGGACCGATGAATACATCGATGGTGCTCCCTGTTCTCGTCAGGGAATTCTCGTTTGTCCATTTCAATCTCGGCAGGGGTTCGGCCCTGTCCATGGTCATCTTCATGCTATTGACAACGCTCTCCTTTCTCTATCTCAAACTCGTCTCGAGGGGAGAGCAAGCATGAAAAAGGCCCTGGTAAGATCCGCAATGATTGTTCTGGCGCTGCTCGTCCTTCTCCCTGTTCTCTGGACGATTTCTACTTCGATGAAACCCCTCAATGAAGTGAACATGTTTCCGCCGAAGTGGACCAGCTCCTCCATGAGCTTCAAGCCGTACAGCGACATGTTCTTCTACCTCCCGTTCTCGATCTATACCTTGAACAGCCTGATCGTTGCCGCTTCGGCAACAGTGCTGACGCTGCTGATAGGCTGCCTTGCCGCTTTTTCCTTCTCACGGTTCACGTTTGCCGGAAAGGATACCTTCCTTCTCATCTTTCTGCTTTCACAGATGCTCCCCGGGGCGTCGGTCATCATTCCGCTCTTCCAGCTCCTGCAGACGGTGGGGCTCTATGACACCTATTTGGGCCTGATCCTGATCCACACGGCGGTTTTGCTGCCGTTCGTCATTTGGCTGATGTACGGTTTCTTTCAGACGATTCCACGCGATGTTGAAGACGCGGCGTTGATTGACGGATGTTCCAGAATGGAAGCTCTTCGGAGGATAATTCTCCCTCTTGCATTGCCGGGCATCGGCGCGACAGCGCTCTTTGCTTTTCTTGGCTCGTGGAATGAGTTCTTCTTCTCTCTGATTCTTACCTCATCTGATTCAACGAGAACGATTCCTGTCGGCATTGGCCTTTTCGTCGGCGAGTACATCGACGTCTGGAATCAGATGGCTGCTGCCGCCGTGTTGTTCAGCCTGCCACCGCTGATACTCTTCGTCCTCACACGCAAAACATTTATCAAGGGCCTGGTTGCAGGTGCCGGCAGGTAATCGCCGACAACATTCGCTCAGGCCGTCGGATTGACACTCATGAACCACCAGGAACTGAAATCTCTTCTGGATCAAATCCCGAAGGCCCGCATTGGGATTCTCGGAGACTTCTGCCTTGACGTCTATTTGCTGATCGAACCGACAGCTTCAGAAGCCTCACTCGAGACAGGGCTCTCGACGCGCCCGGTTCGCTCTCAACGTTACTCGCTCGGGGCCGCCGGCAATGTCGCAAACAACCTTCAGGCGATGGGAGCAGTGAATCTCTCCGTCTTCGGTGTGGTTGGGCAGGATCCCTTCGGCGAAGAGATGAGGAAGATCATTGCCGCGAAGCATATGGACACATCGGGTTTGCTTGTGCAACGCGAGCAGTGGGACACCCATGTGTACATGAAGCCATACGAACGGGAGCAGGAACAGCACAGGTTCGACTTCGGTGATTTCAACCAGGTTCATATGTCAACAGCACAACTGCTGTTGGGAACGCTCGAAGCCGCCCTCCCCACCCTCGATCTCATTATCATCAACCAGCAGGTGAAATACGGCATACACACCCCGGAATTCAGAGAGAAATTATGCGCTCTTGTACGGCGGCATCCCGGGAAACTCTTTCTCTCTGATTCCAGGCACTACCCGGATGAGTATACAGGAACTGTCAGAAAAATCAATGTTCTGGAGGCCGCAAAGCTATACGGGAAAGATGCCTCGGCACTTGAATCGTCGGACGTCGAAGGACTTTGCCGCTCCCTCCATGAACGATGGGGCAAACCAGTCTTTGTGACGAGAGGAGAGAACGGCTGCGTTGTTTGTGACGCAGATGGCTGCGGCGAGATACCGGGGCTTCTGATTCTGTCTCCCGTCGACCCCGTGGGAGCCGGTGACAGTATGCTGGCCGGCATCGCTGCCGCGCTCGCAGTAGGAGCCAAACCGTTTGCGGCGGCCGAGCTTGGCAGCCTCGTTGCCGGTGTCACGGTTCAGAAGTTGATGCAGACCGGGACAGCGACGGCGGAAGAGATCCTCAGGATTGGCGCAGATCCTGACCGCCGCTACAGACCCGACCTCGCACGACAACCCCTGAAAGCCCGCTTCCACACAGGCACCGAGATCGAGATCGTCACATCGCTTCCTCAGCGCAGGAGATTCACGCATGTGATCTTCGACCACGACGGGACTCTCTCCACTCTGCGACAGGGATGGGAATCGATCATGGAGCCTGTCATGGTACAGGCCATCCTCGGCACCGCCGGACGCGAGTCGGACCAGGCGCTTCGTGATCATGTCATCGCCTCGGTGCGCGACTACATCAACAAGACCACAGGCATTCAGACCCTCGTGCAAATGAAGGGATTGATACAGCTGGTGAAGAAGTTCAAGTGCGTGCCCGAAACTGAAATCCTGGATGAGTTCGGCTATAAGAAGATCTACAATGATCGATTGTCCGGGATGGTAGATGGAAGAATCGGGAAGCTGCAGAAGGGAGAGCTGAGTGTCGAAGACTTCACCATCAAGCGGGCGGTTGAATTTCTGAACGCCCTTCACCGGAAAGGTGTCAAACTCTATCTAGCGAGCGGCACCGACCGCGAAGATGTCGAACGGGAGTCGGAGATTCTCGGCTACCGTTCGTTGTTCGGTAATCGTATCTATGGCGCTGTGGGTGATATTACGCGCGAAGCAAAGCGGATGGTGCTCGAGAGAATCCTGGCGGACATCGGCGATGAAGCATCAGAGAGGATACTGACATTTGGAGACGGACCGGTCGAAATCCGTGAGACGCAAAAAAGGGGAGGATACACGGTTGGCGTTGCAAGCGACGAGATCCGGCGTTACGGCCTCGGCATCACGAAACGGCAACGGCTTATCGAGGCAGGGGCGGATTTGATTGTTCCGGACTATTGCCAGATGGATCGGTTGCTGCCGGTGTTGTTTGGGTGAGGGGGGTATGGAGTAGTGAAGTAGTGAAGTAGTGAAGTAGTAAAGTAGTGGAGTAGTAGCGTCCGATCCGCGATCGGACATCTTGGACCACTGGTGCACTCGCGTCCGATCCCCGATCGGACCTCGGGAACCCGGTCATGGTATGATGGGTACCGGGAAGGTCACTCGACAGAATCAAGTTCGAGCACGGTGGCACGTATTCCATCCACAACCCGCGCAAGGAAATCATAGTTCAGTGTGTCCGGAGTGTCGGAGGGAAGATGATAATGCGGGTTCCGGAGGAATGCGGTGTCTGTGATCATCAGCGCCGGATAGCCGTATTTCCAGAACGATGAGTGGTCGGAGAGAAACATCGGCGAAATAAATCCGGGCGCAGTCAAACTCTCGACTCCAACGCTGCAGTGTTTCCGCATCGCACGTCGCACAAGCGACATCATCCGCAGGCTCTTCAGGTTTCCAACCAGGCCGATGAAGTTGCCGTACTTTGGATATCCGCCCAGCGCCTGCATCAACGGAGCCGGGTAGCGCTGCTCATATCGCTCCCCCGCATATCCCAGCATTTCCAGACAGAGCATCACCAGCACATTCCCGCCTGACTGTTTCAACATACCCGCGTACTGGCGGCTTCCCATCAAATTTGAATAGAAGTAGGGAGGTTCCTCGTGAGGGAAGGCGACAAACCTCACCGTTCTGCGGCCTGAGGTTCCTTTCAAAAGTCTTGCCAACTCCAGGAGTCCCGCGATGCCGCTTGCATTGTCATCCGCTCCCGGCGTCTCAGGCACCGTATCATAGTGTGCGCCAAGGATGATCACCGGTTTCCCGGGATCTTTCCCCTTTCTTTCGGCCGCGAGATTACGCACCCTGACACCATGGCTGTCATAGTACTGCGATTCAATCTCATAGCCGATCGACCGGAACTCAGCCTCTATGAATGCGGCGGCAGCGTTAAGCACCACAGGTCTGGAGCCATGACGTGACGGATAGTTAGCGGCCAGCGTCGAGACGATGCGTTTTGCGTTGGAAGCTATTTGCGTGAATTCCTGGGGATTCATCTCGGAGAAAATGTACTGCAGAATCGGCGGATAGTCCAATCCCCACAACAACCTTGTCCGAGGTGTTCCGATCGATCAGACGGCAGGTTTCCGGGCACTGAAGACCAGAAATCGCCAGAAGATCAATCCAAAGAGAACATCGACTACGACGCCCGGGGCGAGAAAACCGACGAGCTCTTTTGGCGGCGCGTCATGAAGAATGGCATACACCAGGACGGCTGCCATGGCCAGCTTGGCCCAGACGAGCATTTTCACGAAGCTCCTGTGACCGTGCAGGTCGCGGGCGATGATCCATTGAATGCATCCGAAAAAGAATACCGACATGAGGTTGAAATAAATGAAAATGGGGTACCGCGGGGGTTCGATGCCGACCATCGCAGGAAGTGAGCCGGTGAGTGCGAATACAACCATCGACATGGCAAAGTTCCAGCCGGCACCGGCAAAGAAGAGTGTTTTGTAGAGCTTGTCCGATTCCATGGATGATGCCCGATCATTGAATAAAGAAGGCCGCAGAGACCGTGCCCTGCGGCCGTTGTCATGCACGTGTCGGACAGATTGACAATCTGTCCGACAATCTTATCGCGGTCTGCCCATAACGCGGCCGCCCATCTGATACAGCTTCGCGTAGAGTTCTTCAGGGAACGATT
>Ga0233425_10011497_pt1 | contig 10308 bp, 6 predicted proteins | sample Watercolumn_Towu_2_FD_181712 | JGI IMG/M metagenome (GOLD analysis project Ga0233425, IMG submission 181712) | Freshwater microbial communities from Lake Towuti, South Sulawesi, Indonesia - Watercolumn_Towuti2014_140_MG | ecosystem: Environmental > Aquatic > Freshwater > Lake | place: Indonesia... | reverse complement strand
GCTGTCGCCCGGCGGCCTGAGCTGCTGGAAGTCGCGCACGATCTCGCCCGGTGTCCAGCGGGTCGTGGGGTACGCCCAGTCCGCGGGCTCGTGGTCGCCACGCCACCCCGGGCCGCGCGGCACGGCTTCTCCATGCAGGAAGATCCACAGCGACTCGGCCGGCGGCTGCTGGACCCGCCAGTAGGTCGTGATGGGCACGCCCACCCGGTGACCGATCTTCCGGGGCATCTCGACCCCGAGCAGCTCGTAGCCGCCCTCGAACCGGACGTTCAGGGGTCTCGCCGTCTCAGGGACGGCCTTCACGGTGACCCGCGGAGGCATGGACGAGGTCAAGGTGGGCAGGACCGGCTCGGCGCGCGCGGGCGGCTGGTACGCCTCGCGGGGTGCTTCCCGCGGCCTCGTGTTCCACACGCCGAGCAGGGCCCGTCCCGAATCGATCCACAACCTCGTCCCGAGTCGGCGCGACAGGTCGTCGAGGCGCATGACGATCTCCTGGTGCTCCTCGTCGTTCGCCGGGTTGGCGACGCTGTAGCCCATGCGAACAGGGTGGGCCTCGACCCAGCGGACGCCGACCTGGTCGAAGTGGAGGGTGAAGATGGCCGTCTTGTGCGTCCATGCCTGGTCGTTGTAGTCGAAGATGAGGTTTCCGGCGTCGTAGATGACCGGGCGCCCGTCGATGACCTCCATGCCGTGGAGCTGGTGCGCGCTCGAGCCGAGGAGGGCGTCGATCCCGGCCTCGCGCACGAGCCTGCGCGCGAGGTCGCGGTGCGGCTCTCCCGGCTCCTCGGCGCCGTTCGGCCCCCAGTGGGTCATGAAGAACACGAGGTGGGCATAACGGCGCGCCAGCCTCACCTGGTCCCGCACGCGCTTCACGACCGCGGTGGGGTTGTTCTCGTCCACGAAGTGCGGCCCCGCGCGGGTCTCGGTCGCGCCGACCTTGCGCTGGGTCATGTCCATGGCGATGAAGGCGACGACGGTGTCGCCGACCTTCCTGAAGACCGGCGCCATGGCTTCCTCGAGGTTCCGTCCGCCGCCGACCGGGTCCACGCCGGCCTCGCGCAGGATGCGGACGCCCTCGATCACCGCGTCGGGCCCGTAGTCGCCGGCGTGGTTGTTGCCGAGGCTCGCGACGTCCACGCCGGCCTCGGTCAGGACTCGGACCAGCTCGGGCCGGCCCCGGAAGAAGTACGGGTTGCGCTCGTCCTTGTCGGCGGGCTCGCCTCCGGAGGCGATGATGCACTCGAGGTTGACCGCGGCGATGTCCGCGTCCGCCAGGAGGTCGCGGACCCCGCGGAGCGGGCGGCCCGGGCCGTGCTCCTCGACGAATCCGTTCATCCGGCGGGCCAGCACGACGTCGCCGGCGAAGGCCACGGTGTCGAGCTGTCCGAACTCGGCCTCGGGGTCTCGATGAGGTGTCGGCGGCGGCCGGCAAGCGGAGAGGAGAAACACCAGGAACAAGACTGGAGCTGACGTCCGCATGCGGGAACCATAACTCCTCGGGGCTCGTCGCTCCACCCCCCCGGCTCGACCCGCAACGACGCCCGCAGGCAGTGTGGACCAAGTGGACACAGTGGACGAAGTGGACCGACCAGGGTGAAACACCCGGCACCCCTCACCCAGCCGACTCCGTCGGTGCCACCCGGTCCGGTCCACTCTGTCCATCCAGTCCACATCGTCCACCCACTTCGGTATTGTGCTGCTCGTGGAAACCGTCACCCCCGCCGCCCGGGCTCTGCACGACGATTGCCTCGTCGTCGACCTCCACGCCGACACGCTGGAGATGGTCCGCCTCGGGCTGGACCTGGGACGCGAGCACCGCTCTCTCTGGTGGGTCGGCCACGTCCTCGGGCACGTCGACCTGCCGCGCATGCGTCAGGGCGGGCTCGGCGTGCAGGCGTTCGGCGTCGTCGTCCCGCCCTGGACCAGGGCCGGGCGCGCGCTCGACCGCGTCCGGGCCCAGGTGGACCTGCTGGACCGGTGCTGCGCGCGCTTCCCGGACCGCCTGTGCAGGGTCCGCACGGCCGCCGAGGCCCAAGAGGCACGGCGTGGTGGCCGGATCGGCGCGCTGGTCGGGGTGGAGGGCTCGTATGGGCTCGTCGGCGACCCGGGCGCGGCAGTCGAGCTGGCGCGGCTCGGGGTGACGTACGTCGGCCCGGCGCACATCTTCTCGAGCCGCGACGTGCCGTCGAGCCTGACGCGGGCATCCGGGCGGCTCACCGGTGCGGCCTGGACCTTCATCGAGGAGCTGCGAGACGCCGGCGTGCTGGTTGACCTGGCCCACATGGCGCGCGGGCCGTTCCTCGAGGTCTGCGAGGCCGCGTCTGCGCCGGTGGTGGTGTCCCACACCGGGCTCGCCGCGCTGCGGCCGATGTGGCGCAACATCGACGACGACCAGGTCCGAGCCGTGGCCCGCACGGGAGGCGTGATCGGGGTCATATTCACGCCGCGCTTCCTCGGCATCGCGGGCGTGGAGGGCATCGTACGCCACCTCGAGCACCTCGTGGACGTCGGGGGCCAGGACGTGGCGGCGCTGGGGTCCGACTTCGACGGCCTGGTCCGGCCTCCACGCGACCTCGCCGACGTGTCCGGCCTCCCGCGGATCACGCAGGCCCTGCTCGACCGCGGTGTGCCCGAGCGGGTGATCCGCAAGATCCTCGGCGAGAACGTGCTGCGCGTGCTCCCGGCGGATCAGAGCTCCGTCCGGAACCCGCCCCAGAGCTGCCAGCCTGGGTCGGGGTAGCCGTAGCTCGTCTGGTAGTTGGCGTCGAGGAGGTTCGTGCCCTGTGCCCAGAGCCGGACCCCGGGCACGGCCTCGCCCTCGATCCGCGCGTCCCAGACCAGGTAGGGGCCGAGCCGGCCCCAGGCGTCGCCACCCAGCGAGAACCGCTGGTTCCCGACCAGCCGGAGCGTCGTGGACAGCTCGATCCTGCGGTGCGGCCGGACGCGGAGCTCGAGGCGCGCCAGGTGGTCCGGACGGTACGCCAGCGGACCGGGCCCGTCGTCGCCCAGCGACCGGGCATGGAGGTAGCGGTACGCCAGGTCCACCTCGAGCCAGCGGACGGGCGCCAGCCCGAGGACCACCTCGACGCCGGCCAGGCGAGCGCGACCGACGTTCCGGAACTGGTCGGTCGAATCGTCGAGGACGACCTGCTCGATGAGGTCTCGCACCTCGGCGTCGAAGGCGCTCGCCTCGAGCCGGAGCCATCGCCGGAGCTGGAACGCGGCGTCCACGCCGAGGTGGAGGCCGACCTCGGGCCGGAGGAGCGGGTTCGGCAGGCGCTCACCAACGCTCGAGCTCCGCGAGAACCGCTCCTTGAGAGTCGGCAGCCGGCTGCGCCGCGCCACGCTGAAGCCCAGGCTGAAGGGACGGCCGGGCGGCTCGTACCGCACGGCCATCATGGTGTCGGCGCTCGGGTCCACGGCCTCCTCGAGCGCGGTCTCGGCCTCGGACTGCACCGCGGCCGTGAGCCGGAACGAGTCGCTCAGCCATGACTCGAGCTGGATCGCCCCGAGGATCAGCACGCGCGAGACCTCGGGTCCCGCCGCCTCCTCGTCCTCGGACGCGTGCCGTTCGTAGCGAGCGCCGAGCTCGATCCTGAGCAGCGAGCCACGTGGCAGGCTTGCGCGGAGCCTGGTCCAGCCCCCGGCGGTCAGGTCGTGGTACCAGCTATGGAACGAGTCCGGACGGTCCTGTGTCGAGTACGTGGCGTCGTCGTAGCGGTCGAGCAGGTCGTCCAGGAACCCCGCGAACACCTGCTCCTGCATCACGAGCCTGGCGGTTGGCACCCAGCGGTGGGACACGGTCGCCACCGTCGCCCGCCAGTCGGTCATGCGCCAGTAGCGCGGGTCCGGGTCGCTGACGGAGGGCGGGATGCCCCACTCGCCGTCCACGTGCCAGGCCGTGGCCTCGATCCAGCTCTCCGGCGTCGGATCGATGCGGAGCCGGCCCACGACGTGCCGGACGAGGCGATCGGACTGCTCCCGGTCTCCCCCGTCCTCGGTGGGGGTCGGCCGGAAGAGGTGCGAGAGCGGGAACGCCTCGCGCGAGTCGATGCCGCCGCCGATCAGCCACGACACACGACGGACGCGGGCCGTGTGGAGCACGCTCGTCCGGACGTCGAGCCCGCGGCCGAGCTCCAGGCGGGTCGCGAGCGACGGCCCCTCGCCCGGCTGCCGGGTCCGGATCGACAGGGTGCCGCCCATGCCGCCCGGACCGTAGCGCAGCGAGCTGGGCCCTCGCAGCAGCACGACGTCCTCGACGAGCTCGGCCGGGATCTTCCCCAGGTCGAGGAGCCCGTCGTAGGGCATGTAGCCCGGGACACCGTCGATGACGATGAAGATCTGCCGCTGCTCGAACCCGCGGACCTGGACATGCCGTTCGCCGCGAGATCCGGAGTCGGCGAACACGCCGGCTTCCCGCTCGAGCGCCTCGGCGAGCCCGGCGCCCGGCGACCGCGCGAGCCGCTCGCGGCCGATCTCCTGCACTTGTGGGTCCTCGTGCCCGGTCCGGGCGCGGACCACGGCCTCGTACTCCGGCTCGGAGTCCGGCTCCTCGTCCGGCGCGGGAACAAGGTCGTCTTCGGCCGGCGGCGCCCCGGCCTCGGAGGGCTCGACGGGGTCCACGGGGGTGATCTCTTCCGCCCCGCTCTGGCCGAGGGCCTGTCCGGGACGTAGGCAGGCCAGGAGGAGCGCTGCTGGCCACCAGCGCGCCAGGCGCGCGGACACGGTCTACTTGCTCGTCATCGGCGGGTCGTCCGACGCCTCGATACGGGCCAGGTCGTCCACGGACATGCACCCCGGGAACCCCGTGGCGTCCTCCCAGACGAGGTCGCGTGTGACCGGGTCCACGTACCCGTTCGTGAGGTGCACCCAACCCAGGGGGATCAGGGTCTCGCAGTTGGGGCTGTCCGTGGGATGGAACCCGTCCGAGCCCTCGAAATCGAAGGACAGGTCCTCGATGTCCACGCCGGGCAGGCCCGCGAGCTCCACCACCTCCTGCAAGGCCACGTACTCGACCCCATCGATCTCGACGACCGTCGCGTCCGCGAGGTCCACCGTGACCGCGGTGTCGCCGTAGGTCACGTCGATTGTCTGGGACTCGCCCTGGACGTCCACGTCCTGGTCGCACCCGGCGGCGGACGACAGGAAGAGGACCAGGGCGCAGACGGCCGGCCGAGCGGTCGTGTTTCCGAGTTGAATGATCATCGTTCTCGCCTCTGTCTCAGCTCCCCCGCGGAGCATCTTTTATCACGACCTCGAGGCGCAGGGTCGCCTTTTCGATGTCCTCGGGACCCAGGGGGGCTCGGAGCCTGAGCACTGGAGCGCCGAGCTCTCCGGCCAGCGGGTCCAGGCAGCCCTCGCGCACTGCGGCCAGGAGCACCACGGCCTTCCCCGACCGCTGCGACACGGACCTCAACGCGGCCAGGTGTCCCTCGCCCCTCGCCTCGAGCCTCCCGAGCTCATCGATGACGACCACGTCGTCGCGTTCCCGGGACTCCGCGAGCCGCTCTCCGGCCCAGCGCCAGGCGACGGAGTCGAACTCGAAGCGCTGCTCTCCGGGCTTCCGGCGAGCGAGGGAGCGGCGATCGCCCCGGGACAGATCGAGGACATCGTACCCCTCGCGCCGCCCCTCGCCCTCGAGAGCGGGCTGGATCACCCCGCCGACGGCGAGCCCCGTCGCCCGGAGCGATGCGACGAGCCGCTCGATCGATGTGGTCTTGCCCGATCCTGGCGGGCCCTCGACAGCCACCCAGGCGACACGCGAGCGGGCCGCGAAGTCCGCGGTGAGCCGCTCGGCGAGCCGCACGGCCTCGGCCATGGACTCGACGGCCATCTGGCCCCGGGCCGCCCATCGCGCGCGCCACACCGCGGGGGCGTCGCGCTTGCTCCAGCCGAGCCGGTCCATCAGCGCGGGCAGGACGCCGAAGGCCGTCGTGACCGCGAGGGCCAGGCTCCCGAGCCCGACACGCGCCGCCAGCCGGCGCGCGAGCCGGCCGTCGAGGTTGCGCGCGGCCCAGCTCGTCAGGCCGAAAAGGAACGCGCCCCGCAGCACCATCAGGGCCCCGGCCTCGAGACCCTGGGCGCTGAGCCGGAGACCGGCGAGCTCCAGGTCGCGGGGCCCCAGGAAGAGGCCGCTGAGCAGGGCCACGGCGATCAGGAAGGTCCAGAACTTCGGCATGCGCAGGCGCCGCAGGGCCCCGCGGTCCACCATGGCCAGGGTGATCAGCCAGATCGCCAGGGCCAGGGCCGCCAGGTCCAGTCGCTGCCCGAACTGGAGCGCGATGCAGCAGAACGCCAGGACCCGGGTGAGCAGGCGCACCCAGGGCCTGGTGTCCGGGGTGCCGGCCGCGCGGTGCTCGGACGCGCTCCCGATGTCTCCGGACGGAGGCCGAGCCGCGGACGCGGCGCCATCGGGCCGCTCCGGCTCCGGAGCGCCCGGCGCGAGACGGGACACGCGACGCCCCAGGTGATGCCCGTGGAGCGCGATCGCCGCACCGGTCACCGCAACCAGCCCGATCAATAGCCCGACCACTCGCCACCCCGCCGCCGGGGAGAGCCCCGCGGTCCGGGCTCCCTGCTCCAGCAGGGCGACGTAGAGGTCGATGACGTCCCCTCCCAGGTAGACGTACTGCGCGATCACTTTCTGGAACATAGCCCAGCAGACGACGAGGGCTCCGGCCCAGGCGGCCGCGAGCCGGCTCCGCGGCGCGGGGAGCAGCGCCAGCTCGACCAGCAGCGCTTCCGCCGTGATCGCGATCATGGGCCCGAGGATCACGCCTCCGGGCGACACCGACTTGCACAGCGCGGCGACCACGCCGGTCGCCAGCGACAGCCCTCGTCGGGGCAGGACCTGCCGCTGCGCGACCAGCAGCGCGGCCGCGACCACGGCGAGCGCCGTCCCGCCGAACGGCATCCGGAGGGCGTGCAGGAACGACCCCAGCGTGATCTCCAGGGCTCCCCACAGCGCGCCGAAGGCCGCCACCATGGCCCAGAACCTGGCGGCCTCGCTCCCGGGATTCGTGCGCGTCATTCGGTCCCCGGTGCCGCCCCGGAGAGGGTGAAGAACGCCGCGCCCACGGCGACGTCCACCTGGCGCTCCTGCGGCTGGAAGCCCTCGAGCTCGACGCGGATCCAGACGAGGTTCTTCCCGGCCGGGACAGCGATCGAGGCCGGCGTGACCTGTCCGGTGGGGTTGCCTTCGACGAGGATCCGGGCGCGCGCGGGCTCCGACTCGACCCTGAGCATGGACGACGACACGGGCGCCTCGAGGCCGGGCCGGTTCGGGGCGGTCTTCGTCCCTCCGCCGGGCGGGAGCTCGGGGGGCGTCACGTCGTCCGGGAGCGGCGGGAGCGGGAGCGGGAGGTCCTCCTCCGGCTCGAGCGTCGGCGAGACGAGCGCCCTCGTCGCGGCCGAGCTCTCCGACCGGGACGGCTGCCAGCTCACGAGGACGAGGACGGTCGTCAGGAGCGTGGCCACGGCGGCGACCGACACGGCGGCCACCGCGATCAGCTTCTCGCGCGAGCCCCACGTGGCCCAGGGCCACTGCCAGCCCGCGGCCGGCGCGCCGGACCTGCGTGCCGGCGGCTCGGGCTCCACCTTGGCGGGCGGCCGGGCCGACTGGCTCGAGAGGAGGCTCGTCGCCAGGGTCCCGGTCTCGTGGTCGGCGCGGTTGGCGAGGCGTTGCGAGATCAGCGCCGTCGAGTCGCCGGGCGAGGCCACGAGCGGGTGGACCTGGCGCGCCGGCTCTCCGCGCGACACGTGCTCATGGACGAAGTCGGCGATGTGGCTCAACGTCAGCGGGATCTTGCGGTCCACGGCGAACCGCTCGAGCTCCCGCAGCACGTCGCGCGCCGACGCGGGCCTCCGCTTCGGGTCCAGGGACAGGCAGCTCAGGACCAGGCGCTCGATCTCCCGCGGATAGCCCCGGACCACGGTCGAGGGGCGGTCGAGCTTGCACTGCACGAGCCGACTGAGGACCGCGACCTCGTCGGGCGCGTCGAAGGGGTGGTGGCCCGTCGTGAGCTCGTAGGCGAGCACGCCGAGCGCGAAGAGGTCGGCCCGGGCGTCGATCACGAACCGCCGGCTCACCTGCTCCGGCGCCATGTAGCCGTAGGTCCCCTTGATGACGCCGGTCCGGGTCTCGTAGACCTGGCTCGCGGCCTTGGCGATGCCGAAGTCGATGAGCTTGACCGCGCCTTCGTAGGAGATGATGACGTTCTTCGGGTTCAGGTCGCGGTGGACGATGTTGAGCGGGTTGCCGAGCTCGTCGGTGCGTGTGTGGATGTACTCGAGCGCCTCGCAGAGCGAGGTGAGGACTGGCAGGGCCACCTCGAGCGGGAGCCCGATCCCGCCCTTCTCGGACGCCGAGTCCAGGAGCCGCGACAGGTCGGTGCCCTGCACGAGCTCCATGGTGATGAAGTAGGCGTCGCCGACCTTCCCGAGGTCGTAGATCTGGGCGATGTAGGGGTGGTTGAGGCGCGCGATGAGGCGGGCCTCGTCGAGGAACATCGTGCAGAACTCCTCGTCGGACGCGCGGTGCGGCAGGATCCGCTTGATGACCACCTCGCGCTCGAACCCCTCGATGCCCGTCTGCACGGCGAGGAACACCTCGGCCATGCCGCCGGTCGCCAGCCGGCGGGTCAGGTGATACGGGCCGAAGCGCTCGATCATGGTTCACTATAGCGCGCTTGCCTTTCCCCGGGGTAGGGCGATAGGATTTCACGGCGAAAGAAGACGATGCTCAAAGGTTGGGTCCCCATCGCGGTCGCCGTGTTCCTGGGCCTGGGCGCGTTCGTCTCGGCGTACTTCGCCATCAAGGTCCGCGAGGCGGAGGTCACGCAGGGTTGGAACCTGGTCGAGGTGCTCGTCTACAACGAGTCGCTCCGTCCGGGGTCCGTGCTCACGGCGGACGCGGTCGGCGTCGATGTGATGCCCAACAAGTTCTTCAACGAGTCGGTCATCATGACGCCGCGGTACCGGGGCGAGGCGCTCAACAAGGAGCTCCTGGTCCACGTCGAGAAGGGCCAGCCCGTCCACTGGTACCAGCTCGCCGGGCTCCGGGACCAGGACCTGCTGTCGAGCCAGGTCCGCGAGGGGTTCCGCGCGGTGACCATCAACGTGAGCGAGGCCGCATCGGTCGCGCACTGGGTGACGCCCAATGACGCGATCGACGTCATCGGCACGTTCCGCGACCCGGTCAAGCGCGAGCTCACCACGGTGACGCTCCTCCAGAACGTCTCGGTGCTCGCCACGGGGCGCACGTCGGCCATCGTGGGGTCGGCGAGCGAGAGCGCCCAGGAGTACACATCGGTCACGCTCCAGCTCCTCCCCCAGGAGGCGGAGATCCTGGTGCTGGCGCAGGAGATCGGCAACCTCCATCTGACGCTCCGCAACCGGTCGGACCAGGGCGTGCTCGAGAAACGCGCCCGGACCACGATCGAGACCCTGATCACCGGCACCCAGCTCGAGGAGCTCGAGCGCAGGCGGCAGAACACCATCAAGATCATCCGCGGGTTGCAGGATAGCGGCGGATAACGGACCGGTGGAGAGATGGCCGGACTCGTCGCGATCTTCTTCCTCGGCTTCGTCGTGGTCGCCACCATCGTGCTGCTGTCGGTCCTGTCGGCCGGCGTGGAGGAATACGAGCGCAAGTACTCGGTGAAGCAGACCCGCGAGCTGAGCGAGATGTTCCTCTTCGTCAGCCCGCGGCAGCTCCTGGCGATCAACGCATGCATCGTCGCGGTCTTCATCGGCCTCGGCCTGATCGCGCTCAACACCTTCGCCACCATCGTCCTCGGCCTCGCCGGCCTCATCTTGCCGACGTACCTCATCCGCTGGCTCCGCAAGCGCCGCATCCGGCGGTTCGAGGAGCAGATGGTCGACTCGCTCGACCAGATGGCGTCGGCGCTGCGCGCGGGGCTCAGCATGCAGCAGGCCATGGACAACATAGGCAAGGAGGCGCAGGCGCCGCTGGGTCAGGAGTTCCAGCTCTCGCTGCGCGAGCTCAAGCTGGGCGTCCCGATGGACGAGGCGCTCGTCAACATGGCCGACCGGGTCGGGTCCGACGACCTGCGCCTCGTCGTGACCGCGGCCAACATCTGCCGGCAGCTCGGCGGCAACATGGCCGAGATGTTCGAGAACATCGCCATGACGGTCCGCGAGCGCTTCCGGCTGGAGGGCAAGATCAGGGCGTTGACGGCGCAGGGGAAGCTCCAGGGATGGGTCGTGGCCTCGATGCCGCTGATCCTCGGCGTCGTGCTCAACTGGATGCGGCCGGACCTCATGCAGCCCATGCTGGACTCGTGGTTC
>Ga0233425_10011496_pt1 | contig 10308 bp, 8 predicted proteins | sample Watercolumn_Towu_2_FD_181712 | JGI IMG/M metagenome (GOLD analysis project Ga0233425, IMG submission 181712) | Freshwater microbial communities from Lake Towuti, South Sulawesi, Indonesia - Watercolumn_Towuti2014_140_MG | ecosystem: Environmental > Aquatic > Freshwater > Lake | place: Indonesia... | reverse complement strand
AGACCGACGCCCTGCACGCGATGATCTCGACGCCCGTCATGGCGGGCGATTACGTCTACGGCGTCGATAGCTACGGCGAACTGCGGTGCCTCGACGCGCGGACCGGCGACCGCGTGTGGGAAGACCTCACGGCCACGCCCAAGGCCCGCTGGTCGAACATCCATATCGTCCGCAACGGGCCGCGCTACTGGATGTTCAACGAGCGGGGCGAACTGCTGATCGGCGAACTTTCGCCCAAGGGCTTCCGCGAGATCAGCCGCGCCAAGCTGATCGAGCCGACGACCGAGCAGCTTGCGCAACGCGGCGGCGTCTGCTGGTCGCACCCCGCCTACGCCGGCCGCTGCGTCTTCGCGCGCAACGACCGCGAGTTGGTCTGCGCGAGCCTGGCGGCGGAGTAGCCCGCGTGTCTCACGACCGTAGGACCGAGCTTCCGCTCGGTCCCGTCTGGACGCAGCAGAAGCTGCGTCCCACGACGCACTGTCGGCGATTCTCCCGGCGTGGTTGCGTCGCCTCGGTGCGGCAAGTACAGTGGAATTCTAGAAGACCCGCCGCCTCGCCGGAGTCCACACCATGAATAGGCTGCCCATCCTGCGGTCCCGTTTCCTTCTCTTGCTCGCGGTCGCGATCCTCGCGGTCTATTCGGCCGTCGCGCTGGCCAAGGAGAAGGTCATCCTCGACACAGACATGGGCCACTTGAACGACGACGCCTACGCGCTGTTCATGCTGGCGAAGTCGGAGAGGGTGGAACTGCTAGGCGTGACCACCTGCGCGGGCAATACTTGGCTGGAAGAAGCCCTGGCCCACAGTCTGCGGCACGTCGAGCGGATCGGCCGGCCGGAGATTCCCGTCGTGCGCGGCATTCCCGAGCCGCTGATGGGCCTGCGGCAATCGCGGATCGACGCCGAGGAAAAGCTCTTCGGCAAGGTCGACTATCTGGGCTGCTATGGGCGGCCGCGGCCCGAGTCGATCAAGAAGATCGCCGAGGAGCCGCACGGCGGTTACGCGAAGCTGCGGCCGGCCAATGGCGACGCGGTCGATTTCATCGTCCGGCAGGTGAAGAAGCATCCCGGCCAGGTGACGCTGTTAATGATCGGTCCGCCGACGAACCTGGCGGTTGCCATCCGCAAACACCCGGAGATTGTGCCGCTGGTGAAGCGCGTGATCTACATGGGCGGGGCGTTCGACGTGCCGGGCAACACCTCGCCCGCCGCCGAGTTCAACTGGTGGTTCGATCCCGAGGCCGCGCGGATCACGCTCCGCACGCCCTTCCGCGAGCAGATCATTGTGCCGCTGGACATCTGCGAGAAAGTCTTCTACACCCGCGCGGTCTACGAGCGGATCGCCGCCGGGCCGAAGACGCCGATTACCGACCTGTTCCGCGCGCTACAGGGGCCGGACTTCGCCAAGAACCCCAAGAAGCAGAGCTTCGTTTGGGACTCGCTGGCCGCCGCGATTCTGATCGAGCCCAAGCTGGCCACGAAGCTCGAAGAGATGTACGTTGACGTGGACGCGACCTACGGACCGAACTACGGCAAGTCCTTCGGCTACCGCGCCAACGACCGCCGCGACCTCCGCCGCCCGGGCGACTTCCCCGACGGCACGCAGCGGGTCAAAGTGCTCCTGGACATCGACCGCAAGGCGTTTTGGGATTTGTTCGTGAGGTTGATGCTGTCGTAGGAACCCTTGAATGCGCCGGTTGCTCCTGCAAGTAGTCCTGCATTTCGGAATTGTGTCGATTCTGGCGCCGTCCATTGGGTGTGCGATTTACAATCTCACACTCGACTGGGGAGACTCTGGCCTTTTCGATCGGGTGCTTGGCTCACTGTTGGGCGGTTTCGTGCTGAACGTACTCATGTGGTTCTTCGACCTGCTCTTGGGCATATCGACGTTCTGCCTGTGCGCGTGGCTTTGCAGCAACCGGATCATGCAAGTCCACCTGTGGTTGATCGGCGGGGCTGCGATCGGTTGCCTGTATGGCGCGATGGTCGCGGGCGGTTTCGTTCACGGGGAGTGGGGATTGCTGCTGACCTCCGGCGCCGCTATCGGTTTGGCCGCTGCCGCCGTCCTGCACCGGCTCTGGAACATTGGACTCGAGCAGGTAGATCAAGAGCCGGGTGCCGGCGTATAATTCCCGAGCACACCGCCGATTACGAAGCTTGCAATTCCCTGCCAATGGGTGTATGATACAACGCGATGAGTGAAAGCTGGCCAATGAAATGAACCCAGAACTCTTGCATACGCCGGTTGTCGTAGCGCCCCAGGTTCCTCTCGCGCCGCCCGTCGGCGAACCGGAGACGGTGGAGTGGGACGTGCAAATGGAGTCCCCGCCGCCTCGGCCTTCCCGGACGGTCGTGGTCAAGTTCGAGAAGGTTCCTTGCCGTCCGCCGCGCATCGTCGACGATCCCGAACAGTGAATCCATGCCAGTCATCGGTGCGCCTGCCTATCCGTGGTACTGCGTTGTCTTCGGGGCGGACCTGGAGCAGGGAGACCTCTTGCTGGATTGTCCGGTCTACCGGATTCCACCGGCGGCGATACGCGCCGAGGCGGAATGTACGGTCACAGTCGAGCGGCAGAACGTGATCGTGCTGACGCAGTCGTGCGATCTCACAGTCCAACAAGGCAAGTCGAAGGTGGACGACGTCATCATGGCTGCCGTCTACTTCAAGCGGGAATTGAGCGAGACCAGGCCGTTTCACGGCAACGACGGCTGGGAAAACGCGCGGAAAGGTAAGTATCCCGGCTACCATGTGCTGAACAAGTGCGAAATGCCGGACTTCGGTTTGGACTTCATGATTGTCGATTTCCGTCGCATCTTCACGCTGGGCGTTGATGCAGTCCGCGCGTTCGCAGCCGCGAATGGAAAGGGACGGGTGCGGCTGCTGCCGCCTTACCGCGAACACCTAGCGCAGTCGTTTGCCCGGTTTTTCATGCGGATCGGGTTGCCCGTCGACATCCCCGCGTTCAAGTGATTCGGCAAGGGGGCGTCCGGATGGCCATCTGTGAACTGGTCCGCGCGAATCGTCGATCTCCCCGCTTCCGCGTCTCACACCCCACGGAGCCCCCGCCATGCGTACACTGATTGTGTCTGGAATACTTCTATCGCTGACTGGCGCCTGTTTCGCCGCCGAACCGGCCAAGAGAGCCTGCGAGCCGATCGACCGCGGGGTGATCGCGCGGCCGATGGGCGAGGGGAAGGTGTACGTCGGCTGGCGGCTGTTGGAGTCGGACCCGGTGGATGTGGCGTTTAACGTGTATCGTACGGCGGCCGGCGGTAAGGCGGTGCAGATCAACGCGGAGCCGATCGCCAAGACGACCGATTTCATCGACACGACGGCTACGGCGGGTGTCGAGCAGACGTGGTCCGTCCGCGCGGTCGTGCCCGACGCGAAGGAAGGCCCCGCTTCGCCGGCCGCCGCGGCCACGCCCGGCAAAGAGGCCACGCCGTACATCTCGATCAAGCTCGACGGCCAGCACACTTTCCAGAAGGTCGGCATCGCCGATCTCGACGGCGACGGCCGCTACGACTACGTCCTCAAACAGCCCAACGCGAACATCGATCCCTACGGGCCGTATTGGAAGCCCAGCCCCAGCACGTACAAGCTCGAAGCCTATCGCCACGACGGCAAGTTCCTCTGGCGGTTCGACCTGGGTTGGGCCATCGAGCAGGGCATCTGGTATTCGCCCTACGTGGTCTACGACCTCGACGGCGACGGCCGCGCCGAGGTGGCCGTGAAGACGGGCGAAGGCGACCCACGCGACAAGGACGGCCGCGTGCAGAGCGGCCCCGAGTATCTCACGATCCTCGACGGCGCAACCGGCAAGCCGATCACGCGCATCGACTGGCCGTCGCGCGAGGGTTTTCCGGACTACAACTACTCGTGCCGCAACCAACTTTGCGTCGCCTATCTCGACGGCAAGACGCCCAGTCTGATCGTCGAGCGCGGCACGTACAACCTCAACAAGGTGATCGCCTACCAGTTGCGCGGCGGCAAGCTGGTCGAGCAGTGGCGGTGGGACAACGCGAAAGAGCCCAAGACGTATTGGGGCCAAGGCGCGCACTGGATCCACGCCGCCGATGTCGACGGCGACGGCTGCGACGAACTGATCTTGGGCTCGTTCGTGCTCGACCACACCGGCAAGCCGCTGTGGGCAACTTGGCTGGGGCATCCCGACCACAACTACGTCGGCAAGATCGACCCCGACCGTCCGGGGCTGCAAATCTACTACGGCATCGAGAGCCGCAAAGAGCATAACGGCATGTGCCTGGTCGACGCGGCCACGGGCAAGATCATCTGGGGCATCGAGGAGCCCACGCGGCACGTCCACAGCTTCGGGATGTGCAGCGACATCGATCCCGCGCACCCGGGCAGCGAATGCTACAGCGCCGACACGGACGAGAAGAAGGCGTTCGCCTTCGGCCTGACGCACGATTGCCGCGGCACGCTCATCGCGCGGGAGAACCTCAGCGGCTTCGGCCCGCGCACGGTCTATTGGGACGCCGACCCGCAGCGCGAACTCATTAGCGGCCGTCGGCTCTGGAAGTACAAGGGCGCGACGCTCTCGACGAACATCGAAGGGCAGTTCGTGGCCGTGGCCGACATCCTGGGCGACTGGCGCGAAGAGATCATCACCACTCTCCCCGGCGAAATGCGGATCTATACCACGACCATTCCCGCTACCGACCGCCGGCCGTGCCTCATGCAAGACCCGCTCTACCGCATGGACGTGGTGGCCGGCGCGATGGGCTACTACCAGGTGCCGATGACGAGCTACGACGTGGCGACGGGGAAGCGGTGAGGGGGGGAAGGCGGAAGGCGGAGGGCGGAAGGGGAAGGGGAGAGGTGAAACGCCCGCCGACTGCGTTCGGCGGGGAAGAAGCCGACCACGGGCTTCTTCGTAGGACGGAGTTCCACTCCGTCTTCTCCGGGACGGAGTGAAACTCCGTCCTACGTTAGTGAGAAACGCGGACTACTTCTTCTCGCCATCCGCCGCCCAAATGGCGCGGATGGCTTCTTCGTCGCCAAAGCCATCGGGCACGGCCGCGCTGGGCACGTTGGCGTAGTACCACCGCATTTTGTCCCGCGGCGAAACGAGCGTGCGGCTGCCGGGCATCTGCAAGTAGCCGTTCGCGTCCGTGCGGCGGACCCAGTCCCAAGCGTAGCGGAGCCACGCCGCGCGATACTCCTTGCTCTGGTGCGCGAACCAGGTGATTTCGTCGTAGCCCCAGATCCAGATGCCGCCGGCCTTGGCCTCGCCCGGCCGCCGGCTGACGCCCCAGTTGTCGATCTCCGCCAGGTACGGCAGGTGCTCGCACTTCCAACCGCTGGGCGCGAGCCCACCCTTGCTGCGGCCGTAGATGCTGTCGGCGAAGCCCTTCTCCAGGATCGCTTCCTGCGGACGCTCGGGCGTTTCCTTGATTCGCAGTGGGAAGGAATGGAAGTCCAGCAGCAGCCGGCCGTCGCTGAGCAGGCCGCCCGTGGGCACGTGCGCGTCGCATACGACGTAGTGCCGCCGCGCGTGTTTGGCCGCATGCGCCCGCACCAGCGAGATCACCTGCGACCAGTGCTCCAGCTTCGGGTCGTTGCCGTTCATGATTTCCGCCTGGCCGAAGTGGATCGCCTCGATGCCCAGGTCGATGAACGAGCGGGCGAGGAAGTAGAACCAGAGCTTGGTTTCCGGGCAGCTCACGTCGGGCACCGAGCCCTCGCGGCCCCACTGGTTCCGGCCGCGGCCGCTTGTGTAGAGCATGTCGGCGTAGCGGAAGTTGCGCTCTTCGACCGGCTGCCCGAGGGCCATGAACGCCCACTCGGGCACGGGCACCTTCTCCACCTGCGCCGTCACGATCTCGAAGACGCACGCCTGCAAGATCATGTCGGGATCGGCCCGATGGACTTTGGGGACTTGCTGCTTCGCGCGTTCGAGGTTCTTCAGCAGGTCGGCCTCGTGGCCCCACAGACACAGGCTGCGGCCGATGAACTTCGCGCCCATCGCCTTGAGCATGCGGATGTTGTCGTCCAGGTCGCCGCGGCCGTTGAGCAAGCCTTCCATCGTGATCGAGCGGGCGAGATAGTTCTCCAACACCTCGCGGGAGATCGAGCCGTCGAAACGGTAATCCCGCGGCTGCGGGCCGGCTGGCGTCTCGGCGGCCGTCGCCGGAATTCCGGCCAGCAGACAACCGGCCAGGACGCATACGGCGGCCGTACCGCAAGCCAGCCGCACGGTGGTGAAGAAGCCCACGTTCATGGTTGTACTCCTCTTGGAACCGCAGATGGACCGCGCGGGCCATTGTACCACGGCGCGAATGCTCTGTCCTGCCATTTGCACCGCGGCCCGACCGTGCGGTATCATGGCATGGGCGCCGCATACCTGAAGCCTGAATCGCCAGCGAAGGAAGCCCCGTGCGCAACATCGAACTGAAAACCCGGCTCCGCGATCCGGCGGCCGCGCGCGCGGTGGCCGAAGCGGTGGCCACCAAGCGCCTGGGCGTCCAGCATCAGGTCGATACGTACTTCCACTGCCCACACGGGCGGTTGAAGCTGCGGCAGATCGACGGCCTGAGCGCCCAGTTGGTGTGGTACGCGCGGCCCGACCGGGAAGGCCCGAAGCGGAGCGACTACCGGTTGGTGCCGGTCGCCAATCCCGAGACGCTCAAGGCGGCGCTCGCGGCCGCGCTCGGTGTGCGGGGCGTGGTCGAGAAGCGGCGCGAGATTTTCCTGGTCGACAACGTCCGCATCCACCTCGACGAGGTCGCCGGCCTCGGCCACTTCCTCGAGTTCGAGGCCGTGTTGGCCGCCGACATGCCCGACGCCGACGGCCACGCGCAACTCGAACGCCTCATGCGGCAGTTCGACATCCGGCCGGCCGATTTGCTCGGCGGATCGTACGGCGAGATGGTGTAGGACGGCCTTTCCAGGCCGTCTGCCCATCTTCCCGTGGGACGGAGCATTGCTCCGTCTTTTCGGCGACGGAGTGAGACTCCATCCTACGAGGAGAGATGGAGTGAAACTCCGTCCTACGGGAAGGCTGGGCGTTGCCGCGCTTGACAATCCACGCCGCATCGGCAAGACTCGCGGCAGACGGCGCGACGGTCGTCCGCGTCGGCAAACCCGGAGCCTCGCCATGAACGGTTTTTCGCCTCGATTCCTTCTGCCGGCGCTGCTGATCGTCCCGGCACTCGTCCCAACGCTTCCCGCCGTCGCGGCCGAGCGGCGGCCGAACTTCATCCTGATCAACTGCGACGACCTGGGCTACGGCGACTTGAGTTGCTATGGGGCGACGAAGCAGCGGACGCCGCACATCGACCGGCTGGCGGCCGAAGGGACACGGTGTACCAGCTTCTATTCGACCAGCGGCGTCTGCACGCCCAGCCGCACGAGCCTGATGACCGGCTGCTATCCGCGGCGGCTGAACATGCACACCAACGGCGTCGGCTATTGGGTGTTGTTCCCGGGCAACGAGCGCGGCTTGCACCCGGACGAAATCACGGTGGCCGACGTGCTCAAGAAGGCCGGCTACGCGACGCAGTGCGTGGGCAAGTGGCACCTGGGCGACCAGCCGCCGTTCCTGCCCACGCGGCGGGGCTTCGACCATTACTTCGGCATCCCCTTCTCGAACGACATGGGTCAGATGCGGGCCAACGACCAGCGCGACCCGAAGCGCCCGCCCACACCGCTATTACGAGACGACAAGGTCATCGAAGAAGAGCCCGACCAGCGGCAACTCACGCGGCGCTACACTGAGGAGTCGCTGAAGTTCCTTACGGAGAACCGCGGGCGGCCCTTCTTCCTGTACCTCGCGCACACCTTCCCGCACTGGCCGCACTACGCCAGCGCGGACTTCGCCGGCAAGAGCGACAACAAGGTCTACGGCGACTGCATCGAGGAACTCGACTGGAGCACGGGACAGATCGTCGCCAAACTCAAGGAACTCGGGCTGGAGAAGGACACGCTCGTGCTGTTCACCTCGGACAACGGCGGCGTGCTCTCGCACGGCGGCAGCAACGGCCCGCTAAAGGCCGGCAAGGGGACGAGCTTCGACGGCGGGCATCGCGTGCCGGGCATCGTCTGGGCCCCGGGCCGCGTGCCGGCCGGCAAGGTCTGCGACCGCGTGTGCACCATGCTCGACGTGCTGCCCACCTTCGCGGCCCTGGCCGGCGCCAAGCCGCCGGCCGACCGGATCATCGACGGCTTTGACGAGAGCCGGCTCCTGGCCGCGCCCGACAAGACCGAATCGCCCTACGACAAGGCGGGCTACTTCTATTACTTCGAGGGCCACTTGCAGGCCGTGCGGAGCGGCCCGTGGAAACTCCGCGTGGCCAAGGACGGCCCAAAGCTAACCAGCACGCCGCTGGAGGCGCCGCAGTTGTTCAATCTCGACACCGACATCGGCGAGGAGGCCGACGTGGCCGCGCAGCACCCGGAGGTCGTCGCGCGGCTAACGAAGCTCATCGAGCGTTGCCGCGAGGACATTGGCGACGGCGACCGGCCGGGCAAGAATCAGCGGCCCGCCGGCCGTTTCCCGGGGGCGAAACCGCTGACGCGGAGCAAGTAAGCGCGGCCGATGGTCACCTTCCGCTTCGCGAAAGTGGCGTTCTTTCGCGGAGAGAAAGGCGACACTGAACGTTCTTTCGCAGAGCGAAAGGCGACTGTCAGCGGCGGGCCTTCCACTTCGCCCAGTCCTTGAGTAGGCCGTCGCCCCACGTGCCGTACCAAGCGTAGCCGTTGCGGCGTTCGGCCTCGATCTGGGCGACGTCGTACTTGACGACGCCGTCGCGGCCGCTGAAGATCGGCCGGTTCGTGCCGATCTCGTAGAACCGCGCCCACAGCGGCGGGGCAGCCGGATCGGCCACGATCGCCTTGTCGCCGTCGCGGACGATCTGGCGGATGCCCGTCAGCTTCGCGTCTTGATACCAGCGGCAGGCGGCGTCGACCGCGCGGACGACCTCGGGGCTGGGTTTCTCGATGCTCATCAGCAGGCGGACGACGCCGGCGCTCTCGGCGCCGCTGATCGACGGGTGCTCGTAGGCGCGGCCGCTGCGGGGCTGGAGCGTGACCTCGTCGTGCTGGGCGCACCATGCCGTCGGCTTGCCGTTGACCACGATCTGGCATTTAAGGATGCAGGCGATGCCGCGGTCGAAGGCCCACTGCGCCTTCTCGCGCCGCGGCCGGTCGAGGAAATCGAACTCCTTGCCCACGGCCACGTCGCGGACCAAGTTCATCACGTTGACCATCGCGTTGTCGTTGAAGGTGATGTGCCGGTGGTACTGCTTCCCGGGCGGATAGAACTGCGGCCAGCCGCCGGTCGGATACTGCGCCGCCAGGATATGATCGACCGCCTTGATTACCGCCTCCTTGCAGCGGGCCTGGGACGTGGCCTTGTACGCCCGGGCCAGGAGCCGCGTCTCGCCCAGCGTGGCGCCGTTGTCGAACGTACCGCGGAGCTTCTGGGGATCGCCCGTATAGCGTGCGGCGGCCGTGTCGACGTTCTTCGGCCAATTCCCCGCCGGCGATTGATGACTGAGCACGTTCTCGACGACTTCCGTCCCCTCCTGGCCGCGGAACCAGTCGTCGGCCTTCTTGGCGTATTTCGACCATTGGAAGCTTGCGGCCGAGGCCGCATCGGCGCTAAGCGCGAACGCGGCGAACCACAACGCGGACGACCAACGGATTCTCACGGCAGTTTCTCCTGGGATTGTGCATTGCCATTCTACGATATCGGCCGAACGGCGTGCAACCGCGGCCCGGGTGCCATGCCGACGCTTGCGTCGGCATGAGATCGCGCCGCGACACCCACACAACATGCCCACGCAAACGTGGGCATGGCACCGTGCGCAACGGGTCGCTTTACCGCCGTGGCGGTTTCCCGTATCGTAAGAGTTGGGAGCCCGTCATGCCGAACGAAGAAGAGCAGCCTGTCGTGCGCGAGACGGTCTGCAAGACGATCCTCAACCGCGGCGGGATTGGCGATTATTCGCTGAACTGCTACACCGGCTGCACGCACGCCTGCGTCTACTGTTACGCCCGCTACATGCAGCGGTTCCATCCGCACGACGAGCCGTGGGGGCGGTTCGTCGATGTGAAGGTCAACGCCGTCGAGATCCTCAAGCGGCAGTTGCAGCGGGCCGCGCCGGGCGAAGTCTTCGTCAGCAGCGCCTGCGACGGCTGGCAGCCGGTCGAGGCCCAATACCGCCTGACGCGCCGCTGCTGCGAGCTGCTGTTGGAATACGGCTTCGAGGTCCATGCGCTGACGAAGAGCCGGCTCGTGCTCCGCGACCTCGACATCTTCGCCGGCCGCAAGGCGCAGGTCGG
>Ga0233425_10011495_pt1 | contig 10310 bp, 7 predicted proteins | sample Watercolumn_Towu_2_FD_181712 | JGI IMG/M metagenome (GOLD analysis project Ga0233425, IMG submission 181712) | Freshwater microbial communities from Lake Towuti, South Sulawesi, Indonesia - Watercolumn_Towuti2014_140_MG | ecosystem: Environmental > Aquatic > Freshwater > Lake | place: Indonesia... | reverse complement strand
GCCCTATCCAGCATACACACAGCGTCTGGGCGCACTGGCCGAGAAGCCGCTGGCCGAGTTCCCCCTGTTGGCCAAGGCAACCGACGATTATTACCCCACCATCCGGCCCGATGCGTCCGAAATCAAGCCCGTGCAGGCGGCCGTGGTGCCCATCTGGATTTCCGTCAAAGTCCCCGCGGAGGCCGTTGCGGGCAAGTACGCTGGGAGCGTGAAGGTCGAGGCAGAAGGTGAGCAACCGATTCAGGTCCCCGTCGAACTAAGCGTTGCCGATTGGTCGCTGCCGGATACCCAAAACTTCCGCACCTGGGTGGACATGGTCCAGTGTCCCGACACGCTGGCCCTGGAGTACAACGTGCCGTTGTGGTCCGAGAGACACTGGGAAATGACCGCGCAGTCCTTCAAGCTCATTGGCGAGACGGGCAGCCGGACGGTGTACGTCCCGCTGATCGCGCACACGAACCTGGGCAACGAGGAATCCCTGGTCCGCTGGGTGAAGAAGGGCGACAAGTACGAGTACGACTTCTCCATCTTCGATCGCTACCTCGACGTGGCCGAGAAGAACATGGGCCGGCCCAATCTGGTCATTTTCGTGGTTTGGGACGTGTACATGATCCCTGCGTCCGATGCCGGCAGCGGGACCAAGGAGGGCTCGCGCCAGAAGCAACTGGCCGAGCACGTGCAACAGACCTCGGGGAAACTGGGCCGCGGGCCGATCGTAACGCTGCTGGACCCGACGACGGGAAAGACAGAACAATTGACGCTGCCGCCGCACTTCGAATCGGCGGCAAGCAAGCCGCTGTGGCAGCCGCTATTCGACCAACTCCTGGCGCGCATGGCGAAGCGGGGCTTGCAGGACAAGGTGATGCTCGGTTTGCAGAGCGACGCCTGGGCCAGCAAACAGGAGCACCAGTTCTTCGAGGAGACCAGCGGCGCGCTGCCGTGGGTGGTGCAGTCCCACGAAGGGTTCCTCTCGAACTGGTCGCAGATGATGGCCCCGGAGGAAAAGCTGATGCACGGCATATCGAAGATCGGCTACCAGGCACGCGTGTGGGCGGTCACCTTTTCCGACGACAATGCGGACCGCGGCCCGGGCTACCGGGGCGGCACCAAGAGTCACCGGGGTTGGTCCCGCGCGGACATGGTCGCCGTGTTCGACCGTTTCTCGCGCGAAGATTCTACGAACGTCTACTGGAGCCACCTGGCCGAAACCGCCATCACCGGCTCGCAGCGGGGCAACGGGCGGTTGGGCGCCGACTACTGGAAAGTGATCAAAAACAAGAAGGGCAAGCGCGTGGCACGCTCCCACGACCGCTACCCCGAAAGCACGTGGCGCAACCTCTTCATCCCCGAAGCCCTTTTGGCCCCTGGGCCCGATGGGCCGGCGGCCAGCGACGAAATGGAAGCCTTTCGCCAAGGCGTGCAGGAGTGCGAGGCCCGCATCGTGCTCGAACGGGCGCTGAGCGACGAGGCCATCAGGACCAGGCTCGGGGACGATCTGGTCCGCCGCTGCGAGGAGTACCTCGAAGAGCGGCACATGCGGATGTGGCTGGGCCTCAGCGACCTGCAGCTCTTCTACAATTATCCGGGAGCCAAGTGGGGACCTTCCTACATGGCCTCGTCCTGGCGAGCAGGCTCCAACGTCGGTGGCAGCCATTGGTTCCTGGGGTCCGGCTGGCAACTTCGCACGGAGCGACTCTTTTCGCTTGCCGGCGAGGTTGCACGTAAGCTGGAGGGGAAGTGAGGGATCAGGGGTTAGCGATTCCCAGCCACTGGGCCACCTCGTCGAGCGATTGGCAGTGGCGCAAAAACTGGATCAGGCGTTCCACTTCGTCCGGGTTGAGCTTTGCGACCTTCTCTCGAACCGCGGCCGGCACCGTCCCGTACCACGCGGTCAAGACAGCGAGGATCGTTTCCTCCCGGCCGCGTTTCTCACCGCGCTTCTCACCGCGTTCTTCGCCTATGCGGATCAGATCCCTGCCAGAGGCAGTCTCTGCCAAGTCGGGCAGTTCTCCCAAAAGCATCATCTCAATCTCCTTCTTCGACTTGTCCTTGAACCGTTGCTCCAGCCAACTCGAACACCCATTCGGGGACGACCTCGAAGATCTTGTAGAGTTCTTTGTCGGTCTTCATCCCTCATCCCTCATCCTTAACCCCTCCCCCGGCCGCAGCAACACCGCCTTCACTTGCGGGCACAAGTGGCCGCACGCGTGGATGAACCCGCCGGGGTCGCAGCCGCCCTGTTCGGCAAAGGTCCAGAAGTGGCAGGGAATCGCAAACCGTGGCCGGACCTCCTGGACCAGGCGCGCGGCGTCGATGTGGTTCATGTTCCCAAACACCCCGTTGATGCAGGGCAGCACCAGGTCGGGGCGCAACTCGGTCAGCGGCCGGAACAGGCCTGGGCGCAACGAAGTGTCGCCGGTCAGCATCACGCGCACGCCGTCGAAATCCAGGACCAGGGCCAGCGCCGAGGACGAAAAATCGCCATGGTCGGCCGGCGCGGTGTGGACGACGAGGTCCCCCAAGTCGTGCGACCGATTCGGCTCCAGCACCATCCGCAGATCGGCGCCGATCCCGGCCTGCGTCAGCCCCTCCTCGCAGCCCACGGGTCCGGCAAAACGGCACCGCGGGTTGTTGCGAGCAATGACCGGCAGGGCGTCGGGGTCCAGGTGGTCGGCGTGTTCATGCGTGAGCAGGATCCAGTCGGCCGATACGTCCTCCGCCGCAATCGCCGGCAGGGACAGGCGTTTGAACCCGTGCAGTCGTTCCACGGCGTCGGACAAGTAAGGGTCAGCATAGATGATCTTGCCAGCGGGCGTTTTGAAGGCAAAACCCGCCTGGCCCAGCCACCACAACCGCACCGAGCCCGCCTGGACCTCGGCCGACCGAATCTCTTGGGCCAGGGACGTCATTTCCCGAGCATCTCCTTGCGCACCGTGTCCAAATCCACGCCCAGCAAGTCTCTTGCCAGCTTGTCGAGGGTGGCCCGGTCGGCCTGGATGTGGATCGTGCGGTGGCGGTGCTCCAGCGACTCGCCCGTCTTGAGGGCCCTGGCCGGCGAGAGCGACTCGATTTCATAGAACGGCCCCAGGCCCTTCTTGCCCGGTTCAGGCGCGCCGTCGTTGTAGCTGTTCGCCACGTCGCCCTTGTAGGGTTCCGCGTGCGGCCCGCCCCACTGGTTGTTCATGTACAGGGCCTTGGTGGGATCGTCGGGCATGGTGAAGTTGACCAGCGTGAGCACGTTGTTCTGGAAGTCGTAGGAGCCCAGCACGTTCCGGGCACGCTTTTGGGACACCCCGATCTTGGCCCGGTACTCGCCGTCGCAGCGGAAGAGCACCACGCTGGGCAGCACCTTCAGGCGCTCGGCCGGGACCGTGCCGAAATAGTCGGACTTCACCACCGGTCCCAGTTCGCTCTCCGGGCCGGCCTTGTAGGGCACGATGGTCACGATCTGCGGGCCGGAGTTCATCATGCCCAGGATCCAGATGGAAACCAGGCCCTTTTCCAGGGTCATCGGCTGGCCGCGGTTGGTGAGCTGGTTGGCCGTCTCGTAGGCCACCATTTTCACTCCCTTGGCTCCCGTTGCCTGGGCTGCCGACTGGCCCAAGAGACGCCCGACGTCGCCCGCCCCCAGCAGACGCACCTCGCGGCCCACGTCGAGGTGGAATTGGGCCGAGGAGGTGTTTTCCAGCTTCATCACCACGGCCATGCGAACCGGTTCATTGGGGCGAGAAACGACCTTCCACGCCCCCTCGTTGAAGGCGGGCGGGGTGTACCAGTCGTCGAGCGTCTGCTTCACGCCCGGCTTGAACCACAGGCTGAACTGCCCGCCCTCGGGCGAGAGCCACAGTCGTTCTTCGCCGCCGTAGTTGGCAAAGTGCAGGTTGGGCTTGCCTTCCTTGATGAATTCGTCGTTGACAAACCCGAAGCTCTGGCCGTCGAGCCCGCCGCAAGTGGAGGTCATCACGCGGCCCTGCCATTCGGGACAGACGGCCACGCGCGCCCCCTCGCTGTTGGTCAGCTCGACAAGCTGGGTGTGTTTGGCCAGGAATTCTCGGACTTGACCATAGGACATGGGTTTGCCTTTCGCGTCTTGCCCGCGGGCAGTCGCGGCGCCGGCCACGGCGACAACAATGGCCAACCAGATTCGGCCAGCCCGGGGGGAAATTCTGAGGGAACTGGGCATACAGAAGCCTCCTTTGCACTCGCGGCGGGCACTGCAAGACGGCAGCGCCCAATGTTCACCAGGATAGCACAGGCACCCGCGTTTGGCCAGGAGGGTGCCCGTGGGGCAAGTTTTCAACTTGCCAGTACACACTTGGAAAGAACGCTGCGGACCCCTTGACAGAGGCCCCATTTTGCACCTAAATATACCCGGTCTGGTCCGCCGCTCGCAGATTTCACGCTTCTTTCGCTGACACCGGTCCCCGAACCCTCCACCCTCGTCCTGTTGAGCATCGGGGCTTTGGGTGGGTTGGCCTGCGCCTGGCGAAAGCGGCGCTCGCAGCCTCGCGGCAGACGTTGAAAATTAGCCCCGTCCCGTTTACGACCCCCGACAGTTCCGTCACAAGAACCGTTGGCGGAGGTCTTGCCAGGAGCAAGGACACGGTCATCCCTCTGATCGGTCGACGTTGACGTGGAACCCGATCGGCCGTCGCGGGAACTGCGGCGGAGCCATCAGTTGCCTCAGCGCATCGAAGACCACCTTGAATTGCGAGTCATACTTTTTCTCCATCTCGTCGATCTTGCGAGCGAGTTCAGCGTGCGCACCAAGCATCTCGCGCATTCGCACGAAAGCCCGCACCACCAAGATGCTCGCACTGATTGCAACCGGGCTGTTCAGCACGTTCGCAGCCATGATGGCGCCGAATTCCGTGAAGACGTAGGGACGAGACCTTCGGCCCCCATGACCGGATCTTGAAATCGCATTTTGCGATTTCAAGATTGCAACTTCTTCTGCCGTAAGCACATACGCGAAATCGCCAGGGAACCGGTCACGATTCCTCCTGACCTGCTCGTTGAGCCGGCCGGTAGTGACACCATAGATCGCCGACAGGTCCCTGTCGAGTATCACGCGTTGGCCTCGGATCGTGAGGATCCGCTGCTCGACTTGCTCGGCGGGCACTAGCTTCGTTCTCTTCCGCGGCATCATGCAGTCCTCCGGGTCGCTTGAGTTGCACGGACGCTCATTATAGCAGGCCCACCCGATGGTCACAAGCGTCCTGTTCGCTGAAGGTCACCTGGCCCGTCCACAGCGGAACAGACGCTGAAGGGCAGTCCCACCAATCGCACAGGGTGCAACTTACGGCCCGGGATGCTAGAATGGAGGCTGAGATTGGAGGTCCTAAGAACAGACAACCACCGCCACGCGGTCAGGGTGCTTGTGCCGTGTGGCGGCCCGCCCGCGACCTCTCTAACTCAGCATACCGGCTTTTTGCCCACCCCCAGAACCCTCCCCCCGAGCGTCGTTCTTTCATGTCGATACCCCGCACGGCCTTTCGGACCGTTTTGTTGATGATTTGCGGAACCTGCGCCCTCGCCTCGTCGGCTGCCGCGGCTGGACGATACGTGGCGGTCTTCGCCGACGGCACACGCACCGAAGGCGACAAGATCCAGGACTGGTTCGGCGCAGATCCCAAGCCCAAGCTGAACGACACGCTCCTGCTAACGCCCCAGCGCCCGCTGCGTTGGTTGTGCGACCAGTCGCTGCTGCCCGCCGCCATGGACCGGGAAGGCGCGGGCTTCGTCGAGATGGTCAACGGCGACCGATTGCCCGGGACCGTGGTCGACTTCGACGAGGGCGCCGCCGGCAACCCGCCGCACCTGGTGGTCATGCCCACGTACCCGCGCACGTCGTCAGGGAGTTCCGGTTCGCCGCACGTGCGCGTGCGCTTGGAAGCGGTCCGCCGCGTGGTCGTCAGCAGGCTGCGGGGCCGCTTCCTTGAGCCGGGTACGATCTTCTTCCCCGACGGCCGCCGCCTGCCCTTCCGCGCGGTCCGCTGGCAACGCGGCGCGGTGCGCGTGCTGGCCCAAGAGGGCGTCCGGCAGGTTCCGCTTGGCGAGTTGGCCGAGATCCACCTCGCGCAGACCGACCCGTGGCAGGGCCTTTGCGAAGAACTGGCCACGGTGAATCCTGAACTCACGTTGCCCATGGTCCGCCTGGAGTGTACGCGCGGAATCATCGCCACCACCTCGCAAGCGCTGCTCCGTGCCGATGGCTCGGGCCCGAACGAACCTCGCCACTGGTCCCACGCCGTGCAGCCCTGGTGGAGCCTCGACCCGATCTGGATCCCGTTCAACGCCATCCGCATGAGGTCGTACTTCTCCCCGAACGAGGCACCGCTTTCTCGCCTTGCTCCGGCCAAGTACGTCGATCGCCGAATGTTCGGCGGGGCGGCGTGGCAGGTCGATCGGAACGTCGAGGGCGGGCCCCTGCAAAACGCCTTGGGGCCGCACGGCTGGGGATTTGCCGTCCATGCCCCCTGCCAGCTCTGGTTCGACCTGCCGCCGGCCGTGTCCGGGTTCCGCAGCCGCGTGGGGCTCGATGGGCTGGCAGGCCAGGGCGGCTGTGCGCGCGCCCTGGTCTTCCTCAATCGCGCGGACGGGACGCCCCTGTTTCGCAGCAAGAACCTGATCGGCTCCAGCGACACCGACGACACCAAGGACCTCGCCCTGACCGGTCCCGCCGGCACTCCGAAGAAACTGGTGCTAGTGGCCGACGCCGCCGAGCGCGACGCGCCGGCCGGGGCCGATCCGCTCGACATCCGCGACATGCTCGACTGGATCGAGCCGGTGCTGCAACTGGACGTGGCACGACTGAAGGCGGCCGTGCAAGAGGCCCTGCCCGCCACGGTGCCCTGTTGGAGGGCCTGGACGCGAACGGTCGAGGGCGGCGCGACGTGGAGCGGACAGGTCCGGCTGGACCCGGCCGACGGCAATTCGTGCCGTGCCTCGCGCGGCCTTTCCATTGGCCGCGGCACGCTGGGCTTTTCCTTGGAGCGGGAACTCTCCGAGGCCGATGCCTGGCTCGTGGTCCGGCTGAAATCTGCGCCCACGGGCGCCACGGTTGGGCGGTTCGAGGTCCGGGTGGATGGCAAGCCCTTTGCGCGCTTCGATGCCCCGGCCCAAGGCGCCGGCAACACCTACTGCGTCCCTCTGCATCGGTTTGTCGGCCAGAAGGTGAAACTGCAAGTCCTGTACACGCCCACCGACGCCAAGGAGTTCCTCGAATGGCAGGACTTGCGTCTGAGCGACCGCGTGAAGAAGGACCTGTGGCGCCCGACGAACGTGGTCAACGTGCGGTCGTTGGGCGGCGCGGCATTAACGCCCCAAGAAGACCGTTCGATTGTGGTCGGCGACCCGCGCCCGGATTCCGACGTGATGGTGATTTCCGCCGAGAGCGACCTGCCGCAGATCAACGCCGTGTCGCTGGAGGTCCTGCCCGAGGCCGCGCCGCCGCGCGAGGGCCAGGGCCCGGCCCTTCCGCGCCCGGCGGCGTTCACCTTGATCGCAACGTCGCGGAACCGCGTGGCCTTGCGCGGCCGCTACGTGCGCGTCGAACGCCCGAAATCGCCCAAGCCCGAGCCATTGGCGCTTGGCGAGGTGGAGGTCTTCAGCGGCGACGAGAACGTGGCGAACCGGGGCAAGGCCTCGCAGTCGAGCGTGGAAGGCGAAGCCGTGGCATCGCGCGCCATCGACGACAACCGCGGCGTTCAAGAGGCCGCCCCCACCTGGGCGCAGACGAAGCCAGGCGACGCCGGTCCCTGGTGGGAGTTGGACCTCGGCGAGAACCCCAACCAACTTGAGAAGCCCGACAAGCCCGAGAAACTCGACCGACCCTTGGACCGCATCGTGCTTTGGAGCCGTGCGGACGGCAAGACGCCCAACGTGCTGGCGGTGCGCGTGCTGGACAGCCAGAGGAAGCAGGTGTGGGAGAAGAACGTGGACGGGACCGCATTCGGGTGCCAGGAAATCTTGCTGCCCCACTCGCAAGAAGTGCGCCTAAGAGAGTTTGTGGCGCCGCCGTCGCCGGCCGGGGCCTCGCCGGCCAAGGCGCCTGCCGGCCCTGCGGTTTCGCCCTCACCTCGGCCTGCCGCGCCGAGGCCTTTGGTGTTCGCGCTGGAGCAGTCGCTGGATCCGCGGGAAAAAGCCATCCTCTTCACCCTGCGAACCGGCCCCGACGCCGAGCATCGGCCTTTGCGGTTCCGCATTTCGGTGTCGCCCGACCGTCCGCCGTTCGCGCCCGACCCGCCGGGGGTGGAGGTTCCGTTACTGCCGTAGCAGGCCGGGTCGCGGTTGGGGCTGGCGGCCATGGCCACGGAGATCGACGGGTGTCAGGGCAGGAGCGGAGAGGTTGTGAAATGCCCGACGGGACACGCGACAGGCTTCAGTTGAGGGGAAACAAAGGCAGTAGGATAACCCGTCGGGCATTTCACAACCTCGGAGCGGTGCCCAGCCACTCCTCTACCAGCCAAACGGGTTACGATGCGGCTGTCAATAATCGGGGCTATTGCGGAAGACAACTCGCCGCCCCGTCCCCACTGCTCCTTTGGTGGAAGTGTAATGCACAAGTCGATGGGGTCGAGGCAAGAATTCCGCGCGGGGCCGGAAAATGGCTCAATAATTCCATTGATATCGCGCCCGATTTATGCTATGGTGAGGGACGTGCCGCGCACTATCTGCAGGGCCTGACGCTAACAATCAGGTACTAATAAGAGCGCGCGCCGCCGGACAAAGAGAATCTCCGGCGGCACGCCCTCTTTTGTCGATATCCGTATACTTAACGCATGTTTATGCCGGCGTTGTTCCGCAGCCGGTCCGATTTCTGCAAATTGGTGCCCAATAACCGTCCCCGGGCACCAGAACGTGGGATAAGGCATGCCCAAGAGATAGGGCAAGCGACGACGGAATCCGGAAGAACCGGAGGCGTGGTAGACAAACTGACCGCGGCAGAATCATGGACGGCAGAATCATGGCCCCCCCGCCTATTGCGGAAGAATTCCGGGCTTACGGCATCGGGCAGAGGGTCGGGTCGTGAACTGGGAGGTTGAATGATCCGGGAGATCATGCCCATATTATCCATACTACGCAAACTTCCGGCGAAACAGCCGCCTCCACGGCGTTGCGCGTCAGGCAGTTTCACCACCCCTTCGGACATTGTATAGCGAACTCCGGCAAGCGCGTGGGTGTCAGGCGGGAGAGCCTGACGTACAATCGGGCGAGGCCCGGCATGGCTTCATGGCTTGGGACGGCCGTTTCCCCTATCAGGAGTACTTCGTCCTCTTCCAGTGTGAAGTGTCGGCACCCCACATTCCCCAAACGCCCCCATTGACCTTGGGCGACCGTCGGTTTTAATATAGTGATTCGCTGAACTGCCCTTGAATATAGTCCTGTTCAACCTATAATTCGTGGACTAAAGACAGGTCAGTTCGTTGCGGGCGGGTGTAGCTCAGTTGGTAGAGCACGACGTTGCCAACGTCGTTGTCGTGGGTTCGAGTCCCATCACCCGCTCTTTTGTTTTGGTGCGCGACCACGGGTCGCGGTTTTGTGGGTTTAGGCGGGCCGGAACTCGCCATCCCCTCGACCCCATCAGTCAATCGCAACTCATCATGGCTGACAACGAGAAACTGGACGAAGCCTTGGCGACCCACGAGGAGATCGCCGATCAGAGCGTGGATTCCCCCCAGGAAGAGGAGACGCCCAAGCTCGATCTGGATGTGAAGATCGACACGCGTGGGGCTTGCGAGCGGCACATCACGGTGACCATCGGGCAGGAAGACATCAAGCGGTACTTCGACAAGCAGTACACGGAAATGATGCCTACGGCCCAAGTGCCGGGCTTCCGGCCGGGCCATGCGCCGCGCAAGCTGCTTGAACACCGCTTCAAGAAAGACGTGGCCGAACGCGTCAAGGGCGAGTTGCTGATGGACAGCCTGGCCCAGATCCACGACGAGCAGGATCTGGCCGCCATCAGCGAGCCGAAAATCGACCTCGAGGCCGTGGAAGTGCCCGACACTGGGCCGTTGACCTTTGAGTTCGACCTGGAGGTCCGGCCGCAGTTCGATCTCCCCCAATGGAAGGGACTCCAGTTGCGCAAGCCGGTGCGCGAGTTTACCGACGCGGATGTGGACCGCGCTTTGCAGCGGACCCTCACCAACCGCGGCCGGCTGGTGCCGTTCGACGGGCCGGCCGAGCCGGGCGACTATATTACGACCAACCTCACGTTCAAGTACGGCGATCAGGTGCTTTCCAACGCCAGCGAAGAAGTGATCCGGCTGCGGCCCGAATTGAGCTTCCGCGACGGCAAAATCGAG
>Ga0233425_10011494_pt1 | contig 10310 bp, 6 predicted proteins | sample Watercolumn_Towu_2_FD_181712 | JGI IMG/M metagenome (GOLD analysis project Ga0233425, IMG submission 181712) | Freshwater microbial communities from Lake Towuti, South Sulawesi, Indonesia - Watercolumn_Towuti2014_140_MG | ecosystem: Environmental > Aquatic > Freshwater > Lake | place: Indonesia... | reverse complement strand
GAGTACGAATAGTGACCGTAGTACACCTGCCGATTGGTGTTGCCCGCGGGTCGCTTGGCCTCGGCCACGCCGAGCGGCCAGGTGGGCGGGGGGACCAGCAGGCGGCGCACGGGGCCGTCGGCGGGCAGCGCGGCCAGCAATTGCGTGCCGGTCTTGCCGTCGCGGCAGGCCACGTCGCCATAAGCGTCGGCCAAATGGCGGTAGCAGGCCGCGGCCGAATCGTGCTTGCCGGCCTGGGCGAACAGGCCGGCCAACTCGGCCAGGGCTGCCCCGGCCGCCGCACGGTCGCTGCCGCGGCCATCGGGCCAGAGCAGCAACTCGGCGTCCAGCAGCCTGCCGCCCGCGGCCAGGCGCTTGATCAACTCGGCGCGTGCCTGGGCCGCCACGGGTTGATTGCCGAAGTAATCGAGGAACCGCCGCAGCGCGCCCACGCCCTGGGTTTCCACGGCCGCCTTGAACCGGCCTTCGACGAACTTATCGACCTGGGCGGATGCATCAGGCCCGCCTTCCTTGCGCAGGGCCGAGATGCGGAGTTGGAACCAACGGTCGCGGCGGACCAACAAGGCCCGGTCCACCTGTTCCAAGGGCCGCTGCCCCTGGTCCATTTCCACGAGTTTCAGGTACTGGTCCAGCGCCGCGCGCCACTCGCCCGCCTGCTGCAAGCCGGCCGCCATCAGGCGGAGGAACAAGGCGCGCTGCACAGCGTCGTCCAGGAGCTTTTCGATCTCGGCCGCGTACTTGCGGTGGCCGGCAAAGTCGTTGCGCAGGCCGTCCAGGAGCGCGTCGCGCAGGAGTTCGCGCGTGCGCGGGTCGGCGTCGAGTTGATAGGCGCGCTGGAAACTGGCCACGGCTTCGGCCGCCTTGCCCTCGTCCAGCAGCATCTCGCCGCGCAGGCTCAGGGCCTCGGGATCGTCGGCGTTGGCCGCCAGCCGCTGGCGGATCTCCTCTCGCGCCGCGTCCACCTGGTAGAACGCCTCGACGCTATCCAGGCCTTGGGAGATCACCTTGCCCTTGTAGCACACCAGATTGCCGGGCACGTTGCCTTTGCGCGACTTGGCGATGGGGCCGAGCTTGCCGGCATCGAGGTCCACGGCGGCCACTTCGGCGCTGCTCAAAGGGACATAGTAATCGTGGCCCGCGTAGAAGCCGCGCCCCGCGACCAGGGCGCCGGAAGGCAGGGAAACCGTGCGTCCTTCCCAGGCCTTTTCGCCGTCGGCCATGCGGACCCCGCGGATTTCGCGTCGGCCAACCACTACCGCAACGCCTTTGTGGACGCAGGCCACGTAGAGGTCCTCGGCACTGCGCGGGACCGCCTTCCACGCCGGCTGGCCGTCGACGAGCTTCAGGCAGTGGAGTCCGCCGGTCTCGGCCGGAGTGAGGAGCACTCGCCCGTCGACCACCGTGGCCGTGCCGTCCCTCCAGCGCGACATGGGCGTGTTCGGGTCGAAATACCCGTGATTGCGCCACATCATCATCTGGTTCTGGACCATGGGATTGACGTTGCCGGTGTCGTTGACCGTGGGAAGTTTATAGCCCCAGAGCAGCGCGCGCGTGGCCAGGTCCACCGCCACCACGGCCCCGGCGCCGGTCGGGCACACCAGGATGCCGTCCGAATAGGACGGCGAAACGCCGGAATAGCGCCGGATCGGGTCTTGCGAAACGCTCCGCTCAACATTGGTCAACGGCTGCGACCAGAGCAGCTTCCCCTTGGCGTTGGGATCCAGCGCCATCAGGCGGACCTCGTTGTTGCACTCGGCCAGGACGTAGAGTTGCCCGCGGAGCGGCAAGGGCGGGCCGAGGAAGAAGTTCTCGGGGCTGCCGGCCGACCCTTGGCCGGCAGGGCCGCCCACTTCCCACTCCAGCTTGCCCGTGCGGATGTTGTGGGCGGCGAGACGGGTCGCGGGGCCGCGCGCGGTCGCCTCTTGGCCGCGCCCGCCCCACACCACCATGCCCATGCCGCCATACTGACTGGACCCGATCGGCAAGTCCTCGATGCTGAACACCAGGCGCCCGTCGCTGCTGAGCGTGCCGTAAGCGGCGTCCTCCCACACGCGCTGGCCCAGGCCATAATACTGCGTGTGGGCCTGCGCATTGCTGCGGAGCACGTTCTCGGCGTTGGCCCGGCCGCCTGTCATCACCTGCGACTGCCACGGGTCGTCTTCCAAAGGCCGGGTGGTCCACAGCCGTTTGCCTGTATGGAAGTCGATCGCCCACAGGTACCAAGCGTCGCGCATCAGCACCACGTCGTCCACGGCCAAGGGGTGCAGCGCGGAGATGGGCACGATTCCGTTCTGGCGATACAACTGCTGCATCTGGCGGCGGAGAAATTCGTCCAGCGTGGAGTCGTCGCTCACGGGAATACGCCAGCGCAAGTTCAACAGCGGCCGGCTTCCCAGCGTGACCGCGTTCCGCGCCGCATCGCCGCGGTACATGGCCCACCGGTCCGCCTCTGGCCGCGCGGTCGAACGTGGCGGCCCGGACAGGCGGCCCAGCCACGCCACGGCGTCCGTGGGGTGATCGAACCAAGGGACTTGGCGCGCGCCGATCATCAACACGGCCTTGGGCTGGCGTTGCTTCAGCGCCACCAGCGCGCGCTGGGATTCGTCGGGCAGTCCCGCCTGGTGCCAGCAGGCGGCCATGGCCAGCGACAAGGCCGGCTCAAAACGGTCGGCAGCCTCGGGGAATTCGCGCAGACGCCGAAGCATCAAGGCCCCGGCCAGGGGCGAGCCGTGGTCCTGGTGCTGCAAGCCCGCGAGGAACGTGGCCTCGTAGCCGGCGCGCGTGTGAAAGTACTGTGCCGAGACCTGGGCCAACTTCTCGGAGTCGCCCCGCGCGACGGCCTGGGCCAATAAATCGCGTGCCGCGGCCCCGAAGCGGAGTTCGTACACGCCGCGGCCCTCCGGCGGCATCTCGCCGATCAGACGCCGGGCCTCCGATTTCAGGCCGTGGGAGATCGCGGCTTTGCGGTCGGGCTGGTAGAAGAAGTCCTCCGAGCCATCGCGTTTGTCCGGCTCGCCGGGCTTGGGCAGCGAAGGATCGAGGATCTTCTGGAGCCCGTCCACGGCTTCGCCGAAGCGGCCGTCCTTCACCGCCTCGCGCGCGCGGTTCATCATTTGCACGGTGCCGCGATCGGGGGCGGGGAAAGTGGAATCGGCGGCGTCTTGATCTTCCTCGCCGGCCCTGCCAATCACCCGGCGGCCAAAGAACTGTCCAAGACACGGCTCCGCTACGCACGCCAGCACGCCAAGAACTACCGTCAGACCGAGCAACGTGCCCGGCAGCGCTGATCTCGACCGTTCCATGACATGCCTCCTGTTGTTCCGCGTGGGGGGAAGTTCTCAACTTGCCGGTTGGCCGCCGGCCTTGCGATGGAAACAACGCGAATGCGCAGTCGGCAAGTTGGAAACTCGCCCCACGTCTGCCGGGCGCGGAATGTGATTCAAGGACCTCTGAAGTGCATAAATACCTATGTTAGAAGCATCCCGGCAAAACCTCAAGGATCAACCATCCCGTAGGCTGGAGCGTTTTGACCCACAAGAGCGACTGTGACGCAAGCGCGGATTATCTCTTTTGCGCCAATAATCTGCCTTGGTTGGATGTTGCCGCCGAAAGCCGATTCTTGCATAGCAATTCCTGAGCCAACATCGCGGTACACGTTCGATAAAAAGTGGAACACTAATCATCGCTAATTGCCACTAATGGGTTAGCAGAATCTGATCTAAACAGGGGTGACGTCGATCCAGTCTCACGATTCGAAACTCGACCACCCTGCATCTTCGATCTTCATTAGTGGCAATAAGCGTCGATTAGTGTTCTACTACTTCCTCCCTTTCTTTCCCCGAAAAAAGGCGGTTTTCGCGGTCGAGAACTGCCGAAACGCCTGAAAAACAGGCAAGAACTTGTCCCGGAGCGACTTTTTCCCGCTATTTTGGCCATTTTGAGCAAATGATGGGTTGCATTTTTGGCGAAAGAGAGTTTAATCATTAGGTCCACTTTGTCGGACAGGTAAACAATTCACCCTAACCCACCCACATGGAGGGTAACGTACTATGGCGAAAGCTGCTGCCAAGAAAGCCCCCAGCAAGAGCGAGATCCTGAACAACATCGCGGCCGCCTCGGGCTTGAACAAGAAAGACGTGGCCAAGGTCTTGGAAGCGATGGCGGAAGAGATCAAGAAGAACATGAGCAAGCGCGGCCCCGGAATCTTCGCGATCCCCGGTCTGGTGAAGATCGAGCGCAAGAACGTCCCTGCCAAGCCGGCCCAAAAGGGCGTGAAGAACCCCTTCACGGGCGAGATCCGCGATGTGCCGGCCAAGCCGGCGAGCGTCAAGGTGAAGGTCCGCGCCTTGAAGAACCTGAAGGACATGGTGGGCTGATCCCCGATCGCGCGATTCGCGATCCGTTCGTGTCGTAGGATGGACTTCCAGTCCGTCCGATTTCACGCCCTGCCGATCCACAAAGCCGCCCCTCTGACGTATCGTGTCGGATGGGCGGCTTCTATTCCCTCCTCACTTGTGGCCGGGCATTTTCCCGGCGCCGTGGTCGGCAACCTGCATCCGCCAGCCCCTCCTGCGAGCGATTCTGCTCCATTCTACGCGGCAACTTGATACATACTGCCGCGAAAACGCCCGCCTCTGCGAATCCGAAGCGTACCGTCGGCCCCCTGGGCCGGATCGACGAGATGCCTTTGTTGCAGACAATCTCTTGGCCACAAGCGTTCACCACTGGCGTACCAAAAGGCTGGCTGCCAGGGAAAGCCCGATCAGAATCACCAGCCGGCGCACGTTCTTCTGTCCGATGCGGCGGGCCGTGCCTGCTCCGGCGTATCCGCCGAGGATGGCCCCGGCCGCCATCAGCAGGGCCAAACGCCAATCGACCAAGGGCTCCGTGCTGAAGTGGCCCTTGACGATGAACAAGACCGCGGCAATGCCGTTGATGAACATCGCGTTAAGGTTCTTGAGCGCGTTCATGTGGTGGATGTTCGTGACCCCCAGGAACCCAAAGGCGGCCAGCATCAGGATGCCGATCCCCGCGCCGAAGTAGCCCCCATAGACTCCCACCAGAAACTGGAACGCCAGCACGGCAAGCCAGCGAGACAGGGTGCGCGGCAGGGCCTGCGGAACGGCCTTTTCACGGCCCCGCAGCCACCGCGACAGCGGTTCCTGGACCATGAACAGAAGCGTGGCCATGAGGACCAGGTAGGGCACGATGGCGGCGAACAGGGCGTTGCTGGTCAGCAGCAGCAAAGACGCGCCCAGCAGCCCGCCGAGGAAACTGGGGACCGACAGGGCCACGATCTCTCCCAGGCCGCTGCGGAACTCCGAACGGTATCCCCATAGGCTGCTCAGGGCCCCAGGCCAAAGGGCCACAGTGCTAGTGGCGTTGGCGATCCTTGCGGCGCCGTCGGTCCATCGCAAGGCCCAGAGCAGGGCGGGGAAGGTCAGAAGCGTGCCTCCGCCCGCCACCGAATTGACCGCCCCACCCAGCGCAGCGGCGGCGAAAAGCAACAAGTAGTCGTGCGCGGCAAGATCCATGCACCTAGCGTCTTCCCAGCGCCGCTTCGTACCTTGCCCAGAGCCCTGCGGCGATCTCGGGCACGCTGGCGCAGAACCGCTCGACGAGGTCGTCCAGCCCTGGCCAATCGGCGGCCTCGAAGCGGAAGGTGAGGGCGGATTCCGTGACGGAACTGCGCACCAAGGCCCAGCCGCCGGGCACGTCGATCCGCACCCCGTCCAGGGCGTGCTGCGGGAAGGCGGCCCAGGCGCTGCGGACCTGTTCGAGCACCTTTTCCTGAGTGGCCCCGGCCAACGGCAGGCGCAGGTCGGGCGTCATGTAGACACGCGCGCAGCGCCGCCGCAGCTTGTCGAGCGGTTGGCCGCACCGCGCCAAGTAGGAGATCACGCGGCAGGCCGCGAAAAGTCCGTCGTCGTCGCCGTCCAGTTCGGCGAAGAAGTAATGGCCACTGACCTCGGCGCCGAACGGCGCGCCGCACTGGCGCATGCGGGCGCGGAGGAAGGCGTGGCCGCTCCGCTCGACCAGCGGCTCGGCCCCCAAGAGCCGCGCCGCTTCCGGCACGCGGTTGGAAAACTTCTGGTCGTGGACGAACGGCCGGCCGCGCAACTGGTCGCCAAAACTCCACAACAGCACGCTCGCCGTCTCCTCGGCCGACAGCGGGACCCCTTGGTTGTCGACCAGCGCCATCCGGTCGCCGTCACCGTCCAGGGCAATTCCCACGTCCGCGCGCTCGCGATACACCGCCTCGCACAGTTCGTCGAGGTGCTCGGGCCGGGAGCAATCCGGTGGCACGCCGCCGAACTCCGGGTCGGGTTTGTCGTGCAGGACCGAAACAAGACACTCAGGAAATACGGCATGAAGGTATCGCCGCGCCCGGCCCGACCAGGCCCCATGCATCGGATCGATCACCACGTGCAGGCGCGAGCGCAGGCCCTCGATCCAGGTCTCCTGGAGCCAGGCCACGTAATCGAAAGAAATGTCCAGGTCGCGCGGGGCGTGCCTCGTCACTTGCGGGCCATGGATTACGGCCTGGACACTGCGGGCGACAGCCGGTGGAACACGGTCCTCGCGCGCCGGCATCGCGGCCGGCGACCGGCCTGAGTCGGCACCGCCTGCTGTCGCGGGGGCCCGGGCGCCATTGCCCGCTTCCGTGGCCTGCTGCAGGCGGGCGATCTGCTCGGGGCGCGGCGGTTCTTCGCCGATCATCCACTTGAGCCCATTGGCACAGGCCGGATTGTGCGAGGCCGTGACAATGGCACAGCCCGCGGCGCGCAATCGCCGTTTGGCATAATAGATCATGGGGGTTGGCAGTTGCCCCAAGCATACGCAGTCTACCCCAGAGCAGCACAGCCCGTCGATCAGTGCCGCGAGGAACGTCGAAGTAGACATTCGGATATCGCCGCCAGCAACGAACTTGCCGCCGTTGCCAGTCCAGTCGCCGAGCGTCTCCCCCCAGCGGTGGTAGAGCACTGGCGAGAGTTCGGCCGTCGCATCGCCACGGATATCGCAAGGCTTGTAGATGCTCACGCTGAATTTTTGCTTACATAAGGCCAGCGGGCAAGTGGGGGGCCGGGGTTGCGAAGAGTGGAGAGTGGACAGTGGATGCCTTATGTGTAGGCTGCAGGCCCGCGGCGCCGCAGTCTCCGTCGCGTGGGACGACGCCTGGCCGGCCGCCCAGTTGTTGTCGTCGGAGGAGGAGCCTACCTTGCCGTGGCTTGCGTACACCACTCCGTCCACGTCGCCCAGTACCGCACCCCCGGCTCCTTAATGTGCTTGTCGATGATCCCGCCCATAAAGAGTTCACCGAGCGGTTCGTCGAGCGCCATGCGGTGGACGTCGCCCGCGCGAAAGCCATCCACGTTGCCGCCCACGTCCTTGACGAACTTGTCGGCAACCGTGGCGCGCGGCTTGAGCGGGTTGTAGTGTCCGACATAGATTTCCTTGCCCTCGACGTTGCCGCGGTGGACCTCGATCACGCGGTACTTCATCACGTAGGCGTAGTCGTAGAGCTTGTTGTGCGGGAACGTGCCGCGGACCTCCACGAGTTCGGCCGTGACCTCGACCGTGCCCCGCGTAGCGACCTCGTGGGACGGCCCGCAGTCATTCCGGGGCGCGCTGCACGAGCACAAGGCACACAAGGTGCTGATGGCCAACAATGAAGGGGTGGCTGGGGCAGAGCGGCGGAGCGCGGCTTCAACTGGAGACTGCGGCAACGCTCCGCCGCTCTGCCCCAGGCACCCATGACCGGCTTTGCTTGTCGAAACCCATGAGATGCGTCTCATCGCTTCCCCACGTCGAAGGCGGTCCAATGCGGTTCCCAACCGCGCGGCAGGAGCAAGATCGGGCCGGCGCCGGCGTTCGGGTGCTGGCGGCGCAACTCGGCGCTCTGGCCGCCGAGGACCGGGGCATCGCTCAGACGCATCAGCGCCATCGGGGCCCCGGCGTTCTGTGCGTCGCCGTTCTCTTCCTTGTTGCCGGTGAACAGGACGTAAAGGCCGTCGGGCGAGATGCAGCCGCCATACACGTGGCGCCCGTCTTCGGCATAAACCAGCTTGCGCTCGCGCCCTTCGCCGTCGGCCATCCAGAGCTGGGTCCACTCCTTGGGGCGGTGGGAGAAAATCAGGCGCTGCGAGTCGGGGAACCAGTCTGGCGTGCAGCAATTCACGCGGCTGACTGCGTTGGCCTGGCCGGTGGCGATTTCCATGCGAGCGACCGACCAGCCCGTGTCGTAAGAGTTCGCCACCCCGCAGATCCACTTCCCATCCGGCGACCAGGTGGTCTGCTGAAAAAAACCCTTTCGCTGAAGGGTATTGGTGGTCTTCCGGTCGGCGAGATCGACGAGCGTGATCCCCTTTCGGTCCAGGCAGGCGATGCTTCGGCCGTCGGGCGACCAGGAAGCCCAAGGGAATTCCCCCTCCTTGCCACAAGCCTCGGGGCCGGAGCCGTCGCTGTGGGCCAAGACGAGTTGGCCCTGAATGCCGTGGCGGTTGTTGTCGAAACGGTCGTCGCGCGCGATGCGGCGGTAGAGGATGCGCTTTCCATCGGGCGAGAAGCGGGCCAGCCCTTCGTTGGAGTCGGGCGTGTTGGTGATGTTCCGCAGCGCGGAGCCGTCGGGCCGCATCAAGAAAAGGTCCCAGTCGCCCTTGTCGGTGCGCGCGGCGAAGATGATCCAGCCGCTATCGCGGACTTCCTTGGCAAGCCGCGCCGCACCTTGGTCCGGTTCCGCGGCCGAGGAGTGCAAACTGCCCAGGCAAGCCAGAATCGCGAACGTCAATCTGCCGATATCGTCTCGTTTCATGGTTTGTCCTCGATCCGTGCGAATGTCCAATGCGGCTCCCAGCCGGGGGCCAAGTCGAGCACGGGTCCGGCCTGGGCCTGGGGGTAAATTTTGCGTAGCACCGGGCTCTGACCGCCGATGATCGGCGCGTCGCTCAGGCGCATGAGCGACATGGTGGTGTTGGAATTGTCCACCTTGCCCAGGTCCTCGCGGGAGCGGGTGAAGAGAAGGTGCTTGCCGTCGGGGGAAACTGCTCCGCCATAGATGTGCCGACCGGTTTCGCCGTAGAGCATGCGGCGGTTCTTGCCGTCGCCATCGGCCATCCACAGTTGGGCCCATCCTTCGGTCTTGGGGATCCCCTTCGAGTAGATCACGTGCTGCGAGTCGGGGAACCAGTCGGGCGTGCAGTTGAAGCAATCGTTGTCGCTCACTCGGTTCAACTCGCCCGTGACGGCATCCATCCGGCCGATCGCCCATTGTTCGCCCAGGCCGTTGGCGGTGGCGCAGAACCATTTGCCATCGGGCGACCACGAGAGTTGCTGGACCATCCCCTTGCGTTTCAGAGTGCGGACCGGGCGTTTGGTTTGAAGATCCACGATCTGCACGCCGTTGCGTGCCAGACAGGCGATGTGCCTGCCGTCCGCGCCCCAGCACGCCCAGGGATAGTCGTTGCCGAGGACCATGGGGTTGGAAGCGTCGGCATTGGCGATCACCAGGTCGTACAGGCCGTACCGGTTGTTGTCGAGGGGCTCGGCCTTGGGCATTCGGTAGTAGAGGATTCTTGTGCCGTCGGGCGAGAACTTTGCGGCTGCCTCGTTGTACTCGGCGGTTTGAGTGACCTGGCGGCGGATGCTTCCATCGGGCCGCATTAGAAACAGGTCCCAGTCGCCCCTGTCGGTGCGGGCGCTGTAGACGATCCACCCCTTGTCGGCCACTTCCCGGGCGAGTGGACCTGCGACGTGGGCGGGGTCGGGGCCCTGCGAGAACGCGAGCGAGGCGACGAGGGCCGGGAGTACCATTCTGGGCGCTACTCTTCTCATGCGAAGATTGTACCACAGACAGAATGGCTGTGCCGTACCGGTCAGGTCCGCCCTTCGCTGCCCCAGGCACCCTTCGCCGCCCGAGGCACCCGTTACCGGCTCTGCTTGTCAGTACCCTTCAGCGGGGATGGTGGCGGCCCTTGACGTGAATGCAGGCCAGCAGGAGCATCACGGGCGCCAACACAACCAGAAGCCCCAGAGTCCCTGGCTCCGGCACCACGCTGGCGATCCAGTCGGCCCGGTCGGAGATCCGCGAGGCGTAGCCGGCCGTGGGGATCGGCGCGAGCAGGCGGGGATCGTTGTAGACCCAACTGCTGCCGTCCCACTGGTACAGGCCGCGGCTGTCGAAAATGTCGGCATTGAATCCGTTCGATCTGGTGCCCGTGCCGGTCGTGCTCCACGGGCTGTCCATCGCGTAGTTGACGCCGGCCAGTTTCCACTGTCCGCCGGAGAGGATGAAGACCCCGCCCGAGGAATCG
>Ga0233425_10011493_pt1 | contig 10312 bp, 7 predicted proteins | sample Watercolumn_Towu_2_FD_181712 | JGI IMG/M metagenome (GOLD analysis project Ga0233425, IMG submission 181712) | Freshwater microbial communities from Lake Towuti, South Sulawesi, Indonesia - Watercolumn_Towuti2014_140_MG | ecosystem: Environmental > Aquatic > Freshwater > Lake | place: Indonesia... | reverse complement strand
CTTGTAAAGGTCTATAATGCGCCTCTTGCCAATGCCGGACCGGACCAAAGCCTCTGCGCCACCTATTCTGTTGCCTTAGCAGCTAATACACCAACCGGAACAGCCACAGGCGCCTGGACACAGGCCAGCGGGCCTAACACGGGAGCATTTACCAATACAACAACGCCAACGCCAAACGTCACAGGCTTAACGGAAGGCACTTACAAATTCCTCTGGACCATGAGCAATGGCAGCTGTACGCCGGCAAAAGATACGGTGATCGTGAAGGTATACAATACACCGGTTTCCAATGCCGGACCGGATCAGAGTCTCTGCGCCACCTATTCTGTGGCTTTAGCGGCAAACACGCCAACAGGGACAGCCACAGGCGCCTGGACACAGGTCAGCGGGCCTAACAGCGGGGTTTTCACCAACACCACCAGCGCCACATCATCCGTCACAGGCTTAATGGAAGGTACCTATAAATTCCTCTGGACCATGAGCAACGGCAGCTGTACGCCTGCGAAAGATACGATAGCGGTGAACGTGTATAACACTCCTCATGCCAATGCCGGCCCGGATCAGAGCTTATGTGCGATTTACTCTACCACCTTAGCAGCCAATACCCCGACAGGGACAGCCACAGGGGCCTGGACACAGGTGAGCGGGCCGAATACCGCTTCTTTTACGAATACCACCAGCGCAACGTCGGGCGTGAGCGCTTTGGCAGAAGGCACCTACAAATTCCTCTGGACCATGAGCAACGGCAATTGCACATCCGTGAACGATACGATGCTTGTGAAAGTCTACAATACACCGGTGGCCAATGCCGGACCGGACCGGAGCTTATGCGCGACCTATTCCCTGAGCTTAGCGGCCAATACCCCGACGGGCACTGCCACCGGCGCATGGACACAGGTGAGCGGGCCTAATGCCGGGGCCTTTGCCAATGCCGGCAGCGCCACATCATCCGTCAGCGGATTAGCGGAAGGCACTTATAAATTCCTCTGGACCATGAGCAATGGCAATTGCTCATCCGTAAACGATACCGTGATCGTGAAGATCTACGACACGCCTGTTTCCAATGCGGGCCCCGACCAGATCGTGTGCGCGCAAAGCTCTGCACCGCTGGCAGCCAATAACCCGGCCGGCACCTCTACCGGCCTGTGGACCGCAGCGGGCGGCGGAAGCTTTACAGCGGCCACTCAATATACAACTGATGTCAACGGCCTGGACGGTGGCAACGTCTATGCTTTTGTGTGGACGGTGAGCAATGGCAATTGCCCTGTCGCGCGCGATACGGTGATCGTTAAAGATTATGAGTTACCGACCGTGAAGTTCTCGGCCGATAAAACGGAGATCTGCGAATACAGCTGTATCAGCTTTAAAGACCTGAGCACTGCCTACCAGACTGACACGATTGTTTCCTGGTACTGGAACTTCAATAACGGCACGGGCTCCAGCCTGCAGAACACCAAGGCCTGCTATGGTACGCAGGGAGTGTATCCAACCCAGCTGACGGTGACATCCCGGGCCGGCTGTGTGAATTCGGGAACTCTTCCGGGAGGCATTACCGTGCATCCGAATGCGGTGGCCAATTTCAGGATAGATCCTTCCGACATCGATCTCACTACCATCGTACAGTTTATCGATCAATCGGCGCATACAGATAACTGGAAATGGAGCTTTGGGGACAGCCACGTGGATTTCAACCAGAACCCGACACATCTTTACCAGGATACGGGCCTGTTCGTGGTGACCCTGATCGCCGATAACCAGTACCAATGCCCGGATACAGCCAGCATCAACATCCGCGTCAGGGAGGTGCCTTCGCTCTTTATCCCGAACAGCTTCACGCCTAATGGCGACGGCCTGAACGATGTGTTCCTGGTTGTGATCAACGACCACGATCCTGCCGAGTTCGAGCTGAGGATATTCGACCGCTGGGGCCAGCAGCTCTTCGTGAGCAACGATCCTGCCGTTGGATGGGACGGCACTTTTAAAGGGGCCGACGTGAAAATGGAGGTATATGTGTATATGGTAACGGCCCGATTCAAAGGAGGCCCTGACAAGCGTGTCCGGAAATATACGGGCAACGTCAATGTGATCAGGTAACAGCAGGCATCGTGAGACTGGCGCGGCCCTTTATTAACAATTCCAAAGGGCGGGGATTATGGAAAACTTTTTTGTTAATGTATGGTTAACATAATATCTTTATGCCTGAATGCTCACCGGAAAACAATTAATACTGGCCACCAAGCCATTTGCCAAAGAAGACCGTACTAAAAGCTGGATATTGACCATCTCCAGTTTCCTGATCCTGATAGCTCTGCTGTTCGGCACCGTGTACAACATCCACTGGTCGCTGAAGCTGCTTTGCAGTATCTGCGCGGGGTTTGTGATCGTCCGCATCTTTGTGATCTATCACGATCACCAGCATAAGGCCATTCTCGACAAATCGAAGCTGGCGGATATCCTGTTCACGATTTTCGGGTTTTATGTGCTGGCTCCCACAGGCATCTGGAGCGCGAGCCACGACTACCACCATAAGAACAACTCCAAGCTTTTCAGCGCCAGCATTGGCTCCTACCCGATCTATACCAAACAGAAATTCGAACGGATCAGCCGTGGGGAGCAGCTTCATTACCTGTTCATCAGGCATCCGCTCACCATCATCTTCGGCTATTTTTTCACCTTCATGTATGGCATGTGCATCAAATCCATCATCAACCGCTTGTCGAAGAATGTGGATTCGCTGATCGGTCTTATCCTGCACTTCGCATACCAGTTCTGCGTGTTCTATTTCCTGGGCTGGCAAACCTGGATCTTTATGTGCGCCATTCCGCACTTTATCTCGGGCGGCCTGGGCAGCTACCTGTTCTATGCCCAGCATAATTTTCCGACGGTAACCTTTGCCGGCAACGAGGAATGGACCTATGAAGGCGCCGCCCTGGAGTCTTCCAGCTATATGGAGCTGAGCGCCCCTTTACGCTGGGCCACGGCCAATATCGGCTATCACCACATTCACCATATGAACTCCAGGATCCCTTTCTACCGCCTGCCCGAGGTCATGGCCGCTATTCCGGAGCTGCAAAATCCCAAAAAAACATCGCTGCGCCTGAAGGACGTGATCGCCTGCTTTCGCCTGAAAGTATGGGACTTTGAGAAACAGCAGATGGTGGGGCTATAAATATGGAAAGGGCAAAGGGAAGCTAAAAATGTTCCTGCCTCTTTTACCTGTTACCTTTTATCTATACGTTTTCCAGAGCTTTGGGAAGGTCAGCAAGATAGATGGCATACGAGACATCAAACATGCATCTTTCGCAGGTAAAGAGAACATGGACTAATATCTTCCATGTTACCTCTTCCGTCTGACATGATTTCTATCGTTTTGAGGAAGCCTGGCCGAACTCATCCCTGGTGAGCAGCAGGTCGTTGATGAGCTTGATCACAAAATCCAGCTGCTCCTCTTTGCTCAGGTCCGTATTATCGAGCACGATGGCGTCTTCCGCCTGCACCAACGGGCTTTCCTTGCGCGTGGTATCGTCGTGGTCCCGCTTTTCGAGGCTGCGCTTTACATCTTCAAAGGTATGGTACTCGCCTTTACTGCTGAGCTCGTCGAGGCGGCGCTGCGCCCGCACGGCATTATCGGCGGTCATAAACAGTTTAAGCTCGGCATCCGGAAATACATGGGTGCCAATATCACGGCCATCCATGATCACTCCCTTGTCCTTGCCCATCTTCCGCTGCAGGCTCACCATTTTCTGGCGCACCTCCTTAATGGAGCTGATAGCGCTCACATGGTTGGCAACTTCCATCGTGCGGATGATCTTCTCCACATGCTCTCCGTTAAGCAATACTTCTGATGTTTTGGTCTGGGTGTTATAGGCAAAGGACACTTCCACATCGTTGAGGGAAGCCAGGAGCTTTTCCTGATCCACTTTTCCATCGGCAATGATCCCGTGGCGCAGACAGTAAATAGTCACCGCCCTGTACATAGCGCCGGTGTCGATGTAGTTGTAGCTGAGCTTTTGCGCCAGGGCCTTTGCCAATGTGCTTTTACCGCAGGAAGAATAACCGTCTATGGCAATGGTAATTTTGGACATCGCGTAAAAGTAGGATTTTTTTACGGGTCGTGAAACAAAAAGATGTTATAATGTGACATAGCATAAGTTAGATTATCGTGTTGCTTTGGGTGCCGTCACAACGCGTCGTGAGAGGCATGTCAGGCAGTTCCATGATAAAGATGTTCTTTAGTCGTTCCCGATATTCACACCCCGGGGTGATTGCAAAAGGTAGCAATAAGACCTATCGTGACGAACCGACACAATATTTAAGACATCTATCCTGCTGCTCTCCGCAAACGGTCGTTGATGGCCAGGCCAAGGCTCATGCCCGGCAAAAGGTCGCAGAGGATCACATCCGCATCCGACTCGTCGAGCTCGCGCAGGTATGCGAATAAATTGGCGGCCGCTTCTTTATAGTCCTGTGCCGGTGACAGATTTTTCACAAGCGAGCCATCAAGCTCCGGAGCCTGCGCTCCAAAAATGAGGAAAGCGGCTTTTTGCGAAGCATGCTTTTTCTGCAGCTCGATCACGTTACCCACAAACAAAGGCTTCCGGGGCGCATAATGGCTTTTCAGCTGCCCGGGCGCTTTGGGGTTGCTGGATTGGTTCAATTGGATGGACACATTTCCGACCACGCTTTCGATGGCATCTACCGATAAGCCGCCGAGGCGGTAAATGATGATCTTATTATCCTCCTCGCCTACAATGGTTGACTCCAGCCCTACTTCGCAGGGGCCTCCATCGAGGATATAGCTGATGCGGTCGCCCAGCTGCTTTTGGACGTGAGCCGCGGTGGTGGGGCTGATGTAGCCGAAAGGATTGGCGCTTGGCGCGGCCAGCGGAAAGTCCAGCTCACGTAATAATGACAGGCTGAGCAGGTGCGCCGGAACCCTCACGCCTACCCGGCTCAGTCCGGAGGTCGTCAGGTCAGGAATCACCTCCTGCCTTGGGAGCAGCAGGGTCAAAGGCCCGGGCCAGTAGCTTTCTGCCAGCTTAAGCAATTGAGGATGAATATCGGTAACGAAATCATACACCGCCTCCAGACTGTGGGTATGCACGATCAGCGGGTCGAACTCGGGCCTGTTCTTGGCTTCAAAGATCTTTGCCACCGCCGTGGCGTCGAAGGCATTGGCAGCCAGGCCGTATACGGTTTCGGTGGGAATAGCCACCAGTTGCCCCTTCTCCAGAAATCGTTTCGCTGCAAAAATATCGGTTCCGCTGTGTGCCACGCTGCAAATGTAAGAAAGTAAATTGTAATGTGGGATACCAGAAATGGGCTATCCTAATGAATCGTCATGTTATGACAACTATATCCATACACGCTACTAACCAGGGATTAAACTTTACCTCAATAATTAAAACATAATTTTGTAAATTTGTTTGGACTGAATTTAGCCACCACAGAATGACTTCAACGCAGGTAAAAAAGCAGCTTGATACCTATTTGCCTTTACTAACTTCCAGGCAACAGGAAATACTATTGGAAATGGTAAAAAATATCTTGCAGATCGATAAAAAAGAAAAACATATAACGATCGACCAATATAATCATGAATTAAATGCCTCTCTGAAACAAATAGAAGCCGGAGAAACGGTTTCTCATAAGGATGTTGTAAAACAGAGTAAAAAATGGCTAAAAAGAAAATAAAAACAGTTGCCTGGTCGAAAAATGCTGCCGAACACTATTACCAAATTTTAGAATACCTGAGTGAAGAAGCTCCGGATGCAGTCAGTATTGTTGGCAATGCTTTACTTGATCTGATAGAGGCATTGGCTCTGGAATATAACAATTACCCTCCCGACAGATTCAAAAAAGATAATGACGGAACTTTTAAAGCTGCATTGGTCTTCAATTACAGGGTTTCATACAGAATAACAGAAAAAGAAATATACATCCTTCGGATCCGTCATACAAGCCGCGAACCCATGAATTATTAAGCACATCAAAAATATTTTAGACTATCTATGAAAATATCCTACAATTGGCTGAACACGCTGATCAAAACAGACCTGACACCAGAACAGATTTCCGAATTCCTTACGAGCTCCGGCCTGGAAGTAGAAGGCATGGAAAGCTTCGAGAGCATCAAGGGCGGGCTGCAGGGCATTGTGATCGGCGAGGTGATGGAGAAAGAAAAACACCCGGATGCCGATAAATTAAGCCTTACCAAAGTAAACATCGGGAAACCGGAATTGCTGAGCATCGTGTGCGGCGCGCCCAATGTGGCAGCCGGCCAAAAAGTGCTGGTAGCTACTGTTGGTGCTAAGCTGTACCCTACTTCGGGCAATCCTCCCGAAATAGATATCAAAAAATCGAAGATCCGCGGTGCCGTGAGCGAAGGCATGATCTGCGCGGAAGACGAGATCGGCCTCGGCACAGGCCACGACGGGATTATGATCCTGCCCGAGAGCGCTACTCCGGGCATGCCTGCGGCAGAGTTCTTTAAGCTTGAAAAAGATACGGTATTTGAAATCGGCCTCACTCCCAACCGCTCCGATGCCGCTTCGCATTATGGCGTGGCGCGCGACCTGCAGGCCATCCTCAATACCAGGCTGCATAGCAACGAGGCTAAAGCGGAGCTCCAGGGCATCTCTGAATTGCCGGAAGCCAGCAATATCAATACGGTGAGCGTGAGCATCGAAAACCCCGAAGCCTGCAAGCGCTACAGCGGACTGGTAATTTCGGGCATTACGGTGCAGCCTTCACCCGACTGGCTGAAAAACTACCTGCTGGCTATCGGAGTGCGCCCGATCAACAACATTGTAGACATTACCAACTTCGTGCTGCACGATCTCGGACAGCCGTTGCATGCCTTCGACCTCGCAAAAATAAAAGGCCACAAGATCGTCGTGAAAAGCGGGCTGGAACATAAAACATTCAAAACCCTGGACGGCGTGGAGCGTAAGCTCTTTGCCAACGACCTCATGATCTGTAACGAATCGGAGCCGATGTGCCTGGCCGGCGTATTTGGCGGCGAAGACAGTGGTGTATCCGATACAACAACGGCCATCTTCCTGGAAGCGGCTTATTTCGATCCGGGCTACATCAGGCGCTCGGGCAAGCAGCATGGCCTGAAAACCGACAGCAGCTTCCGCTTCGAGCGCGGAACGGATCCGGAGATGACGGTAACGGCCCTGAAACGCGCGGCCAAGCTAATCTTCGATCTGGCCGGCGGCGTCCTGAGCATGGGCCTTGTGGACCTTTACCCCGAAAAGCTGGAGCCTTTCAAAGTGGCGTTTTCTTATACCAATTGCCAGGAGCTGATCGGAAAAGACATTGACCGCGGTGTGATCAAGCACATCATCCTTTCCTTAGGCATCGGCATCGAGCAGGAAGGCAACGACGGCCTGTTGTTATCCGTGCCGCGCTATAAGACCGATGTGACCCGCGAGGCGGATGTGATCGAGGAGGTGATGCGCATCTACGGATACAACAACGTGGAGGAAAGCACGCAGATCCGATTCAGCGCCCATTTTGCCGACAGGGAAAAAGCCACAGCGGCGGAGAATACCAGCGCCAACCTGCTGGTGGGATTCGGGTTCTATGAGATGATGGGCCTGTCCCTGACCAGGGGATCGTATTATGCGGAAGGTACGCCCCTGGTGAAAGTGCTGAACCCGCTAAGCTCCGACCTGAACGTGATGCGCCACAGCATGCTGTATGGCGGCCTGGAATCGCTGGCCTACAACATAAACCGCAAGCAGGCCGACCTTAAATTATTCGAGTTTGGCAAAACCTATCAGACCGTGGAAGCTGATTTTAAATACAGCGAGGCGAAGCACCTGACCCTGTTCATCACCGGCCGCAAGTATGCCGAAAACCCTTTCGGCAAAAACGAGAAAGTGGATTTCGCCTTCCTGAAAGGCTGCGTGGAAGCGGTGTTGAACAAGCTCTCCATCAAATTTAAAACCGCGGAGCTGAGCGATGAGCTATTCAGCTACGGCCTGTCCTTTACTCATAAGAACAAGCACCTGGTAAGCCTCGGCCTGGTGAATAAAGCCATCTGCAAAAAAATGGATGTGAATGCAGAGGTGTTTTACGCCGATTTCAACTGGGACCATGTGCTGTCGCTGCTCGGGAAAACAAAGCTGGAATTTACGGAGATCCCTAAATTCCCGGCCGTGCGCCGCGACCTCGCTCTGCTGATCGATCAAAAAACAAGCTATAAGGAGCTGGAAGAAATGGCCTTCGCAACGGAGCGCAAGCTTCTGAAAAACGTGAGCCTGTTCGACATCTACATGGGCGACAAGCTGGAAGCCGGCAAAAAATCCTATGCCCTGAGCTTTACGCTGCAGGATGAGGAAGCGACGCTCAACGACAAGCAGATCGACACAGTGATGCAAAAGCTCATCAAAAATTATACGGAGAAAATGGGCGCCACGCTGCGCTAAATTCTTACCGGTGTTACCAAAAACAAAAAGCTTCCTTTGGGAAGCTTTTTGTTTTTTTCTTCATTCTTTATCCTTTATTCTGACAGGTCTTTAAGACCTGCCAGGATAAAGAATGTGATACCGGATACTCGATAAACCCATGCAGTTGGTAAACCAGCATATACATATAAACATTCTGTGCTGTTCGTCGCAAAATTCCATCTACTTTCGGGAACAATTGTTGTTTTGTTGAACCGGATAAATCCGAAGACGCCTTGCAAACACTCAGACCTTTCTTCTGCAGGTTAATTCCATGTGAAGTCTGGCTCAGGTGATCGTTAAGTCTGCCCGGGTATATTTTTAAACAAAAACAGCTTTTGTTTCAAATTATTATTATTTTTAACTCAATCCTATTTTTTGAATTATGGCAATTAATTTACAAAAAGGCCAGAAGATAGACATTGGCCTTACGAAAATGAGTGTGGGTTTAGGCTGGAACCCGAATGAAGGGACCGGAAGCGATTTTGACCTCGATGCTTCGGCTTTTATGCTGAACGCCAAAAAATTAATCCCGGCCGACGAGTATTTTGTATTCTATGGCAATACCGATTCGCCTGATAAAGCCCTTCACCATACGGGCGATGATCCTACCGGCGGCAACAGCGCCGATGGGGATGATGAAACGATCCAGGTGGACCTTTCGGTGGTGAACCCTGATATTGAAGAAATTTTATTTGTTGTGACCATCCATGAAGCCGGGCAAAGAAAGCAGAATTTCGGCCAGGTGCGCAACTCCTATATCCGGATCGTGGATGAAAGCACCAACAGCGAGATTGCGAAATACGAGCTTGGCGAGGACTTTTCGGTGGAGACAGCGGTGGAGTTCGGCAGGCTGTATAAACGCAACGGCGCCTGGAAATTCGAGGCCAGCGGCATTGGCTATAAGGAGGACCTATCCTTCTTCGTGGGTAAGTATTTTACAGGCGACATCATTAAATAATTTTACAAACAAACATCATAACAATAAACCTAAACAATTACATTATGGCAATTAACTTACAGAAAGGGCAAAGAATTGATTTAAGAAAATCAGGCGGTGCTACATTAACAGAGTTCTGTGTGGGCGTAAACTGGGGCGCTATTGAGAAAAAAGGCGGGTTCCTGGGCTTCGGCAAATCCGTAACTCAGGTGGATCTTGACCTGAGCTGCGTCATGATCGATTCGGCCGGACAGGTATCTGACCATTTATATTCTCCGGACTACAAGCCTGATTTCTTAGCGAAGTTCGGATTGCCTCCCGGAAAATTATTATCACGCAACAATGCTTTAAGGCACTCGGGCGACGACCGCGCGGGCGACAGCGGCGGAGATGACGGACTGGATAATGAGGTGATCACCGTTAACTTGACGGCAGTGGAGCCGAACATCTCCCAGATCTTCTTTTTCCTGAACAACGTGGGCCAGGAGGATTTCTCCATGATCCCTTACGCGAAGATCCGCATGTACGAAGGCACACCAACCAAGGTAAAAGAGGTGTTCGCCGACTATAACGTGGCTGCAGAAGCTCAATATGCGGGCAAGAAAGCCCTCATCATGGGTAAGCTCTACAAAAAAGACAATGAGTGGAAATTCAACGCCATCGGTGATCCAACAGAAGACGTGTTCTTAGGGCAAACCATTCACCGGATCGTTAAATCCTACCTGTAAATGATCTTTTCCAATGTTCGTCACGTTTCCTTTGATTTATGGCTAACACTCATCAAATCGAACCCTGTTTTTAAGCAAAAACGCGACGAATTATTGAGATCTTACTTTCAGATCCCACATCCTGTAGAGGCTGTTACGGCCAGGATCAGGATGTGGGATCTTCGTTTTAATGCCATCAACGAGGCCAG
>Ga0233425_10011492_pt1 | contig 10313 bp, 8 predicted proteins | sample Watercolumn_Towu_2_FD_181712 | JGI IMG/M metagenome (GOLD analysis project Ga0233425, IMG submission 181712) | Freshwater microbial communities from Lake Towuti, South Sulawesi, Indonesia - Watercolumn_Towuti2014_140_MG | ecosystem: Environmental > Aquatic > Freshwater > Lake | place: Indonesia... | reverse complement strand
AGTCGGTCATGGTGAGGTTTATCTCTGAACATCTAAAACCTATTAAAAAGTCACTCTCTGTGAAAAAAGACTTGCTTTTCAATATAGAGGGGTGACGGGTTAGGCAGCAAGGTGCGAGGAATTAACCCTAACAGAGATTAATAAAAGGAAATTCTTGATGAGTCAGAAATTCAATAAATTGGTCACTCTCCTGAAAGAGCTGTTCCAACTCGATCAACCCGATCTGGATTTTGGTTTCTACCGTATTATGCACGCCAAGAGCGGCGAGGTGACCCGGTTTCTGGAACAGGATCTGCTGCCCCAGGTCAAGGCATCTTTCGCCCAATACCAACCAGCGGATAAAGCGGCCATTGAAAACGAACTGGACAAAGCCATAGAGCAGGCCCGGGCATTGATGATTGATCCAGAGACCGCACCTAAAGTCATAGAACTTCGGACGAGGTTGGCTAAGGATGCTGTGGATGTGAATGCGTTGGAGGCCGAGGTTTTTGACCATTTGTATAGCTTCTTCCGACGTTATTATTCCGAGGGAGATTTCCTCTCCAAACGGGTCTATAAGTCGGGGGTTTATGCCATTCCCTATGAAGGCGAGGAGGTCAAGCTCCATTGGGCCAATGCGGATCAATATTATATTAAAACCGACGAGTATTTACGGGATTATGCCTTCCGCCTAAGGCCGGATGATGAAAAAAATCCCCTGCGGGTCCATTTCCGGTTGGTCGATGCCGCCGAAGGGGAGCACGGGAACGTCAAGGCGACCGAGGGAAAGGACCGTGTCTTCTTGCTGGCCGGAATTCCCCTGGTTATTGAAAATGAAGAATTGGTCATTTCTTTCGAATACCGGCCGGCGACGGTCACGGATTGGCCTGATGAACAACGGGAGAGCAAGAACAAACCACCGGCCCAAAAAGATCTTACCTCTTTGGCTGAAAACAGAATTTTATCTTTAGCCTCTTTTCAAGGGGAGAAGAAGTTATTTGTTCCGTGGATTGCCGATCTGGGGAAACCCCATATAAAAGCCGACGGGGAAAAGGCTGATTACAGTCGGCTGCGGGCACATCTGAATCGCTACACGGCGCGCAACACCTTTGATTATTTCATCCACAAAGACTTGGGACCGTTTCTTCGCCGGGAGTTGGATTTTTACATCAAAAACGAAGTCATGCACCTGGACGATATCGAGAACGAAACCACTCCCAGGGTGGAACAATACCTCTCAAAAATCAAGATCATGCGCCAGATAGCCGGTAAATTAATCACCTTCCTGGCCCAGCTTGAAGATTTTCAGAAGAAACTATGGCTCAAGAAAAAGTTTGTGGTGGAGACACATTATTGTATTACGTTGGGCTCTATCCCTGAAAATTTTTATCCGGAAATCATTGCTAATGACGCTCAGAGAGAGGAGTGGGTACGCTTATATGCTATTAACGAAATCGAGGCAAACCTGTTGAAAACGAAATATAGTATTCCACTTGAGAATAAATTTCTTATAGAGCATCCTACACTTGTTTTAGATACTCGTCATTTTACAAACGAATTTATAGAGCGATTAATGTCATCCATAAATGATTTAAATGAATTGATCGATGGGTTGATAATTCATAGTGAAAATTTCCAGGCGCTACGTCTTTTGCAGATGAAATATCGAGAAAAAGTGGAATGCGTTCATATTGATCCCCCATATAACACCAAAACGAGCGGATTTCTTTACAAAAATACATACCAACATTCAAGCTGGCTTTCAATGATGATGGAACGTCTCAATGAAGCTTGTAGCCTGCTGAATACAAAAGGCTCAATCCTATGCCATATCGATGAAAATGAATACGAACGGTTGCATGTCATGTGCGAAGACCTCCTATTGCCGAATGGGGGGGAGATAATTTGGGATAAAAAGAATCCAATGCTCGGTCGGCAAGGGGTTGCAACACAGCACGAATATATCTTATGGCGAACTGCTGTTCAAAAGCCGGTGTATCTTCGAAACGCAAACCAACGACTTATTTTGGAAAAGGCAAAACAAATTATAGAAAAAAACAATGGAGTAAACGAAATATCAGGAAGAGAATTTGCGAATTGGATAAGTAGTTGTCCTGGGCTCTCCGGTGGTGAACGCGCTAATCGCTACCTTAATGATGATGGGCGAGTTTATCAAAGTGCTGGTATGGCAGCTCCAGAACAAAGAACAGATCCAAAATTTTTTGTTCCCTTAATTCATCCGAAAACAGGAAAACCCTGCCCGGTCCCCCCATACGGTTGGTCGCGATCACCGGAGACAATACAAGATCTAATTTCAAAAGGTGTAATTATATTTGGTGCTGATGAGAATACTCAACCAAGAGTAAAGGTTTTCCTTACAGAAAGTTCCCAAAGACAAGTATCTTCTGTTTTCCAAAATGCTGCCAGGGGCAAAGCTGATATGGATAACCTTGGTCTTGAGTTTCCTTACTGCCACCCTTTATCACTTTATGTTGAATTGGTTGGTGCTGCAGCATCAAGCGGTAACGCGATTTTAATGGATTTCTTTGCAGGATCAGGCACGAATGGCGATGCCGTAATATTTTTAAATAGAGATGAAGGAACCCAAAGAAAATTTATTTTAGTTGAAATTGGAGAACAATTTGACAATGTCCTTATCCCACGAATAAAAAAGGTCTCCTTTGCTCCTGAGTGGAAGGATGGTAAACCAAAACGGCTGGCAAACCAGGAAGAGGTTGAGCGCAGTCCCCGCATCATGAAAGTGATCCGTCTTGAATCTTATGAAGATACTCTCAATAATCTGGACCTTCGCCGAACCAGGGATCAGCAGTCTCTGCTTGAACTGGCGGAAGCTCAAGGTAAGGATGGATTAAGAGAACAATACCTGTTGCGCTATATGCTGGATGTGGAAACACAGGGTAGTCAGTCGCTACTGAATATTTCGGCCTTCATCGATCCCACAGTTTATCGCCTTAAGGTTAAACAACCCGGGTCGGATGAAAGCCGGGAAGTCAATGTCGATCTGCTGGAAACTTTCAACTGGCTGATCGGCCTGACGGTTCAACATATCGCCGCACCCCAGAGCTTCTTGGCCAAGTTCGAGCGCGACAGCGAGGAACGCCTGCGCATGAAGGGGCGACTCAAACAAATCCCCCCCAACTCCCCTTTGCCAAAGGGGGGAGCCGAAGGTGGGGGGATTTGGTGGTTCCGAACGGTAACCGGTACCACGCCTGATGGTCGCAAAACTCTGGTCATCTGGCGTAAACGGCCGGGAGGCGACACGGCAGAAGGCATCGAGCAGGATAATCTGGTCCTGGATGAATGGTTCACCAGACAAGGCTATTCCAGCAAGGACAGCGAGTTTGATCTGATTTACGTCAACGGCGATAATAACCTGGAAAATCTGAAGACCCCTGACGATACCTGGAAGGTCCGCTTGATCGAGGAGGACTTTCACCGGCTGATGTTCGACACGGAGGGGGCATGATGGCCGGAAAAATTAGTGGAAGCCGAAAGGCCGGGACGTCTCGAAAAGGCATTTCGTTGAAGGGGATCGAAGGGCTTTTTTCCCGGATTGCCACCATCCTGGATCGGGCCCGGGCCAATGTGGTTCGCTCGGTCAACAGCAATACGGTTATTGCCTATTGGCTGATCGGACGGGAGATTGTTCAGGACGTTCAGGCCGGAGATGATCGGGCGGAATACGGCAAACAGGTCATTGCTGATCTCTCGGCCCGGCTGACCAGTCGCTACGGAAGGGGATTTTCTGAGGCCAATTTAAAAAATTTTAGACAATTCTACTTGGTCTTCAGGAACAGGCAGCCAGAGATTCGCTACCCAACGGGGAGCGAATCAGTCCGCGGGAAAAGCTACCCAAAAGGTGGCGAATTACTTTTGCCGAACGCTGACTTTCCTTCCGACCACCAACGGCGGGGCTTAAACGGTTCGATCTCTAAGGATAAAGATACGCTCAACGGCTTTTATCCGGACCTCGGTTGGTCCCATTATCGAGCACTCATGCGGGTGGAAAAACGGTCAGCCAGAGAATTCTATGAAGCAGAAGCCAGCCAGTGCGGCTGGAACAAGCGACAGCTCGAACGGCAGATTTCATCCCTGTTTTATGAACGGCTGCTGGTGAGCAAGGACAAAGGAGGTATGCTTCTTGAGGCCAGGCAAGAAAGGGATAATCTTTTGAAACCGATGGATGTTCTCAAGGACCCCTATATCCTGGAATTCCTCGACCTCCCCGACGACCCCAGGCTCCATGAGGCCCAATTAGAATCGGCCATTATAAATAATCTTCAGACTTTTCTCCTTGAACTCGGGAAGGGCTTTTCTTTTGTGGCCCGCCAGAAACGAATGCGCTTTGGTGACAAAGATTTTTATGTTGATCTGGTCTTTTACAACTATCTGCTAAAGTGTTTTATCCTGGTTGATTTGAAAATCGGGGAGCTGACCCATCAGGACATCGGCCAGATGGACGGGTACGTGCGCCTGTATGAGGAGCATGGCAAGGGGAAAGATGACAACCCGACCATTGGTCTTATTCTTTGCTCTGAAAAAGATGAAGCCATTGTCCGTTATTCCGTGCTTAAAGAAAATAAGCGGCTTTTTGCTTCTAAATACAAGCTCTATCTGCCAACCGAGGAAGAACTCCAGCAAGAATTGGAACGGGAAAGACGATTGATCGAATCCTATCGGATCCAAGAGGGGGGCCGCTGATGCCGAGAGGTAGAACCCGATCGAACCCGGAACCCACGGGTACAGCCCCATCCAGATCCAGACGCACCAACAACCGTCCCTCGCTGCCCTTTGCTTATCGATTGGTTCTCAACCAATGGCTGCTGAGTCTGTTTCAGGTGGACCGATTCGAACAGTTGGCCGAGCATCTGGGGGATGAAAAATTGGAAGGATTGGACGAAAACAACATCCATCGCTTTCATCATGCTTTAGTCGCCCATTTCCCCAATCTGTTCGAACTGACCGAGCAGATGCTGCTCGAATATGACCAAAATATCGTCCGCCACACCCAAAGGCTTAATGAACGGCGAATGACCCGGGGGGAGCCGCCCGTCCTCTGGAAATATTTTCAGTATTTGTCGCTTCTTTTTACGGAGATCTATCTCGACCGCTATTTTCGGAATCCCCAGGCCCTGTTGGCCGCCATCAATGTCCGTATTGTTGCCTTTAATGAAGGCCATGATGAAGCCGACCGGATTGTTCCGTTCGACGAAACAGAGGAGGCCTGGCCACAGCTCAACAAGCTGTCCTTCTGGATGGCCACCGGCAGCGGAAAAACGCTGCTGATGCATGCCCATATCCTTCAATACCGCTTCTATCTGGAAAAATATGGCCGAACCCGCGATCTGAATCGCATCATTTTGCTGACACCCAACGAAGGCCTTTCTCAACAGCATCTGCGTGAGTTTATGGCCGCCGGCATAGACGCCGAACTGTTCAATAAGGATGGTCGGGGTCTGTTCGCCGGCCGGTCGGTTGAGATCCTCGACATACACAAGCTCAAGGATGAGATGGGAGATAAAACCGTGGCCGTTGAGGCCTTCGAAGGGAACAACCTGGTGTTGATCGACGAGGGCCACCGCGGAGCCTCAGCGGGCGAAGAAGGGGCCTGGATGCGGTTCCGAAATGCCCTGTGTGAAAAGGGTTTTTCTTTTGAGTATTCGGCGACCTTCGGCCAGGCGGTTAAGGGAAACAAAAATCTTATCGAGTTATACGCCAAAAGTATCCTTTTCGATTATTCCTATCGCTGGTTCTACGGAGATGGATTCGGCAAGGATTACCAGATTCTCAACTTGGACGAAACTACCCAACAACAGCATCTGGATCTCTACCTGACGGCCTGTCTGCTCTCCTTCCATCAGCAGTTAAGGCTTTATCGCGAGCAGGGGAATGCCTTTCGCCCTTTTCAGATCGATAAACCTTTATGGATTTTTGTCGGGGGCAGCGTCACTAAGACGTTGGCCAGCCGCGAGGCTTCGGACATCGTAGAAATCTTAAAGTTTGATTCATCTCCAAAGTAGTTGATAGAAAAAGGGTTAAGGTGATGATAACAAAAGAAAATGGACATCCGGTATCTCAAGGGGATATAAGTTTGTTGCCAAACAAAACAAAATCCCAGGAGGCCTGCGATGTCCAGTTTAAGTATAACACCCTACTTCCCCTTTTGTCGAATTCGAATCGTCAATCAATTTGTTTATCCAAAGGCTCAAGAATCATGGCTCAAAGTGGTGCCGGACAAACGGTTTCAGCCCATCTGCCATTTATGTGGTCACAAAGCTATCCGTATTCACAGCCGGAGCCAGCGCAACGTTCGAGATCTGAACTTGGCTTCGACGCCGGTTTATCTGCAATGCCATTTTCGAAAAATTTTCTGTCCGGCTTGTCAACGGATCGTTATCGAAGATTTGGAACTTCTTCATCCTTATTTTCGAGTCACCAAACGCTTGGCCGAATATATCCATGGCTTGTGCAAAGTCATGACCGTTAAAGAGGTCGCCGAGCATCTTGGCTTGGATTGGAAAACCGTTAAAAACATCGATAAGTTTTTCCTGGAGGCCCAATATGGGACTCCCTGTTTCGATGGCCTTCGCCTTTTGGCCGTTGATGAAATCTCGATTCGTAAAGGACACCGTTATTTGACCATTATCTTGGACTATGAAACCGGTCGAGTCGTCTGGATCGGGCAGAAACGTAAGGCCCGGACCTTAAAATCATTCTTTAACCGTTTATCAAAAAAACAAAAAAAGAACCTGGAAGCCATCGTCATGGATATGTGGGATCCCTACATTAAAGCCGTTAAAGCAAAGGTCCCTCATGTTAAAATCGTCTTCGATCTGTTCCATGTCGTAGCCCAATTCAGTCAAGTGATCGATAAGGTTCGAAACAGTGAATATCGCAAAGCTTCCAAAGAACAAAAAGAGATTTTTAAAGGAGCCAAATACCTCTTGTTAAAAAATACCGTCCGTCGGTTTAAACAGCGGGCTCAATTGGCCGAATTACTCAAGCTCAACCAGGTTATTAATACGGTCTATATCCTTAAAGATCAGTTAAAACACATCTGGTCCTATAAGTCTCGGACTTGGACTATTAAGGCTTTAGATCATTGGTGTTCTTTAGCCCGATCTCTCAGAAATCAATCGGTGACTAAGTTTACCAATATGCTCGTTCGTTATAGCTACGGCATCCTCAATCATTGTGACTATCCGCTCCATACCAGTAAGCTGGAAGGGGTGAATAATAAAATCAAAGTCATTAAACGGAAAGCTTACGGTTTTCATGACCTTCGCTATTTTTCTCTGAAAATCTATCAGGCTTTCGCCAACTAATCGGGAGATGATCCTAAAGTTTTTATCCCGATATGTTGGCGATCGGGCGGGCAGCGTCCAACGAATCGAGCGCGTTTTACATCAAGGATTAATTACCGCCAATGGAAGAAATCTTTTTTCCGGCCGTTTTGCCTACTTGAACACCGCCGACTTGTCACCTTCTATGGTTTTTGAAGAAACCCTGAATGAGATATTTAACGCTCCCGGCGGAGGACAACTCTATGTGGAAAACCTGAAGGGCGCGACAGGAGAAATAGCCCTTCGACTGGGATCTGAAAATGATCCCTTCGGGGTCATCAACGTCGGAGATGATGCCAAATTGGTCAACCTGTGTAAAGAGCATGGTCTGAATACGGACAAACGGGAGTTTTCCGCTTCTCTTTTCCTGGAGATCAACCATCCATCTTCCACTGTCAATCTATTGATCGGTTCTAAAAAATTTACTGAAGGTTGGAATAGTTGGCGGGTGGCCAATATGGGACTGATGAACGTAGGGGCAACCGAAGGAGCGCAGATCATCCAACTATTCGGCCGCGGTGTCCGTCTCAAAGGATATAACCAAAGCCTAAAACGCAGCGGCAAGACCCAGCTTCCTACGGAAATAACCCGGCCTCGACACCTCGGCCTTCTGGAGACCCTTTCGATTTTTGGGATCCGAGCGAACTATATGGCTCAATTTAGAGATTTTCTTGAGGAAGAAGGTCTGCCGGTCAATGATGACCGAACCGAGATCATTTTGCCGATCCTCAAAAACCTGGGAACCCAAAAGCTGAAAACAATCCGTCTTAAAAAGACCATTAATGGAGTGTCCACCGAATTCGGCGATGCCTTCCGCAAATTGGGACCCATACCAACCCTAGCCCCTCCTCCTGATCATCTGCAACAAAACCAGGTGGTGCTTAATTGGTATCCAAAAATTCAGGCCCTTAAATCGCGAGGCCTTTCGCAAGTAAACGAGGAGGCGGTACCCAATCAGGCGCACCTGATGTCCGGTCATCTGGCCTTTCTTAACCTGGAGGCCTTGTTTTTTGAACTGGAACGCTTCAAGGCTGAACGGGGCTGGTATAACCTAAATCTGACCCGGGATTCAATCAGGACCTTGTTGACGGACCAGAGCTGGTACCAATTGCTCATCCCGGCCGAAGAATTATCCTTTAAGTCCTTTGAGTCCGTTCGGCTATGGCAGGAAATCGCCACCTCTTTGCTTAGAAAATATGTGGAGCGGTATTACAGCTTTCGCAAACGGGAATGGGAGATGCCCCACCTCGAATATCAGGAACTTACCGAAACCGATCCTAATTTTCTTGTTCGGGAGGCCCAAGGAGAATACGGCTACCGGATCCTCATAGAGGCTTCGGAGCAAGAGATTATTGAGAAACTCAAGGATCTCAAGGCGGTCATCGAAAGCGGTAAAATCAAAAAGTTGGAATTCCGGGGGTTAAAGGCCATCTGGTTCGGACGGCACCTCTACCAGCCGCTTCTCTACCTGGAAAATAAAATCGTACAGATCAGTCCTGAGCCGCTGAACAAAGGGGAACGTCAATTCGTCGAGGACTTGAAAACGTTTCATGACGACCATGCCGGTTATTTTAGAAAAAAAGAACTCTATCTGCTCCGAAACCTGAGCAAAGGCAAGGGGGTTGGCTTTTTCGAGGCCGGTAATTTCCATCCGGATTTTATTCTGTGGATTATTGCTGGGGGAAAACAGCAGGTGGCTTTTGTGGATCCCAAGGGTATTCGTAACTTGGGACCCACGGACCCTAAAATCCAATTTTTCAGGACTATTAAAGAGATTGAGAATAGATTGGGTGATCATAGCGTCTCACTCAACTCCTTTGTTATCTCAAATACCCCATCACATATTATGAAGAGGCAATGGAACCTTGATAAGCCGACAATGAAGTCCAATCATATTTTATTCCAGGAGGAAGACCGGGAGGCTTACATCGGAGAGATGCTAGCCGCTCTTGTCAATTAACTTTATAAATCAAAGATGCCAGACTCCAAAGGTGATTTTTCATGTACGGCATATGTAATTTAATGAAATAGTTTTGTAGTTTCGTGATCGGCCCAACCGAGCGGACGGAAATCATTTCAAGATCATTAATAACATGAGACGATTAGGACTTTAAACAAGGCTTTTTGACCATAAATATAAGGAAAAAAACGAGGTAATGGCACAACAGCGAGACAATTCAGATGGAGAGATTGTTCTTTACCAGGCACCCGATGGAAAGGTTGAATTAACAATCCGACTTGAACGGGAAAGCCTTTGGTTGAGTCAAAAACAAATGTCATTGCTCTTTGATAAAGACACCGACACAATCGGCTTGCATCTCCGCAATATATTCAAAGAAGGCGAGTTGGAAGAGTCGGCAACTGCCGAGGAATCCTCGGTAGTTCAAAAAGAAGGGAAAAGGCAGGTCCGCCGTAGCGTTCGTCGGTATAATCTCGATGCCGTTCATGCTGCCGTGGCGTCCGTCTATGAAGGGGTGGCCGATGAAGAAACCGGATAAAGCCTTAAGGGAAGTCTGGGGTTGGAAAGACAAGGTTTATCGGAAATATAGTCATCTTTCGCCTGAGGAATACCTGCAGAAAATAAAAGATAACGCTGAAAAGTTGCTTTCTACTAAAAAAATAAAATTAAAAGAGGTATCCTCGGAAAAGAATCATCGTAAAATTGCTTAACCAGAAAGACCGGGCAGTAAGAAGAAAAAATGGAGAGAAATTGCTTATATGTATTCCCTTTAACCCGGTGAGGTTTTCTCACCCCACCGGGCCAAGATTACAAGGGGTTAAGCCCCTTTTTTCTGTTTTAAGGCCGCCACGATTTTTTCGGGGGTAATGGGCAGGTCTTTGATTCGCACCCCGATGGCATCATAAATGGCATTGGCTATGGCCGGGGCCGTGGGCACACATCCCGGCTCCCCGATCCCTTTGGCCCCGAAAGGACCGCTCGGTTCATCGGTCTCCACGACGATGGCCTTG
>Ga0233425_10011491_pt1 | contig 10313 bp, 9 predicted proteins | sample Watercolumn_Towu_2_FD_181712 | JGI IMG/M metagenome (GOLD analysis project Ga0233425, IMG submission 181712) | Freshwater microbial communities from Lake Towuti, South Sulawesi, Indonesia - Watercolumn_Towuti2014_140_MG | ecosystem: Environmental > Aquatic > Freshwater > Lake | place: Indonesia... | reverse complement strand
TTATTTTATAATCCTTGTCGCCTTGGTCGAAGAATAGGGTGCATTAGCGGGGCCGGCGATTTGTCCATAAAAATTAAGCAAGAGAGGTGTGGCGGCCGTCAAGTCCCGACATACCCAATCCGGTCTGATCATGGTTTGGCCGGTCAGGATCTTCTGCAAGGTTGTTTCCCCTTGTCCGGTTTTAACCAACAGGGTCCGGCACCCGGCCCGTTTCCCGGCTTGGATGTCGCGCAGGGTGTCTCCGACAAAAATGCATTGGGACAAATCCAAATGCAGTTCTCGTCCGGCCCGTTTTAGTAATCCGCTTCTGGGCTTTCGGCAACGGCAACGGTCATCGGGATGATGGGGACAATAATAGAATTTTAAGATCGAGCCGCCGGCTTTCTTTACGGCCCTTTGCATGCGGGTATGGATATCCAAGAGATCCGCTTCGCCAATAATTCTCCGCCCGACGGCCGCTTGATTGGTGATGACGACCACGGGAATGCCGGCCTGATGAATTTGTTTCAAAGCCCCGCGGACCCCTTTGATAAAGCGGACTTCCGCCCAGCTTTTGACGTAATCGTCCCGGTCTTCATTTATCACGCCGTCCCGGTCCAAGAGAATAGCCCTGTTCAAGATTTCCTCCGTGTAAGTTCAGCGAACGCTTGGGCAGTCCCTAAAGTCCCAATTTTTATATTTGAGCAGTTTAAGGCCACATCTGTTGGAGTTATTATACTATTGCCAAGAAAAGAAGACTATAGTAAAAATTTACGGTTAAGGGAAGGAGGGTTTTATGGATCTGTTCGATTTGATCAGAGAAAGAAGAAGCTGCCGGGTTTTTAAAGCGGACCCGGTTCCGCAGGAAGTAATCGAAGAAATTTTATCCTGGGCGGGCAAGGCCCCTTCGGCCATTAATGTCCAACCCTGGGAATTTATTGTAATCAGCGGAAGAGAGAAACAACGGCTGGCCGACCGCTTGTTAAAGGCTCAAAGAGAGAAGAGGGTTTCATGCGGACCAGGCACCTCCCGCCCCCTCCCCGAGCCCTGGATCGGAAGACAAAGGGAATTGTTCAAGGTTATGAATTTTCTGGCCCAGGAAATCCCTCTGGATTTGAATACGTTTATTACCGAAGGAAGCTGCCGTTTTTATGATGCCCCGGTGGCTTTGTTGATTTGCCTGGATCAACTTTTCCCGACCTCCCGCCTGCTCTGCATGGGGATGGCCTTGGGATATCTTTTCCTGGCTGCTCAGGCCAAAGGGCTGGCCACCTGCCCCATCGGTTTGATCACGGCCTATGAGGAGGAAATCAAAGACCACCTGAACATCCCTGAAGATAAGCAGGTTCTTTTGGGGGTGGCCTTGGGAATAGCGGACGAAAGCCCGATGAATCGGTTTAAATCAAGCCGGGAGGATGTTTCTTCCCTGATCCGCTGGATCTCCTAAGTACATCCTGAAAAAAATATCCGTGCCGCCATCTTTGGTCGGGGTTATTCGATGAGGATTATTTGAGGCCCTTCACTTCCTCTTCCAGTCGCTGAAAGAAGCGGACCATGAAGCGGTGCCGGCCTGCGGCGATGACCTTTCCGGAAGGGGTGAGCATGCGGTCCTTGACTTTGATCAATTTAACCTGAAATTCCCGGTAGGCCGTATCTTCGCGGCTGTAGGAAACCGTTTGTGAAAGATCACGGTGAGAGTTGTGCAGCCTGGCGCCCACTTCACCGGCAAAAAGGAAGGCCCGGCCGATGCCCAGGGCCCCGATGGAATCCAGCTTGTCGGCGTCAAAAAGGATTCGGGCTTCCAAGCTTTCCGGGACCCGCTTTCCCCGGAAACGATGGCTGCGGATACAGTGAAGGACTTCCTGTTTGATTTTATCCGGCACAGAAAACCGGGATAAAATCTTCTCGGCTTTGGCCGCCCCCACCTGGGCGTGACAAATTTTTCCTTTAGAGGCCTGTTCTTCCCGGCGGCCGATATCATGCAACAAAGCCGCCAAGGCTAAGACTCTTAAATCGCCTTTTTCTTTTCTGCCGATCTTCAGACAGCCGTCGTAAACCCTTTGGACATGATCCCAGCCATGACTGTTTAAAGTGGTCGTCATTTCCTTGCGGACCAGTTGTCTGAGGGTTTCCCATTGTCGGGCAGTGAAAAGTCCGTGTGGAGATTTCATCGGTCACCGAGAGGAGAGTAATAAATTGTCATAAACGGCTTCATCGATTATTTTCATCCTTGTTTGAGGAGACGGGTAGAGGGGGACCCGGTCATTTTTTAGGGGAGATTCAATTTCTCTAGAAATCGTTTCCCATAGGCATTCAATTTGACGGGTTCTTTTATTTCCACCCACCGGCCGTCGAGAGTGAATCCCTTGGCCTCCATTCTGAGGGAAAGGCGGGTGCTCAGAGGGGCGCGGCATTTAATCTCTAAATGGATTTTTTCTTCCACCTGGCGGAACGGGTCGTCCGGCAAGGGCGGCGAGGTAAGCGGACCGATGGAAAGAAGCCCTTGATCCGTATCGGTCCAGGAAAACGGCCAGGATTGTTTCTTTAATTTTTTTTGGATTCGGTCGAGCACCTCTTCACAGGGGAGGTCCTGAATCATGACATTGATGCCCGGCGGTTCGTTGGATTTTTTTACTTCCTTGCAGGCCGGTGAACCCGAAAGGAGCAACGAAAAAAGAATTAAAGATAAGAGGATTTTCATCAATAATCCACTCTGGACATGATCCGGGTCCCGTTTTTTTGGTATATCACGGCCGACGATTTTATTTTAGAGGAAAGTAATGATCTAATATCCCATCCGTAGGGTTGGGAATAGAGGAGGGTCATAAAGTTTCGGACCGGTGTAGTTATATTCGAATTTCCTCCATCAGGATCCATCAGACCGCCGTCGGAGGTATGTCCAAAAAAGCCCAAAGCATGACCCGCTTCATGGGTCAGAGTATTATCCAGACCGCCTCGGCAGCCGGTTTGATTGGTAGAAATTCGGACTTGGACATTGGAGATTTGCCCGGAATTATAAAAGTAGGTAGTAGCAACCCCGCAGGTATTCCCCCCTGAACTGGTCCAACTAAAAGTAATACCGTCTCCAGGGGAAGAATTAACAAAAGTGAAACTCACCGGACCTGCCCAGCGATTGACCGCCGTCTCGGCCCCGGTAATTCCGGCCGTATATACTTTGATATTGGTTGATGCCCAGCGAACGGTAAAACCGTTCAGTTCAAAGGCGTTATGGTCATATAAGAATTGGTAATTGGACCCCGATCCGCCTCCGCTACCGGAACTGCTTCCCCCTGAACCTGAGCCGCAGGAACCAAGGACAAGAGAAAGCAACAATACCAAACAACGTTTCAGGTTCCAATTCATGGAGATGGCATTATCCCTCAGGGTGGAGGGTAAAAGATGGGGTGAGTGAAGGGATTCGAACCCTCGACCCCTAGGGCCACAACCTAGTGCTCTAACCGTGCTGAGCTACACTCACCATATACTTTTATTATATTCGGAAGGACTCGATTTGGCAAGGAGAAATTGGTCCGAAAATATAGTTCGGAGTTTTGAGCGCCGAGTACGGAGAACCTGCAATTTTTAATTTTCATCTTTTATGGTGAGTGATTAGGAGGGGTATGGGGGCTTTAACAAAAAAGCAAGTTCCTTTGTGCTTGACTTGTCCCGGTGTTTTTTAATATAAAAATATCTGGGAGAGGTGCTGGACTTGCGAGAAAACAGAAGACTCGATCCTTTTTGCCTAAGGTATAGGACATAACATCCCGGCCTTCCGGGAAAACCGCCTCCTCAATAACCTTCAACAGAAGGACTGAGAAGTCCGGAGTAAAACCCGAGTTATCCTTCTGAGGAAAATAGATGAAAGAAGAAGATATAGTCGAAATATTTAAAAAGCGGACCCGGAACCCCCTTCGTCCCCGATCCTCTCAGGTCGTCCAGGCCCTGTTTACTCATTTTAAACCCTTTACCATGACCGGAGAATCTCTCATTTGCGGGGAAGCCAAATATCAGGACAAAAGGGTACTGGTCATCGGTCAGGAAAAACCCACTCTGGAAAAATTGCGGGATTCGGCGAATGCCAAAAAGCTCAATCTGGGGATGATGTCGGCTGATGAGCATTCCCAGGTATTGGGGATTTTAAACCAGGCCCGTACCATGGATCCCAACGAACTGCTTATCTTTTGTCTGATCGATACCTACGGGGCCGATATTTCCATGACCTCGGCCAGGCGTTTTCAGGCTTATTTCATCAGCCAATTGATTTATGAGTTTTTAACCATCCCGATCCGTTCCGTTTCGGTGGTTATCGGGGAAGGGGGGAGCGGGGGGGCCCTAGCCTTGCAGGTGACTGATCGACGTGCGCAATTGGAAGATGCCCTTTATGCTACCGCCCCTCCGGAGTCCATGGCTTCGATTGTCTTTCGCGATGCCTCGCGAATTCGGGATGCCTTGGTCATTTCTAAACCCACGGCCCAGGACCTGAAAAAACTGGGGGTGATCGACCAGGTCTTGCCTGCTCCGGAAGACATTGCCGATGTTCAGGGGTTTGCCTCTTCTATTGAGGCTTACCTCCATAAATCGATTCGAGACCTTTTTCATACTAAAATGAGAAAGCTTCTGGAACATCGAGAGAAGCGGGCCCTGGCCTATGGTCTGCCCCGGCATCACGGGAAACTTCATGAATTAAAAAAACTCCTGGAAAAACCGATCAAGAAATTCTTCTATAAGGTCCCTTCGGATATTCAGGTCGTCACTTACAATACCCTGACCCAGATTCCCGACGACTATGCCAGTCAGGAGCCTCTGGAAATGGATCAGGAATATATCCGTTGCGGCCAGGAGAGAAGTCCCAAACCTTCCGGCGGATGTGGACGTTTAATCAAATTGGATGAGTATCTGGCTAATTATCAGGTTTGTCCCCATTGCGGCCGCCAGAACATCCTGGATGCCGGCGGCTGGATAGATTGTCTCACTGATGAGGAGAGCTTTTTCGAAATCAACCGGAATTTAACGGTGGACTCTCTTCTCGATGATTCCATGATCACAGATTATTATCGGGAGTTTTTGGAAAAACAGCGCTCTCATTTTCAAGAATCCCTGGTGACCGGTGAGGCCAGGATTTTCGGCCAGCCGGTCGTCTTGGCCGTTTCGGAATTTTATTTCAGCGGCGGGTCCATGGGGGTCGCCTTCGGAGAAAAATTCAAACGGGCAGTGGAATTGGCCATCGAGCGTAAGGCCCCTTTCATCAGCCTCTGCTGTTCCGGGGGGGCGCGGTTGTATGAAGGTATTCTGGCTCTGATGCAAATGGTTAAGACGATTGCTTGTCTTAATCTCCTGAAACGCCATGGTCTGCCCTTTATCTCCATCCTCGGTGATCCTTCCACCGGCGGAGCCATTGCCAGTTTTGCTTCCCTGGGTGATGTCATCATTGCCGAGCCAAACGCCCTGGTGATTTTTACCGGGCCTCGGGTCATGAAGTCCAGAGGATTTGAGGTGGATGAGGGTCTGATCCGTTCCAATTCCTTGCAACAATTATCCGGATTGATTTATCAGCACAGGGACTATTTTTTTAATATCCGCGGTATCCACCAGGTAACGGCCCGGAAGGATCTTAAACGGGAGTTGGTCAAATATCTGGAGTTTTTTCAAAGAACCCGTCCGAGATAATCCCGCCTATGTCCACCGTCGATCCGAATACGGTTTCTTTGTTCCGAGACAGTGAGTACATTCCCGCTCATTATTGGGATGAACTTGCCGGTCTGGAGAGGTTGGAGGTCTGTAAACGGGCCTCCGTCACCTTTGAACAGGAGCAAGGGTTTATTATTCCTTTTCTGGAGCGGCGCTATTTCTGCCAGCCCCAGCTTCGGAGGATTCTCCGGGAAGATCGACCTGAAAAACCTCTAAGCTTTCAGGAATACCTGGTCATCCTGCTTTACCTGCTCGGGGCGAAAGAGTGCCTGCCGGAAGGAAGAAAAATCAGTGAGAAAGAGCTCCCCGGGGGAGAACTTTTTTTTAGAGGTCCCCATGCCTTGCTAACGGAACCCTTGGAAAAAAAATTCGGCCGCGATCCTCAGGGCTTTCTCCGGGCCGGATTGCAATTGAACGGCCGAGAAACCGGCCGCGGCGAGGCTTCATTTGAACTCCTGGTCCTTCCCAAGATCCCCTTGGAATATATCCTCTATTGCGAAGATGAAGAATTTTCCGCCCAGGTGACCATAAATTTTGACCGGACCATCAGCCGCCATTTGGCCATGGACGCCATATGGGCACTGGTCAATTTGACCAGTCGGCGATTGGCATCCTTTACTGAGGAATAAATCATGAACAACATTCCGTCTCCTTTTTTTATTGAACTTCCCCAGGCCTTTCCCGGTCTGGATCATTTTATCGGGGCCTGGGTCATTCCCGGTCCCCCAACTATTGTTATAGACGTCGGGCCAGTAGTTTCAGTACAGCAGTTGATTACGAACCTCCAACAACAGGGAATAGGACGAGTCGATTATGTCTGGTTGACCCATATCCATATCGATCATGCCGGAGGCTTGGCCCCGTTTTTAGAGGCTTTTCCAACGGCCAGGGTTGTTTCCCACGGGAAGGGCTTGCAACACCTGATAGATCCGTCAAGACTCTGGGAAGGAAGCCTGGCCACCCTAAAAGAGATGGCCGTGGCCTACCAGCCGATTCAGCCGGTCCTCCCGGAACGCCTGATCTCACATGAGGCTGCCGGACTGGATGGGTTGACCATTTTAGAGACCCCGGGCCATGCCCCTCATCATTTAACCTTTTGTTATCGAAACCTCCTTTTTACCGGTGAATCGGTGGGTGTCTACCTCCCCTTTTGGGAAGAGATTTATATGCGGCCCCCAACTCCTCCCCGGTTTTTCTTTGATCAAGCCGTAGCCAGCGTGGATCGGATGTTGGCCTTACCCGACCAGCCGATTTTTTTCGCTCATGCCGGCAGCCATCCCAGCAGTAAGACCATGGTCGGCCTGTACAAAGAGCAGCTTTTCCGTTGGAAAGAACTAATCTCCTCAGCCTGGCAAGACCATCCCGCTGAGATCCTAGAGCAGGCGACTGACCTTCTCCTGGAAAAGGATCCTTTGCTGCAGTGTTTTGCCAAAATGGATGGCCCCACCCAACAGCGAGAGCGGTTTTTCATGGCCAACAGCATCGCCGGATTTGTCGGTTATTTACAACAGCAGAATAGATAGTCCTGATACCGGGTTGGGAACCTAATTTGAATCCTCTGAGGCATTAATGGAAAATCGATAAATTCTACAGGTCCGACGCTCATGACGGCATTGTCAAGAGGCATATCCCCTCCAAAATGGTGACCCTCCCTTTCTGCAACCAAGGCTTAGTTTTTTTCCCGCCGGCCTTTACCTGTCAGAGAAAACAAAAATAATTAAAGGAATAACTGTTAGTATCCGATAATTAGATTAAGAATCGGATAATAAGTCGGGCTTGAGACGGAGAATTTAAGCCCTTATCCCCTCGGTTGGATGGGATCAAGTAATTCATCGGCCGCCGAGAGAAGAGTTAAGCGCCGCAGTCCGAAAAAAACAATCATATTATATTCTTTTGACTGTTTCGGTCATCCTCATATCGGAGGCTAAGTACACCTTGGGAGAATTGAATCCCTTTCAATGGATTGCCGGGTTGGAAACTGCTTCGGTCGCACTCATCGGCGCAGGTGGAATAATTTTTTACATGGGCTGGAAATTATATTGCCTGCGATCTCGTTTGGACGAATTGGTCAATCGAGAAACGGACGTCCAAGCAGCTAATAAGTTGTTGGAAACGGGAATGGCTGGGTGCCAAGAATTGGAAACCGCCCAAAGGGAGAATGAAGCCAAATTGCGAGTCATCCTCGATTCCATTTTTACCGGCATCATGGTCATTGATCCGGAATCGTTGATTATTCTGGATGTCAATCCCGAGGCGGCCCGGATAATCGGAGACAGCCGGGAGAATATAATCGGGCAGCTTTGCTATCGTTATCTCTGTTTTGCCACACCTGGGAAATGTCATATCCTTGATACCGGGGAGGCGGTTGAAAATTCCGAAAGACTTCTGTTCCGGGCCGATGGAAGCAGATGTCCGGTCGCCAAGACAGTCGTTCCCATTACCTATGAAGGAAAGAAATATCTTCTGGAAAGCTTTGTCGACATCACCGAATTGAAACGGACGGCGGAAGCCCTTCAGATTAGTGAAGAAAAATATCGGAATCTTTTTGATAATGCTCAGGTCGGGATCTTCCGCTCGGGAATTAAAAGCGGCCGAATTTTGGAATGTAATGAGAGACTGGCCAAGATGTTTGCCTACAGTGGTCGAAAAGAAGTATTGGAACAATTTGTCGCTGCGGACCGTTTTGTTCATCCCGAAGAGCGGCAAAAGATGATCAACAGTTTTAAGAACGGCGTCTTGTATGACTTTGAAGCACAGTTGAAACGTAAAGACGGCAGCCTGATCTGGCTGTTATATTCCGTCCGGATGTTACCGGAGGAAGGCGTTCTCGAAGGAGTGGTCATCGATATCACCGACCGTAAGGAGGCGGAAGCCGCTCTGATCGAGACCAAGATGGAGATTGAAAAAGTCAATAAAGATCTTCAGACCGCGATTGAACAGGCCAATCGGATGGCCGAAGAGGCCAGATTGGCCAACAGAACGAAAAGCGACTTTTTGGCCAATATGAGTCATGAAATCCGTACACCGATGAACGGCATCATGGGGATGAACGGTTTATTGCTGGAGACTCAGCTCACTCAGGACCAGCAGGAATTTTGTGAGGGAATTAAAAAAAGTGCCGAATCACTACTGACGATCATCAATGATATATTAGACTTCTCCAAGATCGAAGCCGGAAAATTGGATTTTGAAATACTGGATTTTGATCTCCGTCAGTTCCTGGAAGATCTGATCGATCCTCTTGCTTTTCGGGCCGCGGAGAAGGAATTGGAACTAAACGTATTGATTGATCGGGATTTGCCTCTATTCTTAAGCGGCGATCCCGGCCGGGTGCGACAAATTTTGATAAATCTGATCGGGAATGCCATTAAATTCACCCACCGGGGAGAAGTATCCCTCAAGGCCCGGCTGATTGAACAAGGGGATGACTGGGTCAGGATCTGTTTCACCATCACTGATACCGGAATTGGAATCTCGGCTCAAAAAGTCGACAACCTTTTCCGGGCCTTCACCCAGGCCGATACTTCTGTATCCCGGAAATACGGGGGAACGGGATTAGGTTTATCCATTTCAAAAAAACTGGCCGAAATGATGGAAGGCCGGATCAGTGTAGAAAGCCGGGAAGGAAAAGGGTCAATTTTCAAGGTATGGATCAAACTCGGCAAAGCCAAGCAGGTGGATCTGAAAGAAGCGAATGTGGAATTGCCGGACACCCCTCCAAGGGTGTTGATCGTTGATGACAACGCCGTCAACCGGCAGGTCCTGGTCAACTTATTAGTAAATTGGCGGGTCCCTTATGAAGAAGCCGGAGACGGCCCTGAAGCCCTGGATATGCTCCGAAAGGCCGGCGAAGAAAAGGCGCCTTTCCGTTTGGCCCTCATCGATGACAGAATGCCGGCCATGAGCGGTTTGGAACTGGGGCAGAGGATTAAAAGCGATCCTCTCCTGTCCGGGTTGGAACTGGTTTTTATGTCGTCTTCGTTTCAAAGGGAGGCAGTGATCCAGGAGTATCGATCCGTTTTTGATGCCTTTTTGAGCAAACCAGTGAAACAGGCCCATTTCAGAGACTGTTTGATGACCCTTTGGGGGAAAAAGCCTAAAGAGATGAGCGGCCTTAACCCTCCTCCGGCACTCTTGCCGAGACAGATGGAAATGAAGGAGGAAAACATTCGAATTCTCCTGGCTGAAGATAACCCCGTCAACCAGGCCGTAGCTTTGCGGATTTTGAAGCGTCACGGGTTTCTGGCGGATGCCGTAAGCAATGGTTTCGAAGTGCTTAAAGCCCTGGAAACCCTTCCCTATGATTTGGTATTAATGGACGTCCAAATGCCAGACATGGATGGGCTGGAGGCGGCCAGAATCATTCGGGACCGTTCTTCGTCGGTTTTAAATCATGAATTGCCTATTATCGCCCTAACGGCCAATGCCATCATTGGAGACCGGGAAATATGTTTGGAAGCCGGTATGGACGATTATCTGTCCAAGCCTTTCAATGCGAAAGAATTGGTGGCCAAGATTAACCACTGGCGGCATAAAGCCCCTGCCATGTTTTCAGGATAACCGGCGCTCAGGGAAGAGGCCGAAGGTTTTTCTTCGGGCAAAAAAAACATCTATTACTCCGGCAATTAAAGATCTAAAATAAATTA
>Ga0233425_10011490_pt1 | contig 10315 bp, 5 predicted proteins | sample Watercolumn_Towu_2_FD_181712 | JGI IMG/M metagenome (GOLD analysis project Ga0233425, IMG submission 181712) | Freshwater microbial communities from Lake Towuti, South Sulawesi, Indonesia - Watercolumn_Towuti2014_140_MG | ecosystem: Environmental > Aquatic > Freshwater > Lake | place: Indonesia... | reverse complement strand
CGTGTGGCCCCTCTTGCGCGAAAAATTGCAAGACTCGGTGTGGAAAGAAAATTTCAAAAAACAGTTGAAAGCGAAATGGGACGCGCGCGATTGGCGCAAGGGTTTGTTGAGTTGAGCGAACAAAAGGCGCAGGGGGGAAAATTTTCTCCCCTGCACGGAAAATCAATTTGGTCGCGCGACAGATTCGCGCTCGCATTTTTTTTCGCGCTGACATTGGTGATGACGAATCCGCTTGTCCTGCATCTCGCGAACGCGGTCGAGGACAAGCAGGATGGTTTGCTCAACGTGTGGATCATCGCGTGGGTCGGACACGCGCTCATCACCGATCCGTTCAACTTGTTCAACGCCAATATTTTTTACCCGTACCCAAACACGCTCGCATTCTCCGAAACATTGTTGCCGCAAGGACTATTCGCGCTTCCGTTCAACCTCGCGTTCGATAATACTGTCCTGGGTTACAACCTGGTGTTGCTCGCGTCGTTTTTTCTCGCCGCGTACGCGATGTACCTGTTCGTGTTCGATCTCACGCGCTCGCGCGGCGCGGGCATCGTCGCGGGAATAATTTTCGCGTTCAATCCGTACAATCTGGGCAATCTCGCGCAAGTGCAGTTGTTGTCGTTCGGGTGGATGCCGCTGGCGATGTTGTGGCTCCGCCGACTGATGCGCGAGTCAACAGTCGTCAGTCGTCAGTCAACAGTCAACACTCAACAGTCGTCAGTCAATTGCCGATTTTCGATTGCTGATTTTCGATTGTGTTTTCTATGCGCTATCTTTTTTTCACTCCAAGCACTGTCTTCATTTTACTACGCGTTTCTCGCCGGCTTTGCGGTCGCGCTCTACATCATTTGGTTTCTGATTGCATATCACACCTCACTGTTCACTGTCCACCATTCACTGTTCACTGTTTACCGTTCACTGTTCACACGCCTCGCCCTCTCGACTGCGCTCATCGCCATCATCGTCATCCCGTTTTTCATTCCGTACCTCCAAGTGCAACGCGAGATGGGGTTCGAGCGCAAGGTGATCGAGAGCGAACCGTTCAGCGCGTCGTTGAAACTGTACACCGAAGTGTCGCCGCAAAATTTGTTGTACGGAAAATTGCTCGCGCCGAATCCGCCGGTGATACTCGGCGGCTATCCACTCGATAATTTGTTTCCCGGCATCATCGCGATCGCGCTTGCGGTCATTGGAATCGTCGCAACAAAAAATCGCGACAAATGGTTTTACTTTTTACTTTTAACTTTGGGCTTTTTCCTTTCGCTCGGTCCCCGTTTGTTTATCGCGCCGAACGCGCCAACTGAAATCACGCTCCCGTACCGCTGGCTCTATGATGCGTTCCCGCTGATGCGCGCGTTGCGCGCGCCGGTGCGCTTTGACGCGCTCGTCATGTTCGCCCTCGCGCTGCTTGCCGGTTTCGGAATTCAAAATTCTAAATTCGTAATTCGCGCGGCGCGTTCAAAATTGCGAATTGCGAATTACGAACGCTTTGCGCGAATTACGAATTTACTCATTCCTTTGATCGCGCTCGAATACCTCGCGCTCCCCGCCGCGCAAATTACCACCGTGCCGGTGTGGAATGAAATTCCCGAATCCGTGCGGTGGCTCGCGCGCCAACCGCGCACGACGATTCTCGAATTGCCAATGCTCAGTGATCCGCTCGATTTAACGCCGCAGTATTTTTCGACGTACCACTGGCAGAGCACGCCCGATGGATACAGCGGATTCAACCCGGGCAAGCGCGGCGAGATCGCGTACGAGATGCAAACATTTCCGAATGACCGCTCGCTCGCGCTAGTGCAAGCATTGGGCGCGCAGTTCGTCGTCGTGCACAGCGAGCAAATGCCGGATTGGTTCGCGCAACGTGCGGCGATCAATCGTTCAATCGGGCTTGAGTTGGAAAAACAACTTGGCGCTGATTTGATTTATCGCGTGGTGGGTTTACCGCAAACCAAATCGCTCGCCGCGCAAATGTATTTGCCGAATCCCGCCGCGCTGAATCAAACGTATTTGATTTATTTGATCGTGCGAAATCGCGGCAATCAAGTTTTTGCGATCAAGCCCACGACGCAATTGCGAATGTTTGCGCATTGGAGCAATGGCACGCGTGAACAAGTCAATGCCGTGATGCCGCTGGTCACATCGAGCGTGTCCATCGTGCCGATTCGCGTGACCGCGCCCGCGCAACCTGGCGAGTACCAACTGCACCTGCAAGTGTTCGGCGATGGATTCGGACCCTGGGAGTTGAATGGCGCTGTGTCCGTCGCGAATGGCGAACCAGCGCGCCAGGTGATCATCCCGGCGCGCGTCGCGTTGACGACATCGCTCAAAACGCAGTACGCGCCGGGCGAATCGCTCGCGTTTGACTTGACCTGGTTGCCGCTCAACAAAATTGACGCGTACTATTCCGCGTCGGTTCGCATTGTAAATTCGCGCGGCGAAAAAATGCTCGCGCAAGACCGCGAACCGGCGGGGCGCACGTTCTTGTGGCGACCTGGGATCGCCGTGCGTGATGCGTACACCTTCGCGTTGCCCAGCGACCTCGCGCCAGGTGAGTACTCAATTCAAGTGTTGATGTATCAAGCCGAGCAGAACATGGACGCGTTACTACTCGACGAAAATTATCAGCCGCGCGAAATCATCCCGTTGGGAAAATTTGGTGTGAAATAAAAACCTTCCAGGTCTCCGAGACCTGGAAGGTTTTTTTGTTATCGCCCCAGCAATTTTCTGAACCACGCGCCCAGGTCGAACCCAGGTTGCGCGCTGAACTGCGAGAGCGTAACGGCGGTAGGTGATCCAGGCCCGCCGCCAATCGCAAACGGCGAGAACGCAGTGTAGGAATGTCCGGCTAACTTGACCCATTTGTAATTGCCGCTCGTGCCAGTAGAATAGGTGCCGCCGCTCAAGCGAACCCAGGTTCCGCCTTCGCAGTGATAAATGGCAATGTTCGCCAACAAGTTGCCATTTGCTTCACTGTTCGACGCGCCATCGAAAAAGTACAGCGTGATATCGGCGGTGACATTCGCGCCGTTCGTCGGCGTTATATCGAAATAGCGTTTGACCGGTGTGCCGCCGAGCGTCGTCGCGCTACACGCGTGCGCGGTCGTCGCGTGCGCGTTCACTTGGACGGTTGTATTGCCCATCGCCGTGCCAGCCGATTGGTTGATGATCGCGGTCGGCTGACCAACGCCATCGTTGAAGGTGTAATCGGCGCTCAGCGCGATGGCTTGGGCAGGCGCGAGTCGTTTGATGGTGCCGACGTTGGTGGCAGTGCCATTGACGGCGACGACGCTACTGCCGACATCGAGCGTGCTTCCGCTGTTGACGTTGAGATTGTAGAACGTCGTGTTGCCCGTCAACGTTTGCGTACCCGTGCCATCGAACGTGACGCCAATGAATGTTCCCGGCGTAAACGTGCCGCTATTGCTCCAGTTGCCCGTAAGTGAAACCGTGCGCGCATTGCCGTCGTTCGTGAGCGTGCCGCCGTTGATGGTAAAATCTTTGAGGTCAGCCGTATTCACATCCAGCGTAACGGTGTGTGTGTTGGCGATAACGACGCTATCGCCTGTGGCAGGCACTGTGCCGCAATTCCAGGTGGCGATGGTGTTCCAGTTGCCAGTGGCTTGCGAAGTACAAGTCCCAATGCCGCTCCCATATTTGGCGACATAGTTGCACCCGCTCGTGCCGCCGCAGGTGGTGAAATAGCCGCCCGCATACAGGTTGGTGCCGCTGACGGCGAGGGCAAAGACATTGCTATCCATCCCCGTTCCTAGCATTGACCAACTGCTCCCATTCCATTTGGCGATATTGTTGCAATTCGGCGTGCCGCCGCAGGTGGTGAACAAGCCGCCCACATACAGGTCGGTACCGCTGACGGCGAGGGCAAAGACATAGCTACTCACCCCCGAACCGAGCGTTGACCAACTGCTCCCATTCCATTTGGCGACCCGATTGCAGCCGCTTGTGCCGCCGCAGGTGGTGAAATCGCCGCCCACATACAGGTCGGTGCCGCTGACGGCGAGGGCATAGACAAAGTTATCCATCCCCGTTCCCAGCGTTGACCAACTGCTCCCATTCCATTTGGCGACATAGTTGCAGCCGCTCGTGCCGCCGCAGGTGGTGAAACCACCGCCCGCATACAGGTCGGTACCGCTGACAGCGAGGGCACGGACAAGGCTACCCATCCCCGTTCCCAGCGTTGACCAACTGCTCCCATTCCATTTGGCGACATAGTTGCATCCGCTCGTGCCGCCGCAGGTGGTGAAAAAGCCGCCCACATACAGGTCAGTGCCGCTGACGGCGAGGGCACGGACAGTGCTACCCACGCCCGAACCGAGCGTTGACCAACTGCTCCCATTCCATTTGGCGACCCGATTGCAGCCGCTTGTGCCGCCGCAGGTGGTGAAACCGCCGCCCACATACAGGTCGGTGCCGCTGACGGCGAGGGCATAGACATCGCTACTCACCCCCGTCCCGAGCGTTGACCAACTGCTCCCGTTCCATTTGGCGATATTGTTGCAATTCGGCGTGCCGCCGCAGGTAGTGAATAGTCCGCCCACATACAGGTCGGTGCCGCTGACGGCGAGAGCAGTCACACCGCCACCACTCATCCCCGTCCCGAGCGTTGACCAGACCAGTGCCGTTGGCACATTCGGCGGTGTTTCCGCCGGCTCAAACACGGGACCGCGCACGGCATCCAGCGTCACATTCCAGCCGCGCAAATCAATCGCGCCACTTGTGCCGGCGCGCAGGTTGAGCGTGCCGTCGGCGTTGAGCAATGTTGCGGCGGGAATCAGCGGCGCGGCAAAGGCGGCAGGCGTGGCGTTGGGCGCAAGGACAATCATCACGCTCAACAGCAATCCCAAGATGACCAGACGTGCGACGTGCCAAGCATTACGTGTGTTCATAATCTCCTCCGTGAGACGAAAATTCCTGATTCTAACGGATTCTGTGGTTTTTAACTTCAAACACGAGCGGGTTGGATTCTGGACGGATTTCTGGTAGGATTGACGCACCGAATATCGCGGTGGAGTCAATATGCCCGAGTCAACTCGTTCAAGGGAATGCTGTCACGAAAAAAAGCCAGAAACCTTGTTCGCCCCATCAATACCTTCGCCAATTTGTCCGCGTCCTTGAAATTTTCCACTGACGGAAGGAAACACGGACTTTTTCTTGCATTTTTTTCAATTGTCCGTGTTCTTTTCTGTCAGTGGGAAGTGTTTTTGGATTTTGGCGAAGGTATTGCCCCATCGAAGCGTATTTGCATCCCCATCGAACGAGTGGAATATGAGCACATTCTGGAAGGCAAGATATGCTTTCGACAATACCTGGATAGTCAAATTGCACAGCATCCCGAACTGTTTCCCACAACGATTCAGTATGGCTATCAGTTGTACGATACTTTGCCGTCCTCCAAGAAACTGACCGACCTCCGTCTCCGTCGGATCAAGGTCACCACCGCTGTGATGCCCTACATGACCGGCTACACCGGCGAGGTGGAGAAGGATTTGTTTCTACGACGCTTCGGCGTTCCGTTCTGGGGCTTGACCTATGTCTTTGGTCACGATGACATGTATTGGCAACGTCTGGAACTGCGCCTGGGTCACAACATCCTCGTCGGAACGACTGTGAAACACGCCGACCACCTCCCCACCGATGTCTTAGCGGACGAGAAGCATACGCGGCTGAATGGTGAAAAGAATCAAATCGGCTAAATCCTGCGCCACGAGGAGCGCATGGGTTTGCTCCTGAATCACCCGCGCGCTTTGCGTCGCGCCGTCCAACGCAATCAAACGCACGGACGGCAGATCATCAAACAGGTCGGTGATTTCCTGGGGCGTCGTCTTGGCGACATCAAACACCACCACGTCCGGCGCACTAGTGACCAGTTCGATGCCGGCGGTCGGTTGGAGTAGCGTTTGCACACCCGCCAACAAAATCGAATCGCCGTAAATAAGCACCCGGGTTTTGGGCATGTCGTCTACCTCGTATAAAAGCAAGACTCGCAAGGTGGATTAAACCTTGCGAGTCCAGTATCGCAGAAATGCGCCGCCATGTCTTGACCGGCGGCAAAAATAAAGTATAGATAAAGTCAGTTACCCTGACCGAGACGCGTTAGCAAAACCCGACGTTATTTTTTGGCGCGCCGGTCGGCGACCAATCCCAGTTGGTATGCCATGGCGATGGCGGCGCTACGGTCGGCAACCTTGAGGATGGATTGAATCCGCTCGGCATGATACTTGACGGCAGACTCGGTAATGTGCAAATCTGCCGCAATCGCCTTGTAGACCTGCCCTCCCGACATCGCCGCGAGAATATCTACCTGAAGCGCGGACAAGCCGGCGGCTTGGAGCGTTTGGCGGGCGTGCGCGTGATTGAGCGGCGCGGGGTCGGTCAAGTGATGCGCGAGCCGGTGGGCGAGACCGGGCGCTAGCGCGGTTTCGCCGCGCCGCAACGCGACCAATGCCGCGAACAATTCTGCCGGCGGTTGGCTTTTAACGAGATACCCGTCCGCGCCGAGGTGCAGAGATTGGACGAGCGCCGCGTCGTCTGCCGTCATGCTCAGCATCACTACTTTGGAATTCGGCGATGCCTGTTTGAGGGGCTGGATTAGCCGGGTGCCCGGGGTGCCCGGCAGGTTCACATCGAGCAAAACCAGATTGGGTTCTCGTTGCGCGGCAAGTTCAAGCGCTTGCTCGCCATTGGACGCTTCGCCCACCACCACCAAGCCGCGCCCGGTCAATAAATTCTTGATGCCGGCGGTGAACAAGGCATGGTCGTCCACCAATAAAACCGTCCAGCCGTTGAGTTGCGCGCGCACCGTGTCCGCTTCGGCGCGCGCAAATTCGACAATGACCTGGGTGCCTTCGCCCACCGCAGAACGAATTTCCAGGTTGCCGTTCGCCTGGCGCGCGCGCGCGCGCATAATGTCCAACCCAAAACCGGCGGGCGCATCATTCGCAAAGCCCACGCCCTGGTCTGCAATCACAACCTGGAGCCGTTGCGAGGTGAGCATAAACATCACGTTGGCTTGGGTGACGCCGGCATGTTTGCGCGCATTCGCCAACGCTTCCTGGATGATGCGAAACAGATTGGCATACGCCAACGCGGGCAGAATGTCGTCAATCGAATCGGCGGGCAAACTGAGTTGCGTCTGCAAACCGGTGATGCTTGCCAAACGCGCGAGATAGAGTTTGAGCACGGCGGTAAAACCCTGCGCGGGGCTGAACGAGGTTTGCATGTCGAGGATGTACTCGCGCACATTGCGGTTGGCGCTTTGCGCCGCCATGCTCAGCGCATCAAGTTGCCCCAATGCGGCAGTCAAATTATTTTGCTCGATCAAATCGCGGGTGGCTTGCGCGTTCAACGCGAGATAACTCAGCACCTGTCCCAGGTTATCGTGGAGTTCGCTTGCCATGCGTTCGCGCTCTTCGAGAATTGCCGCGCGTTGCAAGGCGGTATGCGCTTGTTTGAGCATAGTCATGTCGCGCAGAACCATCACGCGCCCGGTCTGTTTACCGCGCGCATTGCTCAGCGGCGAAAGGCGCGCATCGTACTGGCGCGTATCGCCGTGCCGCGACAAAACAAATTCGGCGTGCGTGCAACTCGCGTCGCGCAACGCTTCGTGTGCAGTGGGCAAAATTTCGGCGAGTGGTTTGCCCACCGCCGCGCGGGTCGTCACCTCCGCTAGTTGACATGCCGCCGCGTTCAGGTCTACCACGCGGTCGTGGCGATCCAAAACAAACATGGCGTCGTCCATGCTGGCGATGACGGTGTGATACGCGACGGGGGTCAGGTCAAACAAGTGTTGGCGATACATGCTCCACAAAAACAACGCGCCGCTAAAAGAAAATAATCCAATGGCAGAGTTGAAACCGGGAATCCCCAGGTCGAACGCATACAGGATGACACCGAGCCAGGGCACGCACGCGCCCAGCGCCATCGCCAACGCTTGCGCGAGATAAATGCCCGGATGCTGAAAGACGGTGCGGAGAATCACCAGTGTGCCAACCAACATCCACACCGAGGAATAGCCCAGCAAGCCAATCCAAAACCAAATGCCATGCCCATACACAATCAGATTATCTGGCGTAAGCGTAAAGCCCGTCCACAATAAATGATGCCAACGGTCGGTCATGGCGATGACGATAGAGACCAGCGGCACGCTCAACCACAACGCAATGTTGCGGCGCGAAATCCATTGTTCCATGCCGCCGTATGCCAACGCGAGGAGCAAGAAAAAAATTGGCGCGCTCAGGATGCCCACATAGGCAGGAATCGTCCAAAAGATTTTGGCTGTCATTTCAACGGCGGCATAGGACATGCCCATAAATGTCGCGGCGACCGCAAGCGCGACCATCAACGCCACCAGCCATTTGCCGCCGGGCATCTCCCGCCGCGACCACGCCAGCCCCGCCACCATCAACGCAAACAGCCCGGTGATGAACGAGAGCGTTGCGTAAACCGTAAACTCGAAACTCATTGTTGCCGATCCTTGCTCGAAAATAAATGTTCCCGTGTCAAGCGCATCCGCGCAAAATCATTATAACGTGAATCGCATAGATTGAAAAGCCGGTCGCGCAAAATCATCGCGCTGGGAAAATTCAGCGTGAAATAAAAAATGTAGGGGCGACTCTTGTCGTCGCCCCTACATTTTATTTCTATTTCAATCCCAGGATTTGCCTGAACCACCTTCCCAGGTCAAACCCAGGTTGCGCGGTGAACGATGAGAGTGTAACGGCGTCGGACCGACCTGGTCGGTGATACCCCAATCGGAAAACCCGGTGACATTGGTGGCAGACACCCAGTTGTTGGTCGGATCCAGCGAGCCAGTCATCAAGTCCAGCGCCCCGTACCCGTATTATATTTCCACGCGCGCAGATTGGCTTCCAACATCCCGTCGTGCAATTCACCGTCTTGGTATCCAAGCCGTAGCGTTGCGTCGTACGTCGGACTTGCGCCGGTCGGTGTGATCGAGTACGTTCGCGAAATAACATTGGTCCCGACGTCTAGCGCGCTAAACCCGCGCTCAGGCGAATGGACTGAACTGAATCGAGTGACTGCGACGAACCGCGACGCCGTACGACATTGCGCTGGGCATGCCGATCTCCGATGTTCAGACAGCTCTTCACCAACTTGGAGGTCGGCAAAGAGCGATCATCACTCTACGACAGCGCGGCTTGCGAAAACGCGCAGGGCTTGACTCATACATCGCACTGACATCCGCACTCGAACCGAATCGTCACCGGCGCGGTAAAATTTTTTCTTCCATCGCGCCGCGCGTGAAGCACGAACGAGGTGTACGGATCGAAGATGACCACATCCTTGACGCCTTGCGCGAGATAAAAGTACGGCGCCAATTCGATATCCTTGGCTTCGTACCCTTTGCTGATAATCTCAATCACCGCTTCGGGCACGAGCGTAATCGCTTCGTCTTGTTCGTCGGGACGCCGCGAAAAAATCGCGAGATCAGGACGCGTGATTGAACCATCCGCAAATCGAATGGACACATCGGCAATTTTCATACAACCAGATTTCAACACGATGCTCTTCTGAATTTGATCGCGCGCAATTTGATGTCTTACGCCGGGAAATGGCTCCCAGCGATATAACCCGCCGATGATTTCGAGTCGCACGCCCACATCATTCGCGCGTTCCATCAGTTCCCACAAATCGCGTTGACTGTTCACTGTTCACTACCCACTACTCACTGCCCCACCTGGCTCTTCAAGTACGCTTCGCCAAACGCATCCAGGTCGCCGTCCAAAACCAGGTCGGTGCGCGCGGTTTCGTGATTCGTGCGATGATCTTTCACCATTTGGTACGGATGCAACACGTACGAACGAATCTGATTGCCCCAGCCGGCTTCGACGTGTTGTCCTTTGAGCCGCGCCTTTTCCTGTTCGCGTTTTTCGATTTCGAGTTCGACCAGGCGCGAGCGCAAAACCTTGAACGCATTTTCCTTGTTCTGCAACTGTGAGCGTTCGTTTTGGCACGTCACGATGATGTTCGTCGGAATGTGCGTGAGCCGCACGGCGGTCGAAACTTTTTGCACATTCTGTCCGCCGTGTCCCGACGCGTGAAAAATATCAATCTTGACTTCTTCCGGTTTGATTTCGATCTCGACCGCGTCTTCGATCTCCGGCGTAACTTCGACCAACGCGAACGAGGTGTGCCGCCGATGATTCGCATCGAACGGCGACAAGCGCACGAGCCGATGCACGCCGCGTTCCGATTTCAGTCGTCCGTACGCGAACTGCCCTGCGATGTGAATGTCCACCGATTTGATCCCGGCTTCTTCGCCTTCGGTCTCGTCGTA